>Ga0075433_10003341_pt1 | contig 12399 bp, 8 predicted proteins | sample RhiMethybrSRZTD2_FD_75299 | JGI IMG/M metagenome (GOLD analysis project Ga0075433, IMG submission 75299) | Populus rhizosphere microbial communities from Tennessee, USA - Rhizosphere MetaG P. TD hybrid SRZTD2 | ecosystem: Host-associated > Plants > Roots > Rhizosphere > Soil | place: USA... | reverse complement strand
CAGATCACCAAGCCGGTCATCCAGGTCGTCAAGGTCGCCGAGCGAGTCGGACAGGGCGACCTTTCGAGGCTGGTCACCGTGAAGTCGCACGACGAGATCGGGCAGCTCGCCGCCACGTTCAACGACACCGTGGTGCGCCTGCGTGCCCTGGTCCAGACCGAGACGGAGCGCGACGAAGAGAAGCATAAGCGTGAGGAGCTCCAGCGCAACATCACGCGCTTCCTCGACACCGCCACCGAGATCGCGCAGGGCGACCTGACCAAGCGCGGTCAGGTGACGTCCGACGTGCTCGGCAGCGTGGTCGACGCGATCAACGTGATGGTCGGCGAGCTGGCGACTATCATCAACGACGTGCGCGACACCGCGCAGCAGGTTTTGACGAGCGCGACCGAGATGATCGGTGCCATGGAGTCGACGGCCGGCGGCGCCCAGACGCAGTCGCGTGAAGCGGTGGGCGTGAGCGATGCGATGGAAGGCCTGACCCGTTCGATGCGGCGGGTCGCCGAGAACGCGGAAGCCTCCGCGGCGGCCGCGAAGCTGACGCTCGATTCTGCCACCAAGGGCGAGCAGGCGGTGCGCGCCAGCCTCGCCGGTATGCAGCGCATCCGGGGCGAAGTGCAGGGCATCTCGAAGAAGGTCAAGAGCCTGGCGGATCGCTCGCTCGAGATCTCCGAGATCGTGAACACGATCGAGGACATCGCCTCGCAGACGAATCTGCTGGCGCTCAACGCCGCCATCGAGGCGGCAGGCGCCGGTGAGTCGGGCCTCCGGTTCGCGGTCGTGGCCGAAGAGGTTCGCAAGCTGGCCGAGCGCTCCGGCAAGGCGGCCAAGGACATCGTCGTGCTGATCAAGTCTGTGCAGTCCGAAACGCAGCAGGCGGTCGTCGCGATGGAAGAAGGGACCCGCGAGGTCGAAGCCGGTTTCAAGGTCACCGTCGAGGCCGGCGAGCGGCTGCATCAGATCGGCGAGATCTCCCAGAAGTCCGCCGCGCTGGCAATCGAGATCTCGGAGGCGACGCAAGACCAGGTGCGCGGCGTCGAGGGCGGCGCGGTCGCGGTCCAGTCGATCGCCGGCGTGGCGGTCGAGACCGAGAAGGCCGTGCTCGAGACACGCAAGACGATGGACCAGCTGGTGCGCGTGGCCGAGGCGCTCACGGCGAGCCTGGCGCGCTTCAAGCTGGCCAGCTAGGCGCTCGATCGACTGGAGGCGGTGTGCGTGGCTGACGGCGATCGGCAGTTTCTCCTGAGTGTCTTCCTGATGGAGGCGTGGGATACCCTCGCCGCCGTCGAGGAGGGCCTCGCCACGCTCCGCACGACGTCCGATCCGACCGCGGTGGTCGAGCATCTGGCGGTCGTGACCCACCGGCTCCGTGGCTCGGCGGCTCTCAGCGGATTTCCACAGGTCGCGGGCCTGGCCACCGCCATGGAGGAGGCAGTCGAGCGAGTGGCCGCCACGCCCGCGGACGGCGATCGCCGCTCGCTGGGGGCGCTTGCCGACATGGTGTTCTGGCTCAAGACGGCGCTCGACGTCATCGGCGAGACGGGTGTCGAGGACGCCGAGGCCATCGCGGAATCGCTCGCAGGTCTGGTCCCGTTGACGCCGCGCGTGCCTTGCGACGAAACGTCGCGGCGGCTCGCCGAGCTCGACCGGTTCTTTGCCGACCAGGCGGACGTCCTCGAATACTTCGTCCCGGAGGCCATCGAGCACCTCGAAGCGATGGCGCAGTCACTGATCGCGCTCGAGGGCGAGGGCTCGACCGAATCGGAGATCGCCGGGCTGTTCCGCGCGGTCCACACGCTCAAGGGCGCGGCCTACACCGTCGGATGTGGAATGATCGGCGACCTCGCCCACCGGGTCGAAGACATGCTCGGCGAGGTTCGTGAGCGCCAGCGCCCGCTCGATCGGGCCGCGATCGAGACCGTGTTCGCCGGCCTCGATGCGCTGCGGCTTCTCGTGCGAACCGGTGAGGATCGCGCCGATACGCGCGCCGCCGCCTACGAGCATGCAATGGCGCTGCTCGACGCCTTGCCGGCCATCGGCGCGCCGAGCGCGCAGATGGCGCCGGAGCAGAGCGTCGAGACGGCCGTCGCGCAGATCGCCGCGGCCACGGCGGACGCCGTCGCGCCGAGCCAGCCGGCGGTGGCGGACACTCCCGAGCGCCTGGATCCAGTCGTCGCTGCCGAACGCCTCGCCGGCGCGCCGGAGCGCGTCGAACCGACTACGCGCGGCCCGGCGCGCCGGTCTTCGCGCGACGCCGCCGCCCGCAGGGTGCGCCCGAGCATCCGCGTCAGCCTCGATCGGCTCGACGCACTGATGAATCTCGTCGGCGAGCTGGTGATCACGCGAAGTCGTCTCGAGCGTCATCTGGGTCAGCTCGAGCAGGCCGGTGAGCTCCTGTCGTTTACCCAGTCACGCATGACCCAGACCGTCGCCGAGTTCGAGTCGAAGTACGCCGACCGCATGGTGCCGCCGGTCCGGCCCCAGGGCGGCGGCTCGCTCGAGCCGGGGGTCTCTCCGCTGGGAGAGTTCTTCGACGAGCTCGAGTTCGACCGCTACGACGATTTCAATCTGCTGGCGCGACGCGTCGGGGAGATCTCGAGCGACCTCACGGAGATCCAGCACGAGCTGACCGGGCTGGTGCGAGTCGTCCGCGAGGACGCCGGCGGCGTGCAGCGGCTCAGCGGCGAGCTGCGCGGCCAGATCACGCGCGCTCGCATGGTGCCCGTCGGCCGTCTGTTCGCGCCGTTCGTACGGATGGTCCGGGACGGCTCGCGGGCGGCCGGTAAGAGCGTCGTGCTCGAGGTCCGGGGTGAGACCGTCGAGATGGACACCACGATCGTCGAGCTGATGGCCGATCCGCTGATCCACCTCGTCCGGAACGCGATCGCCCACGGCATCGAGCCGGAAGAGGTGCGCCGCCGCGAGGGCAAGGCGCCGCAGGGCACGATCCATCTGGGCGCCGCGCACAAGGGCGGCTCGATCTACATCGAAGTGGCCGACGACGGTCGCGGCATCGACGTGGAAGCGGTCGGTGAGGCGGCGCGGCGCGGCGGGTTCGTCACGGCGGAGACGCTCGCGCGGCTCGGCGAGCGCGACATCCTCGATCTGATCTTCCTGCCCGGCCTGACGACCGCGAGCTCGGTGACGACGGCCGCGGGCCGTGGCGTCGGCATGGACGTCGTGCGCACGAACATCAGCCGTCTCGGCGGCGAGATCGAGGTCCAGACCGAGGCGGGCCGTGGGACGCGCTTCCGGATTCGGCTGCCGCTGACCGTCGCCATCTCCGATGCGCTCATGGTGAACGTCGGCGCCCAGACCCTGGCGATCCCCATCCCGTCCGTGAAGGGCGCGATCAACCTGCGACCCGAGGATGTCCGCACCGTGGACGGCGTGGAGTCGGTCGAGATCGAGGGCGAGAGCGTCGACCTCGTGCGCCTCGACCGCGTGCTGCAGATGCCGGCGCGCGCCGCGGGCGGCTCGCTGTCGATCGTCATCTTGAGAACCGGACGCAAAACCCTGGCCGTGGTCGTGGACGAGTTCCTGAACAAGGAAGAGATCGTCATCAAGAACCTCGGTGCATTCCTCCAGGGCATCGGACCCTTCTCCGGCGCCACCGTCACCGGACAGGGGCGCGTCATCTTGCTGCTCGACTCGATGAAGCTCCTCGAGATGACCACCGCCGGGCCCTGGCCGCGCACCGCTGAGATCCGCCGCGAGCCCGAGGCGGTGGCGGCGCCGGCGTCCGACGCGAGGCGTCGCATTCTGCTCGTCGACGACTCGGTCAGCGTGCGGAAATTCGTCGGCGGCATGCTCGAGCGCGCGGGCTTCCACGTCGTCGCGGCGCGAGACGGCGCCGAGGCGCTCCAGCAGCTGGCCGAGCAGTCGGTCGACGTCATCGTCACCGACCTGGAAATGCCGCGCCTCAACGGCTACGAGCTGATCCGCGGCCTCAATCGAGAGCCGACCACGTGCGACCTTCCGGTGGTCGTCCTCACCACGCGCGCCGGCACCAAGCACGTGAACCTCGCGCGCGAGCTGGGCGTGGAGCACTACGTCGCCAAGCCCGTCGACGAGGCGAGCTTCGTCCAGTTGATCGAGTCGCTCGCCGCTGCGGCGCCGGCGCGAGCGGGAGCCTGAGACGCCGATGCCGCGCGTCATGCTGATCGACCCGGATCGTACGGCGCTCGCGGCGCTGCAAGCCGCGCTCGGCCAGACGGGCTTCAGTGATGTGCTCGCCGTGACCAGCGGCTCCTTCGCGCTCACGATGCTCGAGCGGAATCGGCCCGACCTCATCGTGAGCCGTGTCGGCGTGCCTGACATCGACGGCTACGAGCTGTGCTCGATCGTCCGCAAGGACCCCTTGATGACCGGCGTGCTGTTCCTCCTGCTGGCGAGTCCGGGTGACGAGGCCGCCGCGACGCTGCTCGAGGACAAGCCGGATCAGACCCTCGCGTGCGACTTGTCCCTGACCGCGATCGTCTCCGAGGTGGGCACCCTGCTCGGACGCGGCAAGGCGGCGCCGGTCCCGACACCGGAGCCGATCGCTCCGGCCGCGCCGCCCGACGGGGCTCACGGGCTGCGGGGGTCGCTGACCGTGATGGAGCTTCCGGACATCAGCCAGGCGATCGCGCTCGGCGGCAAGACCGGCCAGCTCGTCGTGACTCTGTCGGCGGGGCGCGGCTCCGTGTTCTTCGATCGCGGCCGGGTCGTGCACTCGGAATTCTTCGGACTCATCGGCGAGACGGCCTTCCAGGCGCTCCTGATCGCCGCGCACGGTGAGGCGAACGGCAGCTTCGCGTTCAACCCGCTGGACGCGGCGGCGGCCAACGGCGTGAAGACGATCCACCGGGATCTGAAGCAGCTTCTGCTGAGCGCCGCAGCGGAGATCGACGAGGGCCGCGCCGACGCGGCCGTGGCACCCATCGCCTAGGAGGGCGAGCTGATGCAGAAGGTCCTCGTGGTGGACGACAGCCTGAGCGTCCGGAAAGTGGTCGAGAAGGCGCTCGAGGGCCGCGGGCTGCAGGTGCTCGCCGCGGCGTCCGGCGCCGAGGCGATCCAGATGATCGATCGCGACCGGCCCGACGTCGTAATCTGCGACGTCATCCTGCCCGACAAGGACGGCTATCAAGTCTGCCAGTACGTCCGCGCGCATCCCGCCATCGGCGCGACACCGGTTCTCCTGATCTCCGGGATCGACAACGGCACGGTCCAGGCGCGGGCCGCCGAGGTGCGATCCGACGAAGTGATGTTCAAGCCGTTCGGCGTCGATGACCTGGTGCGGAAGATCGACACCTTGCTCGCCAAACGCTCCAACGGCGTCAAGCCATCCACCGGGACGCCGACTCCCGCGCCGGCGCCTTTGACCGTACCGGCTTTGACCCTCGTGCCGGCGCCGACGCCTGCGTCGGCATCCGCGCCGGTGCCGATCTCTGCACCGGCCACCACACCGGCGCCCGCGGCGTTTGCGTCCGCGGCGCACGATCAAAGCCTCAAGCAGAAGCTTCAAAGCCTCGCCGGCACGCCCGGAGTCCGCTTCGTCGTGCTCACCGATCGCGAGGGGTTTCTCATCGAGACGGCCGGGGATCTGGCGCCGGATGTCGACGAAGTGGCCGGCGCCCTCGCGTCGTGTCTCGCCGAGGCGTCCGACGGCATCGGCCGCGAGCTCGGCCAGGGCCAGCTGGTCGGCACGATCCTCGAATACGAGGCGGGCACCTTGCTGCTGCACAGCGTGGGGCCCTCGGCGTTGCTGGCCGTCCTGGTCCGCGATCAAGGCGCCCTCGGGAAGGTGCGCTACTACGTGAGAAAAATCGTGCCGGAGCTCGCGCGGGCTCTCTGATGGCCCTGCCGCGCGCCTCGCGAGCGAGGTTGGTCTGGGCGCTCGAGCTGTCGCTCGGACTGGAGGTCTACGCCTGCGCGGTCCTCGCCCTGCACGCGCGCGGGCTCAGGGCGACTCCACTCGACGCCTCGCTCGCGCTCGTGCTGCCCGCGCTCGTGATCCCGCCGGTGTTCTACGTGCTCGTCGCGCTGGTCATCGTGCGCCCCCTCGCGCTCTTGCCGCTGATCGGCGCCGCGGCCGCGATGTGCGGGTTTCACGGATTGCTCGTCGCGGCGACCGGCGCACTGTTCATGATCCCCGACCTCCTCGACTATGGCGCGGCCGTCGCCTTCGCGCTCTGGGGCTCGCCGGCCGTCACACTGCTCCAGTTGACGGCGGCGCCGCTCGTGTTCGCCCGTCTCCGGCCGCTGGTGTCGGCGCCTCGTCCGCCGCGCGGCGACGCGCGGGCCCCAGTGACGCAGCGCCGGGTCGAGGCGCCCGCGATGACCGGCCTGCTACGGCAGGCCGCGCCCGCGGATGCGGCGCTCGCCCCCGCGCTCCACCCGAGCGCGCCGGCGGCGTCTCTCCGGCCGTCCACGGCACCGCCCGTTCCCGCGACCGCATTCGTCTCGCCGCTGCGAGCGGCCGCCCACTCGACCACGTCGGCTCCGTCCGCCACTCACACGGCCGGCTCGGCGCCGTCGATACCGACCGCCGCCACCCGGTCCGTGGCGTCGCCACGTCCCGCGGCCACCCGCCAGCCGGTCGCGAAGACACCGGCCGTTGTTGCGACGGCCGAGGCGAAAAGTGCGCTCGCGCCGGCGGCCGAATCCAAGCGAGGGGAGGCGCCGTCGAAGCGGGCACTCGACTGGGAAGAGCCGATGATCCGAGTTCCGTTCGTCCGGATCGCGGACCAGCTCCCGGTCGAGATGTTCGCGCGCGGTCCGGAGGGCCTGAAGGACACCCTGCGGCCGGGGGTGTCGCTGCTCGTGCCGAGAAAGCTGCTCCTGCCGCATCTGGGTGAAGGTCTCGCGCCCGTGAAGTGGGACGTCGTCGCCGATCAGTTCCCGCTCGACGAGCTCGCCATGACTCACGAGGAGATCGCGGAGCGCTTGCCGGACGGCTCGCTACTCCTGCCGCTCGACGAAGTGATCCCGCAGATCCCGCCCGAGCTGCTGACGCTCTCGACGCCGCCCGTCGATGTCCATCAGATCGAAGAATTTCCCGAGCCGTTCCAGCCGCACGCTCCTGCGCAACCCGATGCCTCCGGCAAAGAGGCTCCCGCGGCCCACGTTGCCCACGTCGAGTTCGCGGAGGAGCCGGAGGCTCCGGCCGCCGACGCCGCTGAGCGCGCCGATGAGGCGGAGACGGTCGACGCCGACGTCGTGGCCGCGGATCAGTCGGTCCAGCCCGAGCTGGAGGACTCGGAGCCCGAGCGTCCGACGTACCAGCCGCCTGCGCTCGTACTGCCGGAGCCGGAGCCGCATCCCGAGCCCGCCCGGAGCGATCAGGCGCGGCGCATCGCGGCACTGCTGACGCCGCTGCTGAACGGGCTGGAGATCGGCCAGCGGGATGGCGCCGGCACGACGGTCGTGACGGTGATCGCGCCGACGCTCAGCGAAGACTCCGTCGTCCGGACGGCGATGCGGATCGTGCCGTTCCTCAGCGATGCGCGCCTGCCGGAGCCGGTGACCCAGGCCACCGTGACCGCGGCCGGCACGACGATCGTGCTGACTCCGTTCGGGTCGCGCGAAACTGGTGGCGCGCTCCTCGTGACGGGCGTGGCCTCGCGAGCGGGCCTGGCCTGGCTGGAGCGCCTCTCGCGGGCCGCGGCGCGCGAAGCGCAGATCGAGGCCGACAACGGCAAGCACACGGGCCCCGAGAACGACTCCGGCGCTGGGCCGGAGCTGCGCGCGGCCATCGTGCCCCCAGGCGTGCGCGAGCTGGCCGACTCCTTGACGGCGTTCGGCACGGTGGTGCCGACCCTGCTGCGCGACCGGGCCGGGGCGCTCAGCGCGTGTCTGTTCCTTCCGACCTCACTCGATGCGGTCCCGCTGGCGCGGTTTGCGCGCGACCTGCACGCGGCCCTCGAGGGCACCGAGATCGGCCGGATCGCATCCGTCGTCCTGAAGCTCGGTAGCCATCGGGTCGTGCTGCGCGCGATGGACGGCGTGTCCGGCACCGTGACGATGCTGGTCGGCGGCGGGCGAATCGATCGCCCGGGGCTGGCGCGGATCGAGCTCGATCGGGCCGCGACGCGGCTCGGGGCCCTGGTGGGAGGCTGAGCCATGTCGGTGATCAACTACGCAAACCGGGTCATCGATTTCAAGATCGTCTACTACGGACCCGGCATGGCCGGGAAGACGGCCAACCTCCAGTACATTCATCGCTGTCTGCCGAACGCCAATCGAGGGAACATGATCTCCCTCGCGACCGGCGACGACCGGACCATCTACTTCGACTTCCTGCCGGTGTCGGCGCTCACCGTGCGCGGATTCCAAACGCGTTTTCAGCTCTACACGGTGCCCGGCCAGGTCCAGTACAACGCGACGCGACGGCTGGTGCTGCGCGGCGCCGACGGCCTGGTGTTCGTGGCCGACTCCCAGTTCGAGCGTCTGCGCGAGAACGTGGAGAGCCTCCGGAATCTGGAGACGAATCTTCGCGAGTACGAGTCGACGCTCGACGCGATCCCCTACGTGCTCCAGTACAACAAGCGCGACCTGCCGAACCTGGCGCCGCTGGCCTATCTCGAGTTCGTGCTCAATCGGCGGGCGTCGCGCGTGCCGTTCTTCGAGGCGTCGGCCATCGATGGCAAAGGGGTCTTCGACACACTGAACACCGTGTCGCGCATGGCGCTCGCGAGCGAGTTCGGCGTCGGACGGGAGAAGCGCAATGAAGCCTCGTAATACGGTCATCCAGCAGCAGGACGCGGCGCGGATTCACGAGATCCTTTCGCGCTTCCTCGGCGACTCGAGCGCCGCCGAAGCGCTTCTGATCGACCGCGCCGGCCAGCTCCTGGCGATGGACGGTGACGCCCAGGCGCTCGACGCGGTGTCGATCTCGGCGCTGGCGGCCGCCGCCTTCAGCTCCACCGCCGCGATGGCCCAGCTGCTCGGCGAGCCCGAGTTCAGCGTGCTGTTCCACGAGGGCACCAAGCGCTCGATCCACGTCTCGACGGTGGACGACGAGGCCATCCTGCTCGCGATCTTCGACGAGCGGACCACGGTGGGCATGGTGCGGCTGTTCGCCACCGAGGCGAGCCGCGCCGTCGGTGCGGTGCTGGGCGAGGCCCGCGCCCGCCCGAAGCCCCAGGCCGAATTCGCCGCGCCGCTGAACGACGCCGAATCGCGCGCCGCGTGGACACCCCCGAGCTGATATGCGGCAGGTGCGAGTCGGCGGACGCTATGACGAAAGCCGCGAGCAGCGGCTGTGGGCGGCGCTCCTCGGGCTGATCGCGCTCGCGACCGTGGGCATCGTGGTCGTCATCTGCGACGCCGGCAGCGGATTCTGCCATCCGACCCTGCTGCGGCTGAGTGCCGGACTAGCCGCCGTCGCGCTCGCGGTCCGGTTGGGCCGGCCCGTGACGCGACGGCTGCGAAGCGTGCGTAACGGCCGTCGGGGCGAGCGCCTGGTCGCCGATCTCCTGCGCGGCCTACCGGACGACTACTGGCTCGTCAACGACGTGTCGCTCGGATTGGCGCGCGGCACCATCGACCACGTGCTGATCGGGCCGTGCGGCGTCGTCGTGATCGATACGAAAGATCTCGCGGGCCACATCCGATGCTGGGAGAACAGCTGGTCCGTCAACGGATATCGCCAGGCCGACATCAGCCAGCGCGTCAATTCCTGGGCGTGCGCCATCCGATACTTCCTGAGCGGAAAGCACCCGGACCTGGCCGCCTCGGCGCTCCGGTGGGTGGAATCGGTGGTGGTGTTCACCCATCCGCTCTGCCACGTCGAAGCGAGTGACGCGCGGGCCACGGTCGTCCGCTACTCCCAGCTGTACCAAGCGGTGGTCGAGCTCTCGCGCAAGCACCACATGGCGTCGTCGACGGCGAGCCTGCTCGCCCGGACCCTGGCGAAGTCGCAGGCGGACGACGGTGCCGTGGTCGAGGGCGATCCCCTCACATCCGTGTCTTGATCCGCTCGATCGCCTCTTCGGTCTGCGCGCGTGAGCCGAACGCGGTGAGCCGGAAATAGCCCTCGCCGCTCGGCCCGAAGCCGGCGCCCGGCGCGCCGACCACATTCGCTCGCTCGAGCACCCGATCGAAGAAATCCCAGGACGCGACCGAGCGCGGCGTGCGGACCCAGATGTACGGCGCGTTGCGGCCGCCGTAGACGGTGAAGCCCGCGGCCGCGAGCCCGGCGCCGATGATCCGCGCGTTCTCCATGTAGAAGTCGATCAGCGCCCGCACTTGCTTGTGCCCCTCCGGCGTGAAGACGGCCGCCGCGGCTTTCTGAATGATGTACGGCGGCCCGTTGGATTTCATCGCCGTCCGGCGAGTCCAGAGGGCGTTGAGGGTCATCGTCTTGCCGTCCGCGGCCCGTCCACGGAGCTCCTTCGGCACGATCGTGTAGGCCAGGCGCATTCCGGTGAAGCCGGCGTTCTTCGAGAAGCTCCGGCACTCGATCGCGACCTCGCGCGCGCCGTCGATCTCGTAGATCGAGTGCGGAACCTCCGGGTCGACGATGTAGCCCTCGTAGGCGGCGTCGTACAGGATGACGGCATCCTCGGCGCGCGCGTACTCGACCCAGCGGGCGAGCGCCTCGCGCGTCGCCACCGCACCGGTTGGGTTGTTCGGATAGCAGAGGTAGATCAGATCCACGTGCCGTTCGGGCAGCGCCGGCTGGAAGCTGTTCTCCGCGGTGCACGGCAGGTACACGATGCCCGCGTAGCGCCCGCTCTCGTCGGCGCGTCCGCTGCGCCCGGCGACGACGTTGCTGTCGGCATAGACGGGGTAGACCGGATCCATGAGCGCGACGACGCAGTCCTGCGCGAAGATCTCCTGGAGGTTCGCGCTGTCGCTCTTGCCGCCGTCGCTCACGAAGACCTCGTCGACGGCGATCTTCACGCCGCGCGAGCCGAAATCGTGGGCCGCGATGTCGGCGCGCAGGAACTCGTAGCCGACGTACGGGCCGTAGCCCTTGAAGGTCTCGCGCCGCGCCATGTCGTCCGCGGCCTCGTGGATGGCGCGAACGACGGCCGGCGGCAGGGGCTGGGTGACGTCGCCGACGCCCAGGTCGACCAGGCGAACGTCGGGGTGCGCGTCCGTGAACACCTTCGTCCGGCGGCGGATCTCGGCGAAGAGGTAGCTCTGATTGAGGTTCAGGTAGAACTCGTTGAATCGCGGCACGGGACTCTCCCGCGCGGATTCTAACAGAGGTGGCCGGGCCGGACTCGCTGCCTTGCGCGGCCACGCTCGATCGTATAAGTTGGCGGCGCGATCGAAGCGGGAATCGTCCGAACGGAGGCGCTCGATGAGGGTTGGTACGCTGGCACGTTTGATCCTGGTCGCGATCATCGGTCTCCTCGGTCCGGCGCTCCCGGCGTCGGCGCAGCCGGCCGGAACGCTCGTCGTCGGTCTCGTGGCCGAGCCGGTGAATCTCGACCCGGCGCAGGTGACCGACCTCAACTCGAATCGAGTCGGCCGCCGCATCGTCGAGACGCTCGTGACGTTTCCCGAGGAGAGCACACAGGTCGTGCCGGGCCTGGCCGAGTCGTGGACCATCTCGAAGGACGGCCTGCGCTACACCTTCAAGCTTCGCAAGGGCGTCACCTTTCACGACGGCACGCCCTTCAACGCCGAGGCCGTGAAGTTCTCCATCGATCGGCAGATCGATCCCGAGCACCCGGCCAACAAGCTCGGCAAGTATCCGTTCGCCAACTATTTCTTCGGCAACGTGAAGGCGGTCGAGGTCGTCGACCCGTCGACGGTTGAGTTCGTGCTGAAGGAGCCGCGCGCGTCGTTCTTGACGATCCTGACGTCCGCGGCCGCGTCGATCGTCAGCCCGGCGGCCGTGAAGAAGTCCGGCGCCGACTACGCGCTGCAGCCCGTCGGCACGGGGCCGTTCAAGTACGTATCGTGGGATCGCGGCCAGCGCGTGGTACTGGAGAAGAACCCGAGCTACTGGCGCTCTCCGGTGAAGGTCGACCGCGTCGTCTACCGGCCGATCGTCGAGGGCCAGGCGCGGCTGACCGAGCTCCTGACCGGCTCGCTCGATCTCATCGTCGACGTGCCGCCCGACTTCCTGGGGCAGATCGCGCAGAGCCCGAAGACAACCCTGCTCATGCAGGTCGGCGCCCACGTCTGGTATCTGGGCATCAACAACCAGAAGAAACCCTTCGACGACAAGCGGGTGCGCCAGGCGCTGAACTACGCCGTGAACAAGGAAGCGATCGTGCGCGATGTCCTCAAGGGCACGGGCTCACCGTCACGCGGCCCGGTGCTGCCGGCCACGTGGGGCGCCGATCCCGGGCTCAAGCCCTATCCGTACGATCCGGAGCGCGCGCGCAAGCTCCTGGCCGAGGCCGGGTACCCGAGCGGGTTCTCGACCTCGCTCTGGGTGCCGGAGTCGGGCTCGGG
>Ga0075433_10003340_pt1 | contig 12399 bp, 10 predicted proteins | sample RhiMethybrSRZTD2_FD_75299 | JGI IMG/M metagenome (GOLD analysis project Ga0075433, IMG submission 75299) | Populus rhizosphere microbial communities from Tennessee, USA - Rhizosphere MetaG P. TD hybrid SRZTD2 | ecosystem: Host-associated > Plants > Roots > Rhizosphere > Soil | place: USA... | reverse complement strand
CGACTGGAGGTCAACGTCCAGGTTTTCGTTGCCTGATACGCCAAGAACGGCTCGAGAAACATTTGGTTGACGTCGGAGCGCCTGTCATCGCCGGCCACCGACCACACCTGGTTCACCAACACCCCATACGTCCACTTGTCATGTTGTTTCAACGCGACGGCCGTCGGCCCGATGCTCCATCGTCCGCTTCCGATTGTTGGCTAATAGCTGGCACTCGATACGACGAACGGTCTCATTTGCGTGCTCTTCAAGAACGGGACGTCGTGCCGCATGCTGCGCGATCCGGCCGATCACACGGATACTGTGTGCGACGCTCACGAGCGGCCCTCGATTGCACGATAGAGGCCCAACGCTGGCAGGCATAAGGAACGAGCGAGTGCGTTGGTTTTCGGCCGTCGAAGGGATGCTTCAGAGATTGGAGGTCGGCGTAGATGTGCGCCCGCTCACGAGGTACCGTCGTCGGCTCCCGACCCGTCGTGAGCTCGTTCTAGCAGAGATGACTCAGGCACTCTGATTGACTGTGAACGTCTGGCCTCCGATATTCAGGGACGCGGTTCGCGCCTGCCCGGTGGTATTAGCGGCGACCTGGAACACGACAACGCCAGTAGTAGTTCCGGAGGCCCCGGTGACTACGGTGAGCCAGCTCGCGCTGCTGGTCGCGCGCCACGCGCAACCGCTCGATGTGTTCACGCTCACGTTGCCAGTACCACCAATTGCGCCAAACGACTGATCAGACGCTGAAAGCGAGAAGGTGCATGCCTGCTGCGAACCGGTTGCCGCGCCGGGAACCGAGCCGGTCGTCGTGCTTGAAACCGAGACACAAGGCGGCGATTCCCCGGCAATTAGGACGCACGGAGCGACATCAACATAGCTTGTGACGCCCTTGACCAGTGTGGCGGACACTCCAGCGGACAAAGCGCCCGTCGTCATGTCTTGAACGGAAAAGGTCACTTGAGCAACCGGGATCGGAGAGGTTGGGCCTCCCGTGGAATCGATCGTCGTGTGCCCGGTCGGGGACTCTTCTAGAGTAAAGGTCGTGCTCAGATTCGAACCGACCTCTCCGATCTTCGCACCGTTCGCAAGGACCGACACGGTGTTGGCGGTCCGGTTGCCGACGGCAATGTCGAAATCCGAGTGGAAAATGCCGCACGCAGCAAGCGGCACGGCGAGCGCCAGCCCGGCTGCCAGCAGACACGCACTGAACCGCAGTCGCTGCAGGACGGAAGCGGCGCTTGATGGCATGGCCGGCGTCATCTGGGTCCGGTCGCACTGCAAACGGTAGACCCGTCGACGCGCGACTCAGGCTATTCGATGAATCCCGGAAGTCTCCGGCCGGTGGGCTTTTTTCGGTCATGAGGACGGCTGTGCTTGCGGCGAGCGTGATACTGAGATCACAAGCATTTGTCACCGACGATCGATCGGTGGGCCTTGAATTCCCCGTCAGAACGAGAGGAGCAGCATGCCGAGCATCACGGCGTAGCTGGCGGCGGCATAGGTGAAGACGATGAATAGCCGTCCCGCGGTCGAGTGCGTGCGCCATGCGGCGTATGGGTGGGCGCACATCGCCAACGACCGTCCGAGGAGAACTTCGAATCGATTGCCAGGGGAAATTACAGTTGACGCCACGTGACGACAAGTCGCAAGAACGGGACCAGTAGCGCAGCCTCAGATTCGTGCGCGATCGCGCGTGACCGCGCGGGAGAATCATGCGCCAGGGCGACCTTTGTCCGCCCGGGCAGCCCGCCGCGGTGGAATGATCCGGCAGCCCTAAAGGGCTGCGCTACGCCTTGTACAACGGCCGCACCTGGAACAGCACGTACAGCGAAATCAGGGCGACCAGCAGCGCCGAGACAACCGCACCCGAAAGCACGTTGGCCACGAGGCTCACGAGCCGCGCGTAGAAGAGGAGCGTCCAGCCGGACAGCTTGCGCGCGAACAATCCGGTCAGCGCCATCACCGTCAGCCCGATCTCGATGATCAGGCCGATCGCGACGAAGCCGAACCCGGTCGCGTAGCCGACGCCGGCAAAAGGTATCAGCACCGTGCCGATTCCGAGCACCGCGAGCAGCAGCGGGAGCGTGAGAACGAGGATGACAATCGTGATCCACGGGCCGTACTGGACGATCCATTCCTTCGCGTTGTCGGGGAGTTGAATCGGCGCCTTCTTCACCAGGTAGAAATCGAGAAACCCGATGAGATCTTTCGGCGGCTGTTCGCCGGCTGGTTGTCCCACTTCGACCATGTGCGCCTCCGTTTCGAGTTTCGAGACGGCCGATCCTACTGTGAAGGGGCCAATGTTGTTCACACCTTTCGAGATCGTCTGGAACGCTACTTGAGACGCCCCAGCGCGTTCTTCGCCAGGGTGGTGAGCGCCTCCATGGCGTTGCCGCTGCGGTTGATCTCAAAGGTGAGGATCGTCGTGCCTTTGAGCACCTGCAGCTCGCGATGGTCCTTGTTGTACCAGCAGGCGAGATCGCCAAGGCCGGGGACTTGTTCTTTCTTCAGGCATTCGCTCTTGTAGATCTGCACGGACATGGCGGCCGATTCGCCAGAGAAGCCCCAGACGGTCAGATTGATCGAATGCCGCGCCGCCGACGTGTACTCACAGTGGACCACGCTCATACCGGGCCCGGCTGACCGGCCTGCGTCTTTCTTCTTCGGCTCGCCGACAGCTTCCCCAACCGCCGTTGCCGCGTCCTGCCTGGTCATCAGCGCACACGGGTCGAGGGTGGCGGGCGCAGTTTGTGTCGACGTGGGCGTCACGCCATTTCCGGCGGCCGCGATGGCGCTGGCCGCTACGATCAGAATCGCCGCCGTCATCGTCGTTCGCATACTGTTGCTCCTCACGGCTGGCAGTCGCAGTCATTTGATTCTCGGCACGATGCGTCGTGCGAAGGCGATCGTCTGTTCCCGTGTGGCCGAGCTGCCCAGCGTGATCAGGGTTGAGCCCTTTCGCACGTAGAAGATCGCTCCTATCGCACCGGTGAACGCGCGATCGCCCAGACCTTCGATCGGTTCGAGCCCTCCACCCGGAGCGCCGCCGCCGGTGATCGCGACGGTCGCCTTCAGCGTGGCTTCCGCCGCGTCGGCGTTCTCCCGCTGCACCAGCACGGCGAAGAGCGGCTTGTCGGGGCTGGCGGTGCTGGCCGCGCCCTTCAGCAGGTTCTGCATGCTGCCGACGAGCTCTTGAGCCGATTTGGGCTCCTGCTTGTTCAGCTTTGTGAAAGTGTCGCGTACCGTGTCAGCCCCTTTCTGTTGCTGCGCGGCGGCGTTCGCGTACCAGTCGCAGCCGTTCGGCTTTTTCTCCGCGCGCTCGATCGGAACGCCCGCAATCTCTTCGATCTCCTTCGCCGAGAGTAGCGCACACAGGTCCTGTGCCTCGGCGGCGCCGGCGCGGGGCTGGTCGCGGCCTACGGGCTTGCGGTCACGGGCCGCTGGCGAATCTGCCAGCTCTCCGGGCTTTGCGGACCGTTTGACGGAAGCGTCCTTGTCCTTGTCCTGGCCGGTCGCCGCGTCTTTGACGCAGCCGGCCACCACGAGTGCGGCACACAACGCCATGGCGAAGCTGAGACGCGTCATGAGATTCCCCTGGTGATCGGAAAACGAAAACGGAGGGAAAAAGCGGACAGGCCGATCGACTTACGGTTTTGAGGCGTCGAGCGCGCGCCGCGCTTCGATCGTCCGGGGATCGCTCGGCCCGAAGTGTGTCTGACGCCAGGTCAAGGCGCTCTGAAGAAGCGGACGCGCTTCGGCGCGGCGGCCGGCTTTCTCGAGGGCCTCGCCGAGAAGGAACCGGGCGGCGGCGAGATCGTGATGGCCGTTCGGAAACTGCCGTTCGAGGTGAGTGACGCCCGCGCGCAGGAGGACTTCCCCCGCGGCCGTGTCGCCGGTCGCCGATTCCGCCGCGCCAGCGTGCACTCGCGCAACCGCGGTTGCCTCATGGTCCTCGCCCAGGCCGCGCTCCACGAGCGGCAGCGCCTCGCGCGCAAGATCCCTGGCGCCTGCCGGTTGTCCCAGCCGTCGTGCGATGTCGCCGAGCGCGTCGAGCGCCAGCGCGATGAATGGACCTTCAGCTGCTGACGAGCGCAGATCTGAAACCGCCTGCGCGATCACCTCCTGTGCCCGATCGAGCTCCCCGGCTTCGGCGAAGGCGATCCCAATCCACATACGCAGGTAGGGGAGGTCCGCGCGAGATGGGCCTTTTTGCGCGTCGAAGATGCGCTGCGCCTCGCGACAGTCGCGCTCCGCTTCGGCAAGATGACCGATGTGCGCCTCGATGAGCGCCTGCCAGAGGCGATCGTGAGCGACCTGCTGGTGGTCGGCTCCAAATCTCTCGATGTGAATCGCCAGCGCCTCGGTCGCGAGCGGAAGCGCCTCATCGGATCGACCGGAGGCATCGAGCGCTCGAGCCAGCAGCCGCAGCGAGACGGCGAGCGCATCGTGCCGCTCTCCAAGCACGACGCGCTGTCGCCTGACTACGTCTTCGGTGATAGACACCGCGTCGTCAAAGCGGCCAAGAGCCTGGAGGTAGAACGCCAGGTTGTATCGCGCAGTCAGCGTGTGAGGATGGTCGGCGCCGAGGTGGCGCTCGCGCCAGAGTACGACGGGCTGTTGCAGCGCTGCGGCTTCGGAAAACCGCGCGAGCTGGCTGTAGACAATCCCCAGGCTTTCCCGCACGGCGGCGGCATCTGCGGAATCATCGCCCTTCACCGCGACGTAGATGGCCAGCGCCTGCTTGTCGAAGGCCTCGGCACCGGCGAGGTCGCCGCGATTGCGCCTTTCACCCGCGATGTCCCAGAGGAGCTCGGCGACCTGCGGGCTGCGCTCGCCCCGCCTTTCCCGCTGGATTGCGAGAGCCTGCTCGTGCAGCGGGGCGGCCTCGTCGTATCGGCCCTGTTCGTAGAGCGCATCGGCGATTTGCGTCAGCGCCTCGGCGGCCGCAATGCTGTGCGGTCCGTCGCGGCGCGTCCGGCGTTCGAGGTCCGCCCGCAGCAAGGGCATGGCCCGATCGTATTCGCCGAGCGAGTGGTACACGCTGGCGACGAGACTTGCCACCTCGGACTGGACGTCCGGCTGGTCACTCAACTCCGTCTCGATGCGCCCGGCGCCGGCATCCAGCAGCTGCCGGACGGAGGGTTCGCGGCCTTTTGCCAGCGTCGGATCGGCCGCGGAGAGGAGCGTCTTCAGGAATTCCTTCACCGCCTCGGCCTTGCGCGCCTCGCGTGCCGCGCGGCGGGCTTGCCAGGTGGTCGCGACCAGTCCGGCGACGAGCGTGAGGAGCAGGAGCGCGGCAGTGCCGGCGCCGACGCGGTGGCGCCCGAGAAACTTCCTCGCACGATACGAGAGCGCGTCGCCGCGTGCAGAGACCGGCAGCCCATCCAAGTGGCGCCGGACGTCCATGGCGAATGCCTCGGCTGACTGGTACCGGCGCTCGGGAGACTTCTGGAGCGCTTTGAGCACGATCCTGTCGAGGTCGCCTTTCAGTCTGCGTCGAACGTCGCCGGCCTTGACGCGCGCGCTCGGCGGCGCGGGCTCCTGCTCGAGGATCGCGCGCTCGAGCTCGCCAACGCCCCCGTCCGTTCGGTTCGGCCGGTCTCCAGTCAGTAGCTCGTAGAGCAGCACACCGAGGGCGTACACATCCGTTGATGTACTCACGGACTCGCCGCGCAACTGCTCCGGCGCCGCGTAGTCGAGCGTCAGCGCCCACACGACGGTGTGAGCTGCACCTGATGACTCGCCGTCGCCGAGCAGCTTGGCGATTCCAAAGTCGAGCAGCTTGACCCGCCCTCCATCGTCCACGAGGATGTTCGACGGCTTCAGATCGCGGTGCACGATCAGGTTGCGGTGCGCGTACTGCACCGCCTCGCAGATCTCGAGGAAGATACGCAACCGCTCCTCGCTCGTCAGCGCGTGCGCGTCGCAGTACGCCGTGACCGGTCGTCCCTCGACGCGCTCCATGACGAAGAACGGCGTCCCGTCGGCCGAGACGCCGCCGTCGAGAAGGCGCGCGATTGCCGGGTGCTGGAGATGAGCGAGGATCTGGCGCTCCTGCAGGAAGCGGCGGCGCGCGCCTTCGCCGAGCACTCCCTGTCTGACGAGCTTGATGGCCACCTGCTGATCGAACTGACCGTCGATCCGATCGGCGAGGTAGACAACCCCCATGCCGCCTTCGCCGAGCTCGGTCAGAAGGCGGTACGGGCCGACGACCCGGCCGTGCAGACTGCTCGCGGACGCGCGCGCGATGTCGTGTTCGATATCCGCGACGAGCGGCGCAGCGTGCTCGGCGGCAGGAGTGCCGAGAAAGGTGGCCGACGCGGCGGTTGCGGCCAGGAGCTCTTCAACCTCCCGCGCGAGTGCGGAGTCGCCGTCGCAGGCCCGATCCAGGTACGGCGCGCGCTCGTCGAACGGAAGCTCCAGGGCGGTATCGAGAATCGTCGCGATGCGCTGCCACCGGTCCCGATCGGCGACCTGATCCATGGGATCTCACCGCCTCCCCGAGTGCAGCTCCCGATAGAGGAACGCGCGCGCTTTCTGCCAGTCGCGCCGTACGGTGCGGCTCGTGATCTGTTCCGCGCTGGCGATCTCCTCTTCCGTCATCCCGCCGAAGAATCGCCACTCGACGAGCCGGGCGAGCCACTCGTCAACTTTTTCGAGACGGCTGAGCGCGCGATCGAGGGCAATCATCTCGTCGGCGATCGCTTCCACCGACAGCGCCGCGTCGTCCAGCGTCGTCTGTCGCCGATCGCCGCCGCGTTTCTTCGCGTGGCGCTCGCGGGCGTAGTCGACCAGAATCTGTCGCATCGCGCGCGCCGCGAGCGCGAAGAAGTGCGTCTTGTCCTGATAGTCGACTGGCCGCCGCACCAGCTTGAGGTATGCCTCGTTGACCAGGGCCGTCGTCGCCAGCGTCTCGCCGGGACGCAAGGCTCGCAGCTGACGGCGGGCCAGGCGCCGCAGCTCTTCGTACGTGGCTTCGAAGGCCTCCGAGAATGCGGCGTCATCGCCGGCCCGCGCCGCGGCAAGCCGCGCGGACCATCCGGTGGTCATGCCGTGGCTACGATAAACGCTCGCACGGACGTGCGCAAGGCTCGAGGCGCCGCAAGCCACTGTCCGTTGTGGAAATGCCGTATCCTGTGCGGTGAGCGCGATCTGCAACCGAGCGCGCATCCTCACGCGTCGATCGCGGCTCAGAAAAAGGTCGTTCGAGTCGATCTTCGGTGGCACGATGCCGAAACACGACGTGTTGATCAGTTATTCGACGCAGGATCAGGCTCTCGCGCAGAGAGTCGTGCGGACGCTCACCGCGCGCGGCATTCGATGTTGGGCGGCCTTCCAGGACCTGGAAACGGGCCAATTCTGGCCAGGTGCCATCACTGAAGCCATCAACGATTGCAGCATTTTCGTCCTGCTTCTCACGAAGCATTCCAACGCCTCGCGGCAGGTCACCCGAGAACTTACGCAGGCGGACACACTCAACAAGCTGCTGTATTGCGTCCAGACCGAAGACCTGTCGATTTCACCGAACGTTCAATACTTCTTTTCTGCAGTGCAGCGGTACGAGGCGTTTCAGGTGGATCTGGACACGTCGTTGGCGAGAATGGCCGACGACATCCTCAGACAGCTGCAACGACTCGATCCCGTTGAGAGGCCCGCCGCGCCGACCGATCCAATATCGTCGTCGAAGCGCCGCAGCAGCACTGTCGCTCGCACGATCCGGATGTCGGCCGCTGTGGTCGGAAGCCTCGTGCTGGGCATCATGGTCACGCTGGTCGTCAACCAGAGCCGGAGCGATCGTCCCGATCATCCTCTTCCGTCGTCCACTGGCACTGGCAAGGCCGCCGATCCGCCACGCCCCACTGACATCTCCGGCTCGAAGATTCCCGATCCGGGGGGGAGCGGAAAGACCGCCGGCGGTTCCAAGGCTCCCGATTCGACGGTCACCTCAAGCGCGCCCGTCGCGCCGAACCGCGTCGACTCAACCGCGCCCGTCGCGTCGAAGCGCGTCGACGCGCCGGCCGGCCGTGCAATGAGCGCAAGGGAACGCGAGTCGTCGAAAGCGGCGTCGAGCAGTCGCAGCATCGACGTGATTACCGACTTCACGCTGAGTATCGACCGCGTAGGTTATTTCAGCTCGAAGCCGTTCGAGGTGGCCGATCTGGATCTGCGCCGGGACTTCCTGATCGCATTCGACGTCAAGTCGACGAGGCCCGGCGGGTCCACCCGTTACGGGGTCGCATGGAACCTTCAGGAGGACGACTTCTTGCTATTCACCATCCATTCCATCGGTCCTGGCGGCTACAGCATCGGTGCGGGACGAAGCCGGACCTACACGCCATTCTCACGGTTTTCGCAGGGTGGTGTTGCTATCAACGCCGAGAGCCAATTCGATCGGCTGCAGATGGAAAAACAAGGCGACGCCTTGGTGTTTCGGATCAACGGGCGCGAGGTATGGAGGACGAGCACTTACAAGCTGGAGTCGAACCGATTCGCATTCTGGGCAGCCGATTCTTCAGATGCCGTGATGAAGAGCTACACGGTACGGCAAGAGTAGCCCGAGCCGCCGCGAGCTGCGCGACCATCCGGTGGTCATGCCAGGGCTACGATAAACGCTCGCCCAGGGTCGCACAAGGTCGCTGCGCGCCCGGTGTTTGACAATCACGGCGCGTGGTCGCCATCATGATCCACCCCGCGAAACGTGCCAATTCCCGGAGAGATCCTGCGTCGTTCGACCTTCTGCCTGCCGCGGTTTGTCCTGTGTGCCGCGATATGTGCGCTCGCGGCTGGCACGGCCGCCGCCGCGGATCCGCGGATCGTCACGGCTGTCGAGACGCGAACGCCGATCACGCTCGACGGCGTCCTCGACGACGAGGCGTGGATTTCCGCGGAGCCCGCGACCGATTTCGTTCAGGCCGAGCCGCACGAAGGGCAGGCCGCGACCGAGCGCACGACGGTGCGCCTCCTGTTCGACCGCGACGCGCTGTATGTGGGCGTCCGCTGCGACGACGCGATGGCCGCGGCGCTGATCGTCAACGACATCCGCAAGGACTTCACGCCCGGCGAGCAGGATACGTTCGAACTGCTCCTCGACACGTTCGCGGATCGCCGCAACGGGTTCGTCTTTGCCACGAACCCGGCCGGGGCGCGGTCCGATACGCAGATTGCCAACGAAGGACGCGACGTCAACACCAGCTGGGATGCCGTGTGGTCGGTGGCGACGAAGGTGGATGCCAACGGCTGGTCCGCGGAGATGCGGATTCCGTTCAAGACGCTCCGCTTCGAGCGCGGCGAAGGGCGCATCTGGGGCGTGAATTTCAGCCGCCGCATCCGCCGCACGAACGAGGTCGATTACTGGTCGCCGGTGCCGCGCGTCTACAACCTCTATCGCGCCGGTCTGGCCGGCACGTTGACGGGGCTCGGCGATGTCAGCCAGGGACACAACCTCCGAATCAAGCCGTGGGTTGCGGGAAACTCGACGCGCGCCGTCGGCGGCGGCGAGTTCGACGCCGTGTCGCATGTCGGCCTCGACGTGAAGTACGGCGTCACGCCGTCTCTGACGCTCGACGTAACCGTCAAGCCGGATTTCGCGCAGGCCGAGGCGGACGAGCAACAGGTCAACCTCACGCAGTTCAGTCTCTTCTTCCCGGAAAAGCGCGAGTTCTTTCTCGAGAACTCCGGCATGTTCTATTTCGGCGACATCCCGCGCGAATCACGACTCGGCAACGCGCGATTCTCGCCGCCCGAGGAAGAAATGCTGCTGTTCTTCTCGCGGCGGATCGGGCTGACCGACACCGGTCAGGAGATCCCGATAGCCGCCGGCGGTCGGCTGACCGGCCGGGTCGGCCGCACCGGCGTAGGCCTGCTGACGATTCAGACCCAGCAGGAAGGGGCGCGCGATGGAGACAACTACACCGTGCTCCGCGCGCGGCGCGACGTTCTGAAAAACTCGGACATCGGCGCCATCTTTCTGTCGCGGCTGTCCTCGGGGTTGTCGAGCGATCGCAACGAGGTCGCCGGCGTCGACGCGAACTTCCGGTTCGTGAAGGCCCTCAGCATCAACGGGTTTCTCGCCCGATCGTTCACGCCCGGCATCACCGGCGGCGAGATGTCCGGGAAGGGCTCGATCGTCTGGAACGACAACTTTCTCCATACGCAATACTCGCTGCTCAGCGTCGGCGACAACTTTCGCGACGACGTGGGGTTCATCAAGCGGCACGGCGTCCGCAAGCACTTCGTCGACTTCGGCATCCGGTTCCGACCCGAGTGGTGGCGAAAATTCGGGATTCGCGAGCTGCACCCGCACACGCGCTACAACATCTACACGGACCAGTCCAACGCCAAGGTGTCGCACACCAATCACGTGGCGATGGCCTGGTTCTTCGAGCGCGGCGGCTACATGGAAGTCCAGTGGAACCCCCGCTTCGAGCGCATCGTGGTGCCGTTCCAGGTCCGGACGGATCAGTCGTTCGCGATCGGCAGCTACACCTGGAACGAATACGCGCTCGAGCTCGAGACGAACCACAGCCGGAAGGTGTCTGGATCGGCGCTGATCACCACGGGCGGTTTCTGGAACGGGACGCAGAACACGATCAGAGCCGGGGTCGTCTACCGGCCGTCGTATCAGTTGACGTTCGACATCGCGCTGCAGCGCAGCGACATCACGCTGCCGCAGCCGATGCACGACTTCGTGACGAACCTGGTGACGTCACGCATCGGTTACGCGTTCAACACGCGAACCTTCCTCGACACGCTGCTGCAGTACAACACGGATTTGAAGCAGTTCAGCGCCAACATCCGATTCGACCTGATCCACCGTCCGCTGAGCGACTTGTTCGTCGTCTACAACGAGCAGCGCCTGACGGATGTGCCGACGCCGGTCAACGCGGGACGCGGGCTCATCGTGAAGTACACGCACATGCTGGCCTTCTGAGATTTGGTGATCGCGTGATTTGGTGATTGGGTGATCGTTGAGGGATTGGGTGATTGAGGGATTGAGTGATTGGGTTGGAAATCACTAAACAGGCCAATCATTCAATCACCAAACGATCACCCAATCACCAAATCACTCAATCACCAGATTCAGCGCGTGCCGTACCCTTCGCGGTATCCCTGTTCGAACGCCGCGCGATAGTCGCGTTTGTAGAGTTCGCGATCGCCGTACCGGTTGTTGTAGTCGTGGTCACCGTCGCGGTAGCGCTTCGACCGGACCGGGTCGAAGCGGTTGCGGTCGCGCGCGTCGTTGCGCCCGGCGTCGAATCCGTCGCGGTAGCCGACCTGCGCCGCATAGTTGCCGTAGCCGCCGCCCGGTGTGATGACTCGCGGGTCTCGATAGACCGGACCGCTGTAGACGCCGCCACGGTTGCCGTAGACATTTGAGCGGGCGAGACGGTTGTAGCTCTCGCGGTAGCCGACCTGGAATCCCTGACGGTAACTCTGCCGGTAGAACGAGCGGTCGCCGTCGCCCCGCCGGTACCCGTCGTCTGCGTCGCGGAACTCGCCGTGCCGCTCGGGCGAGAAGCTCCGGTTTCGCCGCGCGTCGTTGTTTCCCTGTTCGAGACCTTCGCGGTAGCCGTAATCGTAGGCCCGCCGCTCGATGTCCCGGCCGTACACGCCGCGGGTCGGGTAGCCATAGGTCTGCGCCGCGCACGCCGGCGCGGCAACTGCGACTCCGGCCACGAGCAGAAATGCGGGCAAGTATCGATGTGACCTGAACATGTGAGCCCTCCGTCCGCCTGTCAAAATTACAAGCGACATGCCACATAGACCGCCCGATTTCAGGCCGAAATCCTGCGTTCTTCTTTATGTCGTCCTCTGATGGGGACGGTTGCGGTGGAGGTCAGGGGTCGGGGTTGTCCGCCATAGCGCGGAGCGCGAAGGCGGATGGGTCGTGGTCGTCCAGGCTACTCAGTCCACACGAGCACCTGCGATCCGCGGCGGTCCGCCTGGTCGAGCACCAGCCCCGGGCCGCGACGCTCGAGGTCTTCCAGGGTCAGGTGCACGCGCTCGGTATCGAAATCGATCCCGTTGTCGTTGAGGAACGACACTCTTTTGCCAGAGGGCGCGAGCCGCAGCAGCCAGAACGGAATCGTGACGCGCACGAGCTTTCGCTCGTGGTTGTCGTAGGCCAGCACGCGCAGCGAGACCAGTGGCTGCCGCGACGCGTCCTGCCTGGTCGCGCCGTCGCGGTGGAGAATCGGTTCGTCGTCTTTCCTGATCTCGATGAGCGGCTTCTGTCCGGCGAAGCGCGCGCGCGCCTGCGCGAACTCGGTGTCGGCGTCTTCCGGAGGCGTGAACGACGCGTTGATGTGGCGGTAGAAGAAGTAGGCAGTCCCACCGACGACGGCGATAGCCAGGACGCCGACGATGATGACTGACGCGATCAACACGGAGACCCACGTTCTCCGG
>Ga0075433_10003337_pt1 | contig 12403 bp, 9 predicted proteins | sample RhiMethybrSRZTD2_FD_75299 | JGI IMG/M metagenome (GOLD analysis project Ga0075433, IMG submission 75299) | Populus rhizosphere microbial communities from Tennessee, USA - Rhizosphere MetaG P. TD hybrid SRZTD2 | ecosystem: Host-associated > Plants > Roots > Rhizosphere > Soil | place: USA... | reverse complement strand
ATGCGCGACGTGCGAACACTGCGCACGCTGGCGCTCCTCGACCTCGAGTCGCACCCGCCGTCGGCCGGCATCGATCGCGTGACCGTGGCCATCGACCCGACCCCGGGACAAGTCCTGCAGCACAAGCTCTTCACGCGCGCGCACGCCACGCCCGAGCAGCTGTCCACGCTGCTCGCGCGGTTGGGCGCGCTGATGGGGCAGGACCGGATCGGCGCGCCGGCAACGATCGATTCCTACCGGCCTGGTGCGTTCGAGATGAAAGTATTTGCCACAGAGCATCGAGGCGCTGAAGACCTCGCTGTCAGCCGAGGCCGAGAGTCTACGCTCGAGGCCGAGGTGCGCTCGGCCGAAGGCTGTCAGCTTGTTTCTGCCCTGAGACGTTGTCGTCAACCTGTTCCCGCGCGCGTGGCGGTCGTCGACGGCCGCCCCGTTCGCGTCACCTCCGATCGCCGCAGCTTTCCCGGCGGATCGGTTCTCGCGTGCACGGGCCCGTGGCGGACCTCGGGGAACTGGTGGAATACAGGGTCGGGTGGGTCAGTTAGGTCAGAGCAGACCTGCCTGACCTGCTGGAATCGCGACGAGTGGGACGTGTCGCTCAGCGATGGAGCGGTCTATCGGATCTTCCAGGATCGCGAAACCGACAGGTGGTTCATTGATGCGATTGTCGATTGAACACGCTTCACCACTTTGACCTCTGTGTCCTCTGTGTCTTCTGTGGTGAAGATTTTCTTCTTCGAATGTTTTTCTCGTGTCCTCGTACATCGAGCTTCACACGGCTTCCGCCTTCAGCTTTCTTCAAGGCGCATCGCTGCCCGAAGCGCTCGTCGAGCGCGCGGCAGAACTCGGGTACCCGGCGATCGCGCTGCTCGATCGCAACGGCGTCTACGGCGCGCCGCGTTTTCATAAAGCAGCCACCGCCGCCGGCATCCGCCCGCTCATTGGGGCGGAGCTCACGATTGCTACTGACGGGCCAGGTAGGTCAGGTGGGCCAGGTAGGTCAGGTGGGTCAGATCGGGAAGATAAGATTTCTACCCATCCGACCCACCCGGCCTACCCGACGCACCAGGCCCACCACCAGCCATTCGTCCTCCCAGTTCTCTGCGAGTCCGCGGAGGGCTACCGCAATCTCTGCCGTCTGCTCACCCGCCTCCACCTCGGCGCGCCGAAAGGCGAAGGCGCGCTGACTTTCGAAGATCTCGACGGGCATACCGCCGGTCTCATCGCCCTCGCCGGCCGCGCGGCGCTCGACACCCGGCACTTCGGCGTTGGCGGACTGCTCGATCGCCTCGTCGGTGTGTTCGGCCGCGATCGCACTTACGTCGAGCTGCAGCGGCATCACCGCCGCGACGAGGAAGCCGACAACCAGGTGCTCGTCCAGATGGCCGAGGCGTTTCGCGTGCCGGTCGTGGCCACCAACGGCGTCCGCTTCGCGACGCCGGCCGAGCGGCCGCTGTTCGATGTGCTGACGTGCATCCACCATCACAGTGATTTGACGTCCGCCGGACGCCGGCTGGCGCCGAACGCGGAGCGGTTTCTCAAGCCGCCTGGAGACATCGAAGCGCTCTTCGCCGATCGGTCCGAAGCGGTGGCGAACGCGCGCGCGCTCGCCGATCGGCTGCAGTACACGATGGCCGATCTCGGGTACCGCTTTCCCGACTATCCCGTGCCGGCGGGCGAAACGCAGTCGTCGTTCCTCCGAAAGATGACCGAAGTCGGCGCTCACGATCGCTACCGCCCGTATCACGATCGCGCCCGCGCGCAGATCGCCCGCGAGCTCGATCTCATCGAGAAGCTCGACCTCGCCGGCTACTTCCTCATCGTCTGGGACATCGTCAATTACTGCCGGCAGCACGACATCCTGGTGCAGGGCCGCGGGTCGGCGGCCAACAGCGCCGTGTGCTACAGCCTCGGCATCACCGCGGTCGATCCGGTGAAGATGGAATTGCTCTTCGAGCGCTTTTTATCGGAGGAGCGCGGCGAATGGCCCGACATCGATCTCGATCTGCCGAGCGGCGATCGGCGCGAGCAGGTCATCCAGCACGTCTACGAGAAATACGGACGGCTCGGTGCGGCGATGACCGCCAACGTCATCACCTACCGCGGGCGGAGCGCGGCGCGCGAGGTGGGGAAGACGCTCGGCTTCGATCCCGCGCAGATCGATCGGCTCGCGAAAGTGATGAACCACTTCGAGTTCATCGACACGACCGACTCGCTGCCGCGGCAGATGGCGTCGGTCGGCCTCGATGTGCAGGACGGCCGCGTGCAGCTGTTCGCGCGGTTGTGGCAGCAGATGCTCGATCTGCCGCGTCACCTCGGCCAGCATTCCGGCGGCATGGTGATCTGCCAGGGGCAGCTCGATTCGGTCGTCCCGCTCGAGAACGCCACGATGCCCGGCCGGGTCGTTGTGCAATGGGACAAGGACGACTGCGCCGACATGGGGATCGTCAAGGTCGATCTGCTGGGCCTGGGGATGCTGGCCGCAATCCAGGACGCGCTGGCGTTAGTGAATGGAGAACACATCAACGCTGACTCCGCAGCGTCCAGCCGAGGGCGAGAGACTACGCCCGAGCCCGAGGTCTTCAGCGAGCGGGGGTGGGGCCCCGCGAGCAATGAACACTGTTGGCCACCACACGAACCGCGCATCGACCTTGCCCATTTGCCCGCGGACGATCCCGCGGTCTACCGCATGCTCCAGGAAGCCGACACGATCGGCGTCTTCCAGGTCGAGTCGCGCGCGCAGATGGCGACGCTGCCGCGTCTCAAGCCTTCCACGTTCTACGACCTCGTCGTCGAGGTCGCGATCATCCGGCCCGGCCCGATCGTCGGCCAGATGGTGCATCCGTATCTCAATCGCCGGTCGGGCAAAGAGCCGGTGGTGCCGCTCCATCCGTCGCTCGAGCCGGTGCTGGCGCGGACGCTTGGCGTGCCGCTGTTCCAGGAACAGCTGCTGCGGATGGCGATGGTGGCGGCCGGGTTCAGCGGCGGGCAGGCCGAGGAGCTGCGGCGCGCGATGGGGTTCAAGCGATCCGAGAAGCGGATGAAACAGATCGAGGTGCAGCTGCGCGAGGGCATGGCGCGCAACGGCATCACCGGCGAGACCGCCGATCGGATTGTCCAGTCGATCACCTCGTTCGCGCTCTACGGGTTTCCCGAGTCGCACGCCGCGAGCTTCGCGCTGCTCGCTTATGCCAGCGCATATCTCAAGGTGCATTATCCGGCGGCGTTCTACACGGCGCTCCTCAACAACCAGCCGATGGGGTTTTATCACCCGGCGACGCTCGTCAAGGACGCGCAGCGCCGCGGCGTTCGCTTTCAGCCGATCGATGTGCAGATCTCCGGCTGGGACTGCACGGTCGAATCCGACGGCGCGATCCGTCTGGGATTGCGCTATGTGAGCGGCCTGCGGCAGGACGTGGGCAAAGCGATCGCTGCCGCAAAACGGACGGACCTGAAGGTCCGCACTACAACGACGGATGCGACGACGACGGGTGTGGTGCCGGCCTTTGGGCCTGCCGACAGGTGTCCAAAGTGCGGCTGTGATGATCCGTCGATGCTCGAACAGACCGATCGCGGATGGTTCTGCAACGTGTGCTCGAACGCCTGGTTCGTCACGCCACCCCTCACCCGAGGGCGAGAGTCTACGCTCTCGCGCTCGGCGGCGAAGCGCTTCAGCTCGCTCGACGATCTGATCGCGCGCACCGAACTGCGGCGGGACGAGGTCGTCACGCTTGCCGACATCGGGGCGCTCAATTCGTTCGGGTACGATCGACGGTCGGCACTATGGCAGGCCGAGCGTGCTGTACGCCCCTCTGGCGAACTGTTCGACGACGTGAAAAACGACGATTTCTTCGCGCAGTGTCCCCTCAAACCTATGACGGAGGCAGAGCGCCTGGTTGCAGACTTCGCCGGCATGGGTTTGTCGGTCGGCCGCCATCCGATGGCGCTCCGCCGCGACGAACTGGCCATGCGCGGCGTCGTCCGCGCGATCGACCTGCGCGCCATCCGTCAGGGCCGGCGCGTGCGTGTGGCCGGCATGGTCATCACCCGCCAGCGTCCGGGCACGGCGAAAGGCTTCGTCTTCCTCACCCTCGAGGACGAAACCGGCATCGCCAACATCATCGTGCGTCCCGATCTCTTCACGCGCGATCGGCTGGTGATCGTCGAGGAGCCGTTCTTAATCGTGGAAGGGCTGCTGCAAAACCTGGAGGGCGTGACGTCGATTCGCGCCGAAGCCGTCTACGGCATGCGTGGAGTGGACATTGACTTCAACGCCCACGACTTCTATTAAAAAACTGGAAATTAAAAATTGAGAATTGAAAATTAAAACTGTGGGGCATCTCCCGCGATTCGGAATCACGGGATTTGCCCCTTCGTTTTTAATTCTTCATTCTCAATTCTTAATTACGGTATTGCAGCCTAGTGCGCGATAATCCGCCGCGGCTTGACGCTCTGGACCGTCAGGAGCGAGTGCGCCAGGTCGACCACGTCTTCGAGCCAGAGCGGCTTGAAGTGCAGCTGTGCGCCGAGCTCCGCCAGCTCGCGCGGAATGCTTTCGTCGAGCGTGTAGTCGGCGGTGACGATCGCCACCGGCGTGTTCTTGCAGCGCTCGCGCGCCCGGAGCCGGTACAGAAATCCCAGGCCGTTGATGAGCGGCATCCGCAGGTCCACGATGATCGCGTCCGGCACGAGCGCATCTGCCTGCTTCAGTCCCGATTCCGCGTCGAGTGCCGTCCGGACTTCGTGGCCCTCGAGCCGCAGGATGCCCGCGAACGTCTGCGTGACCGCTTCGTCATCGTCGATAATCAACACTTTCGACGGCGTCGCGCTCATGCGGCGACTCCTTTCGTGTGGGCACCCCGTGCTGACATCAACAGCTGCTCCAGTTCGGCTTCGCGCGCCAATGCTTGCTTCAGGTCGTGAAAATATTCGACGATGGCGCCTTGACCGTGATCGACGACCAGCCGGTACGGACCGTGCGGCCCAAGCGCGGTGAGCTCGCAGCGTACCAAATCGGTTCCGGCCATGTACAGGTTCATCATCTTACGCCCGCGCGGTAGGGCAAGTGACGTACCCGTAGAGATTGCACATAGCTACACATCATTGCATATGACTTAGTGTGCCACCCTGACGCAATGCACTCCATTTTGCAACGCTGTACGGGGCGGATGACCAAGCTCAATTTCAACGCGCACTGGCTGATGATCGCTCGAGACGCAACCTGCGCAGCGGTTCTGATGGTCGTCGCCGCAGATTGCGTGCACGCGCAACCTCCGTCGTTGACGCAGGTGATCGCGCGCGCCGGCGAGTACGTTCGCGAGTTCGAAGGCCAGCTCTCCGGCATCGTCGCCGAAGAAACGTACGAGCAGGAATACTTTTACCGGCGAGGTCGATCGCTCAATCCGCTGCGGCAACGGCGGACGCTGCGCGCTGATCTGCTCTTGATGCGTCCCGAAGGTGAGCTGAGCTGGGTTCAGTTTCGCGACGTCTTCGAGGTCGATGGCAAGCCGGTGCGCGACCGCGAAGAGCGTCTCACCGCGCTATTCCTCGAGCCCACGCGATCGACGCTCGAACGCATCGCACGAATTCGCCGCGAGAGCGCGCGCTACAACATCGGCAACGTCGACCGCACGATGAACGTCCCCGTGCTGCCGCTTCAGGCGATCGATCCGGCGGTGCAGCCGCGATTCAGGTACTCGCTCGATTGGATTGCACCGATTGAGCAATCCAATAAAGCAATTGTCACCCAATTCTCTCAATCCAATTACCCGATTACCCAATTACTCAATTACCAGATTCATCTATAATCCTGTGGTTTTCCCCCGTAAACCCGAGTCAGAACGGAGCGAGCTGCGATGGTTTCCGTCCTCTTTCTCTCGTTGTTAGTGGCTGCCGAGCCGTCAGTAAGCGGCATTGTCAAAGACTCGACCGGAGGCGCCATCGCCGGCGCATCGGTCGTCATGCGCACGAGCTCGGGCACGGAACAGACCGTCAGCGGACCCGACGGCCGCTTCACGTTGAATCGGACTCCGGACGGCGCGGCCACGCTCGTCGTTCGTGCCGGCGGCTTTGCCGAGAAAGAGCAGGCGGTTTCGGGGTCGGGCGAAGTGGAAGTTGTGCTGGTGCCCGCCGGGCTGCTCGAAACCGTCACGGTCACACCATCCCGCAGCGAAGAACGCCTCGGCAACGTTCCGGCCAGCGTCAGCATCATCGACGCCGCGGAGATCAAAGCCTCGCCGGCGCTTGTCGCCGACGACGTGCTGCGCCGCGTTCCGACGTTCAGTCTGTTCCGCCGGTCGAGCAGCCTGTCGTCGCATCCGACGACGCAGGGGGTGTCGCTGCGAGGCATCGGACCGAGCGGCGTGAGCCGGACCCTCGTGATGGTGGACGGCGTGCCGTTCAACGATCCGTTCGGCGGCTGGGTCTACTGGACGCGCGTGCCGATGAACAGCGTGGATCGGATCGAGCTGGTCGACGGCTCGAGCTCGAGTCTCTACGGCAACTACGCGATGGGTGGGGTGATCAACATCCTGGGCGCCCGGCCGTCGCGGCGAACCGTGGAATTGAAAACGCAGTACGGCAACAAAAAGTCGCCGAAGCTGGATTTCTTCGGGTCCGATGTGTGGGGCAAGGTCGGGATGGCGGTCGAGGGCAGCGTGTTCGATACCGACGGCTTCCCGATCGTGGTCGCGAACGAGCGTGGCGTGGTGGACAACAACGCCACCGTCACGTTCAAGAACGTGAACGTGAAACTCGACTACAGCCCGGGTCCCGCCGCGCAAATCTTTTTCAGAGGCGGCTATTTCAGCGAGGACCGCGGCAACGGGAAGATCGAGGAAGTGAACGACACTCGCTGGAAGTCGGCCAATGGCGGTGTGAAGCTGCGGATGCCGGACGAGAGCATGCTTCAAGCGACCGTCTTTGTCGACCACACCGACTTCCACAGCACGTTCCTCGCGGTTCCCGCGACCAATCCGCCGAGAAACAGCGTCCGGTTGACCGTCGACCAGAACGTGCCTACCGACAGCGTCGGCGGCATGCTGCAATGGTCCAGGGCGTTCGGCTTGCGCAATACCCTCGGCGTCGGCGGCGACTGGCGATGGGTGGACGGCGAGAGCCGTGAGGACACCTACAATCAGCTCGGCCCGATCGTCTCGCCGGTCACCGGTTCGGTGTTGGCGCTGCTACGCAAATCGGGCGGTACGCAGCGGAGTCTCGGCGCGTTCGTGCAGGATGTGTTCACGCCGATCGACAAGCTGGTGCTCACGGTCAGCGCGCGAACCGACAGCTGGAACAATTACAACGCGCACAACGTGGAAACCAATATCCCGTCGGGAACGCCTACCGCCCAGAGCAATCCGAATCTGCCGGAACGCGACGATCAGGTGGTCAGCCCGCGCGTGGCCGCGCTCTATCACGTAACGGGGCAGGTGCGCGTCTGGGGAGACTTCAGCATGGGCTTCCGGGCGCCGACGCTCAACGAGCTCTACCGATCGTTCTCGGTCGGCGCGGTCCGCACGTTTGCGAACGCGCAGCTCGGACCCGAGCGGCTCAAGGGCGGTGAACTTGGCGTCAGTATCGCTCCGGTGCAGAACTTCGTGGTCCGCGCGACCTTCTACGACAATCGGGTCAAGAATCCGGTCGCGAACGTCACCATCGGCACGAACCAGTTGCAGCGTCAGAATCTGGGGCGCACGCGCATCCGCGGCCTTCAGACCGACGCCGAAGTGACGGTCGGGTCGTACGTCCGAATCGGCGGCGGGTATCTATTCAACGACGCGAAGGTCCGCGAGTTCAACGCGAATCCAGCGCTGGTCGGCCTGTATCTGCCCCAGGTGCCGAAGCATCGCGGCTCGTTCCAGGTGGCGTACGCGAACCCGCGTCTCTTCAATGCCGCGTTCAGCGTGCAGGGTTTCGGACGTCAGTTCGAGGACGACCAGAACGTCCGTGTCGTCCCTGGCGAATCGACGCCCGGGCTGCCCGGCTACGCGATCCTGGACATCACGGCGTCCCGATCGATTGGACCCAACCTCGAGTTCTTTTTCGGGGTTCAGAACCTGACGGACAAGGAGTACATCGCCTTCACGCAGCCGACGACAACCGGCTCGCCTCGTCTGATGAACGGCGGTGTCAGGGTCCGCTGGTCGGGTCGATGAAGCACACTCCGCCCGACTTACCGGGGCGAGTTCTGCGGACTCGGCTTGCTCTGCGTGCTCTGCGCAGCGTCCTTCTTTTGACGCTTGAACGATCCGGAATCGACGGCTTTCCCCGTTCGTGAAATCGCCTCGAACAGGAAGTCGTCTTTGTCGATCTCGATCAGCATGAACGAGCGGTCCTGATCGTAGCCGGCGGCGGTCAGATCGGACTTCTGCAAGTCGCCGCGCCGCAGCTGGCCGGCAGCGCCCGACAGGAAGTAGTAGATCCCCTGCTGCGGCTTGATCCGCTCGTAGACGTGGTCGTGGCCCGAGAAAACCACGTTGACGCCGTACTTCACGAAGATCGGCTCGAGCAGCACCCGCAAGTCGACCTCCGACCCGTGGCGGCCTGCCGATGAATACAGCGGGTGGTGGAAGAACACGATCTTCCAGTCGTCGTTCGAGCTCGAGAGCTGTTTCTCGAGCCACTCCTTCTGTTTCGGATCGATGTAGTCGGAGTCGAGCGCGAAAAAGCGCACGTTGTTCTTCTTGAACGTGTAGTAGCGCTCGCCGCCCATGTTCCACGGCTTGAAGAAGACGTTCTTTTGATTGTCGTGGTTGCCGAGCGCCGCGTAGAACTTCACGCCGCCGTCGAGCAGCGCTTTGTACGGGGTCGAAAACTTCCTCTCGAAGTCATTCGGGTTCTGGCTGCCGTACATGTTGTCGCCGAGCATGATGACCAACTCGAATTTGAACGTGTCGTGCACTTTGCTCATCAGGTTGGCGATGTCGTACTGCGGCGTGTCACCCGTCCCGTTATCGCCCATCGCGGCGAACTTCACCGAGTCGGGCTTGTTGGCCAGGGTGATGTCCTGCGCGTGGACGACCGGCCACGCGAGGAACAAACCGGCGACGAGCTGAACGAATATTCGTCGATGCATGGCTGATTACCGTGTGACCACCGGCACGGCTTCGGGAATGAAGTCGGCGATGAGATTGGCCTTGGTATCGCGCAGGATGAGATAGCGCCCCATGAACCGGTACTCGAGGCCTTCGGGCAACTGGGGCAGGTTGGCCAGCAGCAGCGGCGGAACAGTAGCGAGATCGGCCTTCGCCGGATACTCCGCATTGACCTTCGGCGGATTCTGAGGCGGCACTTCCTTCATCGCCGCCTTCCGGTCCTTCGGCGCGCGACTCTGCGCGTCTTTGACGACGATGTCGCGAATGACGGGCGCGACGCTGCCGAAGAGATCGCCCTGCCTGGCATCCGGTCTCGCGAGCCGCATGCGGGCCGTCAGTGCGCGCTGACGGATTTCAACGTTCGATGTCGTATTGCCCGGCTTCTCCGGCGGCAGCCCCCCGTCTTCCTTCTTCTGAAGCTCGACGTAGGCCTTCGCACGATCGAGAAATTCCTTCACGGCCGTGGCCGTCGGATTGACGCGCTCCTGCGCCTGGCTCGTCGGGAAGGCGGCCGCCAGGGCAGTCATCACGCCGACGATCACCAGGAGCCGGTTCAGGTGAAGTCTGGCTGGGTTGGCGAGCAACTTGCTGGAACTCCTCAGTTGTGTCACGGCAATGACTTTTACAAAGAACGTACCCTCGGGTCGGCCATGAAGCTCATCGTTCAACCTGATGCAGGCGTCGCGCCGGTCATCAAGGCGATCAAGCGCGCCAAGCGGACGATCGACATTCTGATCTTCCGGCTCGACAACGATGCGATTGCCGAAGCCCTGCAGACCGCCGTGCAGCGCGGCGTCGACGTCCGCGCGCTCACCGCCCACACCAATCGCGGCGGCAACAAGAAGCTGCGCAAGCTCGAGCTGCAGCTGCTCGAGGGAGGCGTCACCGTCTCGCGCACCGCCGACGACTTCGTGCGCTATCACGGCAAGTTCATGATCGTCGACGGCACATGGCTCCACGTTTACGGCTTCAACTTCACGCGGGCGGACATGGGCCGGAGCCGCAGCTTCGGCGTCATCACCAGAAACCGGAAGCTGGTGCGTGAGGCTCAGAAGCTTTACGACGCCGATTTCAACCGGCAGCGCTACACGCCGTCGTCCAACCGGCTCGTCGTCAGTCCGGGGAATGCGCGCGAACGTCTGGCAAAGTTCCTCGCCGGCGCTCACAAGGAGCTGCTCATCTACGATCCCGAGCTGTGCGACGACGCGATGCTCGGCGTGATCACGCAACGGATCAAGGCAGGCGTCACCGTGAAAGTCATCGGGAAGGTCGAGTCCAAGTGGGACGTGCCATGCGACAAATACAGCGGTAAGCGGCTGCACGTCCGCGCGATCATTCGCGATGGTTCGCGGGCATTCATCGGCAGCCAGAGCTTGCGCCGGCTCGAGCTCGACAAACGGCGGGAGGTCGGCATCATCATCAACGATCGCAAGGTGGTCAAGGCCCTCAAGGAGATCTTCGAGCGCGACTGGGCCGAGACCGACGCGGGCCGGAAGGAATCGAAGAGCGCGCGCGCCTCGCTCGCCAAAGCCTCGTAGGGGCCGGTATGATCCACTCGACCGGATGTCCCCCTCTCCCGAGCCGCTGCGCCTGGCCTTTCTCGGCTGCGGTTTCATCACCCGTATCCACAGTCGCCATCTGAGCCATTTCGGCGGCGACATCGTCTCGAGCTTCGCCAGCCGCGACGCCGCCCGGGCCGAGAAATATTGCCGCCGTTACGGCGGGGCGCAGAGCTACCGGGACTACGCGGCGGCGATTGACGATCCGCGGATCGACGCGGTGGTCGTGGCCGTGCCGCCGCGATTTCATCTCGACCTCACCTTGAAGGCGCTTGCCGCCGGCAAGCACGTCATCGTCGAGAAACCGGCGCTCCTCACCGCCGCGGACTATGAGACCGCCATCGCCGCGAGAAACAGAGCCGGGCGCGTGGTGGTCGTCGGAGAAAACGATCACTACAAGCCGCTGGCGGTGTGTCTGCGGCGGCTGCTGACCGAGAACGCGATCGGCGAGATGGTGTTCGCGCACTTCACGACGATCGCGTGGAAGCAGAAGGCGGCTGCCGACTGGCGTAACGACGAAGCGATGGCGGGCGGCGACGCCTTTTTCGAGGAAGGCATTCACTGGCTGCACCTGGCCGGCAGCCTCGGTCCGGCGATCACGGCGATCGAGGGGTATCGGCCCGCGGTTTCGCGCGGCGGCCCCGACACGCGCGCCAAGAGCATGATGGTGGCGTTTCGTTACGACAACGGCGCGGTCGGATCGCTGTATTACTCGCGAGAGGTGCCGTCGCTCCTGAAAGGACTTCGGCTGTCGAAGATTTTTGGCCGTGACGGCGTCATCACCTTCGAGTCCAATGGTGGTGTGGTGTTGGTCCGGGGCAGAGGCCTGCCGCGAGTCATCTTCCCGGGATTTCGCGATATCCGCGGCTATCGCGCGATGTATCGCGATTTCCTCCGGGCGATTCGAAGCGGATCGGCGCCGGAGATGAGCCTCGAGCGTGCGCTCGTGGATCACCGCCTCATGGATCAGATTTACGCGATACGGACGCACTCAACGTCCGCCTGAAGGCGGACACCACGTACGGTGAAGGCGGACGCTACGGTGGGCAGCGAACGATTCGACATCATCGTGATCGGCAGCGGCGCGGGCGGTGGAACCATCGCGCACGCCTTGTCGTCGACCTCTGCCCGCATCCTGATCCTCGAGCGCGGCGACTTCATTCCCCAGGAAGACGAAAACTGGAGCCCCGACGCCGTCTGGAGGGATTTGCGCTACCGCGCGAAGGAACAGTGGCTCGACGCTGAAGGCCGCCCGTTTTTCCCCTACATTCATTACTGCGTCGGCGGCAACACCAAGTTCTGGGGCAGCGTGCTCTACCGCATGCGGCGCGAGGACTTTGAGGCCGTCGAGCACGTGGACGGTGTTTCGCCGGCCTGGCCGATCGATTACGAGACGCTCGAGCCCTACTATGAGCGCGCCGAGCGGCTCTATCAGGTCCATGGACAGCACGGGCTCGACCCGACCGAGGCGCCGCGCGGGCCGTACCCGTTCGCGCCGGTGCCTGATGCGCCGCGCATGGCGGAGATCGTCATGCGCCTGCGCGAGCAGGGGCTCCATCCGTCGCCGCTGCCGCTCGGGCTGATTCGCCCCGGCGAGCCGGGCGGCTGCGTTCTGTGCAGGACCTGCAACTCGTTTCCCTGCAAGCTGCACGCGAAAAGCGAAGCCGATATTTGCGGTGTGCGGCCGGCGACTGGACGGCCGACCGTGACGCTCTGGACGCACGCGTACGCCAAACGGCTGCTCACCGCGCC
>Ga0075433_10003335_pt1 | contig 12408 bp, 10 predicted proteins | sample RhiMethybrSRZTD2_FD_75299 | JGI IMG/M metagenome (GOLD analysis project Ga0075433, IMG submission 75299) | Populus rhizosphere microbial communities from Tennessee, USA - Rhizosphere MetaG P. TD hybrid SRZTD2 | ecosystem: Host-associated > Plants > Roots > Rhizosphere > Soil | place: USA... | reverse complement strand
TCCACTTCGAGACCACAAAGCCCGCCAAGATCGCGCGCATCGGCACCATCGGTTGCGATGTCTTCATTGACGACTTGCCCGAAATCCTGCTCGACCAAGCGATGCCGGCGGGCGTCCGCAAGGTTCTCTACGATCCCGACAGTCATTTCTGCAGCGCCGACCAGAACCTTATCCGCGTCACGCGGTGGGAAGAGGTTCGGAGGGTGCTCGATGCCTGATCTGGCCACCGGTCCGGCGCGTATTGAGCCGGCGCATGAAGCGATCATCGATCTCGCCGAGAGCGCCGGGCTTGATCGCGTCATGGCAATCGAGCCGCTGCCAGCAAGCGGCAACAACCGCGTGTTCCGGGTCGTGACCGGCTCCGGCCGCATTTTGGTCAAGCACTATTTCTCCCGGCTGACCGACACCCGCGACCGGCTCGACAGCGAGTTCCGCTTTGCAGACTACGTGAGCCGGGCCGCGCCAGGCTCGGGACCGCGGCCGATCGCCAAATCGGAGCGTGACCGCATCGCAGCCTACGAATTTGTCGATGGCCACCCCTTCCGCGCGGGTGAGGTGGCCGGCGACGAGATCGAAGCAGCAGCGGAGTTCTTTGAGGCCATCAATGCACCGTCGGCCCGCTCGTGCGCGGGAAAGCTGCCGCTGGCCTCGGAGGCCGTCTTTTCCCTTGCCGGGCATTTCGATTTGATTGGCCGGCGGCTCGCCAGGCTTGACGCGAGCGCGCGCGACGGAGGCGACAGCGAGGCATCCGCGTTCATCGATCAACTCATCGGCGACTGGCAGCGGCTCGTCGAGCGCGTGTCAAAGCTGGCGGCGCTCCGTTCGCTGCCGCTTGACCAGGAGGTTGCTCCCAGCCAACGCTGCCTGTCCGCCTCCGATTTCGGATTCCACAACGCGCTACGCCGTCGCAATGGCGGCATCGTGTTTCTCGACTTCGAGTACGCAGGCTGGGACGATCCAACGCGGATGCTCGGAGACTTCTTCAGCCAGCGTGCCGTTCCGGTGCCCTTGAGCTTCTATGCGACGTTCGTCGAGCGCTGCCTTCGCGCCCTTCCCGGGCCTGAGGACCTTTCCACGCGCGCCATGCTCATGCGCCCACTCTACCTCGTCAAATGGTGTTGCATCGTGCTCGGCGTGTTCGATCCGGAAACCCTCGCCAGGCGGAAGTTTGCCAACCCCACGCTTGACGAAGCCGAGGTCAAACGCCATCAGCTGACCGTCGCATCTGGACTGCGGCAGTCCCTCAAGAGAGTCTTGCATGAGCTACATTGATTTCATGTCGGTGGTCCACAAGAGCACGAAGCGGGACTATCTCGCGCGCGTGAACGATCCGGAATACCCGAAACCCAAGGCCGCCGAGCTCGCCAAGAAATGGGACTATGACTATTGGGATGGCGACCGGCGCATCTGCTATGGCGGCTATCGCTACATGGAGGGCCGCTGGGAGAAGGTCGCCCGCGCGATGGCGGATCATTATAAGCTGAAGGCTGGCGACAAGATCCTCGATGTCGGCTGCGGGAAGGGCTATCTGCTGTACGACTTCACTAAGGTCGTGGCCGGCATCGACGTCACCGGTCTCGAGATCTCACCCTACGCGATCGCCAACGCCAAGGAGGAGATCAAGGACCGCATCAAACTCGGCAACGCAACAGCTCTGCCCTTCCCCGACAAATCCTTCGATCTCGTGTTCTCTTTGACGACGCTGCACAACCTGCACACCTACGATCTCGACAAGGCGCTGCGGGAAGTCGAGCGGGTCGGACGAAACAAGTACATCTGCGTCGAATCCTATCGGAACGAGCAGGAGAAAGCGAACCTGCTCTATTGGCAGGTCACCTGCGAAAGCTTCTGCACGCCCGAGGAATGGGACTGGTGGTTCCGCCTCACGGGCTACACCGGTGATTATTCCTTCATCTACTTCGAGTGAGAGTCGTGGGCATTCCAAAGACCATGCAAGCGGCAATCCTGGCCGAGCTCAGGCTACCGCTCATCATTGACGATGTTGAGCTGCCGCAGCAGCTCGACGTCGGCCAGGTGCTTGTCCGCATTGAATACAGCGGCATCTGCGGCTCGCAGCTCGGCGAGATCGATGGCGCGAAAGGCGAGGACAAATTCCTCCCGCACTTGCTGGGCCACGAGGGCTCAGGCCACGTGATCGCGACCGGTCCTGGCGTGCGCCATGTGAAGGAAGGCGACACGGTCGTGTTGCATTGGCGCAAAGCGCAGGGCATCGAAGCGACGCCGCCACGCTACTCCTGGCGCGGGAAGCCGCTCAATGCCGGCTGGGTGACAACCTTCAATCAGTACGCCATCGTGGCAGAGAACCGGGTCACGCGCATCGATCCTGATTGCGACCTGAAGGTCGCAGCGCTGTACGGCTGCGCCGTGACGACCGGATTCGGCGTCGTGGTCAACAACGCCAAGGTCAAACTTGGGGAGTCGATCGTCGTATATGGCGCCGGCGGCATTGGCCTCAATATCGTGCAAGCCGCCCGCCTCGCCTCCGCCTGGCCCATCATCGCAGTCGACCTTTTCGATAACAAGCTTGATCTCGCCCGGCTGATGGGTGCCACCCACCTCATCAATGCACGCGCCAATGACGCGACGGCTGAGATCGCCAATATTCTCGGCAAGAGCGGGCCCGATGTCTTCGTCGACAACACGGGGCTGCCGAGCATCATCGAGCTCGGCTATGCGATGACCAAGCCGCAAGGCCGCCTCGTTCTTGTCGGCGTCCCCAAGGCCGGGCAGACCAGCAAGCTGTTCACGCTGCCGATCCACTTTGGCAAAACGATCGTCGGATCGCACGGTGGCGAGGCGCTGCCACACGAGGACATCCCACGCTATATGCGCCTCATCGAGGCACTGAAGTCACCTCTCTCTGCGCTGATCACTCACACGACCGAGCTCAGCAGAATCAACGAAGCCATCGCCGCCATCCGGGATGGCAGCATCGCCGGGCGTTGCGTTGTGAAACTGTTCTGATGGACGACCTAAGTGCTGCGTAACAGGAGTTGCCGGTTCTCTCTTCACAAGGCACCCCGATGATTGCGCAAAATGCTCCAAAGCCACAGTTCTGGGCTGTGCTCGCGGCTTTAAGATTCTTCTTTGCGATGTGGGTGTTGTTCGATCACACCTACAACTTTGGTCCGCCGGAACGGGCCATGCCGGTCTTCTCGAAGAGCGGCCTGATGGCCGTGATGTGCTTTTTCGTGATTTCGGGCTTCAGCATCCACCACTCGATCACTGTCGCTCCCCGAGGATATGGACAACGGCGGTTCTGGCGAATCTTTCCAATCAATGCTCTGGCAGTCGGCATCGGTTGGCTCGCCTGGTCGGTGCTGAACCTGTCGGGCGGCTATGGCACACCACAAGTGGCGCCCACGGCGTGGGATTTCATTGGATGCCTGCTTTTTCTGGAAGTTGTTCTTCCGGTCATGATCGAGTTTCTGTATCCGGCCTGGTCACTTTCGGTCGAAGTGCTCTATTACACATTTGCGCCGGTCTTGAAGCGATACCGAGGTGAGCTGCTCATTGCTCTCTTGATGACGGCCTCTTGCGTGCTTTTCATTGCCTGGCCCTTCATCCGCGATGAATATATCGCCGCCCAGTTCCATTATCGTATTCCGGCACTTGCAATGCTGTGGGCCTGGCTCGCCGGCTGGGTCTCCTATTCGCATCCGCGACACGGCGCCCATTTCGCAGCCCTTGTCGTGGGCGGGCTGGCCGGGATCTATACGCAGGCAAAGTTCTTTGCGATTGAGGATGTCACATCGGGCATTGCGACCTGCGTTGCCTGGATTGGCACCGTTGGCGTTGTCTTCTACCGGTGGGGCTCGATCGACAACGAACGATGCAACACGTTTTTCAGCTATCTTGGCGATCTCAGCTATCCGCTGTATCTGCTGCACTACCCGCTTCTGTTCGCGCTGACGAGTTCGATCCTCAAGGCTTACCCGGAATGGAACTACGGCATTGTGCAGGTCGCGATTTCGCTGGCGGCCGCGATGCTGGCCTTCCACTATGTCGACAAGCCGCTGCGTAACGTTGGCCGCCTGAATTCGGAATATTTCTCGTCAGCGGCCATGAGCATTATCCGAGGTGTAGCCGCTCGTCGCGGGCCACTTCGTTGACGCGGCGCAGGCCAACGGGCGACTGACCCAGACGCACATCCTGCGTGGCCGCGCCTCGCCTCATCGCGTCGACAATCCGCTTGCCGAGCTGGATGCCCGGTCGCTCCACGAGCAGGAACGTGATGACTGACCAAAAGAAGACGCCCGGGAAGAAAAGGAAGGGGAGATACCAGGCGGGCATCTGTGGCAGCGATTCAAAATGCTGAAACATTGGCGGGGACCCGGCCCGAGTGAAACTGCCGAGCTCCGGAAAATTCGCATAGATGTAAAAGAAGTGAACGATATAGACGCTATAGGAGATGACGCCCAGCAGGCGGAAAGGAAGCGCGTTCAATATCGCGCCGAGACGCGGCAGGTGGCAGAAGGAAACCAGGATCAGGAAGCATGCCAGACCGAGTCCGACCGTATTGCCCTCCCCATGCGCTATCGTGAGGCCCAGCCGTGAGACCCAATCGTGTCTCATGCCACCGAAGTCATAGATCAGCAGCGCAACTCCGAGACCGAGCATAGCCGTCATGATCCATCCATAACGCTGGCTGAGCTTGGCGAAAGCCGCACTGCCCGCCACCTCGGATGCGAGGATGCCGATCAGGAAGAACTTCCAAAGTCCAAAGACCCGACTCGGATAGTCAGCGGCGATCAGCCCCAAGAGGCCAATCACGCAGGCCAGGATCAGATGCTTTCGGCCCAGAGTCAGGAATGCAAGTGGCAGAAATGCGTAGAACATGACCTCGATGTAAAGGCTCCAGGTGACTGGATTTGCAAATCCGCCCGGCCAGCCCACGATATTGAGCATGAAGATGTCAGAGACCAGGAACGACAGCGGCGTTATGTGCTGCCCCGCAATATACTGACTGCAAATCACGGCAAGGCCGACGCCGAGAAGGTAGACCGGATAAATGCGGAACGCTCGTCGGATGACATAAGCGCGCAAGTCTTGCACAGAGCGAATGAGCAATACCGAGCGATAGATCAGGAACCCGCTCAGGACCGCAAACATCGGCACCGCTTTTTGCCCGAATGCGATGAATGGAGCGACCTTCTGCGTTGCATGAAAGAGCGGATGCGTTGCCCACCAACAATGGCCAAGGGCAACCAGCGCGGCCGCAAAGCCCCGAAAAGTATCGAACGCCTGCAGATACTGCTGATTGGGCGCTACTGGGTGGCCCAGGTAGGGAACCAGCACCCGTCGCAAAGAGGGAACCGCTAGTGCGATCAGCAGGGCATAGAAACCCACCGATGACAGGGTCGCGAATGGATAGGCCGACAAACAAGCTCCAAGCGACGATAGAGCATCATGCATGCGGCCCCCTCAGTCACACCTCATCACCGGATAATTCTACCTCCTCCGCGGGACCCTCGCACCGGTTCGTCCGCGGAACCAACAAGCATGTTTAACTGGTGGATATCTCGTCAAAGGCGAGACACTTTGGCTTTTTGTTTTCGCCCGGCGCTGATAAAATATCGACGGATTTGTTATAAGATTTTGTTCCGCTCCTCGAGGGCGCAATCTTTTACCGGCGGAAGTTTGCCTAGATACTTGCGCCTCACGAATGCAGGCTGTAGCGATCGTTTGATCGACATGCCATGCAGCTGATCCTCCGATACGCGGCCAGGAAGGCCCACCCCTTCGCCAAACTGATAATTCCGATCCTGCGGGGGGATCACCACAGTGGATTCAGGACCAGAACTCTCCACACGCTCATGAGCCTGGGGCGCGGCGCCGCGCGGGGCATCTCTCGGGTCGCCCCGGGTTGGTCGAGCATCCGACTTGCGAACGGCCTGTTCGATGCCGTCAGCGGGAACTACGACGAAGCCATGCCGCATTTCGCCGCCGCGGTTCGCGGGGGCGCCCACGTCGATATCATCTACCATTATCTCGGCGTGATCGAGATGGAGTTGGGCTACTACGCCATTGCTGAGCGTTTGTTCACCGAAGCCTTGAAGCTGCAACCTTATTGGGCCAATACATTGATCAGCCTCGGCCAGGTCAGACTGGCGCTCGGTGCCGAACAACAGGCCTTGGCCTCGCTCCTCAAGGCCATCGCCCTCGATCCGAAGTACGGCATGGCGCACCAGAATCTCGCCGCTCGCTATGATCGTCAGACCTACCGGCCGTCAAAGCTCGACAAGAGCGGGCGCGCAGAGGTCGCACTCTATGACGCATACAATCTTGCTGGTGAGCGGCTCATTCACCTTGGCCGCGCGACTGACGGTGTTCGTTGCTACACCAATGCGCTCAAGCAACAACAGAAGCTCGCGCGAGACTTCGAGTTGCCGGCTCATCTCCAGAAGGCGCTCACCCGCAAGTCTCGCTTTGACCCTTGCCTGCCGGTCCGCATTCTGGGCTACGAGTGGGTCACTCAGATCGGGCATCTGGGCTATATCGCGAGCTACCTCAAGATGCAGCGCCTCGGCTGGCGGCCGACGTCAAACGTTGTGCTGCTGGCGCCTAAGCACAAGATTGCAAACCCCGCGTTCCTCAAGCTTTACCGTAACTCCGTCGTCATCGTCAGCGAGCCCAATCTGATTAGTAAGCTTTTCCCCTATCAGCGCCACCTTGGCGATACATTCAACGGTTGGCTCCGAGATGACGGCACAGGCGAGGATTGGTGCGAAGCTGGCGCTAGGGCCCACCGCGCGTGGGACGAGAAGGGACTTCCGCCACTGCTCGCGCCCAGTGAGGCGATCGTCGAGAACGGCTTCCAGTGGCTCGAGGCGCACGGCGTGCCCAAAGGCGGCTGGTTCGTGGCAATGCACGCTCGCAGCAGCGGCTTCTACCGGGAAGGCCTGGGATCGAGCCAAGGACATCGCAACGCCTCGATCGCCAGCTACTTTCCCGCCATTCGAGAGATCACGCGCAGAGGCGGCTGGGTCGTGCGCATGGGCGACGCGTCAATGCCCAAGTTGCCGCAGATGCCCAATGTCATTGACTATGCGCATTCGCGCATGAAGCGCGACTGGCTCGATGTCTTCTTCTGGTCCAAGGCTCGATTCTTCCTGGGAACAACCTCAGGCCCGACGAACGCCGTGATGGCGCTCTTTACGCCCACAGTCCTCGTCAACTGCTTGTCGAACTACGCTCAGCTCTGGAACAACCGCACCATCTACTGTCTGAAGCCGTTCTGGTCAAAGCCCAAGCGCCAGTTCGTGCCGATCGCCGAGTTCACCTCACATCCGATGCGCGGAAAGATCTTCAACATCGACATCCTGGCGCAAGAGGGTGTCTTCCCCCAGAACAATACGGCTCAGGATATCGAGGAGGCAGTGGCAGAGATGCTCGATCATCTGGACGCTGGAACTCTGCCGCGCCGACAAGATGCCAGCGTGCTCGATGGCAGCGGATCCGACCCTGCACTCTGGGGAAATGCCCACCCCTGCCGTAGCTTTTTCGAGAGAAATAGGTCAAAATTTTTCTGATCGAACGCGGGAGGCTAGCCGGAGGGCCAGCAATGTCATTGACAGTCGTCCGGCCCGCGGCGAATGAAATTCGCGTCACAAACCAAGCCGTCGCAGCCGCCAGCGGGCCGCTGTTCTGTCTCAACGATGCAATGATCGACGACGTCATTGCCCGCGCGAAATCTGCAGAGCGGCGCCGGTCGCGTCTCCTGCTCCATCGCTCGCCGGACGAGCTGCTGCATGAGATGATCATCGCGTTGCCGAGAGAGAGCTGTGACATTCCGCACAAGAACTTCCGATCCGGCAAGTCGTTTCACGTGCTGCGCGGCCGCATGACCGTCATGGTGTTCTCGGAAGACGGTGCAACTGTCACGCCGCTGTATGCCGAAGCAGGCGATCGCGGCGCGCCGAGCCTCGTGCGCCTCAACCATTCCTATTTTCACACCATCATTCCGATGAGCGACTACGTGGCTTTCATCGAGACCAACATGGGCCCCTTTACTGGCAACGAGTTCGCGCCATGGTCGCCAACGGACATGACCGGCGGTGAGGGCCTGCGATTTGCCGAAACTTTGCGTGCAATCGCCGCGGCCCGATAGAATGAGCGCTTCGCATTCGAGCACCAATGGCATTGTACTCGATCGATCACCTTTGGCGCCAAGCCGAGCGAATGGAGAAGCCTGAGATGTCCCCGAGCGAGGCCTTCTACACCCGGACGACATGCCGGCTTTGCGGGTCGGGCAATCTCGCATTGAGCGTCCCGCTTCGTCCCATTCCACTCCTCTCGCCCAACATCGGCCGCGAGACCCCGGGCCTCAAAGCGATTGAGCGGAAGACGGCGCCATCGGACGTCTATATGTGTCGCGACTGCCAGCTCATGCAGCTGACGACCGTGGTCGACCCGTCGCTACAATATGACAACTTCCTCTACCGCACCGCGATCTCACTCGGCCTTGCCGAGCATTTTGGCCAGTTCGCCAAATCGATCATCGGCACGGTGAAGTCGAGCGGCAAGCCACCGCTGGTGCTCGACATCGGCAGCAATGACGGCTCGCTCCTGCGCTTCTACAAGGATCTGGGCGCACGCGTGCTGGGTGTTGATCCGGCTCGGGCCATCGCCAAGGATGCTACCGAGAAGGGAATCCCAACAATCGGAGATTTCTTCACGGGCAAGCTTGCCGGCCAGATCGTGGCGGAGCACGGCCAGGCGCAGATCATCATATCGAACAATACGGTGGCCAATCTTGATGACTTGACTGACCTCGTCACTGGCATGCGCGCTTGCCTCGCGCCCGACGGCGTCATTGTGATCGAGACACAATACGCCCTCGACGTTCTCGAGAAGTGCCTTCTCGATGTGATCTATCACGAGCATCTGTCCTATTTCTCGGTCCATCCGATGCGAAAGTTCTTCGCCCGGCACGGGCTTGCGCTCTTCAAAGCGGAGCGCATCTGGCCCAAGGGTGGTTCGATCCGATTCTACGCCCAGCACGAGGGCGGCCCGCATCCGCTCGATGGCAGCGTCGCGGAGCTCGAGGCGCTGGAGGCGAATCTTGGCATGCATTCGCTGCGGCCCTACGAGGCGTTTAGCGCGCAGGTCCGAGAGATCGCAAAAGGCGTCAAGGACGCAGTCACGGCCGCATCCACGCGTGGCCCCGTTGCGGCCTACGGAACCTCGGTCGGATGTGCTGCCCTGATCAACCAGTTTGATATCGGCCCTCAGCTGGGCTTCATGGTGGATGACAACCCGCTCAAGGAACGGCTCCTTGGTCCCAACTATGATCTCGAGGTTGTCAGTCACACGGAGATGACCCGGCGCAAGCCTTCTCTGGTGATCACGCTGGCGTGGCGTTACATCGAACCCATCATGCAGCGGAACCGGGATTATATCGCCGCGGGCGGCAAGTTCCTGGTGCCGCTGCCGCGCGTCCATCAACTTCCCTAGGCCAGACAAAGAGCGACGGTGGCGCCGCTGGACCCGGCTCAGATGGCTCAGACCACCTCCATCAGCGTCATTCTCCCGGTCTATAACCATGCGGCCCTTCTGCCACGGGCGCTCGAGGCGCTGGCGGCCCAAACGAAAATGCCTGACGAGATCATCGTGATCGATGATGCGTCGTCGGATCGCAGCTACGAGGTCGCGAAGGATTTTTCCGCACGATTCACTTCGTCCGTGCGCTATTCGGTGCTTCACAACGACGCGAACCTCGGTGTCAATCGCACGCTCAACCGTGGCCTCGGCGTCGTGGCAGGCGACTATGTCGTGTGCACGGGTGCAGACGACTGGTTACGGCCACGATTCATCGAGGCGATGTCGGCGGCCGCTCAGCAGTTTCCTGACGCAGACCTCCTCACATCGCGCTACACGGAATATTTCGAGGCGGAGGATCGCCTCGTGGAGCACGCACCAGATTCAGAGCTCGGACTTTGGTTCATCGCTGATAGCAGCTGCCATTTCTTTTCGCCGGCCGAGCTTGTTGCTCTGCTGCGACGTGCCTGCGTCGCCCTGTATTTCAACGCCTCGCTGATCAGGGCTGACGTCCTGCGCCGGACCGGGGGGTTCGATCCGGCACTTAAATGGCATGCCGACTGGTTCGCCATCTACGCGATCGCGCTCCGCTATGGCTTCGCTGTCGTCCCGGAGTCGCTTGCGGTCTTTCGGGTCGCCTCCGGCACCTATTCGGGCAGCGGCGTGCACGACCGGAAACGGCAGACCGAAGTCTGTCACGCTGTCTGTGACAAGCTCGCCGATCCGACCTGGAGAGACGTGCGCGCAAGTTTGGCAGCAACGCCATCCCCATTGTCCCCACTCGTGCGCGGGCTCGTGCCTGCCCTCGCTCGCCGCCCACACGATTGGGATTTGTTGGCTCATGTCGCTCTCTGGTGGCTGAATGAGGTCCGCAAAGGCCGGCGGCCTGGACGCCTTCGCTCCTTGGCGGCCCGGCTCGGATTTGATATCAGGCCCTAACCTGCGAGCGTTGATGATTGTTAGTCCCGACGGACCTTCGCCCAAGGCTCAGGAGCGCGCGTGTCGAACAGCCATGCTGTCGTCGTTGGTGGAAGCAAGGGCCTCGGCCTGCTCGTCACGGACAGCTTCCTCGCCCGCGGCATGAACGTAACGGTGCTGTCGCGGACGCCCGCGAGCCAACATGTCGACAATACACGGCTCCGTCATGTTCACGTTGATCTTGCGCAGCCGGGCTCCATTCAAGCGGCCCTCGACGGTTTGCGCGCGACGTTGCTCGGCAGCGGCTTGAGCTATCTTGTGCTTTGCCAGCGCTATCGCGGCGACGACGATCCCTGGACCGGCGAGATCCAGGTTGGTCTCACCGCGTCACGACAGCTGATCGAGGGGCTCACGGATTCATTCTCTGAAGCAGGCGACCGCGCGATCGGCATTGTCAGCTCGGTCTATGCCCGGTTCGTCGGCAGCTCACAGCCGGTCGGTTATCATGTGGTCAAGGCCGGACTCAACGCGATGGTTCGCTACTATGCGTTCTCACTGGGCCAGCGTGGCATCCGCATCAATGCCATCATGCCTCTCACCTATATGAAGGACACTTCGCGGGCCTACTACCAATCGCAAGCGCGCCTCATGGCGCTTTACGATCAGCTCGTGCCGCTTCGACGCATGGGCGACGCCGCAGACTCGGCCAATGCACTTGACTTCCTGTGCAGCGAAAAGGCCAGCTTCATCAGTGGACAGTGTCTCTATGTTGACGGCGGAGTGTCGGCGGTCTGGCCCGAGGAGATCGCCAAACGTTTTCAAGATCCATAAACCGCACAAGCGACGCAGTCCCGCACGAAGCGGGTCATTGATCGTTGACCTGCGCTTTGGGCGATGTTCGTGCAGACGCTCTTGTAAAGCACCGGGTCAAGCAGCAGGCGCTTGACTGCGGCAGCAAGCGCGGGCGCATCGACCGAACCTGCGATCGTGCCGGTGATTCCGTCCTGAACCTGTTCAACGAGCCCGCCGACCGGCGTGGCGACCACCGGGGCACCCGCCGCAAGCGCCATGGCGGCAACGCCTGATTGACTGGCTTCCGTATGCGACAGCACGACAGCATGGCAGCGAGCCAGGACGTCAGAAATCTCCTGCGGCGATAACCACCGATTGATTACCTCGGCGCCGCTGTCTCGCAGCCTTGCGCGGAACGGCGCGAGGTCCCCCTCACCAAACACTCCGACCTCGACGGAAACGCCATCGGCACGAAGCAGACCGACGGCGTCGAGAAACAACCCAAGCCCCTTGTACGGCATGATCCGGCCGAGAAAGAACAGCCTCATCGACTCACCTTGGCCAGGCGGCGACCGCAAACGCGACGCACCGTGGCTGACGTCAGGGTGAAACAAGGTCGAGATGCGACCCTCGGACACCAATCGCCGCTCGATGAGGCGCCGCGCGACGGCGGCTGACAGCGTGAAGACGCGATCTGCCTTTGCTACCGCACGGTCCAACAGGAGCTTGACCGACCACGTTCGATGGTCTCCAGGATGGGCATCTGCATCATGAACGACAACAACGTAACGAGCGCCAGCGGCCTGAACAGCAGAAGCTGCAAATGACGACCAGACGTGCGGCATCAGATCGATCACGACCTCGATGCGCTTTCGCACGACGATATCGGCAATCATCCGGCGTACGCGCAGGATTCTCCATGGCCTTGCCAAGGCGCCAAGGTTGGTTGCGAATGTATCAATGGGAGCGATGCCGGCACCGAACGCCTCGAACTCAGAAAATGAATCATTCTGGCGCGATACGGAAATTGTCGCCACAAGTGTCGGGTCAGCAAGAGCGACGCGCGTCAGCTCCAGAACAAATTGGGTCAACCCGCGGCGCCCCCAATACATGAACAGAACACGACAGCGATGATCC
>Ga0075433_10003334_pt1 | contig 12408 bp, 11 predicted proteins | sample RhiMethybrSRZTD2_FD_75299 | JGI IMG/M metagenome (GOLD analysis project Ga0075433, IMG submission 75299) | Populus rhizosphere microbial communities from Tennessee, USA - Rhizosphere MetaG P. TD hybrid SRZTD2 | ecosystem: Host-associated > Plants > Roots > Rhizosphere > Soil | place: USA... | reverse complement strand
CGCGCCCGGCTGGAACACCGGCGGCGCGGGACCCCACTTCAAGTTGTCGGGAGTGCTCAAGCCGTGGTCGGGCATCTTGGGCGCCGCATGCGCCGGCATCGTCTTCGTCGTCGTCGTCGTGGATGTGGCCGCCAGCGCGACACCCGCCAGCGCGATCAGAGCCACTGCGAACATCAGTTTCTTCACCGCGTACCTCCCCTCGTGAAGGACCGAACGAACCCAGGCTGCGCATCGTAATCACTCTCGCTGCGCGCTTCCAGTGTCCAAGACCGCTCCGGGCGCGACCGCATCGCGCGCGGCGTGCTACCGCTCTCACCCGTCGCTCGGGATCCGCGCCGCGCGCTCTGCGCTGGTCATGGGCTTCGCTTCGCGGATCAGGCTGCGCGCCCAGTCCACCTTGCCCCACGAGTTCCACAGCAGCACGCCGCGCACCACGTCGTCGCGCAGGTAGAACAGCACGCCCTGGCGGAAGGGCTCCTTCCACACCGCCTCGACCACCAGGCCCGGATCGGTGTCGCCGACCGCCTCCCAGCCGAGATCGAAGAAGTCCGAGTAGAACATCGGCAGCGTGGTGTAGGGATGGTTCGCGCCCGCCATGTTGGCGCCGGCGGCGCGCCCGTGCTGGATCGCGTGATCCCAGTGCTCGACGCGCGTGCGCACGTCGAGCGCGAGGTACGGGAACTCCGCGACGTCGCCGGCGGCGTAGATGTCGGGATCGCTGGTGCGCGCGTACTCGTCCACCTCGATCCCGTTGCCGACGTCGAGCCCGGCGGCGTCTGCGAGGTCGGTGGTGGGCTCGATCCCGATACCCACCAGCACCACCTGGGTGGTCACGCTGTTGCGGCCCTGGGTGAACGCCATGATGTCGCCGCCGTGCGCCTGGAACCCCACGATCTTCTCGCCCGAGATCGCCTCGACGCCCTGCTGGCGGTAGTAGTCGGCGACGAACAGCCCGAGTTCGCGCGGCAGCACGCGGCGCAGCGGGTATTCCTCGGGATACACCAGCGTCACGTCCTTGCCCTTGTGACGCAGCGCCGCGGCCAGCTCGAGGCCGATGAAGCCGCCGCCGATGACCAGCGCGTGGCGGAAATGCGGCATGCGGCTCTCGAGCATGAGGTAGTCCTCGAGATAGCGGTAATAGTGGATGCCCTCGACCTCGGCCCCTTCTGCGCTCATCAGGCGCGGCCGGCCGCCGGTCGCGAGCAGCAGCTTGCCGTACGAATACTCGGTGCCGCGGTCGTCCCACACCGCACGCTTGCGCGGATCGAGCTCGACCGCCTCGCGCCGCAACACCACCTCCACCTTGTTCTCGCGGTAGAAGTCGTCGCCGTAGACCGGGAGCTCGTCGCGCGTTTTCTTGCCGAACCACAGATCCTTGGTGAGCGGCGGGCGGTGATAGGGCGAGTAGTTCTCGCGCGCCAGCATCAGGATCGCGCCTTCCGGGTCGTGTGCGCGGATGCCTTCGATCGCGGAGGCTCCGGCCAGCCCTCCGCCGACGATCACGTATGGGTAGTTCATGAGGTGCGGCTCCTGGAATCCGTCAGTGCAGCACGAAGCGAACGGGGACGGTGACCCATACCGCGACCGGCTTGCCGTCCTTCATCGCGGGCTTGAAGCGCCACTGCCGAACGCATGCGACCGCTGCGTCCTCGAGCGCGGGGATCGAGGGCACGGCCCTGCATTCGACCACGCCGCCGTCCTCGACCACGAGCGCCTGCACGATGATGGTTCCCTCGATGCCGGCGCGTTTCGCATCGTCGGGGTACATCGGCTCCAACTGCACGAGGGGCTCGGCTTGCTGGTCGACCGGCACGTACTCGCCGAGCTCCGGGCGGCGTGCCGGTGCAGCGGCGACGCCAGGCGTATCCGATGAAGTTTGCGGCGGCGCAGCGACCGAGCTCTGCGATGCACAGCCCGTGAGGACCACGAGGGCGATCGATGCCGGCGCGCGCCATCTCATGAGCGCGGGAATCTCTCGCATCGGTCGCACGGCGCGCAGTCTATCACGCAGCCGGGTCCACCCGGTTCAGCGCGGCGGTGCATTGCGTGGCTACTGCAGGCTGAACCGAACGGGGACCGCCACCCACACGGCGACGGGTTTTCCTGCGGTTTTCGCGGGCTTGAAGCGCCACTGGCGAACGCTCGCGATCGCGGCTTCGTCGAGCAGCGGGATGGAGCTCACGATCTTGCAATCGGCCACGCTCCCGTCCTCGATCACGAGCGCCTGCACCATCACGACGCCCTGGACTCGCGAGCGTCTCGCCTCGTCTGGGTACGCCGGCGGAACCTTGGTCAGCGCCTCCGGCAGCTCTTCGACGTACACGTAGTCGCCGAACGCCGGTCGTCTCCCTGGCGCAGGCGGCGGCGGCGGCGGTTCCTCCCGCGGCACGATGAGCACGTCCGAACGGCGCCAGCGCTGGGCGAACTGGCTGCGGGCGCGAACCGTGTAGGTCGCCTTCATCTCCGGGTTGTCAGCGCGGGTCCAGTCGATGGTCATGTCGCCCAGCGCAGGCGGAGGAGCATCCGGAACGGCACGGTCACGGAAGACTCCGCGATAGATCGGACCATCGAGGACTCCCACTCCTTCCCAGCCGTCGGAGGAGGAGACATGGAGAAAGTCGCCCGAAATGCGCTTCACACGGACCTCCGCGGTACCGCCTTCGACGGCGTAGGTCCCCTCAGGCGATGGGCGTTCCGCCTTCGGCGCCGGCTTGGGCGGCGCTTGCTGGTCTGCGCCCGCGCGAACACCGGCGGTCACGCCCACGAACGCAAGGGTGACGACCAGTCGGATCCAGTTGCGCATGTGTCAGTCCCTCCTGCCCGCTTCGCATTCGGCAAACGGCTCCCTTCACTCTATCACCTTGCTCCCGCCGCTCCCGGCGGCGGCTCGAGCGGCGCGGGCGGCGGGCCGCCGTGGAGCTCGCGCTCGAGGCCGCCCTTCCACGTGCCGCGCGCGGCCCAGCCCACGATGATGAGCCCGCGCACGATGCAGGTGGCGGTGATCACCCACGCGATCCCGAGCACGCCGAGCCCGGTCCAGTCGGGCACCCAGAACGCGAGCGGGATGCGGAGCAGCGAAAACGTGCTGAAGATCCACGACAGCGCGCGCGTGTGGCCCGAGCCCATCAGCGACTCGGCGGTCACGATCTCCATTCCGTTCACGACCAGGCACAGCGTGAGAATCCGAATGTAGGGCACGCCCTCCCGCATCACGTCGGGGTCGCGGCTGAAGAGCGCGAGGAAGACCTGCGGCCACGCGAGCAGCAGCACGCTGAGCGTGCCCGAGATCCACAGGTTCCACCGGATCCCGGTGCGGATCACGCGCTCCGCACGCTCGGGCTGCCGGGCGCCGAGGTTCTGCCCGACCAGCGTCGCGCCCGCGATCCCGATCGCCGCCGATGTGACGAACTGGAGCGCCTCGATGCGGTTCGCGATCCCCACCACCGCCATCGAAGCGGCGCCGAAGCGCGAGGCCGAGCGCGCGAACGCCACGTACACCACCGAGAACAGCATGCCGAACAACGCCGCCGGTGCTCCGACCCGCGCCATGCCGCCGATGCGGACCGGCGGACCCGCGGCGCGGCGCGCCAGCGGGAAGGCGCGATGACCGCGCGCCGCGATCAACAGGTACCCGGCCACCATCGTGGCCTGGGCGAACACCGAAGCCCAGGCTGCGCCCGCCACGCCGAGCCTAGGGAACGGACCCCAGCCGTAGACGAGAAACGGCGCCAGGGCGGCGTTGAGCGTGATCGCGCACAGGTCGATCAGGAGCGGCGTGCGCGTGTCGCCCGCCGCCCGCATGATGCTCTCGCATGTGAGCGCGACCAGCACGAACGGCGATCCGCCCAGCACCACCGAAAGGTAGGCGGCGCCGCTTTCGACCGCGCGCGGGTCGGGGTTCATGAGCGCGAAGATGCGCGGCGCCGCGAACACGCCGAGCGCCGTGCCGATCACCCCGAGCAGCGCGGATGCGCGCAGGCCCTTGTAGGAGGCGAAGCCGGCGCGGTCCCGGTCGCCGGCGCCGAGCAGCTGGCTGACGTAGGCGGTGATCCCGATGGCGAAGATGTCGTTCAGCGCGTAGATCGACCACATCACGAACAGCGACGTGGTGACCGCCCCCGTGGCATACACGCCGAGGCCGCGCACCCACAGCGCGTCCACCCACTGGTAGCCGAGGCGCAGCATCTGGGACGCGAGCACCGGCAGCGCGAGCCGGAGCAGCGCGCGCGGGATCGGCGTGGTGACGCCCTCGAGGAGGGCAGCGCGGGCGGGCGCGCTCATCGGCGGGGCTCGAGGCGGCGCGGCTCGGCCTCGCCCGTCCCATGCGGGGGGATCGCGGTCACGGTAGCGGAAGTCTACGCGGACTTCAGCGCCGGGTCACGAGCTCCCCGTCGTCCTTCCCGTCCAGCTCGCGCAGCACCGCCAGCATCGGCATCCAGGCGTCGGAGAGCGCGATGTGCGCCATCTCCTCGACCGGCGGCAGGTCGTCGAGCCACACCGGCGTGCTCGTGCCCGCCGAAGCGAACTCGGCGTGGTACCGCGATTCGTAGCGGGTGCGGCTGGGCTCGCGGCGCGCGCGGTCGAGCAGCGCGGGCAGCGACCACGACCCGAAGTCGCCGCGCCACTCCTTTTCAATGCGCTGCCCGCGGTCGCCGTCCTTCCAATCCGGCGGGGCCAGGCAGTAGTCCTCGCAGCTCCCCACCGGCGAGAAGCGCGTGAAGACGGTGTGCGCGGCGAACGCGCGCTCCTGCGAGTCCTTCGCGAGCCGCGCGCCCGCCCCGGTCTCGAGCACCTCGTAGTCCACGACCACCGAGACCTGGCGCCGGCGCGAGACGGCCTCGAATTTCTGCTCGTCGAAACGCACCTGGGGCTTGCCGTCCTCGCCGGCCGCGACCACCTTCTTGAAGATGGTCTCGCGGTAGGTGTCGGTGTCGGTGTCCGAGCGCAGGTCGTGGAGGCGGCCGTAGACCACGCGATCCGCGCCCAGGGCGCGCCCCAGGCTCAGCGCCTCCTCGCGCGACAGGTTCCCGGCCTGCGCCACCGTGATCCGCTGGTTCACCTGGTCCTGGCCGATGAGCCGGGTGAACTGGAAGCGCTTGGCGGTGAGCTGGTAGCGCATCTGCTGGAACATCTCGTCGGACACCTGGCGCGCCAGCTCGGGCGATGAGACCTCGTCGTTGAACGGCAGGATCGCGAGCGGCGTGATCGCCTGCTGCGACGCGTGATCCAGCAGCTCCAGCACGTCGCCGTCGTTGGGCGCGAACCGCTTCGCCTCGGTGAGCTCGGCAACTGCGCGCTTGGGATAGTCGGCCGTGAGGCTCCGGGTCCCCTTGTCGTAGTAGAGGCGCGCCGCCGCCATGCGGATCGCGGTCTCCTCCTCGTGGAAGTCGGGGTCGGGCGGGAGCGAGACGCGATAGGCCGCCACCTGGGCGTGGAAATCGTTCAGCTCGAGCACCGCGCGGGCCGCGGCCAGCGTGTCGAGCTGCGCCAGCTCTCGAATTTGCGCCTTGCGCTGGTTCATGATCGAGCCGGCGGCGGTGGTCATGATCGCCTGGGCGCGCGGGTTGCCGGGCTCGTGGTCGAGCGCGCGGCGCGACCAGTCGTAAGCGGCATCCATGTGGCCGGCATCGAGCGAGCTCTCGCCGCGGCGCACCAGCTCGCTGGTCGAGGCGCAGGACAGAAGGGTGACGATCGGCAGCAGCGCTGCGACTCGTGCGAAGCGGCGCATGACGTCTCCTTGCGCGGGGGCTGGCCCAAGGACCGGAGGGCCCTGGCGCTCGCATCGGGGAGCGGACGACGGGAGCGCGATGCAGTATACATACCCCCTGCCGGGCTGCACCGCCCGATGGGACGGCGCGATTTCACGCCCGCATAACAGTGACGATCGGAGCGTCCGGCACGTTACGCAGGCGGCTGCGACGGGCGCGGCCGCCCGGCCGCCACGAACATCCGCAGCGCGCCACGCGAGGCATCATGACCGACGAGCGACATTCCCGATACGTCCACGGAACGGCGCCCGAAGAACAGCGGCGCCTTTCCCTGCTGAACGATCTGCTCAACGAATCCTCGCTGAGCGCGCTCGGCCTCTTCGGCGGGGAGCGCGTGCTCGACGTGGGCGCCGGTCTCGGCCAGCTCACGCGCGCGATCGCCCGCGCCGTCGGGCCCGCCGGGCGCGTGATCGGAATCGAGCGCAGCGTCGAGCAGATCGCCGAGGCGCGCCGCCTCGCTCGCGAGGACGGCGAAGAGCGCATGCTCGACCTGCGCGCCGGCGACGTGATGAACCTGGATCTGGCCCCGGGCGAATGGGGGAGCTTCGACGTCGCGCATGCGCGCTTCATCCTCGAGCACGTGCCGGAGCCGCAGCGCGTGGTGAGCGCCATGGTGCGCGCGGTCCGGCCGGGCGGGCGCGTCGTGCTCGAGGACGACGACCACGACATCCTGCGCTTGTGGCCGGAGCCGCCCGGGCTCTACGACCTGTGGCGCGCCTACATCCGGACCTACGAGAAGAACGGCAACGATCCCTACGTCGGGCGAAGGCTCGTCGCCCTGCTCCACGCCGCGGGGGCTTCGCCGGTGCGCAACGACTGGCTCTTCTTCGGCGGCTGCGCCGGGGACGGGCGGCTCGATCTCTTCGTGAACAACCTCACGGTGCTGCTCGAAGGAGCGCGCGACGCGATCCTGGCCGCGGGAACCATCGACGGGCCGCGGTTCGACTCAGCGATCGCGGCGACGCGGGCCTGGGGCGATCGCCCGGATGCTTCGTTCTGGTTCGCGCGCTGCTGGGCCGAGGGGATCCGATCGCGCTAGGCCCCGGCGGGGGAGGCCATTTCGCGGCACTGAAGGCGTCCCTGCCACGCTGGATCGCGGCCTCTCCGGCCGGCCGAATTCTTCGCTGGGACCGCCATCGCCCCCGTAGCTGCCGTGCCGCGAAATGGCCTCCCCCGCCGGGGCCTAGCGCGGCGCGCGGAGCCGGTCCAGCCGGAAGAGCCCGAGATCGAACGCCGGCGCAGCGCCGGTCGCGAGATCCGCGAGCACCTCGCCGAGCGCGCTCGCGAACTTGAAGCCGTGACCCGAGCACGGGCTCGCGATCACCACCTGCTCGTGCGCCGGATGCCGGTCCACGATGAAGTGCTGGTCGGGCGTGTTGGTGTAGAGGCAGACGGCGCTCGCGCGCAGCGGGCCCGGGGCGTCCGGAATGCAGCGCGCGACCGCGGCGCGCAGCGCTTCGGTCTCAGCCTCCGACACCTCGCGGCGCACCCCGTCCGGATCGGTCGGCTCGCCCTCCATGTGACGCGCCATCTTCACGCCGTCGCCGAGATCGGGGAAGCCGTAGAGGAAGCGCCCCGGCTCGTCCTCCCAGATGAAGATCGGGAAGCGTTCGGGCTCGAAGCGCTCGGGGTGCGCGCGGGGCGTGAACCAGAACAGCGCCTGGCGCGTCACCGTGAGCGGCAGGTCCAGCTCGGGCACGAGCCGCCCGAGCCACGCGCCGGCGGCGAGCACCAGCGTCGCTGCGCGCCAGCGCCCGCGCGCGGTGCGCACCTCGACGCCCGCGCCGTCCGGGGCCCACGCCAGCGCCGGCTCGTCGCCGCGGATCTCCGCGCCATGGCGGCGCGCGCGCTCGAGCTGGGCGGCGATGCATGCCTCCGGGAACAGCACGCCGGCGCGCGGCTCGCGCACCGCGATCGCGTCGTCTGAGACCCGCAGCGCGGGGTAGGCGGCGCGCGTCTCGGCCGCGCTCAGGCACTCGTGCGGGAGCGCGTGCGTCTCTGCGCTCAACCGCGCCCCGCTCACCAGGGCCCCGCGCGGCGGGCCGATCATGAGCCCGCCGGTGCGCAGCACGAGCGTGCGGCCGGTCTCGCGCTCGAGCTCGGCCCAGCGCTGGTACGCGCGCTGCACCAGCGGCACGTAGCGCGGGTCCTCGAAATACGCTTCACGGATGATGCGGCTCTTCCCGTGGGAGGAGCCGAGGTCGTGCGGCGGGACGAAACGATCGAGCCCCAACACACGCCGGCCGCGGGCCGCGAGCTCTGCGAGCGTGGCGCTGCCCATGGCGCCCAGCCCCACGACGATCGCGTCGAGCGTCGCGCTCACGCCTGCTCCGGCGCCGGCTCGAGCGCCGGCTCGCGCTCGTATGCTACCTGCATGAGATGTCCCGAGTGCGCGTCCATCAACGCGTGCATGATCATGCCGAGGTAGAGCGAACCGGAGAGGAGGTAGACCGCGGACAGGAACGCGCCGACCACGCCGGTCGTGATCACGCCGCGCCACCCCTGGTAGACGTGTCCGATCCCGAACAGCAGCGAGGCGATCGCCGCGGCCGGGTAGATCGAGAACCAGTGGCTCAGGTACCAGATCAGGTAGCCGCGATAGAGCAGCTCCTCGCAGATCCCGGCGGTGATCGAGAGCTTGAAGAACAGCGACAGCTCCGCGCGCGAGTGCGGCAGCATGAGCTCGAGCCGGCTCATGCGGATCCGGAGCCGCGCCAGCGCATCGCCGTCGTGCATCACCTGGATCCGCTGGCGCACCACCGCGAACCCGGCGATCAGCAGCCCTGCGAGGACGCCGCGAAACCCCCAACCGAAGCGCGGCACGAGGCCCAAGCCCTCCCACTCGCGCGCATGGGAGACCCACATCCCGAGCGCCGACAGGGCGAGCGCCCACTGGATCACCATCGCCTGGCGGTAGACCGAGAGCCGCACCCGCGGGCGCGCCTCCGCGCTCGCGAGCCGGATGCGGCGGAACCCGAACGTGCCCGCGCGCAGAGGGAACAGCACAGCGAGCGTCACGAAGAGGATGTGATCGAGCAGGCTCGGCATCGCGCGAGGATACACGAGCGCGCGGAGAGCGCACCCTGAAGCGCCGAACCCGCGTCTATTTCCGAGCGCTGTAGACCAGGCTGAAGAGCCTCTCGAGGACGGCACTCGCCAGGAGCCCCACAGGGATCGCGAGCCAGGTCGAAGCCGCGGCCGGGACGTGGTCCGTGAAGACGTTGGACAGGGCTTCGGTGACAACATCCTGGAGCGTCGGACACAGGCCGGCGATCAGCGTGGCCAGGCGCGCACCGCGAGTGAAACGGATGGGGCACCGCATCGAAGCCTCCCGTGGTCTCCGGCTTCCCGGCGGCCCTGTCCGCCGCGGGAAGGTGGACCTGTGCATCGAGTAACGCACGAGCCCCCGAAAGCGCACGGTCCCGGACCTTCCGCTACCATGCCCGGCCATGACCGCCCGAAAGCGAGCGAGCGCGCGGCGGGCGCGGGAGGCGCCGGCGGTCCGATCGCGCGAGTCCGCCGCTCCCCGCCTGCTCCTGCTCGCGCTGGCGCTCGCATTCGGTCTGCGTGCCGCCGCCAGCCTGCTGCCGATTCCGCGCACGTGGGGCCTCGACGTGCTGAGCGTGTGGCCGCGCCCGCAGGCAATCTTCGTGCTTCTGCTCGGCGCGCTCGGGTTCGTGCCGGGCGTGGCGCGCGCCATGGAGCGGGCCATGGGGTGGCGCGGCCCGCCGGGAGCGCGTGCGGCCCTCGCGCTCGATCTCGTGCTCGCGGTCTGCGTAGGGGCCGCGCTCTACCAACTCCGCGATCCGGTGCGGTGGGTCGGCGACCTCTCGACCCGGGTGGGGCAGCTCACGCTCGACGCGCCCATCGCCAAGGTGTTCCCGCAGGCGGCGCCGCTCGACCGCTGGGTCAACATCGTGATCCCGCGCCTGCTCATCGATGCCGGGATCGACGTCGCGGGGTCCCTCTACGCCGTGGGCGCAGTGGTCGGCGCGATCTTCACCTTGGCGGCGCTGGCCTTCCTGCGCGCGGCCGGGGCCTCGCGCGGTGGGATGATCGCGGCGGCGGCGCTGGTGCTGGGCGGCGGCTACATGCTGCACTTCGGCGGCTACGACAAGTTCGGCCCGCTGCTGCTCGGCATGGTGCTCGCGGCTTGGGGCGCGATGCAGCTCGCGCGCGACGGGCGTGGCGCGTGGGCCGTGGGTGCAGGCGTGGTGGTGTGCCTGCTCTCCCACCGCTCGGGCTTCCTGCTGGTCCCGGCGGCTGCGTGGGCGCTGGTGCAGGGCTTTCGCACCGCCCCCGACCGCCGGGCGCGGTTCGAGGCGCTCATGGCAGCGGCCATGATCGTCGTGGCGGCGGGCTGGATGCTGCCGAAGGCGCTTCACCTGTTGGAGACGATCGATCGAAAGCAGAATCTCGAAGGGCCGGCGGTCACGGGGGGCACGGCGCTGGCGCGCGCGCTCACCGATGCCGCCACGCGCTCGTCCGACGCGATCAACGTGCTGTTCCTCCTGGTGCCACTGTGGCCGGTGGGTGTCGCTGCCGCATGGCTCGTGCGGCGCGGCGGCGCGCGCGGGGAAACGCCGCCGCCCGCCGCGACGCCGGCCCGCAGCGCAGCCCCCGGACCGAACGGCGCGCCGCGCTTTGCGCTCGGGCCTGTGGCGCTGCTGGCCGTGGCGCCCGAGGTGGCGCTCCTGCTGGTGGCGCGCGGAGCCCAGGGCGCGTTGCGGGACTGGGACATGCACGTGGGCGCGGCGCTGGTGATCGCGCTCGCCACCGCGGCGGCGCTGATCGAGGTGTGGCGGCGGCTGGGCGCCGCCGGGTCGCTCGCGCCGGTCGTCACAACGGCGCTCGCGGCGGCGATCGCGATGTGGGGCACGCGCGTGAGCGAGCCGCGCCAGCTCGCGCTCATCGGGCATCAGCTCTCGGACCGCGGGGCGTGGAGCGACGGCGCGTGGGCGCGCGCGCACGACTTCATCGGGGTGCGCGCCCTGCAACAGAATCGCGCGGAGGACGCGATCCGGGCGCTCGAGGCCGCTGCGACAGTGGCGCCCAACCCGCGCTTCTTCTTCCAGATCGGCCTCGCCCAGCGGATGCTGATGCGCGAAGCCGATGCGCGCGCATCGTTCGAGAAGGCCCACCGGCTCGATCCCAGGCTGGCGGACGCGTGGATCGGATTCGCGCTCATCGCGTTCGATTCACTCGACTGGCGGCGCGTGCAGGCCTGCGCGGAGTCGGCGCTGGTATACGCTCCGCACCGCAGGGACGCGCAGGAGATCCGCGAGAAGGCGCGCCAGGCGATCGAGGCGGGCCGTTAGGCCGGGCGGGCACGCGCTCGCGGCGCCGGACGGATTGCGGTATGTATGGGTGTCTCAGGGAGGATCGAGCCATGACGAAAGGATTCGCCGGCGTGCTCGCGCTGTGCGCGGCGTGCACGCTGCTCGGCGCGGATGCGCTCGCCGCAAAGAAGCCCAAGCCAGACCCCGCCCCCGCAGCCGCCGCCCCCAGGACCGGGGTCGATTCGCTGCCGCAGACCGTGGTCGACGAGATGACGCGCTACACCTCTCCCGGCCCGCAGCACCAGTGGCTCTCGGGGTTCGCGGGAACGTGGACCACCCGCACGCGTGTGCTCGAGAACCCCGAAGCCAAGCCGGTCGAGTTCTCGGGGGGCGCAGAGTATCGCATGATCCTGGGCGGTCGCTTCCTCGAGCTCGAGAGCCACGCGGAGGTGAACGGCAATGAGAGTCACGGGCTCGGGTTCTACGGCTACGACTCGTTCAAGGAAAAGTACTCCTTCTACTTCATCCACGACGGTGAGACCCAGGCGCTCACCGGCCTTGGCGACCGCGACTCGACGGGTGCAACGGTCACGTTCGCGGTGGCGATGGACATGCCCATGGCCGGCGAGCACGGCAAGCCGATCCGGGCGGTGCTGCGGCGCGTCTCGGGCAACCGCCACGTCTTCGAGATGTACGAGAAGTACGTGGACGATCGCGAGTGGAAGGTGCTCGAGATCACATACGAGCGGCACTGAGGGCCAGGGGCGCGGCGGCGCGGCGCGGAGCCGCCCGCCTTACTCCGCCACGATCTGCGCGAGCTGCGGCGCGACCACGCCCTGCTCCTGCGCGGCCTTCGCCACCTTGAGCGGGATGAGCTTGGCGAACGCCTCGTCGTAGCGCCAGCGCCGCCACTCGCCCTCGAGGCGCACCGTGATGTGCTCGCCCTCGATCCGCACCGGGACGCCGCGGCGCGCCGCCTCGCGCGCCACGAACGGTGAGAGCTCGCGCGCCCACTCCTCGGGCGCGATCGCGGACAGCACGTTGCCGTGGTACTGCGCCGGATCGAGCTTCACGCCCGGATCGAACACGTACACACGGCCGGCGGCGGCGCCGGACATGAAGAACTTCCCGCCGTACGGCTTGGGCTTGAGCGCGATCTCGCCACGCGCGTCGGGCTTGGTGAAGCCCATCACGACGTGCAGCGAGTTCTCCCCGCCCGACATCAGGTATTCGAATGCGTACTCGTTGGGCGTGCCGAAGTGGATGGACTTGAATCCCGGCGCCGGTGTCCTGCCGTCGGCCAGATGGACCTTGTTCTGGCCGGCGACCGCGAAGCGCGAGCCCGAGTCCCACAGGCTGAT
>Ga0075433_10003332_pt1 | contig 12409 bp, 13 predicted proteins | sample RhiMethybrSRZTD2_FD_75299 | JGI IMG/M metagenome (GOLD analysis project Ga0075433, IMG submission 75299) | Populus rhizosphere microbial communities from Tennessee, USA - Rhizosphere MetaG P. TD hybrid SRZTD2 | ecosystem: Host-associated > Plants > Roots > Rhizosphere > Soil | place: USA... | reverse complement strand
TTTGGAAGGCGGATTTTGTTGGTATCGGCAAGATGCGCGGCGTGGGTTGGGCCATCTGTTACGAGAATCCGGAGAACGGACGGCTCTCCAATCACTGGATTACGCTACATGAGACGGGTAATGTAGCGGGATTCAATCCAGTATTGGTGATGGACGTGTGGGAGCATGCCTTCCTGCTCGACTACAAACCAGCAGAGCGGCCTAAATATATCGAGGCATTCTTCTCCAACATAGCCTGGGATGTTTGTGACGAGCGCCTGAAACGCGGCTTAGCTGCGCGTTCAGCTAACTTGTGAACGTGGTTGAAGTAAGATTCAACCTGTTCTGAGAATCATCCGGGTTCGGGGCGCATTGTAGCTAGTGATCATTATGGCGGATTTCGAACAGAGACCTATGTTGGAGTCGATGCCACGGCCGTTTTCGGAGCTGGAGCTTGAAAACCTCCAGCGCCTTACCTTTGATTATTTCCTTAAGGAGACAAATCCTGAGAACGGCCTGGTGCCGGACAGCACTCGCCAGGGCGCACCTTGCAGTATCGCTCCAACCGGATTTGCCCTGGCTGCTTATCCGGTCGGTATCGAGCGTGGTTTCGTTACGCGCGACGACGCGATTAGCCGAACACTGACGTCACTGCGCTTCTTCTGGAATAGCCAGCAGGGTCAGGAACCTGAGGCCACGGGATACAAAGGTTTTTACTATCACTTTCTTGACATGAAGACGGGGCGCCGTGTATTCGATTGCGAACTCTCGACAGTCGATTCGACGTTCGTGATTGCGGGTGCATTGACGGCTGCCGAGTATTTCAATCGCGACACTGAAAAGGAAGGTGAAATCCGCGATCTCGCAACAGCCCTGTATCGACGCGCGGATTGGCAGTGGGCGCAAAATGGTGCCGACACGGTAACGCACGGTTGGACGCCCGAACACGGGTTTTTAAAGTATCGTTGGGAGGGCTACAACGAAGCGCTGATTCTTTACGTTCTAGGTCTCGCATCACCAACGCATCCTTTACCAAAAGAAAGCTACCAGGCTTGGACCAGGACTTATGAATGGAGAAGTCTTTATGGATACGACTTCGTCTACGCTGGTCCGCTCTTCATCCACCAGCTTTCGCACATGTGGATCGATTTTCGCACCATTCAGGACGACTACATGCGGCAGAGAGGGATCGATTATTTCGAAAACAGCCGTCGCGCGACGTACGCTCAACAACAGTACGCTATTGAGAACCCCAGAGGTTTCAAAGGCTATGGCGAATTCATTTGGGGTTTCACTGCGAGCGATGGTCCTGGACCAGCAATTGAAAACATCGAAGGCAAGGAACGCCAATTCTATGACTACATAAACCGCGGTATTCCGGACGGACCGGACGACGGCACTTTGGCTCCGTGGGCCGTGATCGCTTCGCTTCCGTTCGCTCCTGAAATTGTCTTGCCCTCGATCCGTTACTTCGACCAAACCTTTCCTGAGATGACCAGCAAGTATGGATTCAAGTGCAGTTTCAACCCGACATTTTCCGGAGGCTCGAGCAATGGCTGGATTTCAAAGGGCTACTACGGTCTGGATCAGGGTCCAATAGTTTTGATGATCGAGAACTATCGATCGGGGTTTGTCTGGCAGTTGATGCGAAGCTGTCCTTACATCGTCACCGGGCTTCGCCGCGCGGGATTTTCCGGCGGTTGGCTTGGCAACTATCCAGAAATGGAACCGTCCAGTCGTCAAGTCCCTACATGATGGATTTCTCTGTGCAACCTCTCAGAGGTTGCACAGAGATGCTTGAGGCCATTATGCATTGAACCTGGAGTCATCGCGGATATGAGACTCGATAAGCTTGATCGTCCGGTTGACTTGGACCATGACCACGTTCTGGGACCATCAGACGCCGAGTTAACGCTCGTCGAGTACGGCAGCTACTCCTGCGGCCCTTGTCATGCCGTACATGAAGTCATTGAAGGGCTTCGAAACCGGTTCGGCGAGCGGATGCGTTATGTCTTTCGTCATCTCCCCATGGCTGACAGCGAGGATGCTATACGCGCTGCGGAGCTGGCCGAGTACGCCGCAGAAACCACCGGAGGTTTCTGGCAAGTTCATGAGGCATTGATGGAGCGAGGGCCCGCATTTTCTGCGGGCGACTTCGAACGGATCGCACGCGAGTTGAACGTGCCGAGCGCCGCGCAGCACGAGACCGCGTTAGTGGCGGCGCAGGAGCGGGTCAGTGCAGACGTCGAGAGCGCACGACGGAGTGGTGCGCGGGTAACTCCTACATTCTTCATCAACGGCCGCCGCTACGCGGGCGCGTGGGACGAAAGCTCGTTGGCCGATGCGATGCTCGGCGCACTAGGACACCGGATACAGTCTGCTGCGTTCGGGTTCGTTCGCTGGGGACCATCGTCGGGTCTGCTACTGGGTATCGCTACGGTGCTGGCGCTCGGGCTCAGCAACCTGGCCGTCGGGCCGGCGTTCCAGTCCTTGTGGGACACAAGATTAGGAATTCAATGGGGCGCATCCACATTCAATCTAACGCTGCTTGACTGGGTCAACCACGGTCTCTTGACGATCTTCTTTTTCGTGGTCGGACTCGAGATCAAGCGTGAGTTCACAGTGGGCCACCTCGCGAGCTTTCGATCGGGCGCGCTTCCGGTGATCGCCGCATTTGGTGGCATAGTCCTGCCAGCGTTGATCTACTCCTTGCTCGCGCCGCCGCACCTGCGGCACGGGTGGGGGATTCCCATCGGTACCGATACTGCCTTCGCGGTCGCGCTGATCGTGTTGCTCGGCAGCCGTGTTCCCATCAAACTGCGAGTGTTTCTGACCGCGGCGGTTATCATCGACGACATCGTGGCAATCATCGTCATCGCGCTGTTCTACAGTGGCGAGATCGCTACGGTTTATCTGGCCTTGGGCGTCGCAGTGGTGGTGCTGTTGATGGTGCTCAACCGGATCGGCGTGTACAGTGCGCTTCCATATGCGGTCTGCGGCATCGTTCTGTGGTTTTTCCTGCACGAGGCTGGATTGCATGCGACGCTGGCTGGCGTGATTCTGGCCGTGCTCATACCAACGCGTCCACCCGCCAACCTGAGAGCGCTGCTCGCGCAGGCAGCGACGGTGATCCACGAGGAAGACCGCCACCGAGACGAAGCCATGCGGTCTGGACCATCCGAGCCGGCGCTGCGGGCGCTGGATACGATCCACGCCCGGATCGAGTCACCTGCCGACAAGCTTCTTCGGTCTGTCGAGCCGTGGTCCAGTTACGTGGTACTGCCGATCTTCGCGTTGGCGAACGCCGGCGTCGTCTGGTCGGCTGACGTATTCCAGGAAAACGCACGATTGATGAGTGCGATCACGTTGGGACTGGTGGTCGGGAAGTCGATCGGCATCGTGGCCGCCTCGTGGCTCGCAGTGCGCAGCGGCATCGCGGTGAAACCCCAGGCCTACTCCTGGCGCCAGTTAATCGGCGCCGGCGCGTTGGGAGGAATTGGTTTCACGATGTCTTTATTTATCGCCGGACTGGCATTCCCCAACGCCGCCGATTATGCTGCCGCCAAAATTGCAATCTTCATCGCCTCAGTGATTGCGGCGGTGTTGGGAACGATCATTCTCTATCCGCGGCGCGACGAAGAAAGCGAACCGGAAGTAATTGAGGACACGGAGGCCGTGTGCTCCGCCATTTGACTCAGTGAAGGATCGATGGCTGCTGGTGGAGAGGTGACAAGAATGACAGAGAAACTACGGGACCAAACAACTTCTTCGATCGCCGAGGTTCTGACGGGTTTGCCGAAAACTTCTGCATGGCAGGAGCATGTTTACAAGGAAATACACACGCACCCAGAGCTGAGTTTTCAGGAGACTGAGACGGCCGCGCTTGCGGCAACCAAACTTAAGGAGTTCGGCTATGAAGTCTTAGAAGGAATTGGTCGTACAGGAGTCGTTGGCATCCTGCGCAACGGTGAAGGGCAGACAGTACTCGCGAGAGCTGATATGGATGCGCTCCCGGTTCGGGAAAACACAGGTCTGCCTTACGCTTCGATGCTGACTGCGGTTGATGACAGCGGCAACACAGTTAACGTTGCACATGCCTGCGCTCATGATGCGCATGTGACGTGTCTATTGGGCGCAGCCGAACTTCTCGCCAGGACTCGGCAGCCGTGGGGCGGAACTTTTATCGCGTTGTTCCAACCTGCGGAAGAGGTTGCCGGCGGAGCAAAAGCGATGGTGGAGGACGGTCTGAGCGATCGCATTCCCAAACCTGATGTCGCGTTCGCGCAGCACGTGCTTGCTTACCCGGCGGGAAAGATCGGCACCCAAACAGGACCAGTTCTCTCCGCTGGCGATAGCATTCGCATCACGCTCTATGGCAAGGGAGCGCATGGCTCAATGCCCCACAATAGCGTGGATCCCGTAGTGCTGGCCGCGCTAGTTGTGCTGCGCCTTCAGACGATTATTTCGCGGGAGACGAAGCCCGGAGAGTTTGCGGTGCTGACAGTGGGCAGCAGTGTTGCGGGTTCCAAAAGCAACATCATTCCCGACCGCGCTGTGCTCTTAGTCAATCTGCGGACTTACGACACGGCCGTGCGCCAGCGAATGATCGAAAGCATCGAACGGATGGTGAAAGCCGAGTGTGAGGCGTCCGGCTCACCACGCCCACCTGCATTCGAGTATTTCGATCAGTATCCGCTGACGAACAACGACGCGGAAGTCACCAAGAGGATCACGTCCGCATTCGAAAACCATTTCGGGGCAGAAACCGTCTTCGACCTCGGACGGCTGACGGCGAGTGAAGACTTCAGCGCTATTCCCGACGCCTTCGGAACGCCCTACACGTATTGGGGCGTTGGCGGTACAGATCCGGAAAAGTATCAACGAGCTCTCGATGCGGGGCGGGTGGAGCAGGACATCCCGGTCAACCATTCGGAATTCTTCGCTCCGGTCATTGAACCGACGCTGTCCAAGGCGACGCAGGCGCTCGTGGTTGCCGCTTTCACGTATCTAGCGAAGTGAGGTTTCCCCCATGGCTTCCGCAACCGCCACCGTGACTGCTCGCAAAGATCGAGGCGCCAACACGCTCATTGTCGGAATTGTTCTTGCGGTGATCACGTTCTGGCTCTTTGCGCAGACGACGCTCAACGTCGCCCCGACCATGCGCGAAGACTTAGGGATCAGCGAAAGCCTGAACAATATCGCGGTAACTATTACAGCGCTCTTCTCAGGTATCTTCATCGTTGTCGCAGGCGGTATCGCAGATCGGCTGGGACGTTTGAAGATCACCTACATCGGTCTGGGCCTGAGCATCCTCGGTTCGCTGCTGATCGCAGTCTCTCCCGCCGGCACCGTCGCCTTTCTGATGACCGGACGTATCATTCAAGGGCTGTCGGCTGCCTGTATCATGCCGGCAACGCTCGCGTTAATTAAGGACTACTTCGACGGCAAGGAACGTCAGCGCGCGGTGAGTTTCTGGTCGATTGGGTCTTGGGGCGGCTCCGGCCTTTCCGCGCTCTTCGGTGGCCTGGTCGCGTCTTCTTTAGGATGGCGTTGGATCTTCTGGATGTCGATCGTCGTCGCCGTAATCAGCTTTCTGTTGTTGCGAGGTGCGCCCGAGAGCAAAGGTGTCTCGACGCAGAAGACGCGTTTTGATTGGTACGGGTTCACCAGTTTCATCATTGCGATGGTGGCGGTGAATATTGTCATCGGACAAGGCACTGCTCTGGGATGGCTGAATCCTGTGGTAATCGCGCTTGCTGTGGTTTTCGTTGTCGGCGCGGTGATGTTCTTCAGGATCGAATCGGGCAATCCCTACGCGTTTGTCGATCTCGGGCTATTCAACAACAAGACGTATACGGGAGCGACGCTCTCCAATTTCCTGCTTAATGGCGCAGCCGGAACACTGCTTGTTTCACTGTCACTGGTTCAGCAGGCCGCTGGACTATCTTCTTTACAATCAGGGTTGTTGACCATCGGCTATCTCGTCGCGATTCTGAGCACTATTCGAGTCGGTGAGAAGCTGCTGCAGCGGATGGGCGCGCGCAAGCCGATGTTGATGGGTTGTGCGATCACCGGAGCCGGAATCCTTCTGACGACCTTTACATTCCTGCTGGCCGGGCAGTACATGATCGTCGCCTTTGTTGGATTTACACTCTTCGGCGTTGGACTCGGCTTCTACGCTACACCCTCGACCGACGCGGCCCTTTCAAATGTCCCAAACGACAAGGCAGGCGCTGCCTCCGGAATCTACAAGATGGCGTCTTCTTTGGGAGCGGCATTCGGGGTGGCGATCTCTGCAGCACTCTTCACCTCGCTAAGCGGTTTAAGTAGCGACTTCGGTCCGCTGTCAGATCTTTTTTTGGGAAGGACTGACAACATCAGCATTCGATTCGCGGCCGCCATCGCATTGTTCTTCAATGTGATGATGGTGATCATTGCCATCATCGCCATCGCGCTGACGGTACCTAAGGATGATCCGCGGGCTCATGCCGAGGAAGTCAGGGCCACTGGGTGAAGTCTTAACATTAGGCGACCGGTATGTTACCGACGCTGTAAGGCTTCGCACAAAAAGTCTCTACACAACGATTTCTCAGGTCGCGCGTCCGCGGATACGAAGGAGAACACTGGAATTGCTGCAGCCCACGGTAAGTCAGGAAGCCTTGAACGCCCTCACACAGTTCCAGGCGTATGCGGCGAGCACACTACTTGTGCTCGATCTTATCGGCACGTTCGTGTTCGCGCTGAGCGGCGCGGTTGCCGGGGTCAGAGAACGTCTTGATCTTTTTGGCGTGCTGGTGCTGTCGTTCGCATCTGCCAGTGCCGGCGGTATTATGCGCGACCTGCTGATCGGCGCTGTCCCGCCGGCAGCAATCAGCGACTGGCGTTATCTTGCAGTCTCTCTTCTCGCGGGAGTGGTAGTGTTCTTCTGGTATCCGATCAGCGAACGGCTGCGCAATCTGCGCAACCACGTGCTTGTTTTCGATGCCGCCGGGCTCGCGCTCTTCGCTGTTGTCGGCACGCAAAAGGCGCTCGGCTACAAGCTCAACCCGATCATGGCCGCGCTGCTCGGCGTATTGACGGGAATTGGGGGTGGCATGCTGCGTGACGTGCTTGTCGCGGAGGTTCCGGCAGTGTTGCGCTCGGATCTGTATGCCGTCGCTGCGCTAGCCGGCGCACTGTTGGTGGTCGCTGGTTATGTGCTGAATTTCCCGCCTACCCCGACGGCAATCAGCGGTGCAGCACTCTGCTTAGCAATCCGTCTCATCGCCATATGGCGCGGCTGGCGCCTCCCCGTCGCCGGCTCGCTACGGTCTAAGTCAGAGCAGAAAGCCAACGACGATGAGACGGACCTGTCACCGAGGCGTTGAGCCGTGTGTTATGCGACAGATCGCGCTGGGCGCTGGTTTCTCGCGCTCTCCGTAGAAGGATCATCAAGTATCAGTCTTACGCGGAGCGCGCACGACGACAACTGAGCAATGCGCGTTCATAGCAACCGCTTCGGATACGCTCCCCAACAGGAATCGCCTGAAACCTCGGCGCCCGTGTGAACCGACAACGATCAGCTCGGCGGCCCATTCTTGTGCCTCCTGTAAAATAGCCTGTTTCGTATTACCGGAAAGCACCGCCCCGGTCGCTTTCAATCCGGCGGAGGCCAGCACCTGTTCGGCACTGCTGACTGCTTCCTGAGCCTCTTTGTCGTTTCTTACTCTGGATGATTTGATGGTCCATGGCTCTTCAACGCTTATGACCCTGAATTCGCTGCCTTCAGGCCACGGTCGCCCAGCCACCGCGCGCGCTGCCTGAGCCGAAGTCTTCGAACCATCGGTAGCGAGCAGCACTCTTCTGCCGCTATCAAGAGTTTGGGCGTGGTCACCTCCTGCGTCTCGCACAATCTGAACGGTGCAAGGGGCGGTCGCGACGACGGCTCTGGCAACGCTGCCCAGCATCCAATGCGCATAGTCCTTGCGGACATGTGCGCGGACGAAGATCAGATCCGAAGACCATTTGCGCGCAAAAAACGGGATGAGAAAGCGGGCGTCGCCCCTCGTCACCACCACCTCCGCCGGGATACCGATTTCTCTGAGCCGCTCTACTGCCAGGGCAGTTATTTGTTCGCCCCTCTTCTCCATTTCTCGCAGCACTGCGCGCTTCCCGTAGCCCTCTTCGCGCCATAGTTCCTCCGGGACGTCGGCATCCGCGACGACTGAAAGCACATGCGCTGTCGTACCGTCGGGCCACGGGCGCACGCCGACGGCGCCCACAAGCACTTCGGTTGAAATCGCTGAATCACCTGCGATCAGTAGTTTCATAGTTCAATATCCTCATGAGCGAATGATCTTGTTCTCCGCGGGTTACCTTCAGTCGTTTAAGCGTACGGTAAATTGTCTTTGCGTTTATTGTGAACCCGCCTTCGATATTCTGATGTAGCGCAGCCTCTATTTGAGAATCTCGAAATTGATCCAGAGGGTATCCAGCCCTTGCAAACTCGCGACGGATTTTCCGTACCTCACGACGTCGTCTCCTGGGCTCCAATATTTGGTAGAACTTCTTAAGCAACTTCATCACACCTTCAATTCTGTAATTGTTTTGCCATTGATATTGTTCTTGCTACTCAAGTTTGATCTCATCTATTTCAAGCGAAAACTTCGCGCGATCAAATCCGTTTGCTCGGAAAGCGTTCTCAACAAATCTGGAAAGCCGGCGAATTCGAGTCTGTAAATAAGGCGGTTGTTCGCTTCCAGATAATAACTAACTCTGGCCGTTGGTTTGCCCTCAGTGACGTACTCGTAAGCATACCTGGCCCCACCTAAACGGCCTGCGAAAGGCTCGACCTTCTCTTTCACGTATCCCGGAAGGGAAGATCGATGCAATCCCTGCTGCCGTTGAATCAAGTCTGCCACTGTAACGTCGGCATCTACCAACTCTCGGCGAATACGGAGGTGCACGGCTCCATCACTGTCATAACGGAACTCGGTGCTGTCGTTGGTGACGCCAGGCACATTGATGGCACGCCATTGTGCAGTGGGAAGCACGAGAACGTAATCAAGGTTCTCGGCAGTGTAACTCCGCGTTTGGCTCTTGAAGTTGGATGAAAAGAACCCGGCGAAAATAATGATCGTCGAGATTGTTAGAATTCTTAAACTAAGGGATCGCATCATTGCTTTGCTCCTATATGTCCTTAAGCGTCAACCTCAGACTAACTCTTGCAAGCGGACTGCGACAGCGTGTTTTCACTTGAAGTTTTCGAGTGGTTACTCGCGTCATTGCGGGCCGGAAAAATTCGCGTTCGGCCCACCAACCTGTAACGTGAAAACTCCTGCGATTGGCACGTGATAACACGGTTTCGAGCCAGCTGAATTCTCCCTATTCTGACAACAGTGAATGTTGACTCCTTTTGGAGCAATTAGAACTTGTCAGTGAGGAGAATATAGATGTCGACTGCTTTAGGAACTGAAATGAAAACCGCCCTGCCGATGGCAGCGGACAAGGATGGGCAACGAGTTGCCGACGCGCTGTCAAATGTACTGGCGGACACTTTCATCTTGTATTTGAAAACGCACAGTTTCCACTGGAACGTTACTGGTCCAATGTTTCACACGTTGCACCAGATGTTTGAGGAGCAATACAACGAGCTGTGGTTGGCTGTCGATGCAATCGCCGAACGTATGCGTTCGCTCGGCTCCATCGCTCCTGGATCATATGGAGAGTTTACCAGGCTTACCTATCTCCAGGAGTCGCCGGTAGCAAGGAACGCCGGCGAAATGATCGCGGAGTTGTTAAGAGATCATGAAACGACTGCAAGGACTGCTCGCTCAGCGCTAGCGGCTGCACGCACGGCTGTTGATGCGCCCACTGAAGATCTCCTGACGCAACGGCTAGCGGCACACGAGAAGGCCGCGTGGATGCTCAGAAGTCTGTTGGCAGAAGAGTGACAGGTGCCCGATTGGTAGAAGAGCTTCGGGCCTCAGCCTGGAAATTCTTCGGGGTTCAACTTTTCGGAGGGTGGTCTAGTGAGACGTAACAGTAAATCAAGAATAAGTTTAAAACGGCGTTATCGTAACTTCGCCGGGGTCTTTGGCTCGACTGCCATCGTCGTTGCGCTGCTGTATTGGGAGCAGGCCGCGGTGCTTTATGTGCTCTCAACCTTGGCGATGTGTGCGCTGCTGCTCGTCGTTGCGTTTTCCAATCTGGAAGCTCGAGACAAGGAACTTCACCAGACGGCACTTAAGAATATGGATGCTCGGGATGCCGAATCAACGCGTTCCGTATCAGCGAACAAGCGGGTGGCGTGAGGATCAAATGATCTTTCGAGTGAATGGAAAAGAGGTTAGCGGAACATCTGCGCTCAATGTTGTGCGAGCGCTTGAACGCGAAGACAAGGAGTATCAGCGTTGTGGCGGATCTATTCGGCAATATCTGAGCTGGTCGCTGAACCAATTAGGAGGCAGTGTGCCGGCAAGGGATCTCGACGTAAGTGACCGGTTAGAGGACGAGGCACTGGCACTAGCCTATCTGGCCTTGCTCGACGAATACGGCATGGGTGAGCTCGTTGGTCCAACTGAAACTGAAGAAGTGATGAGATGAATACAAGTCAACCGCAGCCAGGCTTTTTTGACAATGTTTCGAAGCAAAGGAAGTAACATGGAAAGCGTAGAGTTCGTACAAGACACAACCCTATCGGATAACGGTATCTATGAAGTAGGCGGCGCGGAGGGACCGACGTCAGGCGGTTCCAATATCGCGCGACTTCAGGAAGATCTAACTACCGAGCGCGAACGGCGCCTCAGGTTGTTGGCCGAATTTGATAACTATCGTCGACGCACGAAACAGGAAGCTGCACTTGCGGAAGCGAACGGTAAACGCGCAGTTCTGCTTGCGCTGCTGGACCTAAAGGACGACGTTGATCGGGCGCTTTTGCATATCCGCGAAACATCAGATGCGGTTGCCGACGGTCTCCACTTGATCCATCAGCGATTCAACAATCTTCTTGAAGCGCACGGGGTCACAGCATTTGAAAGTGAAGGCCAGGTATTCGACCCGGAAATGCACGAGGCGATGACTATGATCGATGGTGATGGAGAACAATCCGGCACGGTATATAGCGAGCATCGACGAGGTTACTTGATGAATGGCAAACTTCTCCGTCCCGCACGCGTTGCTGTGCTGAAGTAGTGGTTTCTCTGTTGCACAGAGAAGACCGCCACTGTGACTTGTTCTTATCGATCCGGCACCCGACTCACAAACACAGCCCATCGGGTGATAACACCCGCCCTCATTAAGAGTTATTACGCTACTTCTTCACTCGTTCTCCCTTTAAAGTAGTTAATAAAGGGAGACGACGAAAAATGATGAAGATATTGATTGGCCATGATGGGTCACAGAGTGCAGACGCTGCGTTGGTTGATCTGCAGCGAGCTGGTTTACCGGCTGAAGCAGAAGCTCTGGTCGTCTCGGTCGCCGATGTCATGATGGTTTCCGCAACGCCAGCCTATGAGTTGGCGGGAGAGGCACTCATGTCCCGCAGGGTGACTGCTGGCTTGTTATACGCGCAGAAGCAAACGGAGCACGTGCTAAACGAGGCTAAAGATTTTGCCAGGCGAGCAAGTGAACAGGTGCGATCGTATTTCCCGCATTGGAATGTACGCGCGGAAACACTTGCTGGCTCGGCCGCCTGGGAACTAATTAGCAAGGCCGACGAGTGGAAACCCGATCTAATTGTTGTCGGATCGCACGGGCGCTCCGCAGTCAGTCGATTCATTCTCGGCAGCGTTTCGAAAAAGGTTGTCACTGATTCAGATCACTCCGTTCGAGTGTCGCGCGGTGATCTCGAAAAGGATCTCAATGAGCCCGCGAAACTTGTTATCGGTGTGGACGCGTCAGCCGAAGCCGAACAAGCCGTTCGTGCTGTAGGCGGTCGTGTTTGGCCGTACGGAACTGAGGTACAAATTATCGCCGTTGACGATGGCAGCTCGCCAATGTTCACACACACTGCAGGGCGGATGGTGGCGTGGGCCGAGCATGCATTGAGCCTAATAGGATTGAAGACTTCTGTGATGTGGGAAAAGGGTGATCCACGCCGCGTGCTAATTGATCGAGCTCAAGCCTGGGATGCCGATTCAATCTTCGTCGGCGGACGCCGGTTCAGCGGGGCTCTTGAACGATTTCAACTCGGCAGTGTTGCAACCGCGCTTGTGACGAAAGCACATTGCTCGGTCGAGGTTGTACGTAATCGAGCAAATTAACGAAGCAATGGGAGGTGAATATTGAACATGACGTTTACATTAAGTCTTTTAGCAAGCAGCGCATCAGAAGTTGAGTGGTCACGTCCCTTGATGATCGGGTGGATCGTCATCGCGCTCGCCTTGAGTGTCATTGAAGTATTTTGGCTAATGCGCGCTTCTTCGTCACGCAGGCTTTCGCCATTAGCTAA
>Ga0075433_10003327_pt1 | contig 12415 bp, 8 predicted proteins | sample RhiMethybrSRZTD2_FD_75299 | JGI IMG/M metagenome (GOLD analysis project Ga0075433, IMG submission 75299) | Populus rhizosphere microbial communities from Tennessee, USA - Rhizosphere MetaG P. TD hybrid SRZTD2 | ecosystem: Host-associated > Plants > Roots > Rhizosphere > Soil | place: USA... | reverse complement strand
TGGCAAACACCGAGGCTTTGGCCCACCATGTCGCGGAATGGCTGGTCGCGACGGGGGCTCGAGGCGACGGGCCATTCGCCGTCGCACTCTCAGGTGGCGCAACTCCGCGCCGGCTTTACGAGCTCCTGGCCAGCCGGGCCTATCGCGGGACATTTCCTTGGGAGAAGACGCACTGGTTCTGGGGGGACGAACGCTTCGTTCCACATGACGATCCCGAGAGCAACTACCGCATGGTGCAGGAGGCAATGCTTTCCGAGGCCCCGGTACCGCCCGCGAATATCCATCCCGTAGCGACTGAGGGCCTCACCCCTGCTGAGGCGGCGCTCTCCTACGAGCGCCAGCTCAAGGACTTTTACGGTGTATCGACCCTGAGACCCGACCGCCCTCTGTTCGACGTTACGTTCCTTGGCCTCGGCACTGATGGACACATCGCCTCGCTCTTCCCCGGCACGGCGATCCTGAAAGAGCGCACGCACTGGGTCGGGGCCGTGCTCGGCGCCAAGCCCGAGCCGCGCATAACCTTGACCTACGCGGCGCTCGAAAGCAGCCGTAAGGTTGCCTTCCTTGTGGCAGGCACAGCCAAGCGACCCGTGCTCGAGCGGCTGCTGCGAGGCGACCCGGAGCTGCCGGCAACACATCTCCATCCCGTGCACGGCAGCGTGCACCTTTTCGTGGATCGTGCCGCGGCGCCGGATGAAGTGCGATGACCAAGGCACACTGCAGTAACACACGAAAGCACGAGGCGGACCGTACGCAAGCGCCGTCCCCTGGTCCGGGCCCGCACACCTTGGCGATCGATATCGGCGGCACCGCCCTCAAAGCTTCGATCCTGGACCGGTATGGGCGGATGATCCTCGACCCGGTCCGGCTGCCCACACCCTATCCATGCACACCGGCGGTTTTGTTGCGGGCGCTTGTAAAGCTCACGGCCTCACTCCCGAGCCGCGATCGAATTTCGATCGGATTTCCCGGTGTCGTACGCGGCGGCCATGTGTTCACGGCGCCGCACTTCGGCAACAAAGCCTGGCGTGGATACCCCCTAGAAGCGGCCGTGGCAGAGCGTCTGCAACGCCCGGCGCGTCTGCTCAATGATGCAGAGGTGCAGGGTCTGGGTGTCATTGCACGCCGCGGGCTGGAGGTGGTCCTGACGCTCGGGACCGGCATCGGCAGCGCCATATTCGCGGACGGATGGCTGGCGCCACACTTGGAGCTGGCGCATCACCCTCTCCACAATGGTGAGACCTATAACGAGTACGCCGGAAATGAGGCGCTGCATCGGCACGGGAAGAAGAAGTGGAACCGGCGCGTCCTGAAGATGATCGACATTGTCGAGTCTCTCCTGAACTACGATGTGCTGTATTTGGGCGGTGGCAACGCGCGGCACCTCACCCTCGATCTGCCGCCAAACGTCAGAACCGCCTCGAACGAGAACGGCATCACGGGGGGCGTCCATCTCTGGGACGAGACGATCTGGCACAACCTTCGCGGCGGCAGCCGCCGGCCTGCAGCGGCGATCTGGCGCCAGAGGGGTCAAGCCGCCTTCAAGGCCCAGGGGGCCAATGCCGACGTAAGGGGCAAGACGAATGTGCCGGGTGGGGGCGCCGAGGTTGCCGGCAAGTCCGTGCCCATCCCGGTTCCATCGGAGACGCGGGGTCAAATTAGTCGTCCGTGAGAAATGGATTTGGCCGACGGCCGCGGCTCAAGCCGGGCTGAGCCGTCGGAACAGAAATTAGCGTGTCCCCCTCCACGTCATGGCGCCGTCCGCGCCCGGACTGCCGTGCGCGCTTGGGCTGCGAGCGCGGAAAAAGCGCAAGCGCTATCGGAGCCGCTGCGCGACGGGCTCAACGGCAAAGGCGCTCGAGCCGGCGTGGGCGCCCACGGCCATGCCATCTCTGGGGACACTTCCGCGCCTGGCGCTCAACGCGTCGCTGCTCCGTGCCGAGATCTATTGCCACCGGCTCATAACTTAGCCGCCGCAGCGCTTGCCCGGATGCTTGCAATAGCCTGCTGGTAGTCCTGGGCTCCGAAGATCGCTGAGCCCGCCACAATAGCGTTGGCTCCGGCGGCCGCGGCCTGCGCAGCTGTCGCCGCGTTTTCTCCGCCATCGACCTCGATGACTGGGTTGAGATCGCGCGCAGCGCAGTTGGCGCGGAGACGCCGAATCTTGGGCAGCATCTCGGGAAGAAAGCGCTGGCCGCCAAAGCCCGGGTCCACGGTCATCACCAGCACGATATCGCAGAGGTGCAGAACGTACTCGATGAGTTCGATCGGGCTCGCCGGGTCTAGCACCACACCCGCTTTCTTCCCCAACGCCCGAATTTGCGTGAGCACTCGATGCAGGTGCAAAGTCGACCCCGGCTCGGCCTGCACGAGCAGGTGGTCGGCGCCGGCCTCCGCAAAGGCGTTGAGGTAGCGCTCCGGCTCGACGATCATAAGGTGCACATTGAGCGGCTTTGCCGTCGAGCGCCGGATTGCCCGCAGGACGACCGGGCCGAGCGTAATGTTCGGCACGAAACGGCCGTCCATCACATCGACGTGGATCCAATCGGCGCCCGCGGCATCGACCGCACGCACCTCCTCTCCCAACCGCGTGAAGTCCGCCGACAGCACCGATGGCGCCACGAGAATCGGCTGCATGACTAGTGCTCGAGTAGCTCCCTGGCAACCGAAACGACCCGTTCGGGCTCGAAGCCGAACTTGCGCTGCAGCTCCTTGAGCGGCGCCGAAGCGCCAAAGGTCTGCATGCCGATGACCCGGCCTTCGGGCCCCACGTACCGGTCCCACCCGAGTACTGATCCCTGCTCGATGGCGACACGAGCCTTGACCTTGGGCGGCAACACTTCCTCGCGGTAGGACTGCGGCTGGCTCTCGAAGATTTCCCAGGAAGGCATGGAGACGACGCGGGCGCGGACCCCCTGCGAGGTGAGCGCTTCGTACGCGTCGACGGCCAGCGCAACTTCGCTGCCGGAGGCGATGACGATGATTTGTGGGGTACCGCCCAGAGATTCCGCCATGACATAGGCGCCCCGCGCAACGCCGCCGGCTGGGGCATATTTGCGGCGATCGAACGTCGGCAGGGCCTGCCGCGAGAGCGCTATGACGGCGGGCCGGTGGCTCAGCTGCATCACGAAGCGATAGGCTTCGACGACCTCGTTGGCATCTGCGGGCCTAAGCACGATGAGACCGGGGATGGCACGCAGGGAGATGAGATGCTCTACAGGCTGATGGGTAGGCCCGTCCTCACCGTCACCCATGGCATCATGGGTAAAGACGAAGATGGTCGGAAGCTCCATGATAGCCGAGAGCCGAATGGCTGGCCGAGCGTAGTCACTGAATACGAGGAAGCTCGCTCCGAAGGCGCGCAGCTTCGAGAGAGACAGGCCGTTGACGATCGCCGCCATGGCGTGCTCTCGAATGCCGAAATGGAGGTTGCGACCGCCGGGTGTCTCGGCTTCGAAGTCACCGGCACCCTCGAATGTGAGCAGCGTCTTGTTGGACGGCGCAAGGTCCGCCGAGCCCCCCAGCAACCAGGGGACGTTTTGGGCGAGCACGTTCAGGACCTTACCCGAGGCGTCGCGGCCGGCGATGCCCTTCTTGTCCGGTGCAAAGCTCGGCAGGTTGCGGTCCCACGTCGCCGGCAGCTGGCGGAGCTGCATCTGCTCGATCTCGCTAGCAAGTGCGGGAAACTTCATAGTGTAGGCGGCGAACTGCCGCTCCCATCCCTCGCGCGCCTCCTCCCCGCGCCGGCCGATGCCGGCATCGAACTGCTCGCGCACGCCGTCGGGGACCAGGAACTTGGCATCTTCCGGCCAACCGTAGGCGCGCTTGACCAACCGTACCTCCTCCTCGCCCAACGGCTCGCCATGGGCGGCGGCAGTGTCGATCTTGTGCGGCGAGCCGTAGCCGATGTGGCTATCCAGAACGATCAGCGTCGGCCTGCCCTTCGCTTCCCTGAAGGTCGCGAGCGCAGCCTCGATCTGGTAAAGGTCGTTGGCATCGCCAATACCGAGCACGTTCCACCCGTAGCTACGGAAGCGCGCAGGGACATCCTCGCTGAAAGTGATGCGCGTCTTGCCTTCAATCGTGATGTGGTTGTTGTCGTAGATCCAGCACAAGTCATCGAGACGAAGGTGGCCAGCCAGCGAGGCGGCTTCCGAGCCGACGCCCTCCATCAGGCAGCCGTCGCCGCAGACGGCGTAGATATTATAATCGAAGAGGTCAAAGCCGGGACGGTTATAGCGGTTGGCAAGCCACTTGCGGGCCATGGCCATGCCGACACTCGTCGCAATCCCCTGGCCCAGCGGACCGGTTGTCGTTTCGACTCCCGAGACCCAGTGATATTCCGGATGCCCTGGTGCCTTGCTGTCGAGCTGGCGGAAGCGCCGGATGTCGTCGAGCGTGACCGATGGCTCTCCCAGGCGCTCGTAGGCGGCGTTGACCGCGCGGGTGCCGGTCAGATAAAGGACCGACCACAGCAGCATCGAAGCATGGCCGTTCGATAGGACGAAGCGGTCGCGATTGGGCCAAATCGGGTCCTTGGGATCGAAGCGCATGACCCGGTTCCACAGCGCGTAAACCAGAGGGGCAAGCGCCATGGGCGTGCCGGGATGGCCCGAGTTCGCCTGCTGGACCGCGTCAATGGAAAGTGTACGGATCGTGTTGATTGCCAGCTGATCGAGCTCTTCACTGGTCATGTCGTTTGACCTCCGGCCACCCCCGGTTGGATGCGCTCCTCACTTGTGGACTTGCTAGGACCCGACGTGCTTCTCGAGGTGTCCCCCGAACCCGTAGCGCATCGCTGACAGCACCTTGTCCGCAAAGTCCGCCTCGCCACGCGAGCTGAAGCGCTCGTAGAGCGCAGAAGACAACACATGCACAGGCACCCCCTCGTCGATTGCCGCCTTAATGGTCCAGCGGCCTTCGCCGGAGTCGGACACGCGCCCTGCGAATTGCGACAATTGAGGATCCTGGAGCAAGGCGGTCGCAGTGAGATCGAGAAGCCAAGACGCGATCACGCTGCCGCGCCGCCAGACCTCGGCGATGTCAGGTAGGTTGAAATCGTACTCGTAATGCTCACGATCGCGCAGAGGGGTGGTCTCGGCGTCTACTACTTCTCTTGTCTTGCCGACATTGGCCGCTTTCAGAACCGCCAATCCCTCGGCGTAGGCGGCCATCACGCCATATTCAATGCCGTTGTGCACCATCTTTACGAAATGCCCAGCGCCGCTCGGCCCACAGTGGAGGTAGCCAAGCTCGGACGTTCCGCCGGCCCGCTCGCGTCCCGGCGTGCGCGGGATGTCGCCCTGGCTCGGTGCCAGGGTCGCAAAGATCGGATCAAGGTGCTTCACTGCATTCACCTCGCCGCCGATCATCATGCAGTAGCCGCGCTCCAGTCCCCAGACTCCGCCGCTGGTGCCGACATCGACATAGTGAATGCCCTTGGGACGCAGCTCCTTCGCCCGCCGGATATCGTCGATGTAGTAGGAGTTGCCGCCATCGATGAGAATGTCGCCGCGGTCTAGATAAGGCAGGAGCTCGGCGATGGTCTCGTCCACCACGCCCACCGGCACCATCAGCCAGACCGCGCGCGGCTTCTTCAGCTTGCCGGCGAGGTCAGCCAGGGAGGTCGCGCCGACGGCCTTGTCCTTGACCATCTCTCGCACCGCATCTTCGGTCCTGTCGAACACCGTGCATTGATGGCCGCCCTTGAGAAGACGGCGCACCATATTGGCTCCCATGCGACCGAGGCCGATCATTGCCAATTGCATCGGTTAGCCTCCTGCCGATCTTTCACCGAGACCGGGTGCATCAGGCCAGCGCCTTGAGCTTGCGATAGCGCCGGATCAGCGCGTTAGTGGAGCTGTCGTGGTCGAGCTCAGGCTCCCTGGCGCTCTCGAGCTCAGGGATGATGCGCTGGGCGAGGGCCTTGCCCAACTCCACCCCCCACTGGTCGAACGAGTCGATGCGCCAGATCGTGCCTTGGGTAAAGACGCTGTGCTCGTAGAGCGCGACCAGCTTGCCGAGCGCTGCCGGCGTCAACTTCTCTAGCAGGAGGATGTTCGAAGGACGATTGCCCTCGAAGAGCCGATGCGGCACGAGGCGGTCAGGGGTCCTCTCCGCCTTGACCTGATCGGCGGTCTTGCCGAACGCCAGCGCCTCGGCTTGGGCGAAGACGTTGGCAAGCAGCATGTCGTGCTGACTGCCCAGCGGGTTCAGAGTCTGGGCGAAGGCGATGAAATCGCAAGGGACCAGGCGGGTTCCCTGGTGGATTAGCTGATAGAAGGAGTGCTGGCCGTTGGTCCCGGGCTCGCCCCAATAGATGGGGCCGGTGTCATAATCCACCCGGGCGCCATCGATGGTGACGTGCTTGCCGTTACTCTCCATGGTGAGCTGCTGGAGATAGGCCGGGAAACGCTTCAGATACTGCTCGTAAGGCAGCACGGCCATCGTTTGGGCGCCAAAGAAGTTGTTGTACCAGAGAGCCAGCAAGGCCATCAGCACCGGCAGATTGTGTTCGAGGGGCGCTGAGCGGAAGTGCTCGTCCATGTCATGGAAGCCGCCCAGCATGGCGCGGAAGTTCTCCGGACCGATCGCCAGCATGGTCGAGAGACCGATGGCCGAATCCATGGAGTATCGCCCGCCGACCCAGTCCCAGAAGACGAACATGTTGGCGGTATCGATGCCGAACTTCGCCACCTCCTCGGCGTTGGTCGAGACGGCGACGAAATGTCTAGCAATGGCGCGCTCGTCAACGTTCATGCCGGCCAGCAGCCAGTTGCGCGCGCTCCGCGCGTTCGTCATCGTCTCCAGCGTTGTAAAGGTCTTGGAGGAGACGATGAATAGCGTCTCCGCCGGGTCGAGAGCGCGCAACGCCTCGGCGAGATCCGTGCCATCCACGTTGGAGACAAACCGGAAACTTAAGGCGCGATCGCTGTAGTGTTTGAGCGCCTCGTAGGCCATCATCGGTCCCAAATCCGAACCGCCGATGCCGATATTGATGATGTTGCGAATGCGTTTGCCGGTGTGACCTTGCCAGCTGCCGCCGCGGACCCGCAGGGCGAAATCGGCCATCTTGTCGAGAACGGCATGAACGTCAGGCACGACGTTTTTGCCATCGTGCATGATCGAAGCGCCGCGCGGCGCGCGCAGGGCCACGTGCAGCGCGGCACGGTTTTCCGTGACGTTGATGTTATCGCCCCGAAACATGGCCTCGATGCGATCGCGCAGCCGCGATTCCTGGGCGACTTGGATAAGCAGGCGGATGGTTTCATCGGTGATGCGGTTCTTGGAATAGTCGAGATAGACCCCCGCAGCATCTAGAGCCAACCTCTCGCCGCGTTCTGGGTCGTCGGCGAAGAGCTGGCGCACGTGGAGGGTCTTCACACCCTGGTAGTGCCTCTGCAGCGCGCCCCAAGCCGGGAGCGTCCGCAATGTTGGGACTGTCATCGATTGCTCGCTGCCGGAACCTGGTGCGCGCTTGTGCTGGCCTACAGCCACCTCTCTCAATTCGCCTTTCGGATCGTCGTGCTCTTGAATTCGATGCACGACATCAGCTCATTCCAAGACTTCACGAAGGAGGCAGCACCCTCGTCTTGCAGCTGACTGGCGAGGGCGTCGACGTCGATCCCGGCCTTGGCGAAGCTGGCCAGAACCCTGCCGCTGTCTCCCGTACCGGTAGCCAGTACCCCGGCAGGTTTGCCGTGATCACCGACGGCCTTGAGGGTGCCCTCCGGCATGGTGTTGACCGTGAAAGGCGCGGCGAGAGCGTCGACATAGAGCGTGTCAGAGGCTTTCGGGTCCTTGGTGCCGGTGCTTGCCCACAGGAGCCGCTGGGCACGGGCGCCGGCGTTGGCAGCGCGCAGGAAACGCCGTGATGCGAGAAACTCGCGATAGCCCTCGTAGATACGCTGGGCGACGGCGATGCCGAGCCGATTGCTGAGCTCGCTCGGGCTCCTGCCGCTGACGGCCACATCCCAGCGGCTGATAAATACCGAGGCGACAGACGCTATGGCAGGGTTCAAGCCGGCCTCGATGCGCCGCTCGACGCCACGCAGAAAGGCGTCGGCAGCTGCGAGGTACTGCTCGCGTGAGAAGAGCAGCGTGACATTGATAGGAATGCCGGCAAAGATCGCCGCCTCGATCGCGGGTAGGCCCTCTTTGGTGCCGGGAATCTTGACGAACAGGTTAGGTACACCGCCTCGGCTGTGGAGCTCGCGGGCGGCCGCTACGGTCCTGGCGGTATCGTGGGCCAGAAGGGGCGACACCTCGAGCGAGACCCATCCATCCACCCTATCCGTGCGCTGATAGGTCGAACGGAACAACTCGGCGGCTCTGGCGAGATCCCCCAGCGCCAGATCGAAGAATAAGCTCTCTCGCGATTTCGTCGAGCGCGCTTTTCGGGCAATATCTTCGTCGTAGTCCGAGCTGTTCTTGATGGCATGGTCGAAGATCGTTGGATTTGACGTGAGCCCCGTGACTGAAAGCCCGTCGATGTAGCGCTGCAACGTGCCGCTCGTCAGCAGCGCGCGCGTGATATTGTCGAGCCAAAGGCTCTGGCCAAGATCCTGGAGAGTGCGGGTGGGCTTCATCGAATTGCCTGCACGCTGGAGTCTGCCTGCCGCGTCGCCATGCCCAACCGCGGCAAATCACACCGTAGCAAGTCGGCGATATGCTCGATCGTTGTGTCCGGCCTCGGCAAGCTGGCAATGGTCTTGCTATCATGGGCATAGCTTCCCTGCTGCGCGAACACGGTCGTGACCCGCGAACCCCAAGCTTGCTTGACCGTTGTCAATATCCGCAGCTTGTCGTCCACCAGAACGTAGTGGTTAGCGGGGTACCGCCGCTCAACGTCATCCAGCGCCTCCTCCTTGTGGACATAGATCAGCACTCTTCCATCTACGACAGCGGACAGTCCGGCACGCTCGACCTTCCGCGGTTGAAAGACGACATCGCCATCAGAAAGAATGACCGTTAGACCGAAGCTGCGGAGGTGTTTCAACACGGCTAGTGCGCCCGGAAACAGCCGGTCCGCGAAAGGGTAGTCCACGAGGAAGGACGACATTGCTAACAGCTCTACCTCGAGCGGATGCTCAAGACGGTAGCGTTGGAGGGCTCCGATGTAGTCACGGTAGCCTAGCTCGTCGAACAGGTCCTCGAGTATACTCCAGTAGCGCACCCGCGAAGCGGGGCCGTAGACCTGCTCAAGGTGCTCCTTGAGATCCTGTTGAATGGCGTCGTTGTCGATCAGCGTGTTGTCAACATCAACGAGAAACACCACTGGATGGCGCAGCGTCATTTGCGATTTCCAGCTCCGCTTTCCCGAGCCTTCGAGCCCGCAAAACGGACGCCTGCGGATTTGCCTTTCCGGGTGCGCAGGTACGGATGCCCACGCAGATGCCTGCAGGTAAGCCGCACGCGTCCCGAAATGCTCTTCCTCCCTTGCTAGAATTTGCGCGATTTTGCCTCAAACTCCGGCAGCGCGAGATCGTTTTGGCACGAGCGTGAGGCCAGCTCATTGCGGGCCTCACTGGGGCAGATGCCTTAGTCTCTGGCGCAACGGCCACCGGATCGCAGAAACACGCAAACGGCCGTAATAGATGACGATAGGCCCAGATACGGAGTGCTGGGCGCGGACGGCGAACCCCCACTTGGAAGGGCTTTCCAAGTCTTTGCTACACTCGCCGTTCCGGCTACACCGTCCACCTCAATGCGACCGACCCATGTTGGCGAAGCCCGGTTATCAGCGCGCCACGCGAGCGCGCGCGCTCCTTTCCTCGATGAGGACCTCAAGGCCTTCCTCATCCTGAGCAGCGGACGACGCCGTGGCGCGTGTGTTACCGGAACGCTGTTCGCACGGCTTGCTCGTCGCTCCGATGTTGTAGGCAGTATTCACCAAGGCGACGTGAGAGAAAGCTTGGGGGAAGTTGCCAACGGCGCGCCGCGCGCCCCAATCGTACTCCTCGGCCAGCAGGCCCACGTCGTTGCACAAGCCAACCAGCCGATCGAACAGGCGCTGCGCATCCGCTAGGCGCCCAGTGAGGACGTAGGCGTCAGCAAGCCAAAAACTACAAGGGATGAAAGCGCCCTCTCCGGACGGCAGACCGTCGTTAATTGCGTCCGTGTCGTATCTGAGCAAGAATCCGCCGCGCAGAAGCTTCTGCTCAACAGCCCGGATGGTGCCCAGCACGCGCGGATCGTCGGAGGGCAGGAAGCCGACCTGCGGAATCAGCAACGCGCTCGCGTCCATCTGGTCGCTCTCGTATGCCTGAGCGAACGCGCCAAGAACCGGATTGAAGCCCCTGCGGCACACGTCCTCATGGATCTCTGCGCGGATCCGGCGCCACCTGTCCACAGGTCCAGGCAGTCCAAACATTTCGGCACCTTTGATGCCGCGATCGAACGCGACCCACGCCATCACCTTTGAGTAGGTGAAGTGTCGACGCCCTCCGCGCACCTCCCAGATGCCTTCGTCGGGATCGCGCCACACCGTCTCCAGATGCGAAAGCACTGCACGTGAGAAGTCCCACGCAGCGGCGAGATGCTGGATTCCGCCGAGCCGCGCATGGTGGAGAGCGTCGGCCACCTCGCCATAGACATCGAGTTGAAGCTGGTCGGCAGCGGCGTTGCCGATGCGCACGGGTCGCGAGCTTTCGTAGCCGCGGAGCCATGGAACCTCGCGCTCCGCCAGGGACCGCTCGCCGGCCACTCCGTACATGATCTGCACGTCGGCGGGGTTTCCCGCGGCGGCGCGAAGCAGCCAGTCACGCCACGCCCTCGCTTCCTCGTAGTATCCGGCGTTCATGAGCGCGAGTAGGGTCAGCGTGGCGTCGCGCAGCCAGCAGAACCGGTAATCCCAATTACGCTGCCCGCCGAGCTCTTCGGGCAGCGACGTCGTCGGTGCCGCGACAATGCCACCCGTGGGGGCATAGGTCAGAGCCTTCAGAGTGATTAGTGAGCGTGCCACGATGCGCTCGGCCTGCTCGGTGGTTCGCCGCCTACTCGCCCACGACTGCCAGAACAGCCTGGTCGAGCGCAGCGCCGCCACGGCATCCACCGGCTCGGGAAGCGCAAGATGGGACTGTCCATAGCTCAGAACGAATGGCACCTGCTGCCCGGCCGAGACCGAGAAATCGCCCACCGTGGTGAACCCCTCGCCTCGCAACTCGACCGGCGTACGCAGCACTAATAGGTCAGGGCCGGCGATTGCCAGAAGCTCGCCGGCGTCGCTCTGTGTCACCCAAGGCATCCAGCCGCCATAACCGAACCGAACGATCAACTCAGTGCGCATCGGCACGCTGCCGTGCTTGCCGACCACCAGGCGGATGAGATGCGAGGAGAGCCTACCTTCGCGCAACGGCATAAAATCGACCAGGACCGCCGCGCTGCCGTCGGCGGTAAGGAACTCGGTTTCGAGGATTAGCGTGTCCTCGATGTACCGGCGCTCGACGCGCACATTCCTCGCTCCCGTCGATGATACCACCGGGGCGATTTGCCAGCGCCCATTGTTGGCGTCGCCCAGCAGGGCCGCGAAGCACGCCGCAGAGTCAAAGCGGGGCCAGCAAAGCCAGTCAATCGAACCGTCCCGCGACACGAGCGCGGCAGTTTCGCAATCGCCGATTAGGGCATAGTCCTCGATGCGACTAGCCATCACTGGGCCAACCTCGCAATGCAAACTTTCAGGACAAGGCGCAGCAGCAGCGCCCGTCGCCGAGACAGCCATACGTTAAACAGGTATTACGCTCGCGAGGAGCGAGCCTGCTCCCTCCGCGATCATCGTTGCGCGAGGATGGCGACCACAGTGTCGACCTGCTCCACCTGGGCAAGTACATCCTCCTTGCGCGCACTCTAAATCGCTAGCGGTCAAGCAGTCACTTCAGTCGCGGGATAGCGTTTAGCAGTTTTGCTCCGATGCACGCGTTATTGCGGCAATCTTGCTGCCTTGCGGTTTTCACGGCAACGCCAAAGCTCAGTGCAGGCGCCGGGCAAGCCGACGCATCCTCGCGACTTGGCGAACATTGCCGGCCTGCCCCCCGGTCAGCACAAGGTGACGATCTCGTTGGTTGATCCCAACCACAACGTCTTCCGGGGAGAGGTGGTGACGCTGAACTTCACGATGCCTGACTACAAGAAGAGTCACACTCACTAGGCCGAGCAGGGCTTTTGGGGACCCATGCAGTTGCCGGTCTCTCCCGAGCGCGATGGTGGTCGGTCGCGCTCGGGGGCAGGCGAGCACCACAGGCCCGAGACGCAGGATTGGATTTGCTGGTCTGCTGGGCAACTTGGGTCACGATTGATCGCGGACCCCGACAGGTTGGGATCAACCAACGAGATCGTCACCTTGTGCTGACCGGGGGGCAGGCCGGCAATGTTCGCCAAGTCGCGAGGATGCGTCGGCTTGCCCGGCGCCTGCACTGAG
>Ga0075433_10003324_pt1 | contig 12423 bp, 13 predicted proteins | sample RhiMethybrSRZTD2_FD_75299 | JGI IMG/M metagenome (GOLD analysis project Ga0075433, IMG submission 75299) | Populus rhizosphere microbial communities from Tennessee, USA - Rhizosphere MetaG P. TD hybrid SRZTD2 | ecosystem: Host-associated > Plants > Roots > Rhizosphere > Soil | place: USA... | reverse complement strand
GATGTGCGGCTTGAGTGTGCCGACCATCGTGCCCGTCTTCGTCACGTGCCAGTACTTGCCCTTGTGGTCGAACTCCGGCTCGTCGCTCCAGAGACGCAGCACGATGTCGAGCGCCTCGCGCGTCATCTCGCGATGCTGCCCGGCGTTGCCGTCGACGTTGAACATCGCCCAATCGCTCGGCAGCCCGCTCGCCGCGACGCCGAAGTTGAGTCGGCCTTGCGCCATGTGGTCGAGCATCGCCACGCGATTCGCGAGCTCGGCGGGATGGTGGTACGGCATCAGGAACCCGCCGGGGCCGATCCGCATGTGCTGGGTCTGCAGCAGCGCCTGCGCGACCAGGAGATCGGGCGACGGATGGGGCTCCCACGGCGCGGTGTGGTGCTCGCCGATCCACGCCTCGCTGAAGCCGAGCTCATCGGCCCAGCGCAGCTGCTGCAGGTCCCACTGGTGGCCGTCGTACAGACTGCGCTCCGGCGGGTGCGACGGCATCGTGAAGAGCCCGTAGTCCATGCGAGCCTCCCCTTTATGTCAGGCGTGATCGCTCACGCGTAGACGTCTTCGTCGACCTGCGTCGCGGCGGGATACGGTGCGGCCAGCGCGTATTGCACGCCGCCGTCGATCTCTGTTTTCACGTCGGCGTGGATGCGGTCGAAGGTGCCTTCGTCCACCAGCCCCTTCAGCCGCGCGGCGAGCGTCTGCAGCGGATCGTGCTGGCTCATCCACTCGCGCTCTTCCTCGCGCGTACGGTAATCGCGGTTGACGTCGCCGACGTGGTGACCGTAGTACCGGTACGTCTTGCACTCGACAAACGCGGGTCCCTCGCCGCGCCGCGCGCGCTCCACGAGCCTCTTCATCGTTGCATTGACCGCCTGCACGTCCTGGCCGTCGACGGTCTCCGCGTGGATGCCGAAGGCCTTCGCGCGCGCCAGGATCTCGCCCGCGATCGTTTCGCCGCACGGCGTGTACTCGCCGTACAGGTTGTTCTCGCAGACGTAGATGACGGGCAGCTTCCACAACGCCGCCATGTTCATCGTCTCGTAGAGCAGGCCCTGGCCTAGCGCGCCGTCACCGAAGAAGCACACGGCCACCTGCCCGGTGCCGCGCATCTTCGCCGAGAGCGCCGCACCGGTGGCGATGCCCGCCGAGCCGCCGACGATGGCGTTGGCGCCGAGGTTGCCCGTCTCCGGATCCGCGATGTGCATCGAGCCGCCCTTGCCGCGGCAATAGCCGGGTTCCTTGCCGAGCAGCTCGGCGAACATCCGATTCACCGACGCCCCCTTGGCCAGGCAATGGCCGTGGCCGCGGTGCGTGCTCGTGATGAAGTCGTCGCGCCGCAGCGCCTCGCAGACTCCGACGGCCACCCCCTCCTCACCTATATAAAGGTGGGCGAGACCCGGCATCTTGGCGCCCTTGTAGAGCTCGTTGACCTGCTCCTCGAAGGCGCGGATCTTGGCCATCTGGCGGTACATGTGGAGGTTCTGCTCGAGATCCAGCCGCGGCTCGGTCATCTGGGTCGCCATCGCGCGTCCTCCATGGGTCTCCGAGGCTGCGTCAGCCCGGCCGCGGAGTCAAGGTGGGGCGATACTATGTCCGGCGCGGCGACGCCGAAGGAGGACCCGCGATGCTGACCGCTGAAGAGAACGCGCTGCTCACGCGCGTCGGGCCGGGGACGGTGATGGGCGACCTGATGCGGCAGTACTGGATCCCAGTCGTCGAATCCGCCGAAGTGCGGGCCGGCGGTCGTCCCAAGCGGGTGAAGATTCTCGGCGAGGATCTCCTGGCGTACCGGGATCCGGGCGGACGCCCGGCGTTGGTCAGCGAGCAGTGCGCGCACCGGCGCGCGTCGCTCTATTTCGCGCGCAATGAGGAGCGCGGGCTCCGTTGCGTGTACCACGGCTGGCAGTACGGTCCTGACGGCGTCTGCCTCGATCAGCCGAACGAGCGGCCGGAATCCAGCTTTCAGGACAAGGTCACGCTGCCCGCCTATCCCTGCGCCGAGCGCGGCGGCGTCGTGTGGACGTACATGGGGCCAGTCGGTTCGGCGCCCGGTCTTCCCGATCTCGAGTGGACCGCCGTGCCCGACGCGCAGCGTTTCGTGTCGAAGTTCTGGCAGGGCTGCAACTGGCTGCAGGCGCTCGAGGGCGGCGTCGATCCCGCGCACATCTCGTTCTTGCACGGAATTCTGAACCCGCGCGACGACGCGGCTCGACGCGCCCTCGACAATGCCGCGGCCGGCTTCGGGTTCGCTTCGCAGCTCGAGCGCGCGCCGTACATCGAGGTGGCCGACACGCCGACCGGCCTGCTACTCGGCGCACGACGCGAGGCGTCGGCTGGGCAGTATTACTGGCGCATCACGCAGTACCTGCTGCCCTTTCACACGATGCCGCCCCCCGAGGTCGGCGACGATCCGCTGCTGCACACGCACGTGTGGATTCCGATGGACGACGATCAGCTCGTGAACTGGTGCGTGTCGTGGCATCCCACGCGCGCCATCACGCCTGACGAGATCGCCGAGTTCCATGCGGGCTCGAGCATTCACGTCACCGCGTATGCGCCGGCGACGAGCGACGCGTATGGCGACATCCGGCCGGCCGCGAGCCGCGACAACGATTACCTCGCCGACTGGGAGGCCCAGCGCACGTACAAGTTCTTCGGCGTGCCGGGCGTCGGCGCGCAGGACAAGGCGATCACCGAGAGCCAGGGCGCGTACGATCGCTCGCTCGAGCGGCTTGGCCGCGCCGACCTCGGCATCATCCGCGTCCGCAAATGTCTGCTCGACGCCGCGCGGGCGCTGCGCGAGCGCGGGATCACGCCGCCAGGGCGAGAGGCGGAAAGTTATCGCGTGCGACCGGCCGCTGTGGTGCTCGCGAAGGACGTGCCATGGGTGGAGGGCGCACAGGAGCGGCTAGTCATCCGGCCGTAGGGGGCGTTCGGACGTTCCCGCGGGAACGTCCGCACCCGTGTCCGATGATCGACACTGGCAGGCCCGCGGCCGACTCGCTACTCTAGTCGACGACATGGCATCGACGACCGAGCCGCGTACGCGCAAGTGGACACGCGTCGAATACGAGCGGCTGATCGATCTCGGTGTGTTTTCGCCCGATGAGCGACTCGAGCTCCTCGACGGCGCGCTCGTTGTCCGTGAGCCACAGGGAAGCCGGCACGCCGCGGCCATCCGCAAGGTAGTTCACACGCTTCGCGCAGCGCTCGGCGACGCCTGGCAGATCGACTCCCAGCTTCCGCTCGCCCTCGATGACGCTTCCGAACCCGAGCCCGACGTCTGCGTCGTGCCACACGATCCGCACGCCTACCGTGACGCACACCCTTGTCGTGCGGTGTTGGTAGTGGAGATCGCGGAGACCTCGTACCGCACCGACCGCGAGTACAAGTTCAGCCTCTACGCCCGCGCGACAATCGCCGAGTGCTGGCTCGTCGACGTGGTGAATGAGCGCGTCGAGATCCACCGTGAACCCGAGGTGTCGTCGGTGGCGCTCTACGGTTGGCGCTATCGCAGCGTCGAGACGTTACGATCTCCTGCGGTCGTCCGCCCGCTCATCGCGCCAGACACGCGCATTCCCAGCGCTGACCTGCTGCCGTAAACACGATCGACGCATCTGTTACAGTCTGCGGACGGGAGACCACATCATGCCCAAGGCCCTCGACGGAATCCGCGTGCTCGACCTCACCCAATACGAAGCCGGCCCCTCCTGCACGCAGATGCTCGCGTGGTTGGGCGCCGAGGTCATCAAGATCGAGGCGCCGGGGGGCGAGCCCGGACGCGTCGCGCTGTCCGACAAGCGCGGTGAGGACGCGTGGTTCTTCATGCTGCTGAACTCGAACAAGAAGGGTGTCACGCTCAACCTCAAGACGCCGCGCGGATGCCAGATGTTCCAGGAGCTCGTAAAGACCGCGGACGTCGTGGTCGAAAACATGGGCCCGGGCGCGATGGACCGGCTGGGCCTCGGCTACGAGTCGCTACGCAAGCTCAATCCGCGCATCATCGCAGCATCGGTGAAAGGATTCGGCAGCACCGGACCATACGCGGAGTACAAGTCGTTCGAATGGATCGCACAGGCCATGGCCGGTGCGATGAGCATGACGGGGCACCCCGACGGCCCGCCGACCAAGGCCATCGGCGGTCTTGCCGACACGGGCGCCGGGCTGCACACGTGCATCGGCGTCCTCGCCGCGATCGTGCAGCGGCAGGTGACGGGCGTCGGTCAGCAGGTCGAAGTCGCACAGCAGGAAGCCGTGGTCAATCTCCTGCGGATTCACCTGCGCGAGAGCTACGTCACCGGCAAGCCGGCGCCGCGCCAGGGCAACCGATCGGCGGCGGCGTGTCCGTCGAACATCTATCGCTGCCGTCCGGGCGGCGCCAACGACTACGTCTTCATCCATTGCGCGACCGTCGAGATGTGGAAGTCGCTCGTCACGATCTGCGGCCGCCCCGAGCTCGGCGACGATCCGCGCTATGCCGATCGTCGCGATCGCGTGCAGTTCATCGACGAGATCGACGCGATGATCGAGGCGTGGACCGAGAAGCACACGAAGCAGGAGGCGCAAGAAATCCTGGCCGGCGCCGGCATTCCGTGCGGCGCCGTGTTCGATTCCAACGAGGTGCTCGCCGATCCGCACATGAAGTCACGCGGGATGATCGTCGAGCTCGAGCATCCGCGCCGCGGCAGGTATCCGATGCCCGCCAATCCCGTGCGGCTCTCGGCGTCGCCGACCGACATCGTGCGCGCGCCGCTGCTGGGTGAGCACAACGCGGACATCTACGGGCGGCTGCTCGGCGTCGATGACAAGGAGCTCGAGCAGCTGCGTCGCGACGGCGTGATCTAAGCGGGCCCGAACAGCCCCACGTAGACGCCGCAGGCGTTCGCCGGCTCGACGAGCATCGCCTGCTCGCCCGTGTTGCGAATGCCGCGCGCCGGCGGGGGCATGCCGTGATCGATCATCCACTTCGCCGCCGCATCCATGCTGCGCGTCGGATAGAGCACCTGAAATGGTCCCGGACCGCGGCGCGCCAGTGCCTCTGCGGCCGGCCCGGCCTCGGCCGGCTGCGCGACGGTCAAGCCGGTGGGTCCGAGATCGAACACCGCCATGTCGGCCTTGATCACGTTGCCACGCTGCACGCGCGGAACCGCGACGCCGAGCACCCGACTATAGAGGTCGGCGGCCTTGGCGACGTCGGTGACGGCGATGTAGACGCGCTCGGTGCGCAGCGCGCCGTTCGGATGCGCGCCGGTGTGGCCGCGACGACGCTCGACCAGCGGCGTCAGGTGCTGGATGAAGAAGATCGGAAGGGCATTCGCCGGTCCCAGACGCGCCGCTCTCCAGCGCAGGTCCTGACCCGCCGGCGTGCGCCGCCCACCGTCGATCGGGTCGCCGACGTCGACACCGCGACCTCGCATGGCCGCCACGTCGGCCGCGAGATCGTCGCTCTGGATGGCGACATAGCGGATGCCCGGCCCACGCGCGAGAAATTCGGTGAGCGCCGCGCCCGCCAGGTGCTCCTCGCCCTTTCGGACGGCGAGCAATTCGAGGTAATCGTCCTGGAAGAACGCGATCGCGTTCTCGGTGCCGGCGCCGGGATGGACACCGCCGACAAGCACCGTGAAACCGATGCGCGTGTAGGCGTCGATTGCCGTCTGTAGATCCGAGACACAGATCATCACGTGGTCGATGCGGGTCAGCACGTCACGCCTCCTTCAGTCGGCCGTCGCCGCTTCACACTCGCCCAGTCGCGCGGTGAGAAACGCGCGCTCGCGCGCGTTGTCGACCAGCTTCAGCGCCGCACGGTATTCGGCCGCGGCCTCTGCCGATCGCCCGAGCCGGCGCAGGAAGTCGGCGCGTGCGGCGGGAAACAGATGATAGGTGCGCAGCGCCGTCGCGTCCATCCGGTCCAGCGCCGCGAGGCCAGCCGCGGGTCCCTCGGCCATGCCGATCGCGGCGGCGCGATTGAGCTCCACCACCGGCGAGGGCACCACCGCGGCCAGCGCGGCGTAGAGCGACACGATGCGCGGCCAGTCGGTGGCGCCCCACGACGCCGCGCGCGCGTGACACGCCGCGATGGCCGCCTGCAGCTGATACGGCCCCGCTCGCTCGACGAAGCCCGCGCGCTCCAGCCAGGTCAGACCGCGCGCGATGCGATGTCGATCCCAGCGCGCGCGGTCCTGATCCGCCAGCAGCACGAGATTGCCGTCGCCGTCGACGCGCGCTGAGGCGCGCGAGGCCTGCAATTCCATCAACGACAGAAGACCCAGGACCTCGGGCTCGTCGGGCATCAGCTCGACCAGCATGCCGCCGAGCCGTATCGCCTCCGCGCAGAGCTCGTCGCGCACGAGCGAATCGCCCGTGTGCGCCGAGTAGCCCTCGTTGAAGATCAGATAGACGACGGCGAGGACGGCGGGCAGGCGCGCGGCGAGCTCAGCACCCTCCGGCACCTCGTATGGCAGCTCCCGGTCGCGAATGGTCCGCTTGGCGCGCACCAGTCGCTGCGCGATCGTCGGCTCGGGCAGCAGAAACGCCCGCGCGATCTCAACCGTTGACAGCCCGCCGACAAGCCGCAGCGTGAGCGCCACGCGACTGTCCGACGGCAGCTCGGGATGACAGCAAGTGAAGATCAGCCGCAGCCGATCGTCGGGGATCGATTCGGGATCGGCCACCTCTGGCCTCTCGTCGCGGGCGCCGAGCCCCGCTTCATACGCGAGCGCGTCGGCCCGCGCGTCCATCCGGCGCGTACGGCGCAGGCGGTCGAGCGCCCGGCGCCGCGCCGTCGTGAGCAACCACGCGCCGGGTCGATCCGGGATGCCGTTCGCCGGCCAGTGACCGAGCGCCTGCGCGAAGGCCTCCTGCACGACGTCTTCCGCCGTGTCGATGTCGCGAACGATGCGCAGCACCGACGCGACGACGCGCGCGTACTCGACGCGAAAGACTTCCGAGATCGTGTCGTGGACGCCCACGGGAGGAGATCGTACCCGCCTCCCGTGGGGCGCGCCCGGTGAACTGCCTTACATCTGCCAGATCGGCCGCACGTCCACGAATCCGTTCTCACCGATCGGCACCTTCTTCGCCCACTCGAGCGCCTCCTCCTTCGAGGCGCACTCGATCAGATAGAAGCCGCCGATCCCTTCCTTGGTCTCCGCGAACGGGCCGTCGGTGACCTGATGATGGCCCGCCTTCACGCGCACCCGACTGGCCTGGTCCTCAGGGCGCAGCCGCTCGGAGGCCACCGTCTTCCCGGCGTTCCGGAGGTCCTCGGTGAACCGCATGAAGGCCTGGAGCGTGGCCTGACTTTGGGCCGGCGTCGGGGCCGGCGCGTGTTTGTCGTTGCTTCCGATCAGCAGCAGGTAGCGCATAGTGCCTCCCTCACACTAGGATGTCACGAGCCTCTCACCCATTACGACGCCGATGGACCGCTCGAATCGACAGGCAACGACGCCGCGCTCGACATTCGCCGCCCTGGCCTCCCGCAACTACCGGCTCTACTGGCTCGGGCTCATCTGCTACGTGCTCGGGCACCGCGCCGAGTACGTGACCTTCGCGTGGATGATGTGGGAGGTCAGCGGCGATCCGCTCCATCTCGGATACCTGGGTCTGGCGCAGGGCGTCCCCCTGGTCGTCTTCCAGCTCTTCGGCGGCGTGCTGGCCGACCGCGTCAATCGCGTGCGGCTGCTGCTCGGCACGCAGATCGTCACGGCGGCGACCCTGGCAGTGGCGTTCGGTCTGAGCATCGCCGGCCTCGTGCGCGTCGAGCACCTCCTGGCGCTCGCCGCGCTCAGCAGCACGTTCCGCGCGTTCGACGAGCCCACACGGCTGTCCCTCATTCCGCAGCTGATCGAGCGCGAGCGCCTGCCGAACGCGATCGCGCTCGGCTCGATCCCGTGGCAAGCGAGCCGGATGATCGGGCCCTCGATCACCGGCATCCTCATCGCGGCGTTCGGCGGCAGCGTGGGCTTCGGTCTCGCCGCCGGCGCGTCGGTCTGCGCGCTGCTGCTCTACAGTCGCCTATCTGTCCATCCGGATCCGTCGCAGAGCGCACGCGAGCCGATGGCGCGCCAGCTCGTCGAAGGGCTGAGCTTCGTGGCGCACGACTTCGTCTTCGCGGCGCTGATCACGCTGGCGCTCTTCAACGCCGTCTTCGGGCTGTCCTACGTCACGCTCCTGCCGATCTTCGCCGACCGGTACTTCGACGCGGGCTCAATCGGCTTTGGACTGCTCAACGCCGCGCACGGGGTCGGCGCCTTCGTCGCCACCATCACCGTCGCGAGCGCCGCACACTTGATCGCGCGGCCGGGTCCGGCGCTGCTGCTCGGCGCCATCGGCATGGGGCTGGCGCTGGTGATCTTCTCGACCTCGCCGAGCATGTCGATGGCGCTCGGCATGCTCGTCCTCGTGGGCTTTGCCAACACGTTCTATCTCACGCAGGTCAGCACGTTCGTCCAGTCCAACGTCCCCGACCGGCTGCGCGGCCGCGTGCTGAGCATCTACTCGCTGTGCTGGAACCTGCTGCCGCTCGGCGGCATGATCGGCGGCGCGCTCGCCGCGGCGGTGGACGCGCGCTTCGCGGTGGCGTTCGGCGGCGCGATGGTCGCACTCAACGCGCTGCTGCTGCTGACGTCGAAGCGGCTGCGCGCGCTCGGCTCGTTCATATCACCCAGTTGAGCGCCTCGATGAGCCCGTTGATGCTCTCGACTAACGCGTTGTGCTCACCCGCTAGCGCATTGCGGTGGCCAACCACTGAAGAGTGCTCTGCGACGAGGGCATTGTGCGTCACGACAAGCGCATTGTATTGCCGGCAGAGGCGCTGGATGCGCTCTGTTGGCTGCGAACAGGTTCCGTTGGCCTTCGCGATCTCGGTGTTGACGGCGTCGATCTTCCCTCGCACGGCCGCAGTTCGACGACTGAGGTCCTCGAGCATCGCATCGAGCTGCCGCACCTCGGTCGTCAGGGCGGTCAGCCGCGCTTTTCTCGTGTCGATGTCCGCTTGCAGCGGTTTCCGGTCGTTGAGGATTCTTGCCCGGTCTTCGGTATCGAATTCACGCTGCGCGTCCTTCGTCTCCGCCTCGTGGCTCGCCCAAAGACTTCGGAGAGTCGCCTCGACGTCGGCGCAGGACGCCCAATTCTTCAAGGCCGCCTCGATGCGTGCCTTCAATGCGTTCGCGCGGTTCAAAAAGATATCGACGTGACGCTGCTCGTGTGCCGCGACAGCCGAGGCGAAGTGTTGCCACCGTTCGCGCAGATCGTTCGACAGGTCACCGAGGCGCTCGTGCCGGGGGAGGGTGACCACGAGATTCAGCGTGATCGTCACCGACTCCGGAGTGCACAGCGGGCCGTCGTCGGTCTCGAATCTTCGCCAACCCCCTGACCGTCTTTCCACGATCTCGCGAGCGTTCAACTTCACCTCGGAGTTGGCCACCGCGAGTCCCATTGCACGCTTGCCATCGATCTCGACGAGCCCGTTGGCCTCGATCTCCTCGAAGATCGTGCTTGTCGTCGTGCCGCGCACAGAATAGTGAGTCGTAGCCTTGGTGGTGGTGAGCGTAACGGCGAGCGGCGGCGGCAGAGCCGGCGTCACCGTGGGTTCGCGCCGCGCCGGCGGCACGGAGGGCTGCGATGGAGTCGCGAGCGTGCTGGCGCAGCCCGAGATGATGACGCTCGAAAATAACAGAAGCGGAATCAGTGGTTCGCGTTTCACTCCACAGGGCTATGCCGGCACGATCGCCAGGTGCACGGGGTTCACGCCCGCCACGTGCCCGGCCAGCATGTGGATCGCGTGCTCCGCCTGCTCGAGCGGCAGGGAGCGCGTGTGCATCTTCTCGAACGGGTAGCGGCCGGACTCGATGATGTCGATCGCGCGGAAGGTCTCGTCCACCGGCATGCTGAGCACGCCGCGGATCGTGAGCTCTTTGTAGATGACGTCGTCGACCGAGAAATCCTGCGCCGGCCGCAGACCTTTGAGGCCGGCGACGACGATGCGGCCCTTGCGGACGGCGATGGCGACGGCGTGGTTCAGCGACTGTGCGCGTAGGGCGTCGTGTCCACGACGACTTCGGCGCCTCCGCCCATCGCATCCCGCACGCTCGAGACCACGTCGTTCTTCTCGACGTCGATCGCCGCATCGGCGCCGAGCTCACGCGCGAGCGCGAGCTTGTCGCCGTCGCGGGTCAGGCCGGTGATGACGACCTGCCTGGCGCCGGCCGCGCGCGCCGCGATCACGCAGCAGAGTCCGCGCTGGCCGGCACCGAGGATCACGACACGATCGCGAGGACCGGTGCCCGGAATCGAGGCGGCCCACGAGAGTCCGGCCGCCAGCGGGTTGAACATCACGGCGACGCCTGCCGGAATCGAAGGCGACATCTTCTTCATCACGGAATACGGCGACAAGTACATGTGCTCGGCATAGCCGCCCCAGAGATGCGGCGGCTTACCGACATCCGTATAGCCGTAGGTGCCGCCGCGCTTGGGACACGCGCGCGGCTCCCAGCGCCGGCACGCCTCGCACTGGCCGCAGCCGTAGCCCGAGCGCACGGCGACGCGATCGCCTTCCCGCACGCCCCAGCGTGCGGCGGCTTGTCGGCCGACCTCTTCGATGATGCCGAGCGGCTCGTGACCCGGGATGACAGGGTACGGCGTGTAGTCCTCGTGCTGCGGCTGCGCGCCCTCGTACTGCTCGTAGTCGCTGCCGCAGATGCCGCATGCCTCGATGCGGAGCAGACCGTCGTCGTCACCGATGACGGGGCGCGCGAACTCCCGCGCTTCCAGCGTGCGCGGCTTGGTCAGAACGACGGCGCGGACGCTACTTCCCGCCATCCGTCTTCACCTCCATCAGCGCGCTCAGCCCGCGGTGAAACGTCGGTGCGCCGCCGGGGATCAGGCAGGTCTCGAGCACCTCGAAGATCTCTTCGCGCGTGGCTCCGAACCGGATCGCGCGCTGCATGTGGGCCACGAGTCCTGCGCGCTCGCCGCCACGAAATGCGAGCAGGGCGATCGCGACGAACTCGCGCACCTTCGCCGACACGTGCTTGCCCTCGCCGAGGCCGAGCTCGTAGATCCGGTTGTACGTCTCCACGAAGTCGGGATCCTGCCGCGCGGCGAATTCCCACTCCGGATAGATGTAGCCGCGCGCCGCCTTCATCTTCGCGATCAGCGCGTCCGCGCGCCCATTGTTGACGCTCGGCTTCGCCGTTGCTGCCGTTTTCGACTTCGCCATGGTCATCTCCGGTTGAGTTTGGGCAGCAGGCGGTTCGCCGCCTCGTCCACTTGAGCCAGCTGATCGCCACCGGCAAAGCGGAGCGCGATGTGACGGGCGCCCGCATCGATCCAGCGCTGAATCCACTCCACGCATCCCTCGAGCGAGCCCGCGTAGCCCGCCTGGCGCGCCTTGATCACCTTCGCGGGTGCGGCGTAGTACGTCTCAAGAAACTGATTCATGCGCTCCTCGGCCTTGGCCGGATCGGGGTCGAGCGCGAGCGTCAGATAGGCGGCGCCGAGCACGTCGTCGGGCGAGCGGCCGGCGGCGCGTGCCGCCGACTGAATGCGCGGGAACTGCTCGGCGAAGAACTCGACGCTCGGGCCTGTAGGAAACCAGGCGTCGAAGCGCGCGGCTTCGCGCAGCGCCGTCGGTCCGCTGCCGCCGATCCAGATCGGCGGTCCGCCCGCGCGCGGCGGCTTCGGCTCCATGGTGACGTCCTCGAGCGTGAAGTGCGCGCCCTTGAACGAGACGTGGTCGCGGCTCCACAGCGCGCGACAGATCTCGAGCGTCTCGAGAAAGCGCCCGACGCGACGCTCGAACGGCACGCCGACCGCCGAGAACTCTCGCCGAATCGCGGGCGTGTCGGCGGCGATCCCGACGCCCAGGATCACGCGCCCCTCGGCGATCCGATCGAGCGTGCCGACGACGTGCGCGAGCACCACCGGCGGCCGTAGCGCCGGCAGCAGCACGCCGGTGCCGAGCCGCACGCGGCGCGTGCGGGCGGCGATCGCGGCCATCAGCGTGAGCGGCTCGTGCCGCGGCCGTGCCGTGATCGAGTCGCCGATCCACACGGAATCGAAACCGGCGGCCTCGGCGCGCTCGGCCATCGCCAGCAGCGGGGCGGTCTGGGGCCGCCCTGACATCACGACCTCACGTGTGGGGATGAGCACGCCGAATTCGACGCCCATGGATCTCCTTTCGCGAACGCGTCAGACGCGGAAGTCGAGGATGTAGAGACCGCCGATGATGCGATCGACGGTGTAGAGGATCTGCCGCTCGTCGATGAGGACGTCGTTGATCTGCGCCGCCTTGATGGGAGACTTGCGGAGCGCCGGCGGCACGAAGGCGGCGATCTCCTTCGGCTGAAACGGGTCGCGCACGTCGAACGCGCGCACGCCGCCGTTGAAGAACGTGCCGACGACGACGTCCTCCGAGATCCAGTGGCC
>Ga0075433_10003322_pt1 | contig 12424 bp, 4 predicted proteins | sample RhiMethybrSRZTD2_FD_75299 | JGI IMG/M metagenome (GOLD analysis project Ga0075433, IMG submission 75299) | Populus rhizosphere microbial communities from Tennessee, USA - Rhizosphere MetaG P. TD hybrid SRZTD2 | ecosystem: Host-associated > Plants > Roots > Rhizosphere > Soil | place: USA... | reverse complement strand
CCTCGATGGTTTTGAGACGCGCCAGCAGTTGTTTTTTTTGCTCCGACATAATTCCTCAGTGTGTCTATTACCAATATACCCTACCCCCCTGGGAGGGGGTAAGGTGAGTATAGCACCTGGATGGCGTGCTGTCAATACGCTTAATCTGCGACCGTTCAGTCGATCGCCAGCCCCATTGTGAGCGCGTCGAAGAGCATCTGGTAGGCACACTCGCGGCAGATCAGGAGCAGAGTGCGGGTGCCGCCGCCGCTGTGCAGCGGCAGCGTGACGAGGTCGGTGTACCATTCGGTGGCTGTACAGATTGGACAGCGCAACGGAAAGGCATTGCGGGCGAGCAACCAGTCTTTGATGCGCTGGATGTCCCCGTCTGAGAGTGCCATAGTAGCTCCTGGTACTATTGTGTCACTATCACGTTGGCGTGTGCGGCGGGAGCGCTGTTGCTGCAATTGTACCGCAATTTTGGCATACGGAAAATCCGCTTCATTCCGCTTGTATGTAAAGAACCTGGCATTCTCAGCGGCGGCGCGGCGGTCGGTAGCGCGGCAGAGCAATGTAGTCCTGCGTTTTTACATAATGGGCCTCGCCATTCGCCAGAGTCAGGACGTGGAAATCGCCGGTCGGCGTCGCGGTCACCACCGCGCTGCCATTGACATAATGCCGGTTGTTGCGGTCAGTCACGACGCGGACCTGCCCGATGCGCGCGGCGGTTGGGATGGGAAGCCGATAGATCGGCAGCATTTTGCCGCTCATGCCAGGTTTTCGCCTCCGATGACGCTCTAGTATAAAAGGGCCCTCATCACCCGGTAGCCCGCATCCTCACGCCTGCTTCTGTGCCGATTTACGCTTCTGCGCAGGCGGCCGGCGCGCATTCCACGCACTCCGCAGCGTATCGCGAATGTCTTCGTAGTGCTGTCCGGCATCCCATGCCTGCTGAAGAGCGGGTTGAAACACGTCGGTATAGAATTCGCGACCCATGCGCTCGATGATCTTCTTCTCGAACTCCTCGCTCGACCCGAGGTGCTCCCACCAGGGCTCATCCAGCTCGTCCTGACGGGCGCGCCGCTTCAGCTCGCGGGTCTGCTCTGGAGGCGTACCGTGCTGCTTGCGCGCGGCGACGATTTTGGCGACGGCCAGCCCATAGGCGCGGGCGTCAGCCTCCTTCAGCTTGTGGCGTGTGCGGGCCTTGAGCCGGTTCCACTCGGCAAAGATATCGAAGCGCCGGATCTGGAGACGCGGCGCGCGTTCGGTCTCTGTCATGGTCGCTCCTCCTCACGTTCAGGCAGTTTCCCGATTGTTCCTTTCCGAGCAAGAACATGGCCATGACTTGGCACATGCAGAGGAGTACATCTTCTGTATTGGCCACGATGCAAAAAGAAGCGATCGGCGAAAATCGTCGATCGCTTCATGATGTCCTAAAAGTGGTGAGCCGCGAAGGACTCGAACCTTCAACCAGCTGATTAAGAGTCAGCTGCTCTACCAATTGAGCTAGCGGCCCGCAGCTCCCGTGCAGACTGCATCGAAGGAGCGCGACGGCGCTAGTATAGCATAACCTCGTTTACGCTGCAACTACGGCAGGGTGTCGCAGGGCTCTTTTAGATTGGCCATTCAAAACGAAATAGTCTCTGAGCCATCCCACTGAGCGGCGCTCCGTACGTAATCAGCGATCTCGCTACAGATTCGCCGAACATCCTGATCTGTCTCTCGGAGCGCGCGCAGATCTGGCCAGGCCGACACTGCGTAGGTACGCGTCTTCAGCAGATCGTTGTAGATGCGGCTTTCATGGCGCACAGCCGCTGGGGGCATGTAGCGCTCAAGCAGTCCGATCTCCTCGTCGGTCAATTCCAATCGATACTGGGCGCTGTAGCGGACGTGTCCCGGCCCACCTTCCTGGCTACGCGTAATATGGAGCTTCACGGTTCCCCCCTATTGTCGTTGCCCTGTTCGGTGGTGTGTCAGCATAGTATCGTATTTTTCGCACGGTGTCAACGAAATGCTTGACTGTTCACTAACCTTCCGGGAAGGTTGCTGGCGGATGGTCGGGACGTGGCGTCCACCTTCCCGGAAGGTTTAAAATCACGGCAGCTCGATCACGCGCAGGAGCGCGCCGATCGACTGCTCCGACTGCGCCAGCATACCCTGAAGCAGTGCCTGGTAGTCGCGCAGCATGCGCGCGATCGCCGCGTCGCTGAAGCAGCGCCGATAGTACGAGATATACACGCCAAGTGATCGCAGCGGCCAGATCGTCATGCGTAACACCTGTTCGGTCTGGGTCTCGCTGCCGGTCGGCTGAATCCAGCTTGCGCCCTTCTCCATGATCGCCGAGTCGATCGGGAAATTCTCGAAGGTCAGGTACATCTCGAAGAGCGGCAGCTGCGCGGGCACGTCGCTCCAGGCTTTGATCTGCACCAGCGGCGTGTATTCATACTGACGCTGCTCGACTTGTGCAAGCTGGAACGCTTTCAGCCAGGCCAACAGGCTCGTCTCGGCGACGATCTGGGCGCGCGTCGGCAGGAAGTTGTTGAACGGCCCGATCATGACATCGATCCCCGGTAGATCGACCGAGCGGCCCGAGACCGCCGTGCCGAAGACGACGTCGTTTTCGCCGGTGTAGCGCGCCAGCAGCAGCGCCCACGCGCCTTGCAACAGCGTGTTGACTGTCAGTTGATGCTGCCGACCCAGCGCGTGGAGCGCGCTCGTTGATGCCGCCGACATGATCAGCGGCTGCTGCGCTATTTCATCGCCTTCCCCTGGCTGGTTGCCCGGCGTCCGACTCATCAGCGGCGTTGGCTTGGTGAAGCCGCGCAGCGTCTTGCGCCAGAAAGCCTCGGCCTCTGCCAGATCGAGCTGCTGGAGCCGGGCGATGTAGTCGCGATAGGGGCGCGGCGGCGGCAGCTGGTTTTCGCGCCCGCCACAGGCCGCCTCGTAACAGTCCAGCAGGTCTTTCATCAGCAACGGAAAGCTCCAGCCGTCTTGCAGCATGTAGTTGAAGCCCCAAAAGAAGTGATAGGCGTCATCATCGACCTGAAAGAGCGCCAGGTGCGTAAACGGTGCCTTGGCGAGGTCGAAGCCGGCATGTCGAACGATTTGAATATAGGCGGCTAAACGGGCGCGCTGTTCGGTTGGGGCCAGCCCGCGCCAGTCGTGCTGCGCGATCGCGATGCCGAGCGGCGGGTGAACGACCTGGAGCGGCCGGTCGAGCCCGGCCCACGCGAACGAGGTCCGCAGAACGGCATGCCGCGCAATGAGCTGCTGCCACGCCTGCACGAAGGCGACGACGTTCAGCGGTTGTAGAAAGAAGAGTTCGTAGACCAGATAGAGCCCCGGCACCGGCGCGGCGAGGTATTGCCGTAGCATGTGCTCCTGCGCCGGCCCAAGCGGGTAGAGTTCCATGATCGGCCCGCGCTCGGCGCGCAGCATGTCGAGCTGATGCGGGTCGATCTGCACCAGCGCGGCGGTGGATGCGCTAGCATCGGGCGCATCCGTGATCGCAACGGCGACGGCGGCAAGCTCGGCGATGGTCTGATGCTGAAACAGCTGCTTGGGCGTGATGCGCCAGCCAGCCTGCTGCGCCCGCGCGATGATCTGCATGCTCAGGATCGAGTCGCCGCCGAGCGCGAAGAAGTTGGCGTGGACGCCGACCTGTGGCAGACCCAGCGCCTGAGACCAGATCTCGGCAAGCATGAGTTCGACGGGCGTGCGCGGCGCGACGAAGGCGTCGTCTGGCTCAATCAGCGGAGCGGGCAGCGCGGCGCGGTCGAGCTTGCCGTTTGGCGTGAGCGGCAGTGTATCGAGCAGCACGAACGCACTCGGCACCAGATACTCGGGCAGGCGCGATTGGAGGAATGTGCGCAGCTGCGGCACGAGCTGCTGGGCCAGCCGCGCTCGCAGCGGATTGTTCGCGTAGGCGCTCCAGTCGATCACTGCGGGCGGTCGGCTGATGGCTGAGGCGAGCTCTTGTTCCGCCTGCCCGCTTGCGTTCACATCCGTCCGCGCGAGCACAACATCATAGCAGTCGTCCGCGCCCGTCTGGGACCAGCGGATGTCGATTGTGTAGGGCAGCTCGTCCGCCAGCGCCCACACATCCTCAGGGTCGATGCCGGCACCCTGCCGGGCGGACGCCAGCACAGTGCGCAGCTCGCCCACGGTTGCAACCCGCACGGGGCTGCCAAGCATGTTGAGCGCGTGTACATCAGCGAGCAGCCGGGCGTTGGGCACATTGGCGAGGCCGAGCAGCTCGGGCGCGCGCTCCCGCAGCTCCTGCCGCAGCGCCTCGACCGTGAGCTGCGCGCGCTCGCAGTCGCGCCATTGCTGCGGTAGCGGCGTCGGCGGCGTTCCACCGACCTGTAGCGCGACATCATAGCGGAATTTGGTAAGCTCGTTGTGGTCGCGTCCACGCTTGAGCCAGACGGCGACGTGGCTGATCTCTGGCAGATGCTGGCGCAGGGCTGTGAAAAAATGCGGGTCAAGCACCAGCTCCTGGTCTTGCGCGATTGCGTGCTGCACCCGCTGTTGCAGCTGGGGTTTCGATAGCGCGTCGTCGGCGCGGCAAAGCTCGACCGCCAGATGAAAGGTCTCCAGCAGTGGCCGGCTGCGCAAGTCGCCGACGAAGATCGTCCCGCCCGGCGCGACGAGCCGAGTTAGGCGCTCCAGCACATGCACCAGGTACTGCACGCTTGGGAAGTATTGCACGACCGAGTTGAGCACGACAACATCGAACGCCGCATCCGCGAAGCCGTCCAGCTCGTCGGCTGGCCCCTGCTGTAGCGTGACTTGTGTGAGGCCGCGCGCCTGCACCTGCGCCGCCAGCGTGCCGATCGCCACTGCCGAGATGTCGGTGCCAACGTAGGACAGGCACTCGGGCGCGATGCGCAACAGCAGCAGCCCCGTGCCACAGCCGATCTCGAGCACACGGCGCGGTCGCAGCGCCCGAATGCGCGCGCAGGTCTGCTCGACCCACTCGCGCATCACCACGGCGGGCAACGGCTGGCCAGTGAAGCTGCTATTCCAGCCGACAATATTGAACGTTGGGTCCACATCTGGCGCGGCCTCGGCGTAGGCCGTGTCGAATACCTGCTGCCAGGTCGTCACCTGCTCGGCTGGCAAGTGCGCGTCTGCCAGCGGCGCGGCTGACCCGAGCGCGCTCGCGGGCAGCACATACGCCACCAGCCGCCGCTGGCCGGGTCGGTCCTCGCGTGCCAGCGCGATCGCCTCGCGCACAGCCGGGTGCTGGCGCAAGGTCGCCTCGACCTCGCCAAGCTCAATGCGAAAGCCGCGAATCTTCACCTGATCATCGTACCGCCCCAGGTACTCGATCGCGCCGTCCGCCGCGTAGCGCGCACGATCGCCGGTTTTATAAAGGCGGAAGGCTGAAGGATGAAGGATGAAGGCGGAAGATCCGATCGTATCTTCTGTCTCCTTGTCTCCTTGTCTCCTTGTCTCCTTGTCTCCCACGAACGGGTTGGGCACAAACCTCGCCGCGGTCAGGTCGGGGCGACCGAGGTAGCCGCGCGCCAGCTGCACGCCGCCGATGAATATCTCGCCGGGGACGCCGACCGGCACTGGGTTGAGCTGGGCGTCGAGCAGATAGATCTGCGTGTTCGCGATCGGGTGGCCGATCGGCACACGCCGATCGCTCGCCCGATCGCAGGCCCAGGCTGTGACATCGACCGCCGCCTCGGTCGGGCCGTACAGGTTGTGCAGCTCGGCGTCGAGGCGCGCGAGGCAGCGCTGTTGCAGCTCCAGCGGCAGCGCTTCGCCGCTACAGATCAGCCGGCGGATGCTGCGGCAGGCGGTCAGGTCGGGCTGTTCGAGAAACGCCTGAAGCATCGACGGCACGAAATGCAGCGTGGTGATCTGAGAGCGCGCGATCAGGTCGAGCAGGTAGGCCGGGTCTTTCTGGCCCTCTGGTCGCGCCAGCACCAGCCGCGCGCCGCTCATCAGCGGCCAGAACAGCTCCCAGACCGATACGTCGAAGCTGAACGGCGTTTTCTGGAGCACGGCGTCGTCGGCGTTGAGCTGGTAGGTCGCCTGCATCCAGCGCAGCCGGTTGACGATGGCGCGTTGCGAAATCATAGCGCCCTTGGGCTGGCCGGTCGAGCCCGACGTGTAGATCACATAGGCCAGGTTATCGAGCGTTGGATTTTGGATTTTGGATTCACCCCGCGGGGGTACCCGATTTTGGATTGCTGCGGGCGATGCGTGCATAACGTCGATGGTCAACCCAAGATCATGAAGCGATTCGGGTTGTGTTTCTTCGTCCTTCGTCCTTCGTCCTTCGTCCTTCGTCACCAGCACGGCGATCTGAGCATCATCGCGCATGAAGTCCAGCCGCTCGCGCGGGTAGGCCGGGTCGAGCGGCAGATATGCGCCGCCGGCCTTTAGAATGCCCAGCAGCCCGATCAGCATCGCGAGCGAACGATCAAGGCAGATGCCGACCACGACATCCGGTCCCACGCCGAGCTTCCACAGCCGATGCGCCAGCTGGTTCGCGCGGCGATTCAGCTCGGCATAGCTCAGGTGAAGGCTGAAGGCTGAAGGCTGAAGGCTGAAGGCTGAACCATCGTTCGTTATGCCGCCTGTTATCTCCTTGTCTCCGTGTCTGCTTGTCTCCGTGTCTCGGAGGTCGAAGACGAGCGCGATCGCGTCTGGCGTCTGCGCGGCCTGCGCTTCGATCAGCTCGTGCAGACAGCGATCCTGCGGGTAGGCGATAGCGGTGGCGTTCCAGGCGCGCAGCTGATCCTGCTCGGCGGCGGTGAGCAGCGGCAGCTGCGTCAGCCGCCGCGCGGGCTGGGCGACGATGCCGGCCAGCAGCGTCGCGAAGTGGCCGATCAGCCGCTCAATCGTCGCGGGCTCGAACAGGTCGGTGTTGTATTCCAGCGACCCGAACAGCTGGTCATCGGCCTCGGTGATCGAGAGCCACAGGTCGAACTTGGCGGTGCCGGTGCTTGACGGCATGAGCTTCAACGTCAGGCCGGGCAGCTCCAAGAGGGGCATGGGCGTGTTCTGGAGCACGAACATGACCTGGAACAGCGGATTGCGGCTCATGTCGCGCTCGGGCTGGAGTATCTCGACCATGTGCTCGAACGGCAGATCCTGGTGCGCGTAGGCACCGAGATTGCGCTCGCGTACGCGTGCTAGCAGCTCGCGAAAGGCTGGATCGCCCGCCAGGTCGCCGCGCAGCACAAGCGTCTTGGCGAAGAAGCCGATCAGCCCCTCGGTCTGCTTGCGCGTGCGCCCAGCGATCGGCGAGCCGATCAGTATGTCGTCCTGGCCAGTATAGCGATACAGCAGCGTTTGAAAGGCGGCGAGCAGCGTCATGAACAGCGTCGCGCCTTCGCGCTGGCTCAGCGCCTGAAGGTCGGACGTCAGCGTGTCGGGTAGTGTAAAGCGCTGCATCGCCCCGCGAAATGTCTGGATCGGCGGGCGCGGGTGATCGGTCGGCAGCTCCAGCACCGCCGCACTATCGGCCAGCTGCGCCCGCCAGTAGGCCAGCTGCGCATCGAGCACGTCGCCTTGCAGCCAGCTGCGCTGCCAAATCGCGTAGTCGGCGTACTGGATCGGCAGCGCGGGCAGCGTTGGGGTGCGCTTGCCAGCCGCCAGCGGATAGAGCGCCGCCAGCTCGCGGATGAAAATCCCCACCGACCAGCTATCCGAGATGATGTGATGCATCGACAGCAGAAAGGCGTGGTCGTGCCGGCCCAGGCGCAGCAATCGCGCGCGAATGAGCGGCCCGCGCGCCAGGTCGAACGGACGGCGGACCTCCACGGCGACGATGCGCTGGAAGGCATCTTCGCGCGCGGCAGCCGGCAGCTCCGTCAGATCCGTCAGCGGCACGGCGAGCGTCAGCGCGGGCGCGATCAGCTGAACCGGCTGCCCATCCAGCGCTGCGAAGGTTGTGCGCAGCGCTTCGTGGCGCTCGATGATCGCGTTCAGGCCGGCGATCAGCGCGGCCAGATTGAGCTGACCATCGAGCCGGACGACGAAGGGAATCGTATAGGCCGGGCTGTCGGGCACGAATTGATCGAGGAACCACAGCCGCTGCTGCACGAACGACAGCGGGATAGTCTCGTTCGCGGCGCGCCGTGGGATGTCGTCGGCCTCGGTCGCGCCTGCGAACTCGCCGCGCCGCCATTTTTCGAGCAGCGCGCGTTTGGCTGGCGACAGGTCGGGCTGGTTCAATAGTGTTTCTATTTTAGACATGGTATGCTCCTAGATCAGCAGCCGGATGTCTTCTTCGGAAAGGTCGGCGATTTTCTCGACCAGTTTTGTCTCGATCACTTCGGCCAACTGCGCAACCGTGGCGGCCTCGAACAGCTCGCGGATCGGCAGCTCGACCGGAAAGATGTCGCGCAGCTGCGAGATCAGCAATGTCGCCATAAGCGAGTGACCGCCCAGCGCGAAGAAATCGTCGTGGATGCCGATCGGCGCGATGCCCAGCAGGTCTTGCCACGCGGCGACGATCTGGCGCTCGATCTCGTTGCGCGGCGCGACGTAGGCGTTCAGCAGCTCGGGGCGCGGGTGCAGCGCGGGCATGGTGGGTCGATCGCCCGCATCAGCTGAGTGGCCTGGGTCGAGCTGCGCATCGGTCTGCTGCGCGCTGCCCGCTGGCGCGATCCAGTAGCGCCGGCGCTCGAACGGGTAGGTCGGCAGGGCCAGCCGACGCCGACGCGCGCCGTGCAAGCTGGGCCAATCGACGTGCGCGCCAGCGAGCCAGAGCTGGCCCAGGCTGTTGAGCAGGAACCCGACATCCGACTGCTGATCGTGCGGGTGGCGCAGCGAGGCCAGCACCGCCCAGCCGGCCGCTTTCTGTTGACGCGCCAGCGTGCCGAGCGTGCGGCCCGGCCCAATTTCGAGCAGCACGCGATCCGGCTCGTTCAGCAGCGCCTGCAATCCGTCGGCGAAGCGCACGGTCTCGCGCAGATGCCGCGCCCAGTAGCCCGGATCGGTCGCATCTGCGGCGGTCATCCAGTCGCCGGTGACGTTGGAGAGGTAGGGGATGGTCGGCGGATGCAGGCTGATCGTGCGGACGTGCTCGGCGAAGGCTGCCAGCGCGCCGTCCATCATCGCCGAGTGGAACGCATGCGACGTGTGCAGGCGGCGGCAGTCGAGGTTGCGCGCCGCAAGCGTTTGCGCCAGCCGCTCGATCGCCTCGGTCGGGCCAGCCGCCACGCAAAGCGCCGGCGCGTTCACCGCCGCGATCGCAAGCTCCGGGCCGAGCAGCTCGCGCAGCTGGGCCTCCGCGAGCGGCACGCTGAGCATCGCGCCGGGCGGCAGCGCCTGGATCAGCCGGCCACGCGCGGCGACCAGCGTCAGCGCATCTTCGAGCGAGAACACACCGGCGAGGCAGGCGGCGACATATTCGCCAATGCTGTGGCCGATCATGGCCTGCGGTCGCACACCCCAGCTCATCAGCAGCTGCGCCAGCGCGTACTCGACCGCGAACAGCGCCGGCTGGGCGTATCGGGTCTGTTGGAGCGATGCACCGTCAACGAGACCGGGAGACAAGGAGACAAGGAGATCATCAACCTCCTTGTCTCCTTGTCTCTTTGTCTGCTTGTCTTGAGAATCGGGGTACAGCATCGCGCACAGGTCCAGCCCGAGCAGCTCGGCGCAGCGATCAAGCTGCTCGCGAAAGATCGGCTCCGCGTCGTAGAGATCCTGAGCCATCTGGACGTATTGCGCGCCCTGGCCGGGGAACATGAACACGACCGGGCGATCGCGCCGCTGCTGGACGTTCGTCAGCACTCGGCGCGGGTCGAGCATCTCCAGCGCCGTGATCGCATCGTCAACGTCGCGGCAGACCAGCGCTTGCCGGTGGTTGAAGGTCTTGCGCCCGACCTGCAAGGTGTAGGCGACATCGGCCACGTTGAGCGCGGGCTGACGCCGCAGATGCGCCGCTAGGTTCAGCGCGGCCTGCTCCAGCGCGGCGGCGCTCCTGGCCGAGAGCAGCAGCAGCTGCCACGGGCGAGCAGGCTCGTCGGCAACGCTGGCCGGCGCTGCTTCGAGCACGACATGCGCGTTCGTGCCGCCGATGCCGAACGAGCTGACGCCAGCGCGCGGCGGTGCGTCGCTGGTCGGCCACTCGGTCAGCGTGGTGTTGACATAAAATGGAGTGTTCGCGAAATCGATCAGTGGGTTCGGTCGCTCGAAGTGCAGGCTCGGCGGGATCTGGCGATGCGTGAGCGCCAGGACGGTTTTAATCAGGCCCGTCACGCCCGCAGCCGCGTCGAGGTGGCCGATGTTGCTTTTGACCGAGCCGATCGCGCAGGTGCCGTTGCGCGGGCTTGCGGACTGAAATGCACGCGTTAGCGCGGCGATCTCGATCGGGTCGCCGAGCGGCGTGCCGGTGCCGTGCGTTTCGACATACGCGATCGTTTCGGGCGCAACCTGGGCCATCGCCAATGCGTCGGCGATAGCGGCGGTCTGGCCCTCGACGCCGGGCGCGGTATAGCCAACCTTGAGCGCGCCGTCGTTGTTGAGCGCGAACCCCTTGATCACGGCATAGACCTGATCGCCGTCGGCCAGCGCATCGGCTAGCCGCTTCAGGACGACGATCCCGACGCCGTTGCCCTGGATCGTCCCCTGTGCCTGCGCGTCGAAGGCGCGGCAATGGCCGTCGGGCGAGAGGATGCCGCCCGCTTGATAGCGATAGCCGACGCCGTGCGGCACGTTGATCGAGACGCCGCCGGCCAGCGCTATGTCGCACTGGTGCAGCAGCAGGTTTTGGCAGGCCAGGCAGGCTGCGACCAGCGAGGTCGAGCAGGCGGTCTGCACGTCGATGCTCGGGCCGCGCAGATTGAGCTTGTACGAGACGCGCGTGGTCAGGTGGTCCTTTTCGTTCAAAAGCATGGTCTGGAAGCCGCCGACCTTTTCGAGCAGCTCGCGGTTGGCCAGCAGGTTGAACAACAGGTAGCTGTTGGTGCTGGCACCGCCGAAGACGCCGATCCGTCCGCCGTAGGTCTCCGGGTCGTAGCCGGCGTACTCAAGCGCGGCCCAGGCGCACTCCAGAAAGACGCGCTGCTGCGGGTCCATGATCTCGGCTTCGCGCGGCGTGTAGCCGAAGAAGCCCGCGTCGAACAGCGCGATCTCGTCGAGGATCGCGCCGGCCTTGACATAATCGCGCTGGCTCAATTGCGCCGGCTCGACGCCGTTGGCTAATAATTCTTCGTCCGAGAAAAAGCTGACCGACTCCTGGCCGGCTTGCAGGTTGCGCCAGAACGCATCGATGTCGCGCGCCTGCGGGAAGCGCCCGCTCATGCCGATGATCGCGATGTCGGGCGTGTCGAGCGGCGCGTGCGGCGCTGTCGCACGGCTGGCTTGTGCAGCGGGCGGGCGCTGCGGCGCGTCATCCGTGCCCGACGCGGCATGCAGATAGCCGGCCAGCGTTGCGATGGTGGGATAGCGGAACAGATCGACCATCGCAATATCGCGCTGAAGCAGCTCGCGCAGCTGGCTATGCACCTGCATCATGCGCAGCGAGTGCCCGCCGAGGTCGAAGAAGTTGTCGTTGATGCCGACGCGCTCAATGCCAAGCACAGACTGCCAGATCAGCGCGATGTCGCGCTCGATCGCGGAGCGCGGCGGCACATAGGCTGCGCCGTCCTGCGTGGGCGTGGCTTCGGGCGCGGGCAGCGCGCGGCGATCGATCTTGTCGTTTCGCGTGAGCGGCAGCGCGTCGAGCAGCACAAACGCCGACGGTAGCATGTAGTCGGGCAGTTTTTCGCTCAGAAACGCGCGCAGGTCAGGGATCAGGGATCGGGGATCGGGGGTCGGGAGGGCACGATATATCGTGCCCCTACCGTCGATCTCCTTGTCCTCCGATTCTGACCCCTGATCCCTGACCCCTGAACCCTGGAGCGGCACCACATACGCGACCAGCCGCTTCTCGCCGGGCTGGTCCTCGCGAGCGAGCACGACGGCCGCGCGCACGGCGGGATGCTGACGCAGCAGCGCCTCGATCTCGCCCAGCTCGATCCGAAAGCCACGCAGCTTGACCTGCTGGTCGATCCGGCCCAAGAACTCGATCTGGCCGTCGGGCAGCCAGCGCGCGCGGTCGCCGGTCTTATAAAGGCGGAAGGATGAAGGCGGAAGGATGAAGGCGGAAGATCCGATCGTATCTTCTGTCTCCTTGTCTCCTTGTCTCCTTGTCTCCTTGTCTCCCGCGAAGGGATTTGGCACGAAGCGCTCGGCGGTCAGATCGGGGCGGTTGCGGTAGCCGCGCGCAACGCCGACGCCGCCGATAAATACCTCGCCCGCCACGCCGATCGGCACCAGATTGTGCTGGGCATCGCAGATGTACAGCAGCATGTTGGGCGGCGGCGTGCCGATGATCTGTTGCTGGGGCATCCGATCAGCCGGCACGCGATAGAGCGAGCTGAGGATCGTCCCCTCGGTCGGGCCGTACCCGACGTAGAGCTGCGCCGTG
>Ga0075433_10003321_pt1 | contig 12425 bp, 21 predicted proteins | sample RhiMethybrSRZTD2_FD_75299 | JGI IMG/M metagenome (GOLD analysis project Ga0075433, IMG submission 75299) | Populus rhizosphere microbial communities from Tennessee, USA - Rhizosphere MetaG P. TD hybrid SRZTD2 | ecosystem: Host-associated > Plants > Roots > Rhizosphere > Soil | place: USA... | reverse complement strand
ATCCGCATTTCTGCCGCACGGTCGAATGCTATCTTCGCATCGTCCCCGAACCGCTTGTTCTTTGCGATAAGCTGGGCGACGGCGAGTTGGAAGATGGCCTCGTCTACGTCCGGAGGAACGTCGAGAACACTGCTCCCACCAGTCGCCAAGTCGATCCACGTCGCATAGATGAGCCGTGCGGTCGGGTATGTAAACGCCGCAGTGGGCCGCGGGTCAAACGTCACCTTCCCTGTCTCATGGACGTTCCGCGCGGTGTAGCGAATCGGCAGCGGCCCGCCCGTCAACTGACTCCGTCGCCACACGAGCCACTCCGCATACGGGAACCACTCGACGAGAGACCGCGTGTACGGCCCCGGGCTCGGGCTATTGTCCACCATCAGACACCGTACTGGACTCCGAAACTTATCCGCGAGGTCGTAGTCCTGCTGCCCATCGACCAACGCGATGTCCTGGACCCTGATGTTGAACCGCCACGCGACGGAGTTGAACTCGCGGACGGCGGAGTCCCACGCTCGACCGGCTCTGTCGAGGGCGTCGGTCTGCCCGACGCCCCCAACGTATTCAACCAACTCCGCCTTCGCAGCATCCCGCGTTCTGTTCTGAAACGTAGACGGATACGCCATTGACTACTCCTTGCTACCTACGACCGGCGAGCCAAGCCGCAGCGGATCAATCGGCACGACACCCTCCGCCTTGTCCCGCTTCTTCACGTCCTCGAGGTACTCCTCAACGCGGCCCTGTCCATCGTACAACACCGACAGGTCCGGGTTCTTCAGGAATTCGGCTTCCGCAATCCCGAAGTGCCCGATCTCATGCAGCAACGCCGACAGTTCCGTGGTAAACTCTTCCTCGCGGCACCGCGGGAAGCTGCACCGCCACCTCGGCCCGTCGCTGGTCTGCATCACCCGGCACATCTGCGGGCGCATGTTCTTCAGCTTCTCCCACGCGGCGGGCTCGACGCCATGATAGAACTCGCCGCCGTAGTTGATCATCTCACCACGGCTGTTCAGCCCCGGCGGGGCAATCAACTTCGTCACAGAGTAGATATACTTCCCCGGATCCAGGTCCAGCGCGATTGACTTGCTCACCGTGCCGCTAAACACCACACTGCGCCGCGGGAGGCTTTCGATCCTCACACTCGACTTACGCGGAATCCCGCCCTGCTTCTTATCTCCCTCGAACATAAACGTACTCATCACTTCTCCTATGATGCGGTTCGCATCCGTTTTGCGATTTCCCGCGCAGACCAATGCGCCCGGCAAAGGCCATCAATATCCGCCTTACGAACCGTTCCGAACCTACGACATTGATCACACGCTAGGTCTTTCTGGTCGATGGTGAGGTCCACCTTGAACTGCCGCTCGACCGCGGCCTGCGTGACTGCGCCGCTCGCAATCACATCCTCGAAGATCTGCCTCCAGCCCATGAGCATGATCTCATCACTGTCCGGCGCGATCTGCGTGAACTCGGGAATCGGCCCAAGCGGAAACGCGGCTAGTTTCTGACCCTTACCGCCTGGGTCCCCTAGCCATAGACAGCTAATCCGGCCCTTCCCCGGATACCACAGTCCGCCGCTGTTCTCCTCCCACGCCCGGATCGCCGGGTTGATGTTGTGCAACCCCCGGACTAGGTCATCACTCTGAATCGTTTGCCCGAAGGGGTTCGTCTCGCCGAGGGGAGCAGTCATGAGGTAAGTTCGCGGCGGCATCTATGCCTCGAAAGAAAGTTGGGGGGCGGCTGCCCGCCCCCCGAGAGGAAACTAGGTAGCAGAAAGAACCTTGCTCACACGGTTGCTGTCGAACAGCTTCACCGCGTAGCTAGCCTTCCAGCCGATGGTCCCGCGCATCCCGAGGGGAGACGCGAGGCTAGGCTCGGCAGGAACCACGATGACCTCCGGCTGCGACTGCGACGGCTGAAGGCTGGAGATGCCAAAAGCGTCATCCGCAATCAGGAAGTTAACATCGGTCGTTCCACCCGAGACCTGGATGTTGCTCGACCGCTTCACGATGACATCGTACATCGCGGAAGCAGCGGGCGTGCCCTTGAGCGGAGAGTTCAGGTTATCGCTCATGGCCTGAGTTTTGATGTCAGACCATGCCGGATTCCCCTCTCCGAACATGACGTAACACGCCTTGGGGGAGCCGATGAAGACATAGTAGCTCCCGCCGGGGCTCGAACGGTGGTACTTGGCGTTTTGCGAGGCGAGCGTCTGTGCAGCCTGCCTCACAGTGTCCACGACAAGCGGAGTTACCGCGCCAACGCTCGTAGTCGTGTTCGCAAGCTCAACGTGATTCAGGGTGTCGATGGTCAGACGCCCCGCATACGCCGCCGCCTTGACGAACTCCTCCTTGGTGCCGCTGTGGGCAACATCCGTGAAGAAGTCCGAAAGCTCGAAGTAGTCCCCATACTGCTGGATCGTCGCCTCGACCTTAGTCGTCGCGAGGGCCTGAGAGTTGGCCGGGTCGCTTCCCTCAGTCAGCGGCGTCGTCGCAGCAACGGGGTTCGCGAAGAACTGCCAGCGGAGGTTCTTGCCGCTCCGCATGGGAAGCTGCTCCATCATTCCAAGCTCGTAAGTGACAAGGTCCTTACGCAGCACGGAGACGAACAGCTTTGCCAGGACGATGTCCTGGAGAAGATTCGCATTCGTCGCTGACGTGCGAATGTTTGCTGTTGCAGAAGTAGGCATTGTGCCTGTTCCTAGTTGATGCCCCGGGGCGGATCATCCTTGTTGATGAAGCGCTGGTAGCGAGGATCCTTGATGATCTGGTCGTACTCCATACGAAGCAGTTCATCGAGGGGGATGCCGTATTCCGCGGCTCCCGATTCCTCACTCGCGGCTCCGTCCCCACTGATAAACGCCTGGGACTTGAGTTGTGCGTTCTTGGTGTCGGCTACGGCCTTCCGACCTGCCAGTTCCTTCTGCGCCTTTTCGAGTCGCCGGACGTGGACCTCGTTATAGGCATTATGCAGGGTTGCGAAGGTGTTGAGAACCGGCCTCCCGTTGACGATGCGGTAGCTCTCGATGTTGCCGCGGGTGGTAGGATCCCCGGCCAGTCCCTTCATCTCATCCCAGTACTCGGTGTAGTTGGGATGCTCCTGACGGAACCTCATCCAAGCAACCTCCTCGCGCGTGGCGAGGACTTCATTCGCAACGTCATCCGGAACGTCGGCGCTCTCCGTGTCTTCGCCCTGTCCTGTCATGATCCTATCCCGCAGGGCGCGCAGAGATGAGACCTCCCGGTCACGGGCGTTGAACTTGGACCGCATATCGGCGTAGGAACGCTCGATGTCGATCCGCTTCTTCCGCTCCGATTCCAGGGCGGCTTTGAGTGACGCAGCATCGTCGGGGGCATTCGCTTGTCCCGATGCAGCGGCACTCGCGTTGGCGGCGTCTTGACCCGCGCTCGCCTCGGACTGTGCAGGGGAATTATCCTTGTCTGCCATTGTCTTCTCCGCGGGGCTATCGGAAGCTAGCTTGTCCGCAAGTTGGTGAGTTTCAGTTTCAATGCTTCGAGCCCGGCGCAGACGCCTTCCGAGAACGCCATTGCCGGGTGTGAGTGAAGGTCGGTGCGGCGGTTGGCCGCAGCGGCCAGAATTGCTTTGTCGATCAGCGCTTCGAGCGCGAGGGCGGTTGCTTCGTCTCGTACTACCCACGCCCGGACTGCGACTTCATTCGGGTCCGGCGGGGGCGGTGGCTTGGGGGCCTCCTCGATTGCTTTCCGCGTCGCTTCCTCTGCGGCCTTGGCCCGAATCGACGATCCGGGAAGCACGGCCGCCGCGGCCTGGCGCCAGAAGTTCCTTCTCGCCTCCTCCTCCATCTAGTCCCCCGCTAGAATCTTGTTGACGTTCTCGCGCCGGGTGCGGGCGGTTCGCCCTGCCGTTACCAAGCGCAGGTCGCCCGCCTCCGCTCTCCGCTGGAGCGACTCACGTCGGAGCCGTGCCTGCTCGCCGAACATCGGACTCCCCGGCGACGCACCGCGGATCTGAATCGGATGATCCGAATGGTCCGCAGCGTCTACCCTGTCATGATCCCTCGTTCCTCGTCTACTCAATGGCCTGTCCCTCCTCTTCAGTGGCCGACTCTTCGGTCCCCATGCTTGCTTCTGTCTGCCCGGCCGGACTCTCCGGCCCTCCGCCTCCGCCGCTCGGCCCACCGCTGCTCGCAGCCGCCTGCATCGACATCTCCGCAATCATCTTTTGCTGGAACGACAGGATCGCCGCCTTGACGACGTTCTCCGCGTCCGCCATGTCGAGGCCGTCCCGGAAGTACCGCGTCACCAACTCCGGATACATCATGACGATCTCCGGGTTCGTTCCCAGCACGTTCAGCGCCTCGCGGAAGCGGGCTGTGTTCTGGAACTTGCTAATTGCCTGCCTCGACCCGACGAAGCGAACATCGGAATCGAAGTCGATGTCGTCCAGCCGAATCTTAAACTGCTCCCCGGCCAGCGTCGCGATGGCCCCCTCGTCCGGGATGAACTGGCGAATCCGCGAGTGGAGTGTCCTTCCGATCCACGGCAGGTCATCCTTCTCGATGACCTGAGTCATCAACTCAATCCTCTGCGTCGCGAACCGGCTAACCGTGCTGATCTCCGTCGCAGTGGCCTCACCCTGGCTTTCAATCCCCTGCGTCGGGTTCGGTGCCCCGGCCGCCTCCCGCATCGTGAACTTCTTCCGCATCAACTCATTCGCGGCGTAGGTCAACACGTTCGTGTCCACCGGCAGTGGCTTGACTTGGTCCACGTTCGCGCACTCGATGACATCGAGCGGCATCCGGCGCTTCAGCCTGTCCGGGTCCCCGCCGAACGCATTCCCCATCAGAATCGGCATGTGGATCGCAAGATCCGCCGCGTCGTTCATGACCATGAGGAAGTTGTCAGCCGCGTCCTGGAGGAAGCGGATGACCTCGGCGGGCGCGAGCCCATAGTGCCTCCCCGGGATCGGATTGACGAGGATCTCCTTGAACGGCTTCATACCATCGATGAACGGGTTGATATGGCTGCGCACGCGGACTCCGTTGAGCACCGTGATCACCCGGTTCTGATATCCATCCGGCTCGCGGAACGGCACGTCCCCCCAGCCCTCGAATCCCGTCATCTGCCCGTACTTCTGCGGAAGCACATGACTATGCTCCGGGTACTTCGTCCGCTGGAAGCCGACGCCGCCAAGCTCCGGATACGTCTGCGGGTCCTGGCTGAGCACGTTCTCGCCCATACGAATCGCGAGTAGCACGTCTTCCTTGTTGTAGATCCCCGCGTTCGCCATCGCGAGCGCCTTGTGCTTCGTAATCCTGAACCTCTTCGCGACGAACGCCATGTCTTCCTGAATCCGCGTCCCGGCGAAGTCCGGATACCAGTCGTAGATGTCCACCTCGCGCAGCAACGGCCCCTCGCGGTACTTGACTGGTTGAACACCGAACTCCCGCCCGATGAGCCGCCCGAAGCCATCGTAGATTGGCTTCCTCACCACCTGTGGCCGCTCCAGGCTCTCCCAGCCGATCTCCAGGATGCTCGTCCCGAAGATGAAGCTGCTCTTGAGAAGCTGATACACCGTCCGGAACATCCCGGGCTGCTCAAGCACGGCCATGATGAGCCGGGTCATGAGCCGCGCCTTCTCCGGGTCATCAATGCCGATGGGCATGGCCTGGAGGTAGTCGCGGGAGCCAAAGATAAGCCCAATCCCCATCGCGGCCAACGTCTCGATGACCTGATGCGTCTCGGGGTCCTTCAGCTTCGCCTGATACGCAGGCACGATATTCGCCAGCCCGAGCAGCGCCGCGGGGACCTGATTCCGCAGCGGGAATATACTCCCGCTCGGGAACGTCACAAGATAGTTCAGCCAAATCTCATCCCACACGTCAACGAACTTCCGCCGCGTGGCGTCGGAGGTCGAGACATGGTTGGCCATCCAGTCCACTTCATCCTTCTTGACCATGTCGAACAAGAAGGCCGGGCCTTGGGCGGCGACCTGCGCGTCTGCTACCTCATCAAAGACCGTCTGCTCAACGACCGGGCTTCCGCTCGGTGTCGCCGTGCTGACCGGATCCGGCATACCTACCCTCGCTTCTTCGCGTTCTTCCGACTCAGACCCGCCTCGCTCATCGCTATCGCAATCGCCTGCTTGCGGTTCTTGACCGGCGGGCCGTGCTTGGAACCACTCCGCAGTGCTCCTGTCTTGAACTCGTGCATGACCTTTTCGACCTTGCCACCTCGGTCGCTTAGCTTCCGCCGTGCTGCCATGCTACTGCGCCCGCTTCGCGTGTCGCCGCCGTCCGGCCGCCGACATCTCGGCCATCTTCTTAGCGCCGTACTTCCGCCGCCCAGCGACTGCGGCGACAGCCGCTGGGTTTCGCGCGCCCGACGCGGCGGCCTCGGCTGCCACCTTGGCAAACCGGCCACCTCCGCCGAGCTTCATCCGATCACTGAGTTTCCGCCTCACCGCCATCGACTACACCATGTCGTACTGGAGGCTTCCACCGAACTGCGCGGCTGCTCCGGTCGTGACAAGCTGCAAGGGCCTGTTCGCGGCCTGACACGCGGCGACGTAGGTGCTACCGCTCAGCGACGCCATGCCGATCTCCATGTTCCCGCCGTCCGGGGCGCCGACGCCAGCGCCGGTCAGCCCTTGGATGAGGTCCGCCGTTCCATCACTCAACCGAATCGTCCCGGCCCCGTTCACCCACAGCCGAAGCTCCCTCACCTTACACGTCTGGCCACCCACAGCCGCCACCAGAGTCGTCGTCGCGGCACCGCTCACTGCAAAGTTGATCTGAGGCATCGTCTCTCCCCCTTACGCCTGTTTGCCGGACTCGCTGACCGCGTCGTCCGAACTCATTTTGAAATTGCGGCCCTGTCCGTTCTGCCGCGGCCCGCTCAGCCCTCTATCCCCCGCACTCATGTCCCCACCCTCGTCGCCGCTCACGCTGCGATGCCCGGGCTGGCCGCTCCCGATGTCCTCGTGCCCGCACTGGCCTTCCTCGGACTTCCCGTACTTGTCTCGATCCCCGCTGACGCTAGCCATCCTAGTACCCCATCCTTCCTGATTTGATCGCCGCGCGGGCTACTCCGCCCCCGGGCCTCTTCGCGCTGGCCCTCGGCTTCCGGCCGCCGCCGAGACTCATCTCGCCAACGCCGCGCCGTCCGACTCCCAGTTTCGTGTTGATTGCCACCTGCCTCGGACCCTTGCTCCGAAACATTCCGATCCTGTCCGAAAGACTCTGCTTCGCTGCCATTGCTTCCCCCTTAAACCGGCACGATGCGGTAGGTCACAAACCCCGCCGCCGCCGCTGTCGTAACGACCTGTAGCCCTTCTCCGATTGCTGTCCAGAAGAGGGGACTGTTACCCTGTGTGGACGACAGAGAAATCGCCCCCGTCGTCCCAAGCGTCAGCGTCCCCGTCAAGCTCGTTCCGCTCGTCCCCTGAAAATCCGCCGTTCCCGCTGCGCCGGGAGAAACGCAGAAGGCATCTACCACGATCATCTTCCCCGCTACGGCGGATTCAATCGCCTGTGTCGCCGCCCCACCAGCGAGCTTGACCGTCTTCCTCGTCCCGAGTACCCCCGGTGCCGCCATCGACTACTCCTTCCAGGTGAAGTCGAGGATCAACGTCGCGTCGGCGGAAACTGTTCCCGACTTCACCGTCTTGATCCCCAGCCGCGCACCCTCGTTGTCCTTGATCGACGCGCGGATCGACAGCGAGCCGTGGACCGTTCCGGCCGCCGCATCGGCGTCGATAAAGCTCGTCGCGCTCGCGAGGCCAACCACTGTCGGCGTCCCGCCATACGTAAGCTGGATGCTGAACGTCCCCGTCCCCGTCCCCGCCGTCTTGGTCGTGACCGTGACCTCAAGCGCCGTGCAGTTCGGGCTCGGCACCAGTAGGTCAATCGGGTTATTCTGGTCCGTCGCCCCACACGCGACCGTCGTGTTCTGGTGGAACACCCTACGTTGTACGAATCTTGCCATCCTCTCCTCCTTGGCTCTTAGGCTTCCGCCTCAGCCGTCTACGGGGCCAATGCCCCTCTATTTAGAATGCCCTTCTCCGTGTCTGTCGAGAAGAGCTTGTACGCCTGCTTTGATCGCCGCGACCTCGGCCTTGAGACTGGCCACCTCCGTCTGAACCGCCTTCGTGTCCAGGTCCGCGATTATAATCAATCCGTGATTGTGCCGCGCCAGCGCCTCTACTACCTCCAACTTGTCCAGCACCGGCTTGAGGTTGCATCCGAAAATGCTAGCTATTGCCATTCTTTCCCCCTACGCTATCCCGCCGCGCTACTGCGACGCCGCCCCCAAAGTGTGCGCCGAGGAGGATCCCCAACGCGAAGTTGTACTGTGTCCCGTCCAGTCGCCCGACCGCGCAAAGCAGGCTCGCGCTCAGAAGCGCCGAGAACGTCAGCCCTGCGAACCCCGGGGCCTTGCCGAAGCGGTCTATCAGTTGAAGCACTAGATCGCGCATTCTAGTTTCTTTGGATGCGGGCAACCGCCGTGCGCCCGTAGCCAGTGAAAACGGTTCGGAGCCCGAACAGAGATGTACTTCATAGGGCACAATGCCTTGTACGTTTTTCCTCCGGCCTCGCCTCCGCCTGCCCACGCATGAACCGCCGATTCAGCCTCGGCACATAGTTCGTCGCGATGGCCTCGTCGCTCGTGTAGGCGGCGCAGTCCAGCGCGTCGTCGTGGTCCAACGTCTCCGGCCCGGCGTAGTCGTTGTACTGGTCCGTGAACGGTTCCAGCACTTCCCGCGGGGCCTCCTCACACAGGAACACCCGTCCGTACTGCACGTCCCCCAGGAACGTCGTGATCCGATGCGACTTCCCGATCTTGTGCTTCACTCCCTCAAGCTCGATGATGTTGATCGGCGTCCCGCGCGTCACCGCCTCGTTCCGCAACGCTTCCCGGAACGCCCAGCCGCCGAACTCCTCGGGCGCGACATCGGTGATCCCCCACTTCCGCATCAGCCGGAAGATCTCCGCTTTCCCCTCCGCGTCCGTCATCTCGTTGCTGTGGCGACCATCGACGAGGAACCTCAGCACCAGACTCCCCCGCCGCTCGAAGAACCACACTTGGATACTCGCGAAGTCGCCTTTCCCTGCGTTCGTCGTCCCCTTCCACGCCGGGTCGATGATGATCACCCCCCACGCAGCCGGGCTCAGGTCCTTGACACTACACTTCCTCAACCACTCTGGCCTCGTCGCGGCCGTTCTCGGCGTCCTCACCTTGCAAAGCATCTGCATGTAGAACAGGTCGTCATTCCCCGTTCGGCTGATCTCCTCCTGGCGAATATCCTCCAGGATCTTCCAGCTATGCCTCACCGGCAACGTCAACTCATCCTTCACGCTGCCGTCCGCCTGAGCAACCTCCTCAATCGCGCCCAGCACAAACAGGTCATATATCTTCTTCCCGTCCACGTTCGCCGCGATCATGTTGCTCCACAGGTCGCTCGGATGATACGGTGTCCCGTCATGCCAGCGCTTCCCAACGCCAAACTCACTCGTGTAGGTGATCGCGTCGTAGTACAGCTTCGTGCTATCCCTCAGCGTCTTACTCTTTCGATGCTCCTTCACCACGAGGTCCGAGAAGAACATGTGGTCGAAGTGATACCCGGTCAGGTCCGCCGTGATCCCCTTCGCAATCACGCTGCTCTCGGCGAGTTCCCCCGTCTGCGGCACGAACTTCCAGTTGAACTCCGTCTTCGTCCCGTAGTCCTGGGTCGAGATCACCTCCGGCCAGTTCTTCACTAGGAACGGATGCCCCATCGTCTTCCGCTTCAGCCGCATCAGGTTGGCACTCGCCTGTTCCTCTTTCTGGTGGATCAGCGCGATTCGCAGGAAGCCGCCGTTGAGGTGCCACTCGCGGAGGCTCAACCACAGCGGCATGACTCCGTGCATGAACGTGGACTTGAAGCTCGACCTCGCCATGATGCAGAGGAACCCCCGGTCATCCGGGTTCTCGTTCATCGCATAGGCCAGCAGCCGCTTGCACAGCTTGTCTCGATGCGTGGGGGGATACAGGAATCGTGGATTGTTGATGACGCGGTTGAAGTAGACGCGCTCCGCCAAGAAGTAGATCGGGTTGTGGTCCTTCAGCCTCCCCTCGAACCCCATCGGGTCTATCCGGTTGATAGCCTCCTGTGCGCTCGGGTCCAGCCAGCGCCCCCGTATCTCCGCCTCCGTGCAGACACACAGGTCCCTCGTCCACTCGCGAAGAACAGTCTCCTCCGCTAGGCTAAGACGCTTCTTCTCGTCCGGCATCGGCCTCGATTGTGTGCTGGGAATCTAGTGCGTGATCTCGTCGATGAGCGCCCGGTCGTAGGCTTCCGACTCGCCGGGCGTCTCGGGTGTGACTTCCTCAACCTCAACCGGGGCAACCGCATCCGCCACCGGCTCCGTCCTATCCTCACCCAACATCTCCGCGATGGCCCTGTCTCGGCTCATGGCCTCATCTTCCTGAGCGGCAGCATCGGTCAGGGATTTCGGATTGATCTTACTCATCGCTTCGATGACTAGCCGTGCGCTAGTATTTCTATCCGCGGGCTTCACGGAGATGACCTCCAGAAACGCGCGGACTTGCTTCTCAGTCAACTTCCCTTGCCGTTTCAGTTCGAGTAGCAATTCCTTCGCGTACCCATCCGGCTCGCTCAGGTGGACATCGAGAACTTGCTGGGCCTTCCCGAGCAAATGCTTCCACGACACGACGTACGGCCGTTGAAGCTCGAAGATCCGCCGCATGACAACCGGGCGCCGCAGCAACCGGCTCCCCTCGTACTTGTCCCTCAGCCCGGCCTTCTCGCTCGCCTGCGTGCTGGACATCCCGTCCGCATACGCCTGTGCGAAGACCTCCTCATGCGGCAGAAGCGGGTCCGTCGCCTTCCGCGGCCCTGTGTTCCCTCGGTTCCTACTCACGCTCGTACTCCCGAGGGTACAGTGTCTTGCGGCGATAGACGCCCGGCGCGACCTCCTGCCAGATGCTTTGATCCCTCGTCGCAGATGTCACGGAGCCCGGCAGTCCAGAGTGCCAGTAGCAGACATGCGTCCCGCCGAGCGCCATGTTGGGGCACCGCTCACCAAGCGCGTCGATTCGCTGGCACCGCACTACCGGAAGCACCTTGACCGCTACATTCACTAGAAACTCCTCTACTTATAATATCGCGTTTCCGGCCCCCGCTGTCAAGGCGCCGACGCGGTTCGGCGTGGCTGCTTTCGGCTGTCGTGTTGATGCTGCTCGACTTACGCCGATGAAGTTTCTGTGGGTGGTATAGCCGCGGCGAGGGGTCCAACGCCAGCGCTACCGCTGCTTCCCCGGGGGGTAGGTGCCGTCATCGAGGCGTCCGGCGCGCTCGCATGTGCTCTAGCCGCAAGCACTAGCGTAAGCTCACGGCCGCAGCCTAGGGCATCGGGAACCGGGATCGCATTCTAGCGATGCGTCGCAGTCTAGTACGCATAGGCAGAGGGAGGAGATCGCCTAAGTCGTTTCCCCCCTTCCGCATATGCAACATCGCACGTGACGCATAGGCGAGTCTGCGACTTACGCATAGGCGAGGCGGTGCAAGAATCGGGCCATCTTTCTAGCGGAATCGGCGAGGTAAGGCTTGACTAGGATGGACGCGAGGAGTAGATTCTCCGCGAGATCCCAGAGATCCCGGGATCAGGAGGTTCCAAGCGTGTTCCGAATCAAGTGGGCCGACATATCCGACCTAGACATGGATGCGCGGCTCAAGCAAGACAAGCTGATGATCAGGGTTCGGCAACGGCTCAAAGCGGACAAGATGGTACTCAGTTACACGGATGAGCATGGCTTTCAGTGCTACGTCAAGGCAGAAGGCAAACGCAAGCGGGAAAGTCGGGATCGCTGTGTATTGTGCGGTCATACACTTCGGGAGGAGAAATGAGCATATACACTGAGGAAGCGGAACGGAGGTTCAAGGAAATCGCGGTCAGGATTGGCTATCAGCCGGGATTCCGCGGCCGCCCGGGGTTTGACCTGTTCAACTTGACGCGGAGCGTAGGCGAGCATAGAGTAGGCGACACACTGAGCAAGGAAACGATCATGAATCTCATCAAAGGGGAAGGATAATGGCAAAAACTCTCATGTATGAAACGAAGGAAAATCTGCCGGGCAGATTAGTTTATGAATCTTTTCGGCCCATGAAGCCGGGTATCATTCAGCAGGTTTTAGGGGTAACGTATCAGCATGAGTACGCAATAAACTTCCGCGTTGAAGTGCGTTGGAAAAACGGGCAGATATCGCAATGCGACACCTGGAGTCTACAAGATTTCTCAATCCTGATTGAGGATCACAAGCGCAAGGCTGAAAAGTTTTCCAAAATGGCGGAGGATCTACGATGCGAATGATCTTGCTTGGGCTGGGCCTTATCGCGGGGCTATACCTAATCGCGAAGGGGATTGACATGTATCTGTTTTTCTGCTTCAC
>Ga0075433_10003315_pt1 | contig 12440 bp, 7 predicted proteins | sample RhiMethybrSRZTD2_FD_75299 | JGI IMG/M metagenome (GOLD analysis project Ga0075433, IMG submission 75299) | Populus rhizosphere microbial communities from Tennessee, USA - Rhizosphere MetaG P. TD hybrid SRZTD2 | ecosystem: Host-associated > Plants > Roots > Rhizosphere > Soil | place: USA... | reverse complement strand
TGATTCGCCGACCTGCCGGGCAGGCGGTCGCCGGGTCCCCTGCACGGGGGATTTTTTCCGGCAAAAATCTCTTCTCTTGATCTCAAATTACCGCGATCCCTATGTCATTAGAGGCCTTTGAGCGAAACTGCCCGCGCTCTGGAAATCACCTTATCTCGAATTCGGGAAGGCGAAGTGGAGAACACGGCTGCCTGGGCCGGGGAGGCATTGCCGGAAATTTTTCTTCGGGAATTCGCTTCCGACTGGCACAAGGCTTGCCCTTCTGATTCCTGACATTGCCAAATCACCCCTTCCGAACCTTCACGCGAAAGGTAGGTTGAACCAGGCTGTGAAGAAGGAATTCCTTGGCTCGGCGCTGCGCGTTCTCGTGACGCTGGCCCTCTACGGGGTCGCGGGGCCGTCCGCTGCGCTGGCGGCGGGGAAGATTGTTTACGTCGATGCAGCCACTGGAAATGACGCCAACGACTGCCTCGCCCTGACGCGCGCCTGCAAGACCATCCAGCGAGGCGCCTCGTTGGTACGCGGTGGCGACCAGATGATCGTGGGCCCGGGAACCTACTACGAATTCCCTGTTTTCCAGAATCTCGGCAGCTCGGCCACCAGCCCGGTTTGGATCAAGGCGCAGACGCCCGGGACGGCGCGCATCAGCGGCATGTGGAAGGCAGCGGCCCTCGGACAGGTCGCCTGGACGGATGACGGTGGAGGAGTCTATTCCGCCGCCCATGGCCCCGGTCTGTTCGGTGCATACAATGGGACCTATCTTTTTCGCTTCTTGACCGTCGCGGAGCTGCGAAACGCCTCAGCTTTGACCACCGCAGGGGCGGTCAAGACTCCACCCTACGGATTCGCGTACGAAGGGGGGCGGATCTCCGTGAAGCTCCCCGGCAACGTCAATCCCAACGGGCAGTCGATCTTTATTTCCGCGCCCAGCTGGGGCGAGGCAGGATACGATCAGGTTGTGAAGGTGCTGGGCTCGCCCTACGTCATCGTGGACGGCCTGGTCATCGAAGGATCGGGCACCTACTGCCTGCAGTTCAGCCGCGACAGCACCTTTCCCACCGTTCGAAACACGAAGTTCGAGTACTGCCGCGAAGGGATGCAGCTTCCGGACAACAGCCTGGTGGAGTGGTCGGAATACACCTATCCCGGCTACTACAACTTTGCAGAACAGATCCGGGTCCTGAATGGAAGCTTGAGAATGTACGATCTGGCCAAGAGCTACGCGCCGGAACAGTATTTCGAGGGAGAGCTGGCCGATACCTATGGCGCCGGCGCGGCTTCAAGGAACTGCGAATTCCGTTACAATTTCCTGCATGAGACGATGGATGGGGAGGGCCTCGGACAATTCGAGTACTCCGAGTCGCATCACAACGTCTACATGCGAAACTACGATGACCACAACGAATTGGAGAGCAACGAGGGGAATCCCGCCCGTGAGCTAAGACTGCATGACAGCCTGTTTCTCTCCGCGGGACTCATTTCACACCAGGAGACAAGCCTGATAGGCCCGCAGTACGTTTATCGGAATGTTTACTATTGGTACGACAATCATGGTTCGCAGAATTGGACCGTGTTGAAAACCAAAGCCGCCAATGCGACCGGGGGGATCTTCTTCTATCACAACCTCTTTTGGGGCAATTCGTCCGAGTTGTTCTGGCAGGAGGAATCGAGGCAGTACCTTCATTTCCGGAACAACATCCTGGTTTTCTCCCACAACAAAAACAGCGTCAGTACGACGACGCTCGACGCCGATTACAATCTGCTGGTGAACGACACCGACAAGTCGTTCCTGTACGGTAGCCACGGAGCCTACCTGGGCACCAGCAATTCCTCGCTCAAGCTCCTCAATACGGCGGGGCTGGATTTCGGAATCCTGCCGGGTAGCGCGGCGGAAAACCGGGGAGTGGTATTGCCTGGGTTCAACGACGGTGCGCCCGGTGGCCCCGATATCGGCCCGTTCGAGACCGGCTTCGACCCGGGCGGCAACTGGCCGCGGCCGCGGGTCACGACCTACACGGTGGCGCCCCCTGAGCGTTGGAACGCCGGTACTCCACCCCCCGACACCACCCCTCCCGCCACCGTCCAGAACCTTCACCGCGGCGACACGCTCTAGCCGCCGCGCTTCGTTCAGGAGTGATTTCGCGGGTAGCGACTCGGTTTCATTCCTCCTCCCGATTCTGCATCGAGCGGGAGAGTCGCAGGATCGCCTGAAAAATGTCCTCCACCCCCTCAGGCGCCAGACCAAGCCTTTCCGACCACTCTCGCCGCGATGCCAACACGGCTGCTTCGCGCCGCGGGTCGCGCACCCCCATTCCCAGGTCGGACTTGGCTCTCCCCGCCCTGAGCGCCAGGCGCGCGCGACGGGCCAGAAGAGTGACCAGCTCCCTATCCACCTCGTCGATCAGTTCTCGGGTGGCCCGCAGCTCAGGGGACTGCGCTCCCAGCTCCGGAATGGACAGCACCCCTCCGAGATCGGGGGAGCTCAAGTCCCCGGATTCCAGGCTCGTGAGCGCGCGGTCCGTCGATTCCAGACAGGAGAGCAGGTGACGCCGCGCCTGCGCGGCGTAAGGATTCTCGGAATGGATCGAAGTGAACAAGTGAGTCGCATCGGATTGGACGGCCTCGAGTGTGCGGGCGATGGCCTGAAAGGATGGAGGCGCCACCGGCGGAGCCCCGGGCACCCCCGCGTCGAGCATCCCTTTGGCTACGAAGAAGGCCAGGGCATGCGTCAGGGCCATGAGACGATCGTGCGAGTCCGGGTCCATCTCCACGACCCGGCAGCCGATTCTCTCGTAGAGATTCCTCGCTCGAGCACCTGCCCCCGGGTGTGCGGGGTTGGGGCAGACCACCGTCACCAGAGGGTTCTCACCCAGGGCAATGCTGGTGGATCCGAACAGCGGATGGGTGCCGACCCAGGAAACGGAACCGGCGAGGATTCGCGACATGGCGGCGACCGGCTTGAGCTTGACGCTTCCCACGTCCAGGACGAGCTGTGAGCCCAGATGCGGGCGCAGGGCAACGAGGGCGTCCGTCATCACGTTCAGCGGAACGGCCAGCACCAGCACGTCGCTCTGCTTCGCCAGCTCTCCAGGAGAGCCCGAAGCCATCTCCGGCGGGACGCTCACGCCGGAATCGTAAGCGCGCACTTCCAGCCCGGCCTCAGAGACGAGCGAAGCGAACGCCCGTCCGAAGCGCCCGAAACCCATCAGACCGATCCGATCAACCATCACGACCTCTTTCGGACAGGCCAAAAGAAACGGCGCCCAACCGGGCGCCGGCGATTCCTGACAGATTGGGAATCCAGGCCGAGTCCAGCGCCCGCCTAGGCCCTCCTGATATATTCGAAATCAATGGGCTTTCCATTGATGCCGGTGTTGGGAGCGGCGATCCAGTGGGCCATCTTCCCCGGCTCGAGCACCGGCTGCATGAGGTTTTTCACGAAAATTTTGTCCTTCTCTCCTGGAAGCCACTCGAAGCGCCGGCGGTTGAATTCCTCGTCTGTGATCGGCTTGCCCGAGGGATCGAAGTAGTGGCCGCTGTAGATTCCCATCTTCCGGTTGAAACGTCGGCTCGGGAGGCGAATCTCGAAATTGACCCCCGCTTCCCTGATGATCCGGTTCCATCGATCCACCCCCTTCTGGTTCTCTTCCACCCAGGCGTCCCGCACCACCTCGTTCATGGCGTTACGCATGGGGATCTGCTTCTCCAGGAGGCGGCCATTTTCGAAAACTTCCAGATCGTAGGCGCCTGCCAGCGCGACGTGATCCGGATATTTCTCTTCCTTGGCGCGGCCCTTCAGCCCGGTGGCGAAGTAGTCCGCGGCGTTGGAGGAAATCTCACCCCCGAAGAGATCCAGGCTGCTGGAGAACCAGAAATTGACGTAGCGCTGGATGGTCTCCAGATCGATTCCCCCCTGGGCGCGAACATCCTCGTTGGCATCCAGTTTCATCAGCTCGCAGGCCCGCTTCACGACTCGGCCGATTCCCGTGTCCCCCACGAACATGTGATGGGCTTCCTCGGTGAGCATGAAGCGCGTGGTGCGCGAGAGAGGATCGAAGCCGCTTTCAGCGAGCGCCAGGAGCTGGTATTTGCCGTCCCGGTCGGTGAACATCGTGAACATGAAAAACGACAGCCAGTCATCGATCGGCTCGTTGAAGGTGGTCAGAATCCGGGGCTTGTCGAAGTCCCCCGAACGACGCTCCAGCAGCGCTTCGGCCTCTTCCCGGCCGTCCCTCCCGAAGTAGGCATGCAGCAGGTAAACCATGGCCCACAGGTGACGTCCCTCCTCCACATTGACCTGAAACAGGTTTCGGCAGTCATACATCGAAGGCGCGCTGTTGCACAGCATGCGCTGTTGCTCGACGCTGGCCGGCTCGGTATCTCCCTGGGTGACGATGATGCGCCGCAGCGAGTTCCGGAATTCGCCCGGGACTTCCTGCCAGACGGGCTTGCCGAGCAGGTCCCCGAAGGGAATCTGTCGCTCGTGCTCCGGGGTGGACAGGAAGATGCCCCAGCGGTAGTCGGGCATTTTCACGTAGTCGAAGTTCGCCCAACCGTCGGAGCCCACGTCGATGGCGGTGCGTAGATAGATGTTGTCTGCCTGGTACCCCGCGGGGCCCGCCTCCATCCACCACTTCATGTAATTGGGTAGCCATTTCTCCAGCGCCCGCAGGAGCTTCCGGTCCTGGCTGAGATTGACGTTGTTGGGAATTTTCTCGTGGAGCTGCATCAAGTCCTCCTGGGATCGAAGCCGGGGCGCGCGGGCCTCCGGATCGGGGCAAGCGTCATGTTCCGGTTCACGCCCTGTCGGTGATGCAAGACCGGGCCCGCGGATCGCGGTAGAATCGCTTCACTTGAGAGTCAAGACTCACGATAATCATTCGATCGGATACTCTGGCGCAGCTGCCACTCCCGCCAGGCATCTTGCTCGAAGAATCCGCAAGCTCCAAGCCCGCAGGAACAAGGGCCAAGAAGTCCGGATCCATGGGTGCAATGTCAGTGCCATCACAGTTTAACAAAGATTTCAGGCAATTGCCGGGAGAGAGCCGGGATCTATCCGCCCGGCATCGTCGTATCCGCGCCGCCTGCAGGGCTTGAAATGGCGATCCCGCGAGGCCCACGCGAAATCCAACGGCTGCTCCATCAGCTGCGCTGCGCGCTGCCGATCGTCAGGGACCGTCCGGTCAGAATTCCGCGTGGGCCGCTGAAGGACTTCCGGTGGCTGCCCAGATCGGGGGAGTTCGCATGCAGCGCGGGGACGTACGAGGAGGCCACTCAACACCTGTTCCTTGCGCACATCAAGCGAGGGGAAGTGGTCTACGATCTGGGAGCGCACCGCGGGTACTTTTCCCTCCTCGCCTCCCGGATTGTCGGTGAAGAGGGGAAGGTCTTCGCATTCGAGCCGCTGCCGGAGAATGTCCGATTCATCGTGGCCCATGCCGAATTGAACGGATGCGAGAATATCTTCCCCCGCCCGTACGCCATCACCCGCCGAGCGGGAAGCGTGACCATCACGAACCTGGCTGATCATCTGGCGAACACCACGAGGGTGGAATCGCCGCGGTTCAGCCCTCAGGCTCCGAAGCTTCAAGTAGAAGCTCGGGCGTTGGACGAGCTGGTGGGCCGGGGCCTGCCCCCGCCCCAGTTCATGAAGATCGACATTGAAGGGTCGGAATACGATGCCCTGGTGGGAGCCAGGGAAATTCTCGAACGAAACCGGCCTTTGCTGTATGTTTCCGTTCATGAGAACCACCTGAAGGGAGTGGAGAAGCAGTGCCTCGAGCTGCTCTCCGAGACCGGCTACAGTCTTACCTTGGTCGACACCAATGAGCTCACGCACGGTATCAGGGATTACTTCGCTGTCCCTTCAAAAGGCAGCGATCGAGCGCACGACCCGGCTCCACCGCTGCATGGATAAACGAGGGCCCGGCGGCTGAGCTCTCGAGAACGACTCTTCAAGCCCGTAGGAGCGCAGATGAGCGGGACGGTCCTGGGCGAATTCCTGCTGGTGCTGGGTGCCGATGTGGATCGCTCATCCTTCGAGCGGGCACTGAGGAACTATCCACTCCGGCGCGCGCCCGAGCCCTGGTCGTTCCGGCGCCTGGGCCCTGGTGTCGACCTGCTCTATCAGGGAGAGATCCTCCTTACGGAAGGCGATTGCGGCTGCGCCGGAGTGTACCATCTCGCCCCCGAGCCGGGTGGGAGCCTGCTTTCCTCGGATGAGTTCCAGGCCCGGGTTGTGCGCAGCTTCGGTGAAGGGCGCATTCCTATCCCACCGACAACCGCGGGCCGATTCTGCTATGCCGCCTGGAATCTCCCCGCGCGTCGCATTGCCGCCTGTACCGACCCATTTCGGGGCCTCCCGCTGTATGTCACGTCGGGCCCGGGTCGAGCTGCCTGCGCCACGGACCTGCGATGGCTGTACGCCGCGGGGCTGGTGGCTGTGGAGGTCGATCCGCACGCGCTCTACCACTACCTGAATTTCGGCTACGTTCCGACTCCTTTCAGCATCGTCAAAGGGGTCGAGAAGGTCCCCCCGGGCTGTGCGTGGACAGCATCGGAAGAGAATGCGCAGGTCACGAACTACTGGAATCCACACTACTCGGAGGATCTGATCAGCGGCGACGAGGAGGTGCTGGCCGGCGCGCTCCGGCACCAGATCAGCGAGACGGTGCTTCGATATCGTCCGGACGCCCGGCGCCCGTGGGGGGCCTTCCTGAGTGGAGGCACGGACAGCTCGAGCATCGCGGGAATCCTTTCCATGGAAGGTCGGAAACCCGGACTGTCGACCTTCTCCATCGGCTACGAGGAGGCACCGTACAATGAGCTGCCGTACGTGGAGATCGCCTCTTCCCGCTTCGGTCTGGACTCGCACCGGAAGATCATGTCGGCGTCCGAGGGATTGGATGTCATCCCAAGGCTCCTGGAGGGCTTCGACGAGCCTTTTGGAAACTCCGGTGCAATCCCGACCTATCTCTGTGCCGCCCATGCCAGGAGCTGCGGCGTGGAGATTCTACTGGCTGGAGATGGGGGCGACGAAGTCTTCGGAGGAAACGACTGGTATCGGAAGAACAGAATCCTGGGCTGGTTTTACCAATCTCCGCGCACGCTCAAGAATCTGACGGCCGCCCTGCTGCGAGGACTGGATGGGGTCGACGATTACCGGATTGGTCGGATGCGCAATTTCGTGCGGCGTGGCTCGCTTCCCAACCCGCAGCGTCTCTATGCCGGGGATTCGTTCGCCTCACAGTGCTTCGAAGAGCTGCTGACCGTCGACTTTCGGGCCCTCGTGCGTCCGGAGGAGTCGCTGGAACTCCTGGAGCAAACCTATGCGCAGGTGGCCACCGGGAGCGAGCTGCATCGTCTGATGTATGTGGATCTGAAGCGGACCATCGCCGACAGCGACATCATCAAGGTCGGCCGTGCCTCGAGGATGGCGGGGCTCACGGTTGTCTACCCTTACCTCGATCCCGCTCTGGTGGACTACACGGGCCGACTGCCCGCGATCCACAAACTCAGGGGCCTCGAGAAGCGCTACCTCTTCAAGAAGGCGGTACGGGATGTCCTTCCCACGGAGATTCGTGGAAAGAAGAAGCAAGGGTTCGATCTTCCCATGGCCATCTGGCTCCGCACCGTGCCGGAGTTCCAGCATCTGATGCGGGACACACTGCTGTCGAAAACGGCCAGCCTGCGGAGGTATTGCAATGCGACGTACATCCAGGAGCTCATCGAAAAGCATCAAAAGGGCGCCTGGGATTACTCCGTGGCGCTATACAGGCTCCTGATGCTCGAGCTCTGGCACCGGAGCTACGTCGATCGACGATAAGAGCTCGCCATTACGTTCTCCGGGGATCGAAGCTGGGGCGCTCGGGCTTGCCGTACAAGGTCAGAGCGCCCTTTTCACCCACGGCGTTGGGGCGCTGGAAGATCCAGTTCTGCCATGCGGAGAGGCGGCTGAAAATCTTGCTGTCGCACCCTTCGTTGCCGGGGAAGCGCAGGTTCGCCTCCATGCCGGTGAGGGCATCCGGTGAGAGGCTGATCCTCTCTTCGCAGGCCACCCGCACTTCGTCTGCGTAGTCGATATCGTCGGCGACCACGGTCACCAGGCCCGCCTCCAAGGCTTGTCCAGGGTCGTACCCGCGCGGAGACTGCAGCAGCTTGCCAGGCGTCTCCGGCTCCCCCAGAAACCTCACCTGAAGCCGGGAGAGACCATGGGACATGGGAAAAGCTCCGCCGTTCAGAGAAGTCAACGCCACCTGGCAGGGTCGCTCGGGATCCTCCAGCATGTAGGAGCGATCCGCTGCAATCGCCAGCTCGAAAAGGGAGCCTCCGAAGCACGAGCCCGGCTCGATCATGGCGAAAAAGCTGCGCGCCGTGAGATCCAACCGGCGGAGCGTGCGGGCCATGAACCAACGCACCTCTCTCACGAACCAGTCGTTCTTCAACTCCTCCAAAACCCCGTCCACCTCGAGAAGCGGCTGCATCTCTCCCTCGGTCTTGAGAAGGATGAGCCCGAGGGCATCCTCGTTGGCGCGCAAATGGCAGAGAGCATCGTCTATCTCGCGAAATGCCTGGAGAGGCCACCACGAGGCCCCCAGTTTTCGGATCGATTCGGCATCGGTGGGAATCCCGGCACGGGGGCCCCGAACCGTCAGCGTCGCCCGGCGGGCGCTGCGGTCCAGCTCCAGGACGACCTGATCGTAGATCACCCGGTCCGCTTCCACCCGCTTGTTGAGGGGGGTGAGCACCACCCCGTCGGTTGCGAGGGCCGGCGAGGCTGCAGCCAGCTCACCCGCCCGGCGCAGCACCGCTTCTTCAAAGCGGCTCTTGGGAACCACCTCATCCACCAGACGCCACTCCTTGGCGCGGCTTCCACGCACTCCCTCGGCCACCGTGCAGAAGAGGTCCGCGAGATCCCGGCGAACCTTGCGCTTGTCCACCAGCCTGGTCAACCCGCCGGTGCCGGGCAGCACGGCCAGAAGCGGTGTCTCGGGGAGGCTCACGGCCGAGTTGCCGTCATCGATCAGGATGATCTCGTCGCATGCCAGCGCCAGCTCGTATCCGCCGCCCGCGCAGGTGCCGTTCAACGCCGCCAGGTATTTCTGCCCGCTGTTGCGGGAAGCATCTTCCATGGCGAGTCGGGTCTCGTTGGTGAATTTGCAGAAGTTGACTTTGAAGCCGTGTGACGAACTGGCAAGCATGTGAATGTTGGCACCGGCGCAGAAAACCCGATCGCGGTTGGAGGTCACGATGACGCTGCGCACTTCCGGATGCTCGAAACGCAGCCGCTGAACGGCATCCGCCAGCTCGATGTCAACCCCCAAATCGTAGGAATTGAGCTTCAGCTGATAGCCCGGCTTGAGCGGCTTGTCCTCCTGGACCGCCATGGTGAGGCGGGCGATGGGACCCTCCAGGGAGAGTTTCCAGTGACGGTAGCGGCTGGGGTCGGTCTCGAATGAGATGGTCTGGGTGGCCGTCGTTTCGGTTTCCAAAGGCTGTTCCCCCGGGAGAAATTTGAAGTCGCCTCCGACCAATCCCTGACGCCTCAGGCGTTTGAGCCGGGACTCGCGCGACAATTCTGTGTGTGCGCGTAGTTTAACAGGAATCGAAAATCTTGTCGCGACGGTTCCCGGGCGAGCGGACCGAGCAGCCCGGAAAAGCAGTTTCCCGCAAGGCGGGTTCCCACTCCGGCCGCGTCGCGGCTATAATGACGGGCTCCGGAGCTGAAGAAAATGGGACTGTTCGACAGTCGAAGGGCGGAGACGCCCGAGTGGCAAAGCACCGATGCGAAGATTCGCCGGGCCGCCGTGGCGCGCCTGGGCGATCCATCCCTGCTCGCGAGGCTGGCCCAGGGCGATGCGGACGAGGAGGTCCGGCGCTCGGCTTCGCAGGCGCTTCAGGATATGGCCCTCAGCGACAATCCCGATACTGCCATGGCGGCACTGGAGACGCTCAGCGAGGAAACTCCGTTGATCACGGTGGCCCGTCAGGCGGCCCGGATCGAGGTGGCGCGAGCGGCCCTGGGAAAACTCAGCAGCGCCCATGCCCTGGCTGTGGTTGCCAAGAAGGGGAGCCACGCGGAGGTGAGGAAGGAAGCCCTGGGCCTCCTGGGCGATCCCCTCGAGCTGGGCGATGTCGCCCTGAAGAGCGAGGATCGGGACACGGCCCTGGCGGCGCTGTCCCGGATGGAAGCCTTCATGAGCCAGAGCGGCTCCTCCGATGTCTCACTTCTCGAAATCCTGGAATCGGTGGCGGAGCGCGCCCGCAACAAAGCGGCGGCGCGCCGGGCCCGCGCACTGCTGCGTGGCGGCGAGGAGCCGTCGCCGGCAACCGAGGCCGGGCCGGCCACGGATCGCCCCCGACAAAAGGAGCTTTGCGAGACCATGGAGGCGTTGGGCCGGAGCACGTCGGCGGAAGGTCTGCAAAAGCGCATCGAGCAGACTCGGGGCCAGTGGATCGACCTGGTGCCCCGGGTGGACCCGGAATTCGAGGAGCGCTTTGAAGCGGCTTGGCATGCCTCCAAAGCTCTTCTGGCTCGCCTCGAGCGGGAGGAATCGGAGAGACGGGAGCGTGACGCCGAGACCGCCCGGATTCATGAGGAGCGGGTGCTGCCCCGGCTCGAGCTGATCCGGCGGTTGGAGTCGCTGGGGGCCGACGAGATTGAGACCGGGTTGTCCGAAATCAAGGCCGACTGGGATCGCCTTCGCTTCCTGGATACGCAGGAAGGAGAGTCGCTCCGGGTGAGCTTCGAAACGGCGTGCGCCGCCTGCGAGGAGCGCATGCGAACCCGGGTGGCCGAGCGGGAGGCGCTGCGGGCCCGGGAGGCGAAGGAGGCGGTGCGCCAGGAGAAGGAGCGCCACGAAAAGGAAATTGTGCGACGGCTGGAGCAGGTTTGCGCCAGGGGAGAGAAGCTGCTGGCGGCCGAAAACCCGACACTCAAGGCTGCCGCCCGGGCCCTGCGGGAGGTACGGCTGGCGCTCGAGTCCCCTGCACCGACGCTAGCGGCCCGGGACAAGGCCGCATTCCGGGCGCAGCTGACCCGGATCCATGCGGGGCTGCTCGTCCGCGTGACTGAATTGCGACAGAGCGAGGCCTGGAAGCTATGGGCCAACGAAGGCGTTCAGGAGGATCTCTGCCGCCGCGCGGAAGCGCTCGCGAGCGTGGAAGATCCAGTGGAGGCGGGCCTGCAGCTGACGGACCTGCAGGTACGCTGGAGGCAGGCCAGCACCGCCTCGAGGGAGAAATCCCAGGAGCTCTGGCTGCGATTCAAGGCGGCCCGCGACGCCATTCGCACCCGGCTGGAATCGAGTCAACGGGAGCAGATCGCGCGGAAGGAAGCTTTGTGCTCCCAGGCGGAGGCCCTCGCCCTTTCCAACGAATGGATTCCCACCTCCGAAGCACTGAAGCGCCTGCAGGCGGAATGGAAAACCGTGCCATCCGCCGGGCGTTCGCGGGACCGCACCCTGTGGCAGCGGTTCCGGGGAGCCTGCGATCAGTTCTTCACTCGACGCAAGGAAGACCTCAAGAAGCGCAAAGAGGATTGGGCAAATAATCTGAAGTCCCGCCTGGCGCATTGCACCCAGGCGGAAGCCTTGGCCGACTCGTCGGATTGGGATTCCGCCGCGGCGGTGTTGAAGCGGCTGCAGACGGAGTGGAAAGCCATCGGACCGGTGGGACGAAAGGATTCGGAGGAAACCTGGCGCAGATTCCGCGGCGCCTGTGACCGATTCTTCGAGCGCTACAAGCGACGGCACGAAATCGAAAGAGCCGCGCTGGTCCACGCCCGAGAAGAGATTTGTGCCGCCATGGAAGCCCTCGTCGCGCCGGAGAACCCCGCGCCGCGGGAAGCCTTGGCGGATACCCTTCGCGCCTTCCAGAAGCAATGGTCGGCCGCAGGCCCCATCCCACCTCGGGAAGGCAAGGAGCTGGAAGAGCGGTTTGGGCGCGGCCTGGAGGGTGCCATTGCCGCCTTTCCCGAGCCGCTTCGCGACAGCGAATTCGACGCCCCAAGGAATCGGGACAAGATGGAAGAGCTCATCGCGCAGATGGAAAAGCTGATGCCCGAACGGAAGGAAGTGGACCACTCGGCCCTCTCCCCGGCCACCCGGCTGGCGACTCTTTGGGTGGAAGCCATGGCCGCCAATACCATCGGCGGCTCCGTGGCCGATGACGCAACGCTGCGGGCGGCCCAGGATGAAGTGCGGCGCGCCCAGGCGGTCTGGGAGAAAATCGGCTTCGTTCCCCGCGAAGCGCGCCGCGAGCTGACGATGCGCTTTCAAAAGGCCTGCGAGCGCATTTTGAAAAGCGCCCCTCCCGAGCCGGCCCGCGCTTCGGCACCTCCCCGCCCTTCCCCGCATCCCCGCCGATCCCGCTGAGAAAATTTCCCCTCTCGCCGCTCCTGCGTTAGAAAATCCCGCGTAGCGTTTTCACACGCTCGCGAT
>Ga0075433_10003314_pt1 | contig 12441 bp, 9 predicted proteins | sample RhiMethybrSRZTD2_FD_75299 | JGI IMG/M metagenome (GOLD analysis project Ga0075433, IMG submission 75299) | Populus rhizosphere microbial communities from Tennessee, USA - Rhizosphere MetaG P. TD hybrid SRZTD2 | ecosystem: Host-associated > Plants > Roots > Rhizosphere > Soil | place: USA... | reverse complement strand
AGCCGCGCGCACAGCTTCGGCCAGCCCGCACAGATCGACAACCGGGATGCGAACCGGCCAAGGCGGATGGATCGCCTGCATCGGTCGGCCCGCGATCAGGGGAAAGGTCGTGCGTAGCATTTCGTGCCGCCGCACCAGCTCACTAAATGTCCGCTCAAGCAGCCTAACCGCCAGCCGCCCGCTAAATTTGACCGCCCGTGGCACATGATACGAAGCGCTGTCGGGGTCAAGCTGGTTCAGGAACCAGATATGCTCTTGCGGAAACGAGAGCGGTATTGGCTGATCGCGCGGGACCGGCTGAATTGGCGCAACCTCGCCCGCCGATGCCGATGGGGTCGCCTTCGCGATCTGTTCAGCCAGCGCGGCGACGGTCGGCTGCTCGAAGAAGCTGGCGAGCGCGGGCTCGTACTGAACGACATCGCGCAGCCGCGCGATAATTTGCATGGCCAGCAACGAATGCCCGCCCAGCTCGAAGAAATTGTCGGTCACGCCGATCCGCTCGATCCCCAGCACCTCGGCCCAGATGCCGGCGACCACTTCCTCAAGCGGGTTGCGCGGCGCGACGTAGCTCGCCGCTGCCAAGCCATCCTGCGGCGCGGGCAGCGCACCACTATCCAACTTGCCGGAGGGAGTGCGCGGCAAGGCGTCGAGCAGCACATACGCCGACGGCAGCATATAGTTGGGCAGGCGCTCGCTCAGGAAGGCGCGCAACTCAGGGATCAGGGATCGGGGGTCGGGGATCGGGGGCTCCTGGAGTGCTTCCCCTGATCCCTGATCCCTGATTCCCGATTCCTGGACCACGTACGCCACCAGCCGCGTATCCTGTGACTCATTCGCGCGCGCCAGCACCGCCACCTCGCGCAGCTGCGGATGTCGTGCGAGCGCCGCCGCGACCTCGCCCAGCTCGACCCGAAAACCGCGAATCTTCACCTGATCATCGACGCGACCGACGAACTCAAGCGTGCCGTCGGCTCGGAAACGCGCCAGGTCACCAGTGCGGTAGAGCCGTGTCCCGATTGCAGATTGCAGATTGCAGATTGTAGATTGGCGTCTATCCGCGGCGGTGCTCCTTGGCTCCTTGGCTCCTTGTCTCCTTGTCTCCTTGTCTCCGCCACTGGCGAACGGATTGGGAATGAATTTCTCTGCCGTCAGGTCGGACCGGCCAAGGTAGCCACGGGCAAGGCCAGCGCCAGCGATATGCAAGTGGCCAACGACGCCGATCGGTACCGGCTGCAATGATCGGTCGAGCACATACGCCTGAACGTGATCGATCACCCGGCCAAGCGGCACTTCGCCCACTGTAGCGCGCGCGCCGCCCGTCGCGACATCGCCCATTACCGCGACGATCGTCGTCTCGGTCGGGCCGTAGGTGTTCACCAGCCGCACGCTCGCGTCCACCGATTGTCGCCACTGCGCCAGCCGCTCCGGCAGCGCCCGCTCGCCGCCAATGATCACCAGCCGCACCATGGCCGGCAGCGCGACAGCCGCTCGCGCAAGCTCCATCGTCAGCTCATGCCAGTACGCGGTCGGCAGATCCAGCACGCTGACGCCCCAATCGCCACAGCGGGTAAGAAAGGTCGCCGCCGAGCCGAGCATCGCGTCGGTTCGCAGCACGAGCGTTGCGCCACGGCTCAGGCAGGGATAGATCTCCTCGGCGCTTGTGTCAAAGCAGATCGACGCAAATTGCAAAACGCGATCGTCGGGCTGCAGCGCGTAGGCGTTGGTAGCCGTCGCGCTATAGCGCACCAGTGCCTCGTGCGGGATCATCGCGCCCTTGGGTCTGCCGGTTGAGCCGGAGGTGTAAATGATGTATGCCAGATTCCGCGAGGTTGCGCGGTCGGGCGGGTTCGCATCGTCCGCCTGAGCTATTATTGGCCAATCGGCGTGTAGATCGACCAGGGTCCAGGGATCAGGGATCGGGGATCGGGGATCAGGAGCCGGCACGTCATCAGTCTGACCCCCGACCCCCAACCCCCAACCCCTCGTTGCCTCGGTTGTCGTGATCAACACGGGCGCGCGCGAATCCTGCAACATAAACGCCAGGCGCTCGGTCGGATAGGACGGATCGAGCGGCACATAGGCACCGCCAGCCTTGTGTACGCCCAGCAGCCCAATGATCAGCTCCAGCGAGCGCTCCATACACAGGCCCATGCGGACCTCCGGCCCAACGCCGATCCGCTGGAGATGCCGCGCTAGCTGGTTCGCCCGCCGGTTTAGCTCACGATAACTCAGATGCGCCCCATCGGCGAACACAGCGCAGGCATCGGGCGTGCGTGCGGCCTGCGCCGCGATCAACGTGTGGATACAGCTATGTCCCACGGCATTGCGCTGGACGCCATTCCACTCCAGCAGCTGTTGGCGCTCGGCAGCGCTCAAGAGCGCGAGATCATCGATTGATTGATTTGGATCGGCCACAAGGCCAGTCAAAATCATGCGAAAATGACCCAGGAGTCGCGCGATTGTCGTAGCATCGAACAAGTCGGTGTTGTATTGCAGCGCCCCCGAGAGCGAGCCAGCCACCTCGACCATCATCAGCGTCAGATCGAGCTGCGCCGCCTGCTGCGCGATCGCCAATGGCGTCATGCGCAGCCCGCCGAGATCGGCTGCGGCATCGGGCTGGCCCATCACGAAAAGCGATCCGCTCTGCGCTGCGAGGCGATGTGGCCGGTTCAGGATAAACATCACCTGAAAAAGCGCCGAGTAGCTGCGATTGCGGTTGAGCTGAAGGCGCTCGACCAGCAGGTGGGCCGGATAATCCTGGTGTGCCAGCGCGCCCAGCACCGTGCGGCGAACCCGGTCGAGCAAGCCGATAAACGAGGGCGTGCCCGACAGATCGCTGCGCAACACCACTGGATTCATGAAATAACCAACAACATTCGCGAACCGGGCGCTGCTCCGCCCAGCCAGCGGCGAGCCGAGCACCAGATCCGTTTGAGCCGTGTAGCGATACAGGAGTATTTGAAAAGCGGCCAGCAGCGTCATATACAGCGTTGCGCCGTGTGCCTGCGCGACAGCGGCGAGCGCCTGGCTGAGCTGCGCATCGAGTGTGAACGCATGCGCGCTGCCGTGATCGGTCTGGACGGCTGGCCGCGCGCGATCAGTCGGCAATGCTAACACGGGCAGTCGGCCGGCGAGCTGCACGCGCCAATACGTCCAGAGCTGTTCGCCTTGCGGCCCCGCCAGCAACGCCGACTGCCATGCGACATAGTCGGTATATTGGGCGTCGAGCGGCGGCAATACCGGCTGAGTCCCCGCCCGCTCGCTGGTGTACAGCGCGTCCAGCTCCTGCACGAGCACGGTCAGCGACCAGAAATCCGTCACAATATGGTGCATGACCAGCAGCAAGACATGCTCGCGGGCTGATCGTTGAAACAGCTGTACCCGGAACACCGGGCCGCGCTCCAAGTCGCAGGGTCGCCGCGCCTCCTCGGCCAGACGCTGCTGGAGCGCGGCATCGCTCCAGGTCGCGGCATCCACCTGCTCGAACCAGACCGGCACGCGCTCGTGTAAGCGCTGAAAAGGTTCGCCATGCCGCGCAGTAAACGTCGCCCGCAACAGCGCGTGGCGATCGGTCAGCGCCTGAAACGCACGTCGCAGAGCCGCGACATCGAGCTCGGTATCAATGCGCACAGCCTGGGCGATATTGTAGGCTGCGCTCTGCGGTGCCAGCTGATACAGGAGCCAGAGCGAGCGCTGACCATAGGAAAGCGGCGCTGTGGTAATCGCCGCGCTAGGCGACTCTGGCCGCAGCGACGAGACATCGCCAGCCGCTTCCTGGTCGTATATGTTGGCAGCAAGCTGCGCAATGCTACAGTCTTGCAGAAAGCTGGTGAGCGGCAGCACCACGCCCAGATCGGCCTCGATCGCATGTGCCAGCTCGACCGCCGCCAACGAGTCGACGCCGAATGCGCCAAGCGGTCGCTGCTGATCGATCTGCGCGAGTGGCTGACGCAAAACCTGGGCAGCCAGCGCCTGGAGATAGCGCGTCAACGCAGCGCGGCGCTTGTCCGGCGGTGCCAACGCGTCATCCGACCGTCTCGCAGGCACATCATTGCGGGCTTGGACAGGCAAGGGACTCATGGAAGCTCCTTGTTTGTCAGTCTTCACCAAATCATAAGTTGCCGGCGAGGTCTTTTTTGAAACCGAGATCGACTGGTAGCTGCGCTTTGTTCATAGCATTGGTTGAAAGTTGGTGGCAGCGCTCATTTTCGGCACTACCGGCGTGTCCCTTGAGCTGAACAAACGTTACCTCGTGGTACTCAGACTGTTCAAGCAGTTGAAGCCATAAATCAGCATTCTTTACCGCTTTCAGGTCGTCGCCCTCCTTGCGCAGCCAGCCGTTCGCCCGCCACTTCTTTGCCCAACCCTTTTGGATACCATTAACGACATACGCGGAGTCGCTGAAGAGCACAGCGGAACTTTCGTGCTTGATCGCGCGAAGACCCGCGATACACGCCATCAGCTCCATACGATTATTCGTCGTGAGCGCAAAACCGCCCGATAACTCTTTTCGCTGTCCCTTAAATAAGAGTACGACACCATACCCACCTGCGCCGGGATTCCCAATGCATCCGCCATCCGTGTAGATAACGATTTTGCCGGCCGCGAGTGCATCGCGATGGATCGCGAAGTAATCGACTTCATCCGCGGCCTGATCCAACGCATCTGTCGTCAACGGCACATTCGGTGGGGGCGCACCGGCAACCTTGGTAAACCAGGCGATTGCCTCCGTGCGCGATTGGAAGCCCTTGTAGATCGCCTGCGTGAAGCCGTTAATTTGTGCCTCGGCACCATCAACGCCGGACCACTCAGTGTAAATGCCTGGGTTTCTTCCCGCGACGACCGCGTAGAACTTGCGCTTGCTCATGCTATAGCAATCCTATGTGATGTGCGATGTGGGTACGGTCTTTTTCGAGGGCTGCGCCCCAAACCCCCCGCTCTTAATACAGCTTGGCTTAAATACCACCAGGGTTTTAACCACCAAGGCACCAAGGCACGAAGGCTTGGTGTCTTGGTGTCTTGGTGGTGAAAGCTATCGGCATTCGTTCAGCCGGGTGGCGTGCGCTGCGTACATCACGATGCCCGACGACGGCGAGCGGCGTGTGCCGACCAGCGTTGGCGCGGCGAGCCCGCAGCCGCCGGCCAGCGCTTGGAACCGCTCGAACGCGACCGGGAACGGCACCCAGGTGCGCGGAAGCTGAAGATCATATTCGACAAGCAGAAAATGCCCGCCGGGTCGCAGATAGCCGGTGGCGCGCGCGAGCATAGCCGCTTGATCGCGAATGAAATGCAGCACGTTGGCCATCAGCACGCCGTCGAGCGGCGGTAGGTCAAGCAGGCGGGTGATGTCGGCTTGGCGGGGTGTGATCGTCGCGCCAGGATCGGCCACGGCGAGCAGCTCGTGCTGACGCGCGATCGCCCGGGCGTCGCGGTCCAGCGCGTAGATCGCGCCGTGCGAGCCGAGCAACTCGCGCAGCGCCCAGGTGAAGTTGCCAGTTCCCGCGCCCAGATCGGCCCAGACGCCGCCAGGATCGGGCACGCCATCCCGGATGAGCGCGATCATCTCCGCGCGATCCACATACGCCTCCCGCGCGCCGACAGCGCCAGCATCAGTCCGACGCTTGCTCGTGCGCCTGCTCGCTCTCGGGCGACGCGCCGCTCTGCGCGTAGAGCAGTGATTGCTTGACCTCGCCATCCTCGACGGAGAACTCGGTCAGCGGATGGCGGATCGGCTCAAGCGTCCAATCGGGATGGAAGATCGCGCCGCCGCCAGCTGGGATGCCCAAACCGCGCGTCGCTTCGCCGGCCTTGAGCAGCACCTGCCGCAGCCGCCGCCACGAGGATTCATCGTGAACATCGATCACGAACGGCACGAGCCGGAAGGTATCGAAAATCTCTTTGGACGTGGGCTCGTCGCCGCGCCAGCCCTTGAGCCCCAGCTGCACCGCGCCGGCCGACACGCCGATCAGGACCGTGCCAGTCGCATAGAGCGCAATAATGCGCTCGATCAGCCCATTTTCCTTGAAAGCACGCCACCCGCGCCGGATATCGCCGCCCGCCAAGAGCAGAATGTCGGCCTCGTCGAGATACGCAAAGTCTTCTTCCGAGGGGATGGTCGGAATCATGCGACAATCGTGAACATCGATCCCTTCCATCGCCGCCACGAAGATCTCATAATAGGCCGGGGTATCGTCGTTGGAGGCACCGATGTAGGCGGCTTTGAGCTGCCCATCGACCGTCACATCGCTCAATGCATCGCGCACGCGATCCAAAAAGCGGCCCTCCGGAGTCTGCCAGAACAACAGCTGGCTATCGGCAAGAAGAAAGATCGGCTTGACCAGGGTCTCCACTGCGTGCTCCTTATGGCTCACAAATTACGATAGATCGAGGCATGCATCCGACCGCTATGATACCACAAGATGCGGCCTGCGTCCTTGCAGCCAGTGTTGGCGCTATGCTATAATCCAGACACCAGGGCTTCTGCCGCGCGCGCGGATTCCTGCGATCGAGCAGTGCCACGCTCGTCGTGGCCTGCTTTTTTTGCCCTCCCGACTGAGAACCTATGCGGAAAGTACCTATTGTGAGCGCCCGGCGCATTATCGTACGAGGCGTGGCCGCCTGCCTGCTGCTCGTGCTCCTTTCGTCGTGTACGCTCGCGGGCACGCCGACGGCGACCCCACAGCCCACCCCATCAGTCACCGCCGCGAACAACGGCGTAACGCTGCTGCTCTGGCACGGCTGGTTCGGTGCCAAGCTTCAGACGCTCAGTCGCTTGGTTGATCGCTTCAACGAACAGCACCCCAATGGCCGCGTGTTGCTACAAGCGGTGTCGCTATCGACGTTCGGCGCGGATCTACGGGCGGCATCGCTCGCGGGGAGTGGCCCACATATCGTCCTGATGCCAAATAGCTGGATCGGCGGCCTGACCGACGCGAATGTGCTGCGGCCGCTCGACGATGCGTTCACGCCGGCCGAGCAGCAGTCGCTGCTGCCGGTGACGCTCAGCGGCGCTCAAGCGCGCGATGGAACGGGCACCCAGCGTCTCTATGGCCTGCCGATCAGCTTCGATACCCTGGCGCTCTACTATAATACCGCCAATATTTTGGCAACGCCGAGCGACACGGCTGCGCTGATCAACAGTGCGCACGGCCTGAGCGACCCGAACGCCACGCCGCCGGTCTGGGGATTGGCGGTCAACCTCTCGCTTGATAATACGATCGGCTACCTGTATGCCTTCGGCGGGCGAATCTTCGACGACCAGGGCCAGCTCGTGCTGGCTGGCGCGGGTCGCGCCGGCACCGAGCAGTGGCTGAACTGGCTGCTCAAGCTCAACGCCGATCAGCAACTGCTCACGCATGCCGACAGCAGCATTCAGATCGACCGCGAGCTGAAGAATAACCATGTGCTCATGACATTCGATTGGTCGCACCAGCTCGGTGTCTATCGCAGCCTGTGGGGCGAACATCTGGGCGTGGCACCGCTGCCGCGCCTGAGCGAAACCGACCAGCCGCCGCGCCCTTACATCGTGAGCGAGGTGCTCGCGATCAACAGCCGGGCCAGCGCGGCCGAACGCCGGGCGGCTACTGAATTTCTGCGCTTCATGATCAGCGCGGATACGCAGCGCGAATTGCTCGCAAGCGGTATTCAGCCGACGCGCACCGACGTGACGCTGACGGGCGATGCGCCACAGATCGCGGCCGCGCGCGCTTTTCGCAAACAGGCTGAACAGGGCCAGCCCATGCCCAATAGCACAACCCGCGATATCGTCTGGCAGGAGCTGAAGCTTATGCAACAGCATGTGTTGAGCGGGCTAGCCAGCCCACCCGACGCGGTGAGCGAGACCGATGGGCGACTTCGCGAGAAACTGAAGGGGCTTGAAAAATAACAGAATGACGACAAAATAAGCGCAGATCGCGCGTCCACAACACACACCTAGTTGCTCTATGTCAAAAAATGTAGTAGAATGAGCAGGAGTGACTGTTATTCAATGCGCATGCCCAAAGTTGGCATGGCGCCCGGTCACACATCCTCAGCACATAATCCAGGTTATGCGAATGGCCTTTAAGGAGGATCTGAATGGCTAGCAGAACCGATGAGATGGTACGGCATCTGAAGGCCTTGCAGATGAATACACCCGATATCGAAGCGTCTGCCGTCGTGAGTGTAGATGGCTTGATCATGGCCTCGGCGCTGCCCTCCGATGTCGAAGAGGATCGCGTCTCGGCCATGAGCGCCGCCATGCTCTCGTTGGGTGAGCGCATCGCCAACGAACTCAAGCGCGGCCAACTCGACCAAGTCTTCGTCCGAGGTGAGGACGGGTATGTGGTGCTGGTCTCGATCGGTGAGGAAGCCGTGCTCACCGCACTCGCACTTAGCCGTGCCAAGCTTGGTCTGGTGTTCCTAGAGATGAAACGTACGGCAAACGAGCTGGTCAATCTGGTCTAGCTTACCCCTCCTTAATAGGTCATGTCGAGGTCAGATGGATGCGCCATCTGGCCTTTTTGCTGCGCGGTTGCCGCTAGCTGTTACGCAGAGTATAATAGTCGCCGAACGCCGACTCTGTGAATTCCGCGAGCGCTATGAATGCACGCAGCCGCACGCCTGCCCCAACGCAGGCGCTTGCCAAGGCCAATGTCTCCCATCGCCAGGTCGCACACGCTGGTCTTACCTGGCTCGACATGATCCAGCCGGGAATCCCGGAAGTCAGCTATCTCCGCGAACGCTTCGCCTTTGATGCACTGACGCTCGAAGATGTGCTGTCGAAAATCCAGCGCCCCAAGCTCGATGTCTACGCCGAGAGCGAATACCTCTTCATCGTGCTGCATTTCCCGGTCTTCGACACACGCAATCGTCGCACCAACTCCAGCGAAATCGATCTGTTCGTCGGGCCCGACTACCTGGTCACGCTGCACGAGGGCGATCTGAAACCGCTGCGACGTATGTTCGCCGCCGTCAACAGCGATGAGCAGGCGCGGGAACAGCTGCTGGGGCGCGGGCCGGGCTATCTGCTCTATCGGATCATTGATGCACTGGTCAGATACTGCTTCCCAATGCTCTACCGCGTCGATGATCAGATCGCCGGGCTGGAGACGCAGATCTTTGGCCGCAATGTCCGTGAGACGATTCAGGAACTCGCGCTCGTCCGGCGCGATAGCATCGCCCTGCGCCAGATCATCAAGCCGAACCTGCCGGTCATTCGCATGCTTGCGGCGCGTGAGCGCGCGTTCTTGCAGCTCGACGCGGAAATCTACTTCGGCGATGTTGCCGATGGCATCAGGAAGCTCTGGGATATGCTTGAGGAGCAGAAAGAGGTTGTTGATGGCCTCAACACGACCAGCGATAGCCTGATCTCGCAGCGCATCAGCGAGGTCTTGAAGATCCTCACGGTCATCGCGCTGGTCTTGCTGCCGATCATGGTGGTTGCCGGCATCTATGGCATGAATCTCGATCTGCCCTTCGCTCAACACCCGTTCGCGTTCGGACTCATCGTCCTCGTGATGTTTGGCACCGCCGCCGGCATGGTCGCGTACCTGCGGTATAAAGACTGGATTTAAGCGCAAAATACGTTTCAAAGAGCTGAAAACACGTTTTTGGAGGAGTCTGCTCATGACACAGACCAATTTACTCGATCTGATCCGCAACATCCCCGATTTCCCCATCCCCGGCATTCAGTTCAAGGATATTACGACGCTGTTAAGCGATGGGAAGGCTTTCCACCAGGTTGTTGACGCATTCGCGGAACGTTATGAAAACCGCAAGATCGATGCGATCATTGGCATCGAATCGCGCGGCTTTATCTTCAGCGCGCCGCTTGCGTACCGGCTGGGCGTCGGCCTCGTGCCGATCCGCAAGCAAGGGAAGCTGCCCGCCGCAACGCACGCGATCGAGTATGAGCTTGAGTATGGCACGAACAAGCTTGAGATCCACTGCGACGCCTTCGCGCCGGGCGCGCGTGTGGTCATCATCGACGATCTGCTGGCGACCGGCGGCACGGTTGGCGCGGCCTGCGCACTGGTCGAGCTAGTCGGTGGCGTCGTCGAGGAGCTGGCCTTCGTGATCGAGCTGGAGTTTTTGCACGGTCGCGAGAAGCTGGCGAAGTACCCGCTGTTTTCGCTCATCCGATATTGAAACGTGAAACGTGAGCGTGAAGCGTGAAGCGTGATTCTGTGAGTCCCTAATGCGGTTGCAGCCGGCGCGTCCACGCGACCAGCGCGGCGAGCAGCGTCTGGAGCTGTTCGCGCGTCGTCTCGTCGGTCAGCTGCCCGTCGCTGTCGAACTTTTCGCTCGCGCGCGTGATCAGCAGCTCGGGTTTGAGCATGACATAGGTGTTGCTGGCGGTGAGAATCTGGCGCAGGTGCAACTGTGCCCGTACCGTCCCGTAGATGCCGACCGAGGCACCCAGCAGCGCGGCCGGCTTACCGTTCAGCGCCGAGGCTGCGATCGGGCGCGAGGCCCAGTCGATCGCATTCTTCAGCACACCTGGGATCGAGTGGTTGTACTCCGGCGTCGCGATCAGCAACGCATCGGCGGCGTGGATGCTCTGGCGTAGCTCCAACACCGCTACGGGCGGGCCGGCTGCCTCAAGATCCTGATTATAGAACGGTAGCGCGGCGATGTCGTGGATCGTCAGTTCGGCGTCGGCGGGCACCAACTCCTGGGCAGCACGCAGCGCGGCGTGGTTGAACGACGTGCGTCGCAGGCTGCCGGCGATACCGAGAAGCTTGATTTTGGACTCCATAGCTGCTCCTAGTAGAGAGTGGCGCGGATCATTCAGGCTGGCGCGGCACGCGCCGCATGCGCTGATAGACGAAAGCCAGGTAGCCGACCAGTAAGATCGTCGCGAACGCGAACCACTGAATCGCATAGCCCAGGTGCGGCCCCTCGCCCAGGTCGGTCGTGCGAACGCGCCGGGGCAGCTGCGGGTCGCCGAGTGCCGGCTGCTGCTCGATAAACACCGCCAGCAGTGGGTAGCCAACCTGCTGCTGAATGCGCGGGATGTCCACGCGAAACCAGGCATCCAGCCTGGGGCGGTCGGGACTCAGCGGCGGATCGATCGGCCCGCCGGTATACGTCTGCGCGCGCCGGGCCAGCCCCTCGACGATGACCTCGCCCGGCTCGGCGAAGGCGTGCCGCGCCGCAGGCGCTGATTGGTCCAGCGGCACCCAGCCGCGATCCACCAGCACCGCCTGATCGCTTCCAGTCAACCGCAGCGGCGTGATCAGATCGACGCCCGGCACGCCATCTAGCGCGCGGTTGCGCAGCACGATCTCCTGCGCGCTATCGTAGACGCCGCGCACGCTGACACGGCGGTAGTCGAGCACATTCGGATCGATCGGCGCGCCGGTGAGCGGCATGGCCGGCGCGGCGATCTGGGCGTTGATCAGGGCGTTCTCGGCACGCCGCTGCGCCAGCCGGTCGAGTTGCCAGACGCCGAGCCGACACAGCACGACAACGCCGGCCAGCACCGCCAGCGTTAGCCGCAGCTGCCGCCCGCTGAAGAGCGTTTTGAGCATTGGTCTCCTGAAAATAGATGTATTCACCGTGGGGGTACGCGGGCGATAGGCCGGGCGTTCCACTGCCGACTGTGAACCGTTACATGCTATAATGCTTCAAAGATTCCTGAGTGGAAAGCCTTGCCACTATGCCCAACCAGTCACCGCCCTTTACTACCCCTGAATGGGCGCGGCACGCAGTCTTCTATCAGATCTTTCCAGAGCGCTTCGCCAACGGCGACCCGACTAACGACCCCGAGAACGTTCAGAGCTGGGGCACACCGCCGACCCAGCAGAACTTTATGGGCGGCGACCTTCAGGGTATTATAGATCATCTCGATTATCTGACCGACCTCGGCATCACCGCGCTGTATCTCAACCCGATCTTCCAGGCCACCTCGAACCACAAGTACAACACCTTCGACTATTTTATGATCGACCCGCACTTCGGCGACATGGCGACCTTTCGGCGCTTGATCGCCGCTGCCCATGATCGCGGCATTCGCGTGGTGCTCGACGGCGTCTTCAACCACTGCGGTCGGGGCTTCTACGCCTTTCACGATCTGTTGGAGAACGGCAGCTACTCACCATATGTCAAGTGGTTCTATGTTGATCGCTTCCCGATCTATCCCTATGAGAACGAGCGGCCAGCTGGCTACAAGACCTGGTGGGATTACCGCTCGCTGCCGAAGTTCAACACGGCGCATCTGCCGGTGCGGCGCTACCTGCTGAATGTCGCGCGCTACTGGATCGCGCAGGGTGCCGATGGCTGGCGGCTCGATGTGCCCAACGAGATCGACGATCATAAGTTCTGGCGCGAGTTTCGCCAGGTGGTCAAGGACGCCAACCCCGACGCCTATATTGTCGGCGAGATCTGGCATGATGCGACCCCTTGGCTCGATGGGACGCAATTCGACGCCGTCATGAACTATATGTTTCGCGACCTCTG
>Ga0075433_10003310_pt1 | contig 12447 bp, 10 predicted proteins | sample RhiMethybrSRZTD2_FD_75299 | JGI IMG/M metagenome (GOLD analysis project Ga0075433, IMG submission 75299) | Populus rhizosphere microbial communities from Tennessee, USA - Rhizosphere MetaG P. TD hybrid SRZTD2 | ecosystem: Host-associated > Plants > Roots > Rhizosphere > Soil | place: USA... | reverse complement strand
ACTCTATCTCTTGTGGTCGACCGCGGCAGCGGCCGTGGTGGTCGGCGCCCTGCTCCACCGCTGGCTCTACGGGCGTGGCTTCACAAAGGCACAGGAAAGTGGCGAGCGCTACGCGCGGGAAGGATGGATCGGTCGTGCCGCACGATGGGCGCTCTCGCCACTCGGCGTGGTGCGACGCGAGCTCGTGCTGAAGGAGCTCCGCGTGTTCTTCCGCGATACCACGCAGTGGTCGCAGCTCATCCTGCTCGCCGTGCTGGTGGTCGTATACGTGTTCAACATCAAGTTCCTTCCGCTTACCGGCGAGGGCATCACGTTCTTCATCGTGAACCTCGTACCGTTTCTCAACCTCGCCCTCGCCGGGTTCGTACTCGCGTCGGTTGCGGCCCGGTTCGTCTTTCCCGGCGTCAGTCTCGAAGGGCGAACCTGGTGGCTGCTCCGAGCGAGCCCGCTGTCGGTCCGCGAGCTGCTGTGGTCGAAGTTCTGGGTGGGAACGCTGCCGCTGCTCGTGCTGGCGCTCGCGATCGTGGGTGTCACGAACAGCCTGCTCCACGTGAGCCCGTTCATGTTTGCCGTGTCGGTGTTCACGATAACGCTGATGACGTTCGCGCTTGCGGGCCTGGCGATCGGTTTTGGAACGGCATTTCCGCGTTTCGAGACGGAGAACGCCGCGCAGATTCCGACGTCGTTCGGTGGTCTGCTCTACATGATGAGCGCGGTGGGCGTCATCGGCGCGGTGATCGTCCTCGAGGCGAGGCCGGTGTACAGCTACGTGTCGGCGGTTTCCTTCGGCGGCGGGGAATCTCCTCCGGTCATCGAGCTCGTACTGGGCTTCGGACTGGCGGCTACCGTCTGCCTAACGGCGACGTTCTGGCCGATCCGCATCGCCCAGACCCGGCTGGAAGCACTGGAACGGTAGGGACGAACCGCGAGCCCTTGAGGTTCGGCGGTCCGTGCTTTATCTGAGTGGAGAGGTATAACCTTGCCGCTCCATTCGACACCGACCTTCAGCGATGGCCAAATCCTTGTTAAGGTCCCTCGCGGTCCTGCCTCTCACTTTGGCAGGCTGCTACCACTACGTCCCGACCGACCATACCCAGCTGACCCCTGCGACGCCGATATCGGTGGAGCTAACGACGCGCGGCACAGTGAACGTCGCCAGCAAGATCGGCGAGAACGTAGTGGCGGTTGATGGCAACCTGACGGAGGCAAACGGGTCGTCGCTTACCCTCGCGCTCCAGGCTGTGCACCGAAGAGGAGAGAGTGCGGTGTCGACGTGGAGTGGCGAGTCCATCACACTCACGACCGACGAGATCGACCAGGTCAAGCGTCGCGAACTGTCACGGGGGCGGACTGCAGTGGCTTCCGCCGCGGTCATCGCTGCGTCCGTTGGGGTCATTGTTGCAATCGCCAAGGCGACCGGGAGCGCGAGCGGCGGTGGTGGAGGTACGCCTCCACCGAACCCATAAAGCTAGCAATACAAAAGGGCGACCCAGACAGGTCGCCCTTAGGCCAAAGCGTTTGGTTTCCAGTTTATTTGCAGACCGGATCCCCCTGGATCTCCGTGTTCGCCTCGCGTTCAATGAGCGGGATGGGAAGCAGGCAACCGGGCTTCCGAAACGTCACGGACGAAGACACCCATCGCGGGTCTTTCACACCGAACCGGTACATGTCGAGCAGGCGCCGGCCCTGGAACACCAGGTTCACCTTGCGTTCCCACTGGAGGAGTTGCAAGCGCGTCGGGCCAGTGCCCGCGTAGGGCGCCTTCCCGTCGAGGGCACGCAACAGGTTGATATTCGTGTCGAAGCCAGCATTGTTGGCGGCGGCCAGAGCGGCCTCCGCGAGAATGAGATACATCTCGCGCTTCGACACGACCGTCAGCGGCGGATTATCCAGGTCGGTGGGCTTGATGAACCGATTTACGTTCTTCACTGCGGCCGCGTCGACCAAACCGGTCACCGGATCCTTCGCGATGACTGCCACCGGCTTTTTGTTCGTCGGGTCGATGGTCGTGAGCGATGAGTCGGGCGTGTGTTCGACGCGCGAGTTCATTTCGAATCCCACGCCGCCGCTGGCGTCGTCGCCGGAGTTGTTGCTGTCGGTGATGAGGTCGAAACGGTAATCGCCCGACATGACGGCAACCGCCGCGTTCGCGTCGGCGACGGCCTGCGCGTCGTTAACAAGCGGCTGCGCCGGCGTCGTGCCCGGCGGGTTGAGCTTCTGCCACACCGCCTTGTCGAACCTAACGCGGGCTCTCATGCCGAGAACGGCCGGTCGGTTGTCCCCCGTTGCGATTGCAGCCGCGGCGTCCAGCCACTTCAGCGCAGAGTCGTAGACCTGCACCATGTTCTGCTCGCCAAGGTTCTTACCGGCGTCCATACGGTCCGAGATCGCCACGTCGTCGAACATGTCGCCCATGTGGTCGTAGCTGATCGCACCCATGAGGTAGGCTTTGACGAGTAGCTGCTTGTCCAGGCCGGGCACGCCGTCGCTAACGAACTTGCCAACCTGAGCGATCGCCTGTTCCGCCATCCACCGGGCGCGCATCGCGACCAGATACGAGGCCTGCAGGTATTCATTGGTGTTGACGTCGATCGCGCCGGTGTCGAGCAGCCGATAGTCATCGCGAGAGCCGCTCTGGAACGTCTCGTCGGAGATGATGGTGTAGGCGTTCAGCAGCGACGAGAGGGCATTCGCCCCGGTGTTGATCGCGCCATTTACGATCGCCGCCGCGGCCTTCGGCTCTTCGAGCGCGCCGGGCGTGACGTTGTTCGGGTTGTCGACGTCCAACATACCCTTGCACCCCGCCAGCGCGAGCGCGGCGAGACCAAGAATCATCGTCTGCCTCGCGCGGCGAGCGACGACGTGCGCAACGATTCTGCGAGTCTGCATACGTTGTCGTCTCCGTTAGTAGCCGAGGCGGATCGAGAAGCCGATCCGGCGAGGAAGCGGTAGCCCAAAGCCGTCGATCGATTCGACGAAGTTCTCGTCGACCTGCGTCGTCGCCCCCTGCACTAGCTGCCCGCCCTGACCGACGTAGGCGACCTCTGGATCCACGCCCTGGTACTTCGTCCACAGCACCAGGTTACGCCCCGAAACGGTGAACGCGAGGCTGCGAGCACCCATTTTACCCGCGAACGATCGGGGAGCATTCCACGTGATGTTCAGCTCCCTGAACCTCAGGAAATCGCCGTCCGAAACCTCGTTGAGGCCCTGGTATGGCGTCAGCGATGCGAGGCTGTACACCCAGGTCTTTGAGGCCTCCAGACGTTGTTGCGGCGTGCTCGCCGGGTTGAGCAGTGTGGCGTTGACTTCCTGGAACGCCTTGGAGTTCGTGCCTCTTGGCGAGGCGTTGCGGAAGCCGCAGATGAGACACCAGTACGTGTAGTTGCCGCCCTTGAACTCGAACAGGGCGCCCATCTGCCAGTTCTTCGCGAAGGTCAGCGTGCCGCTGAACGCGCCGGTGTAGTCAGGTGTCGGCTTGCCGAGGTCGGAATTGATCCCGTCCTCCACCATGATCACGTTGCCGTTGAACAGCGCCGTGTAGTCGCGCGGCTTCGAGAGGAACGCGAGCGCCTCCGCTTCGGTATCCGGCTTCTTGTCGCCGTTGAAGTCGTACGGAACCTGACCCGCCTGCAGACAAGCAGTCGTCCGACCGCCGCTGCACGGCCGTAGCGCCTTGGCCCCGAAGAACTCACCGGGGGCGTACCCCTGCTTGATGTAGCCGCGAATGCGGGCATACGATCCGCCCGTCTTGAGCTCCGGTGCGCCGCCTAACGAGGCAACATTCTGGCTCAGAAAGGCGATGCTGGCCCGGAGGTCGAGTGAGGTGGTCGGGGTTTGAATGACAAAGCCCCTCGCGGACAGCTCGAGGCCGTGCGCGTCGAGTCGGCCGACGTTCGACAGCTGTGCGTTCGTGAATCCGCCCGATGGCGGGTACTGTACCCCGAACAGCAGGTCGTCGACCTTCCGGTTCCAGTAGGTCGCGTCGAACCCGATGCGATCGTTGAGAAGACCGAGCTCGAGCCCGCCTTCGATCTCGGTGGCCACTTCGGGCTTGAGGTCCGCGTTACCGAGGTTGTCCGGCTTGAGGCCTGCGCCCGCGGGGCCCGTTTGCGCGGCGAAGGTCGTGAACTTGGCAAACGCAGACGGCTGGCGACCCGATTGGCCCCACGCGCCACGCACGCGAAGCGACGAGATGCCCGCCAGCTTGAAGCCGCCGATATCGCTCGGAACGAACGACACCGAGAATTTGGGATACAGAACGCCGTCTGCCGACTTGCCGAATGCGCTCGAGTAGTCGTACCGCGCCCCGGCGGTCACGTAGAGGAACCGCTTGAAGCCGAGCTGCTCCTGAACGAAGTACCCGCCATTCACCGTCTCGAGGACGCCGTCGTTCGCGAACTGTTTGCCCAGCGAGTTGGTCACCGCGATCCCCGGGCCTGGGAAGTCGTACCCGTTACTGCCGGGGTACTTCACCTTCGTGAGGAACCCCTGCAAACCGGCAACGAACGCCGAGCTGAACGAGGACGAGAAGTCGCGCGTCCAGTTCGCTTTCACATCGAGCGTGAGCTGCCGGTTGTTCTCGTCGTAGATCCCCTTCTCGCCTAACACGTGTTGACCGATCACGTTGTCAATGTTGTACCCGAACGGCTGATAGTGCGTGCTCGTCTGGCTCGTGTAGTCGACGCCAAGGACCGCAGTCAGGTTGAGCGACGTGATTGGCGTGTAGCCGACGTCGATCGATGAGATGTAGCGGTCGGTGCTGATCTCGTTCAACTTGCGCGCCGTCTCGCGCGGCGTCCCGAACGCGTTAGGCGAACCGGTGGGATTCCCGCCGAACTTGCAGACGCCGGGCGACTGGACGCCCTGATCCGGGTCGGTCCCGGCAGGGTCGGAGTTGCGGCACTCACCCTGATCGGGCTTGCTGAACTCGAGCAGCGTGACCGGCGAGTAGATGTTGTTGCCGTACTCCGGTCGATTGGCATAGGTGTTGGCGTATGCACCCTGCGCCGTGATGCGGACCGTGGACGTCGGGAAGAAGCTCACGGCCGATCGCGCACTCATACGGCGAACGAGGTCCTTCGCGAGCCCCTCAAGACTCTCGGCGTTAAAGGGACCGTCGTCACGGCTATAGAGCCCGGAGACGATGTAATTCAGGTTCGAGGTTCCGCCGGTAACGGAGGCGTTCACTGTTTGCGCCGAACCGGTCTCGAAGTGGTCCTCGAGAAGCGGAAGACTGAACGGCTTGAACAGCGTCAGGTCGTTCCGCCCCCACAGTTTCTTCAGAGAATCCAGCTGTCCCTGACGAACGGGCGTGCCCCAGTTCGCGTCGAGGCGATTGGTGGGATAGCTCGAGAAGTCCTGGTTGACGTTCAAGTCCCACTTCGGAGCGCCTGCGGTACCCTTCTTCGTAAAGATCTGAATTACGCCGTTCGACGCCTCGGTACCATACAGCGTTGCCGCCGCGGCGCCCTTCAGGATCTCTACGCGCTCGATGCTGGCCGGGGCAATATCGTCCAGATGCGACAACGTCGCGTTGTTTAGGCTTGCGCCCCCAGAGTTGATACGAATTCCGTCGACGAATATGATCGGCTCGTTGGACTGCGTAAGCGACGCGTTACCGCGGATGCGGATCTTCATGCCCTCACCCGCGAGGCCGCTCGACGAGATCCCCACGACACCTGGCTCGCGTCCTTGCAGTAGCTCCGACGCCGTCTTGATCGGCGCGTACTTCGGCGGGTCGATCGTCGCGACCGTGTTCCCGAGGCGCTTCACCTCGGTGGCGCCGGCCGTTCCCGTGGTCACGATCGCCTCCAGTTGAACAGCGGAAGCGGCGAGATTGAAGTTGACCGTCTGCGTACCGCCGGCCGCCACGGTGACCGTCTTCGACGACGGCGAAAACCCGACCATCCGAATCCGCAGCTCCACCGTCCCAGCCGGGACGTTCGTGATGCGGTAGAACCCGTCCCGGTTCGTGCTTGCCCCCATGTTTTTCCCCACGACGTGGACCTGGGCGAGATCCACGGGCCGGCCTGTGCCCTGCTCCACCACCGTGCCTTCGATCGTTGCGACCCCCGCTGCTTCCTGCGCCGCGAGCTGCGCGGCGCTCGCCCCTAACGCGAAGGCGGTGAGTAGAGCGGCCCTACGATGAACCTGACTGATCATGCGCCCTCCTGCGTGAACGACAAGTGGGACTGCTGCATGCTGAAACCAGGTCGACGCTTGCGACGCGTGGCACGCTGCGCGTATGGCCATGTGATTGTCCGACCAAAGGCCGCGACCTAACGACTGCCTCTCTCAACGGGTTGGGGGGCGTCCGACAAGGACGACCTGGGACGAACCGAACGGCGTCGGTGATCCGACGTGGCCAACAGTGGCCAGACGTGTCGGGCTTAATAGCGCCGGGGGGTGGCCGTGTCAATAATGGCGGCGACCGCACCAGTCGCCGTCGGACGGTGCGCTCGACCTGTCCCGGACTTAGTGGTCTAAAGGGGGCGTGTGGGGCTCCGGCCCCAAGCGCAGCGCTTACGCGGCGAGTGAGCCGCCGCAATTGGCGCAAAAACGCGACGCCGGGGCATCGATCGCCGCGCCGCACGTCGCACACGCACCCTTGAGATACGTCCCGCACGACGAGCAGAACGCCGGGTCCGGCTCGGGCCGCGGGCCACACGTCTCGCACGACCGCCGGATCGCACGGTACCGCAGTACCGCCGCCTCCGCGGCATCGGCCGGACTGTCGACGCCCGACGCGCCGGCCGACGGTGACGGCGCTGGTACGGCGTCGGAACCGGTGGCTTCCGCTCGCACCTCCCCGCGCCGACCGCGGAGCTCCACGAGGGCCGAGCGCGTGTACGTCGCCTTGAGGGATGTGTAGTCGTCGTCCGACAGCTTCCCGGTCGCCCGGTCGAACTCGATCTCCCGAAGCGCGTCGATCGCACTCTCCGGCGTCCCCGTCGGCGCTCCCGTTAGGCGCGCGCGCAACGGCGCGACCGCGTCGAACAGCGGCAGGAGCACATAGATGAGGGCCGCCACAGCAAGCACCGCTCCAACCACGAGGGCCATCACGGGTCGTCGCTCCGGATCGCTGCCTCGAGCCGCGCCAGCTCGTCGTCGCTCGCCTGGATCGGCACCGGAGAGGTCGCCCTCCTTTCCGCCGCGCGTCGTCCCCATCGCCGGATCAGGGCGCCAGCCGCGAACGCGCCACCGCCGACCGCGGCGAACGGCGCGATCCAGCCCACCCAGTTGAATCCCTGCTTGTGGGGCGCCATGAGAATCTTTTCGCCATACGCCTGCTCGAACGCCGCCATGATCTCGTCGGCGGAATAGCCACCGTCCGCGAGCTGCACGACATCGGCATGAAGCCGCGGCGAGAAACCGCAGGGCATGGACGTCCGGCACGTGAACACGTCGAGCGTGCAGGGGCATGGGCAGGCCAGATTTCGCTCGACAGCGTCCCGCTCGAGCGGCGTGAGGCGCTTGGCGGCGGCCGGTCGAGGCAGGCGGCGAACGGGCACGTACCCGTCGCCCTCCATGGTCGCTCCAGGCGCCTCCGCCCCCTGCTGGGCGTGCGCAGCCCGCGCGGCGACAGCCGCCACCGTGCCGCCTAACGCCACCACGAATTGACGCCGTGTCGCCATCACACCCCTGCTTCGACCGGCGGCTCAGGCGCTTCGGCAGGCCTTCGCTCCGACGGCTGCATCACCACCACGTACCCGCCCTCCGCGCGACGCCTGGCCCCACCACGCGTCGCCTGCGGCCACATCACGATCAGGCCACCTAACGCCATGATGATCCCGCCGTACCACACCCACCACACCAGCGGGTTGAACGTGATGCGAATCTCCGCGGTTTCCCTGTCATCCCCGGACACACCGTGCAGGACCAGATACACATCCTGCCGAAGTGACTCGAGAATGCCGACCTCCGTGGACGGTTCGAACGTCGGCTGGCCGCGGCTGTCCACATGCTGCCGCTTCTCGCTCTTGATGAGCGTCGGGGCCATACCGGCGCGTTTCGCCTCGAGCACGACCGCCGTCACCTGGCGATTGAGCTCCTCGTATCGCGAAACGCCCTGGCTCGTGAACGTCCAGGTTCGGTTGTACGGATCGACCGCGGAGAACGACGCGCCCGGCGTGAGCGACAGGTCATACTCCTTCTTGAAAGCGAGTCCCGCGAACGCCGCGAACAGCACGACCACGCCGAAGTGAACGATGTACCCGCCGTAGCGCCGGCGGTTTCGCGCGATGAGCCGCACGAATGCGACGGGCACCGGCTCGTCATGCATTCGACGGCGCGCATTCACGCCTTTCACGAACTCCTGGCCGATCGTCGTGAACACGAAACCGGCGAGCGTATACGAAACGAGCGCGTAGCCGTCGCGCATGCCGAGCGCGAACAATGCGGTACCGAGGAACAGTCCACCGGCCACCGGCACCGCGAACTGCCGCTTGAGGTTCGCGACCGATGCGCGGCGCCACGCGATGAGGGGCCCGACACCCGTGAGCGCGAGCAGCAAAAGCCCGAGCGGGATGTTCACCGTGTTGAAGAACGGTGGCCCCACCGTGATCTTCGACCCGCGCACAGCCTCACTGATGATCGGGAACAGCGTCCCCCAGAGCACCGAGAACGCGATCCCGACGAGCACGACGTTGTTGTAGAGGAACGCCGCCTCACGACTCACCATGCTTTCGAGCTCGGCGCGCGCCTCGAGGTCCCTGAGGCGCGTGGCGACAAGAAAGCCCGTCACCGCGATAGCGGTGACGAGGAACGCCGCGAAGTAGCTGCCAACCGGTGATTGCGCGAACGAATGCACGCTCTCGATCACGCCGCTCCGCGTGATGAAGGTTCCCAGGATCGAGAGCAGGAACGTCGCGACGACCAGCGTGACGTTCCACTTCCGCAGCATTCCGCGCTTCTCCTGAATCATGATGGAATGGAGAAACGCCGTGCCCGTCAGCCACGGGAGGAGTGAGGCGTTTTCCACCGGGTCCCACGCCCAGTAGCCACCCCATCCGAGCTCGACGTATGCCCACCACATTCCCATCGTGATGCCGATGGTCAGGAAGAGCCACGACACGAGCGACCACCGCCTAACGGCGGCCAGCCACTCCGCATCGAGGCGGCGCGTCACCAGCGCGGCGATCGCGAACGCGAACGGAACCGACGTCGCGACGTAGCCGAGGTAAAGGTTTGGCGGATGGAAAGCCATCCCCGGATTCTGCAGCTGGGGATTCAACCCCGTCCCATCCGGCGGAATCCAATCGAGACGTGCGTACGGGTTCGCGCTGAACGCCGTCGTCCCGAGAAAGAAAACGAGAATCGTCGCGAGCGTGCCGGTGACGTACGGCATGAGCTCGCGATTGCGCCTGCGGTTCGCGACCAGCGTGAGCGCAGAGTAGAGCGAGAGGATGAGGCACCAGAACAGCATCGAGCCCGCCTGCCCGCCCCAGAACGCCGAAAACTTGTAGACCGTCGGCAGGTTCGCGCTCGTGTACGACGCGACGAACCGGAGCGAGAAGTCACTCGTGATCAGCGCCGTCCATAGCCCAATGGACGACAACGCTACGAACGCGACGCTCGCGTACATCGATCGTTCGCCGCTCGCGACGAGGTCGGAGCGGCTCATGCGTCCGCCCGCGAACGAGACGGTCGCGCTCCAGGTGGCCATGAGCAGCGCGACCCAGAGCGACAGCTCGCCGAGGAGAATCACGCCGCGGGACCCCTGGCTGCCTTGTAACCGGGTGTGGATTGGTACTTGTCGGGCGCGTTCTCGTATCTCGACGCGCACTTGGCCAGCAGCGTGGTGGCGACGAACGTCCCTCCGCGGTTGTACCGTCCTTCGACCACGACGTCCACGCTGTCGGTGAACGTGTCGGGGATGACACCGCGATACGTAACCGGAATGACCTGGCTACCGTCGGTCACGCGGAACGACACTTCTCGGCCGCCAGGCTGGCGCTCGATTGTGCCCGGAACGACTCGAGCGCCCATCTTCACGCCGGTGTCGTAGAAGGTCGAGTCGCCTTTCACCTTGGCAGTCAGCTCGCCGGGAGTCAGGTAATACATCCCGGTCTCCCCGATGGATGTCGCCATCAGGTATCCCGCGGTGCCGAGGACCAGAACACCGCCAATGATGAACTTCGTGCGTGCCCGTACCACAGCTTACCCCTCGGCGACTCGCGCCGGATTCGCGTTCACGTGGACTTGTGCAACGCCGCTCCGCGCACACGGGACATGATGGCGTTCAACTCCTCCTCGGCCTTGGCGCGCTCTTCCGGCGTCCAGAAGTCGAGGTGCTGATTGGCATCACGTACTCGGAAAAGTAGCTCGTCGATGAGCTCGCGGAGCGCGGCGTTACGGCGGCGGTCCAGGTCAGGCTTGATCGCAGGTTCGCTCATGCGGAGACTGGAAAGCGGTCGCGCGCCACCGACTGCACTGTTACCGGCGGGGCGCAGGAATGAGTAGTACCTGTTGGGCCAATATAGGATGAGGCATTACGCCAGATAAGACCGGGCCGCCGAGCGAAATTCGCCCACGGATCGACGCGCTGGCCACCTGGTCATCGTCGGGCGTCCTGACCGATTTCGCGATGAGAAGTGTCGCCGCGCCGGCGCCCGCCGCGTCCCAGACGAGGTCGCGATAGCTGAAGAGGCCGTACGATCGCCGATCGCGGATCTCCTTCGCAATGGAAACCGTAGCGGTAATGGCCCACGCACCCGCGAGGGCCTGATCGTGGTTCACTCGCGCGGCCTGAAGCGCGCTGTAGGAGACGGTCTGGGTGAACGCGGCGATGAAGAAATGCTTCAGCTTGTCAGATCCGAACCAGTTGTCCGGTGGGATCGTGAGCGACAAGGCCAGTGCCATGGGCGCGATCATGCGACGCTCCTCGCACGTGAGCTTTCTCGAACGAGCGCGGGCAGCTGCGTCGCGATCAGCTCGAGCGAGCGATTCACGAGATCCAGGTGACCCGGCGCGTGAATCCAGCTGCTTGCGCCGGAAGGATGCGGCAACGGGATTGCGACCGGCACGCCCGGGGTGTCGCCGAGCGTGTGGGCGCGACCGATCAGCTCGGAGAGGGGTCCGCTCCCCAGAAAACGCTCGATGGCGAGGCGACCAACCGGAATGATTACGGCCGGTCGAATCATCGCGATCTCCGCGTCGAGCCACGCCGAGCAATTCGCGATCTGGGACGGGGACGGAACCCGATCGCCGCGTCCCGACGGGCTCGATCCAGGGAAGCATCGCGTGATGGCCGCGATGTAGATCCGGTTCCTTGCGACCTTCTCGTCGATACCGACCGAGGCCAGCCAGCGGAATAGCGTTCGTCCCGCGCGGCCTGCAAAGGGGCGTCTGTCGAGCACCTCGGTCTTCCCCGGCGCCTGGCCGACGAGCATCGCCAGCGGTTCACGCGCCGACGAGATCACTGGCAGTATGGCCGGGTCGTCGAATGTGCAGCGACGGCAGGCAGCGAGCGCCGCGGCGTGCGCGTCCAGCAACGTGGGGAGCTGGCGAGCTCGCGAATTACCTCGCGGCGTCATGCGACAGCAGCGGTGCTCGAGCCGTTGTCTCGGCGAAGTCATACGGGGGCCGATGCACGCCTCGATCGCTGATGATTGCCGCGATGAGCGTCGAGGGCGTGATATCGAACGCCGGATTGTGCACCGCCGCCTGAGCGGCCACCGTCAGCGAGCCGAAGCCGCATCGAATCTCGTCGGCGTCCCGCTGCTCGATCTCGATCAAGTCCCCGTTAGGCGTCGCGGGATCGAACGTGGACCACGGCGCCGCGACGTACAGCGGAATCCCGTGGTGATGTGCGGCGACCGCGACGCCGTAGGTCCCAACTTTGTTCGCGATGTCGCCGTTACGAGCGATGCGATCTGCGCCGACGATGCACAGGTCGATCGACCCGCTGCGCATGAGCGAGGCAGCCATGTTGTCCGCTATGACGGTAACCGGGATCCCCGCTCGTGAAAGCTCCCACGACGTTAGGCGGCTGCCCTGCAGGAGCGGTCGTGTTTCGTCCACGAATACTTCGACGTGCCGGCCGGACGCCGACGCGAGGTAGATCGGCGCCAGCGCCGTGCCGATCCCGGCGGTCGCAAGCGCGCCGGCGTTGCAGTGCGTGAGCACGCGAGCACCGTCGGGCAGAAGCGGCAATCCGTGAGCGCCGATGCGATCACACATCGCCCGATCCTCATCGCGAATGCGCGTTGCTTCGGCGTGCAGGGCAAGGGCGACCGTGCGAGGCGAACCGGCGCTGGCCTCCGCGACGCGGAGCATCCGTTCGACGGCCCACGGCAGGTTCACGGCTGTGGGGCGTGTTGCGCGAATCGCCGCGGCGACGAATGTCACCCGCTCGCTGAAGCGAGTGAGCGGCTCGTCGACGAATGGCTCGAGCGCCGCGACCATGCCCATGGCACCGGCGACGCCGATGGCCGGCGCGCCACG
>Ga0075433_10003307_pt1 | contig 12447 bp, 11 predicted proteins | sample RhiMethybrSRZTD2_FD_75299 | JGI IMG/M metagenome (GOLD analysis project Ga0075433, IMG submission 75299) | Populus rhizosphere microbial communities from Tennessee, USA - Rhizosphere MetaG P. TD hybrid SRZTD2 | ecosystem: Host-associated > Plants > Roots > Rhizosphere > Soil | place: USA... | reverse complement strand
CCTCCGGCGCCGCGCTTGAGCACGTCCACCTGGCCGTCGACGACGACGTAGAGCCAGTCGCCCCGGTCGCCCTCGCGGCAGATCACCTCGTCGGGCTCGAAGTGCTCCCGCGAATCGAGAAGGCCTTGTCGGTCTTGAGCTGGACGATGTCGGGCGGGAGCAGAAGGTCGAGCGTCCAATCGGTGGCCACGCGGAGCTTGCGGTCGAGGCCGGGGAGCTTCAGCAAGTAGACCGTGCGCCAGAGCCACCAGGCAAGGAAGCCCGAGAGCCGCATGCCGAAAACCTCGGCGACGGCCGATCGGTGGCCGAGCGAGCCCATCTTGCCGAGCGCGCTGAACGCGAAGGCCTTTCGGCTCGTGCTCCTGATCGTTGCGGCGATGTTTTCGGCGAGGCACCGGGCCTCGCGCGTCGCGTGCTGCGCCGTCGGCGGGCAGGGCTCGCCCGTCTTCGCGTCGAGGATCCAGGCGCAGTCGCCGACCGCCCACACGCCCGGGTAGTCAGGAACCTCGAGATGCCGGTCGACCACGATCCGGCCCCTCTCCTTCTTGCACGGCAAGGCCGCCACCAGCGGATTCGCGCCGAGGGCACGGTGCTCACGACGGTTCTGGCGGCGATGCGCTCGCCGCCGTCGAGCAGGGCCGCGTCCATCGTCGCGCCCTGCAGGCGCGTGTTGAGCTTGATCTCCACGCCACGCCGCATCAGGATCCGCTGCGCGAACTCGGCGAGCGAGCGCGGCAGCTCGGGCAGGATGAGGCCCTGAGCATGGAGCAGGACGACCCGGATCTCCCGCGGATCGACGTGGTGGAAGCTCTTCGCCGCCGCGCGGACGAAATCGTTCAGCTCGGCGACGGCCTCGACGCCCGAGAAGCCGCCGCCCGCCACGACGAATGTGAGCAGCGCGCGGCGCGCTTCGGCCGACGGCTCGGTGTCGGCCTCCTCGAGCGCCTGGATCGCGCGATTACGCAGCGCGAGCGCGTCGCCCAGATACTTGAACGGGAGGGCGTGCTCGGCGAGCCCGGGTTGGCCGGCGAAGCTCGTCACGTTGCCGAGCGCGATCACCAGGTGGTCGTAGTCGAGCTCGAGCTGGCGCGCGCCGAAGCCCGCCGAGGCGATAACCCGCCGGCCCTCCAGGTCGATCCGCTCCACCGTCCGCGTGTAGAGGTGCGTGCTGGGGCACAGGCGCCGGATCGGCGTGATCGTATCCAGAAGACCGATGCTGCCGGAGATCACCTCCGGGAGCATCGGCTGGAACGTCAGATAGTTCTCCTTGCTGATCAGCGCGATCTCGGCCTCTCGCCCGTGCCCCAGAAGCTTCTCGAGCGCGATGGCGGTGTAGACCCCGCCGAAGCCGCCGCCGACGATCACGATCCGCGGCCGATCTTTCGCCATTTCCAAGCGCCTCGGCGCGATCGCGGCCGTCAGCTCGCGCGCCGGCGGGCCGTCTCGTCCTCGGTTCGTGCGCCCCGCTCCGTCACGCCTCCGAAATAGTCGATGTAGCGGTCGATCGGGCGAGGCCGGTCGGCCATGATCGCCGTCAGGTACAGGATCGATTCGGCCAGGTCGAGCATGATTCGCGTCCTCCCGCCCGTTGGACACGCGGCGGCGGGCCTGCGGTTCGACCTCAGATGAAGTGCCGGGTCAGCTGCTCGCGGAGCATCATACGGGCCCGGTGCAGGCGCGACTTCACCGACGGCACCGACTCATCGAGGATCCCGGCGATGTCCTCGTTGGACAGATCCTCGACGTCGCGCAGCACGAGCACGGCGCGGTAATGCTCGGGCAGCGCGTCGATCGCTCGCTCGAGGATGCGACGGCGCTCGCCGGCGAGACATTCCTCCTCGGGGCTCTGTGACCAGTCGGCGAGCAGGAACGCGCGATCGCCCTCGCGATGGCCGTCGGGCTTGTGATTGCTCCCGACCGGCTCGAACTCCTGCTCCTGCAGCACGCGGAGCAGCTTCACTTGAGTCTCGAGCGGCAACTCGCCGACCTCATCGAGGAAGAGCGTGCCCTGGTCGGCAAGCGCGAACCGCCCGACGTGACGCTCGATAGCGCCCGTGAACGCGCCCTTCACGTGGCCGAACAGCTCGCTCTCGACCAGTCCCGCCGAGATCGCGCTCGAGTTCACCTTCACGAGCGGCCGGGCACGGCGCGGGCTCCGCGCGTGGATCGCGCGGGCCACCAGCTCCTTGCCCGTCCCGGTCTCGCCGTAGACCAGCACCGTGGCGTCGGTCGGCGCGACGCGCTCGACCTGGCGGAGCACGTCCAGCAACGCGGTGCTCGAGCCGACCATCTCGGCATAGTTGTGCTCGATGTGGATCTCGTCCTGGAGATAGACGTTCTCGTCCTGGAGCCGGCTCTTGAGCACCTCGACTTCGACGAGCGCGGCGCGGAGCCGCTCATCGGCGCGAAGCCGGGCCAGCTCGGCGCCGGCCCGTGCCGCGAACGTTCTCAGGACCAGGAGCGCACGTGACGAGTCCGGCATCGGCTTGTCGTCGAGAATCACGAGATGGCCGACCAGCGGGCCCGAGGGATCGAGGACCGGAACGCCCAGGTAACTCTCGGCGCCGAGCGTGACCAGATCCTTGTCGTCGTGGAACAGCCGCTGGACATCGCGCGCGTAGTGGGCCAGCTCGCCGTCGAGCACGCGCTGGCACGGCGTGCCGGTCACGTCGTACTCGAAATTTTCGCCGAAGCCGGCGCCGTTCCAGAACGCCCGCGTGCGGACGCGGTTGTCCACGCCCTCCATACACTCCGACACGAAGGCGTACCGGACGCGCAGCGCCGAGGCGAGATGCTCGACCAGCGAATAGAAGAAATCGCTGCCGGTCATGGCCGCGGTGCCCTCGACCACCGCGCGAAGCGTCTGCTCGACCTCGAGGCGGCGCGCCGCCTCGTCACGCACCTCCTGGTTCAGGGTGGTGATCGCTTCGTACGCCTTCATGTTCTCGACGGCCAGGACGATCTGGTTGGCGGCCTCCTGGAGGAAGGCGGCGTCGGCCTCGGAATACTGATCCGGCGACGTGCTGGCGACCGCGAGGACGCCGACGCTCACGCCCCGCGCGATCAGCGGCACGAGGACGTACGAGCGCACGCCGTCCTGGTACGCGCGCTCCTCCATTGCCCAGCGACGCTCGCGGCTCAGATCGCGGCACAGCCGGTACTGCTGATGCTGGAACGTCCAGCCGACGTGGCTCTCGCCAGGAGCCATCTCCATGCCGACGGTGAAGTACGAGGTTGGCAGGGACGATTCGAGTATGAACAGCCGGAGCACGTCGCGGTCGCGATCGGGCAGGAAGATCGCCGTGCGGTCGACCGCCACCGCGCGGCGCAGCGCGCCGGCGATAGCGTGAAAAAGCTCTTCGCGGGTCAGGCTCGAGATGACCGCGTTGTTGATCTCGAGCAGGGTGCGATAACGCGCCGCCTCCTCCGAGCCCCTCGCGCCTGCCTCTGGATGCGTCATGGGTGGCCGACCACGGCCACTCATTCTACGCCGGTCGCACCCGCGCGAGGCCGCCGTTCGGGCTCTGATGCCTCCCACCTTTCGTGCGAGTGTAAGTACACGGCCGACGACGGGTCGCCCGCGCGCCGCCCGCCCCCCTGCGGCGCCGATCGGGCCGAGGCCCGTCGGAATCAGGAGAGCAGCTTGTCGAAGAGCCGCTGGTCGGCCGGATCGATCGACGTGAGCCTGATGCTCGTCACGCGCGCGCCGGACCCGTCGGCGACGCCGACGACCTTGCCGTACAGATCGCCCGACTGCTGGCCGAGCTCGGGCGCGCTGACACGAAGCTTCACGTTCGTGAGCGGCGCCAGATCCGCGGCGAGACGCGCGTCGAACGAGCGGCGGCCCAGGCGCGTCACCGTCCCCTCGAACTCGCCGCCGAGCTGCTTGCCCTCCACGACCCAGCCTCGCAGCGGCAGCCGCGTGTCGACGCGAGGATCGCTCGCCATGTCGGCCGCCGCCGGGCGCTGGGCGAAGCGCCCGCCGATCGCGCGTAGCTCGTAGAGCAGCACCGGCTCCGCGATGCCCTTGAGCTCGACGCGAACGGGCTCGCCGACCTCGGCGAGCTCGCGGATGCGCTCGAGCGTCGAGGTGGTGACGAAGATTTGGCCGCCGACCGTGCAGCCTTCGACGCGCGCGGCGAGATTTACCGCGGCACCGACCACCGCGTACTTCGCCCGCTGCTCGGAGCCGATGTTGCCGACGACCGCCTCGCCGGTATTGACGCCGATGCCCATCTCGAAGCGCGGCCAGCCCCGGGCGGCGTTGTCGCGGTTCAGCTCGTCCATCGCCGCCTGCATCGCGAGCGCCGAGGCGGCCGCCCGCTCGGCGTGATCCGGCTGGTCCAGCGGCGCGCCGTACACGGCGAAGATCGCGTCGCCGATGAACTCGTTGATCGTTCCGCCGTGCGCGATGACGATGTCCGCCATGCGCGCCAGGTAGCCGTTGAGCACTTCCATCACGCGCGCCGGATCGCCCTGCTCCGCGAACCGGGTGTAGCCGCGCAGGTCGGACATGAGCACGGTGACCTCGCGCTTGTGTCCGCCGAGCCGCAGGCCTTCCGGCGACTCCAGCAAGGTCTTCGCGACCTCGGGCGAGACGTAGCGGCCGAAGGCGTTCCGGATGAAGTCGCGCTGGCGCAAGCCCGCGACCATCTCGTTGAACGCGCGCGTGAGCTGCCCGATCTCGTCGCGCGAGCGCACCGGCAGCTCCTCGTCGAGGGCGCCACCGGCCACGCGCGCCACGCCGCCGGTGAGCGCGCTGATCGGACGGGTCAGGCGCCGCGCGAGGAGCAAGCCGAGGATCAATGCGGCGAGGGCACCGGCCAGCGAGGCCTGGACGATCGTGATCTCGAGCTCATGCAAGCGCTCGAAGTACAGATCGACCGCGTAGTCCATGCTGAGAACCGCCGCGGTTTTCCCTTTCCGGTCGACGATCGGCGCGATCGCGGTGATCCAGGCGCCGCTCGCGTTGCGGTAGATGCGCGTGTAACGCGCGACGCCGTCCTCGAACGTCCAGCCGAGCGGCTCCATCATCTCCGGGGCGACGGCGACGAGATCGCCGGGAGGCGCCGATCCGTCGCCGACCACGACGAGCTTGGCGGTGCGCCGGCCGGGGTCGTAGTCGGTCAGGGTGCGAATAGGGGTCGTGAGCAGGGTCTCGGTCTGGACGGCGACCAGCGCCTTCTTGATGCGCGCGTACGCCGCCGAGTCGCGCGACATCGACGCCTGGGCCTCGGCGTGCACCACCGGATCGACGAGGAGTACGGCGGTCCGCGCGATATTGAGGAGCTGGGTCCCGACGGTGTCCTCGACCTCGCGTTTCTGGCGCTCGTAGACGAGGGCACCGACGAGCCCGACCGTCAGCAAGGTCAAGAGCGCGAAGGCGGCGGCGAGCCTGACTCCGAGCCGATGCCAGCGACGGAGCGCCGGCGGGGTCAGATCCCGCGATTGGCCGACGGCTCGCTCCGGTGCCGCCGTCACGCCCTCGCGGATCCCCCGGGCTCGAAGCCGATGAGCCGATCGAGCGACCACGGGCCGGCTCCGCGCGTGAGCAGGAAGACCAGGATCGAGGCCCACGTGAGGTGCTCGGCGTACGCGCTCGGATAGACGAAGAGCTGGATCGTCACGATCATTCCGAGCAGCGGCAAGGTCGCCAGCCGCGTCGCCAGGCCGGCGATGAGGAGCAGCGAGCAGCCGATCTCGAAGGTGACGGCCATGCGTGCGGCGATCTCGGGCGAGAGGACCGGCACCTTGTACTCGTCGGCGAAGAGCTGCACTGTCAGCTCCCAGCCCATGATCTTGTTCAGGCCCGCCTTCAGGAACACGCTCGCGATCGCGAGACGAAACATACACTGAACGATCGCGATCGGAAAGCGGCCCAGGCGCTCGGTCAGCGCGGCGAGACGGGTTCGTCCGCGGGTGGCGATCAGCATGGACGCGGCATCGGTGTGCATCGGGGGCCTCCTCGATCGGTTGATGGCGTGATACCTGCGGTCGCGCTCGCGCCGACGATGAGCCCCTCGTCCAGGAGCTCGGTCAGCGCGCCGGTCAGATCGAATCTCGGATCGGCCGACGACGCCGCCTCCGCGGCGGTTTTCAGATCGCCGCCGGACGCGAGCGCCCGGCGGAACGCGAAGGCACCGGGCGTGAGCGGGCGAAACACGACCTCGTCGTCGGCACGATGCACCTGAAGCCACACGCCGCCCTCATCGAGACTGACGGTGGCTTCGGGATCGGCACCGGGTTGATTGAGGCGCCAGATCCGATGGATCGGCCACGGCGACTCGATCAACGCCACCGACGGGTGCAGCCGAAGCTTCAGCCGGCCGACCTCGCCCGGTGGCACGGCGGAGAGCCACCTCGGGTCGAGCGTGACGGCGTCCTCGGCGCGGAATGCCTGGCTCATCGCCCACTCGAGCCGCGCGACGTCGGCCAGGTAGGGCAGCTCCTGGCACGGCGGAAACTCCGCCAGAAAATCGGCGAGCGACTCGCCGTACTCGAAGAGGCACGGCCCGGCCGGCGGATGCTCGCGAATGTAGCGGTCGGCGGCGTAGGCGAAGAACCGCGGGTCGACGAGACGAACCACGACCGGAAAGGTCGCCTCGAGTGCCTGCGTGAGCGTCGTGAAGACGTGGTTTCGATAGATCGCGACGCGCGCCGCCGGCGCCAGGCCGTCGGCACGGACCTCTCTGACAACAGCCGCTTCGGGCCCGCCGAGCAGCGCCGTCGCGAAGTCGCGCTCGAGCTCACGCGGCGACGACATGGCGCTCCTGGTCCGCGACAGCTCGCGAGAATCGCTCGGCCCGTGCCGCCTCGTCGAGGAGCACGGAGAGCTCGGGCAGATTCGTGTCCCACTCGATCAAGGTCGGCACCTCTCCGATTCGCGCGAGCGCGAGGCGATAGAGGCTCCAGACCGGCTCGGCGACCGGCGAGCCGTGATCGTCGATCAGGATCGTCCGGCCCTCCGCGTCGTTCGTGGTATGGCCGGCCAGATGGATCTCGCCGATCGCATCGGCGGGCAATGCCTGCAGATAGGCGACCGGATCCTCACCGAAGTTCGTGCAGCTCACGAACACGTTGTTGACGTCCAGCAGGAGGCTGCACCCGGTGCGCCGCGCAAGCTCGAGCATGAAGTCGGGCTCCGGGATCGGTGAGCGCGTGAACCGGAGATAGCGCGCGGGATTCTCGACCAGGATCGTCCGTCCGAGCGTCTCCTGAACCTGCTCGATCCGGCGGCTCGTCGCCTCGAGGCGTGCTTCGTCGTAGGGCAGCGGAAGCAGATGGTTGAGGTACGCTCCGCCCCCGACGCTCCAGGCGAGGTGCTCGGAGACCAGCGCCGGCTGGATCCGCTCAACCAGGCGCTTCACACGCGAGAGATGACGGCTGTCGAGCGGGTCGGCCCCGCCGAGGGAGAGCCCGACCCCGTGCAGGGACATCGGATAGTCGTGCCGCAGGCGCTCGAGCGCGGTCACGGCCGGCCCGCCGCCCAGGTAGTTCTCGGTGTGCACTTCGAAAAAGCCGATGGCCGGCCGGGTCGCCATGACCTCGGCGACGTGGGGCGCCCGCAGTCCGACTCCGATCTGAGCCGACCTGACCGCCGAGCGCTCGTCGCGCGTGATCATGGCACCCGCCGCCTGCCTCATCGAGCTTCGATCAGGACCGCTTGGGCTGGAGGCTCGCGCCGACCACTTTGCCGCAGGCGCCCGCCGGCATGTAGATCCACGCGTCTCCCTGCCCGTCCCGCTTGGACGTCCCGGCGCAGGACGAGTTGGCGGTCTGACAGTCGTTCTTGCCGGCCTTGGCGATGCCGTAGCATTTCTCGGCCTCGAACTTCGGCTTCGGCGCCGGCCCACCCTGGGCATCCACGGTCAGGGGCAGGGCGAGGGCCGCTGCAACGGCGGAGGCGATGATCAGGTTCGACTTCTTCACGTCGGATCTCCTTTTCTCCGCGGGCTCTTGAATCGAACGATGACGACCCCCATACGGCTGTCGCCCGCCCGGTCGAGCCCGCGGTTACCGGGACCGAGCGTCAGCCTTATGGACACGGATTCTCCGGGGCACGGTTCGATCCGATTGTCACAGCCGTGTGAACTCTGGATCCGGCGCCGCGCTTGAGCCCCGGTGAAGCGCGTGCCACGCCCTGAGAGTCTCGGCGACGCTCCACGCCTGAGCGATACAGCCGCCCGGCGCAAACGGCGCGTCACCGTCGAAGATTTCGGCGATCGACCCGATCCCATAGTCGCCGAGATGGTCGGCCAGCGGTTCGAGGAACGACAGCGCGGCCGCGGCGTCGCGATAGACCTTGAAGTGGGCGAGTGCGAACGGACCGAGCAACCACGCCCACGCGGTGCCCTGATGGTACACGCCGTCGCGCGCTCCCTGATCGCCGCCATAGCGGCCTCGGTAGTGGGGATGGCCGGGCGCGAGGCTCCGAAGGCCGAACGACGTCACGAGGTCGCGGGCGCAAGCGTCCACGACTGTCTTCTGGCGCTCGGGAGCGAGCGGGCTCTCGAAGAGCGAGACGGCGAAGATCTGGTTGGGTCTGAGCGTGCCGTCATGGCCACCTGGGGCGTCGAGCACGTCGTAGCAGTAGCCGAGATCGTCGCTCCAGAATCGGTCGAAGCCAGTCCTGACGCGCTCGCCGAGCGCATCCCACGGCGCCGCCGATCCGCGCAGGAGCCGCGAGAACCCGGCCATCGCCCGGATCGCGTTGTACCAGAGGGCATTGATCTCTACCGCCTTGCCCGTCCTCGGCGTCACGACCCGGTCGCCCACCTTCGCGTCCATCCACGTGAGCTGTACGCCGGGCTCGCCCGATGCCAGGAGCCCGTCGCACGGATCCTCCTTGATCGAGTAGCGCGTGCCCGCCCGGTGAAGTCGGAGGATCTCCTCGAGCACCGGGTAGAGCTCCTTGAGCAACGCGTCGTCGCGGGTGACCGCGTGATAGGCGCGGAGCGCCTCGAAGTACCACAGCGTGGCATCGACGGTGTTGTACTCGGGCGGCTCGCCGGCGTCGGGAAACCGATTCGGCAGCATCCCGCGGTCGACGAATCGCGCGAATGTGGAGAGGATACGCCGCGCGACGTCGGGGCGGCCGGTCGTCAGCGCCAGGCCGGGCAGCGCGATCATCGTGTCGCGACCCCAGTCACCGAACCAGTGATAGCCCGCGATCACCGTCATCCCGTCAGGATCAGCGGCGAGCGGGCGGCGGACGAGGAACTGGTCGGCGGCCAACACCAGGTGCTCGATCCACGACGGCGCGCGCGGGGCGGCCGGCTGAGTGCGACGCCAGGCAGTGTGAACGAGCCCCTCATGGCGCACGCGCCGGTGCCAGGCCCGCTCGGCGTCGATCGAGGGCGCCGCCTCCGCCGAGAGCACGAGCGTCAGCGACTGGCCGGGCTCAAGCGCCGCCTGGAACGTCGCGGCGTGCAGATGATCCTCTACCGCATCGAGTCCGCGCTCGCGCTCGCGAGGCAGGTCGAAGCCGCGATACCACGTATGCGTGATGCGCGCCGTGCCCCGGTCGGCCAGCAGCAGCAACGGCCGCGCGCCCTCGTACGCGACGACGCGAAGCCCGTGCGCCACCGGGGCGATGTCCATGCGCCATCTCTCGCCCCGCGTCGTCGCGTGGTAGTCACGATAGTTGACGAGAAGCCCGAGCTCGAGCCCGATCGCGCCGCGCGCGCGAACTACCTGGTACCGGACGTACGTCGTGTTGGCGCCGGGCTCCATCCAGACGCGCTTCTCGACGAGCGTGTCGGCGATGGCGTACGTCCACACCGGCGTCGTCCCGTCGAGCGCGAAGCGCTCGATCGCGGTGTGGCCGCGCGGCTCGATGGCGCCGCCGGCCCACCGATTGGTGGCGAGCGGGAGCGCGAGCCCGTCGACGGCGACGGTCTCGTCGACCTTGGCGACCAGCACGGTGCGGCCCAGAGGAGGATCCAGCGCGGCGACGAGCAGACCGTGATAGCGCCGGGTCAGCGACCCGGCCACCGTGCCCGACGCGTAGCCGCCGATGCCGTTGGCGCAGAGCCACTCCCGCCGCTCCGCGGCGGGGAGATCGCCGCAGATCTCCCGGCCCCAGCCGATCATGCCAGGCGGGTCTTCAGGTGATCGCCAACGCGAAGCGCATTGGCCATGATCGTCAGCGCGGGGTTCACCGCCGCGCTCGAGGGGAAGAAGCTCCCGTCGACCGCGTAGAGATTGTCGACCTCGTGAGCCTTGCAGTTCGCGTCCAGCGCCGAGGTCCGCGGATCGAAACCGAACCGAACCGTCCCGTTCTGATGCGCCACGCCGGCGAGCGGGATGCGCTGGCCAAGGAAGAGATTGCGCGCGAAGAGACCTTCATGGCATTCGTGACCGTGGACCCCGCACTTGCTCTGTCGCGCCATCAGGCTCTTGAGCTTGGCGGTCAGCCGGCGGTGAGCCTCCTCGTTGTTCGGCTGGTACGCGAGCACGATGCCGCCGTTCTGGTCGAGCGTCACTCGATTGTCCCAGGCCGGAAGATCCTCGGAGGTCAGCCAGAAGTCGAGTGAATGACGCGCCATCAGGTCGAGGGTCCATCCCGGCGCGATGGCCGGCGCGCCGCCCCGGAGCGTGTCGCCGTCGAGCTTGCCGACGAACGAGATGTGGCCCATCGGGTGGTCCCAGTCCTCCGAGCCGAAGTAGAAATCGTTCAACCCGAGCGTCTTCTGAAAGATCGTCGGATTGGGGCACTTGGACACCGCCATCAGCGCGGAGTTGACGTGCCCCATGTAGTGGCGGCCGACCACGTCGGAGCCGTTGGCCAGCCCGCGCGGGTGCCGATCGTTGGCCGAGCGCAGCAGCAGCGCGGCGGAGTTGATCGCCCCGCACGCCGCGACGACGATGTCGGCCGCGTAGATCTCTTCGGCGCCGTCGCGCTCGACGGCGATCCGCGCCACCTCGCGGCCGGACGGGATGGTCTCGAGCCGCTTGACCATCGCGCGAGTCAGCAAGGTGACGTTCGGCTGCTCGAGGGCCGGGTCGACGCACACGACCTGCGCGTCGGACTTCGCGGCGACGAGGCATGGGTGGCCGTCGCAGGTTCCGCAGCGGATGCACCGGCTCCGGCCCGGATTGCCCTCGTCGAGCATGATGCCGAGCGGCACGTGGAACGGCCGGCACCCGAGCCGCGCGAAATCGTCGGCGAGCTGCTGGATGCGTGGCTCGTGGCTCACCGGCGGATGCGGGTACGGCGCGCCGGCCGGTGGATCGGTCGGGTCGGCCCCGCGCTCGCCATGCATGTGGTAGAGCCGCTCGGCCGCCGTGTAGTACGGCTCCATATCCTCGTAGGAGATCGGCCAGGCGGGCGAGACGCCGCCCCAGTGCTTGAGCTCGCCGAAATCCTCCCGGCGAAGACGGAACAGCGCCGCGCCGTAGAACTTGGTGTTGCCGCCGACGAAGTAGTTCGTGTGGGGATGCAGCGCCTCGCCGACGGCGTCGTGCCACACTTCCTTCGTGTTGTACTTCCCCTGGAGGTTCACCGCGCGGGTGCTCCAGTTGTCCTTCTCGCGGGGCACGTAGTCGCCCCGCTCGAGGACCAGGATCCGCTTGCCGGTGGAGGCCAGGGTCCAGGCGAGGGTGCCGCCGCCCGCCCCGGTGCCGATGATCGCGACGTCGTAGCGCGTGGTCATCGCTAGCCCCCCTGGGCGAACTCGGGATAGAGCGTCATCCCGCCGTCCACGTAGATGGTCTGGCCGTGGACATAGTCCGCATCGTCCGATGCGAGCCACGCGACGGCGCGGCCGATGTCTTCAGGCGTGCCGATCCGGCCGTACGGAATCAAGGTCAGGAGGGAGGCGAGGGCCTCCGGGGTCTCCCACGCCGCGCGATTGATCGGGGTCATGATCGCTCCAGGCGCGATCGAGTTCACCCGGATGCGATGCGGCGCCAGCTCCTGGGCGAGCGACTTCATGAACATGCCGACGCCGCCCTTCGAGGCGGCGTAGTTGACGTGGCCGGCCCACGGGATCACCTCGTGGACCGACGAGATGCAGATGATCTTGCCGGCGGCTCGGGAGATCTCCGCGCGGACACCGCGGCGGATCATCGAGCGCGCCGCCGCGCGGGCGCACAGGAACATTCCGGTGAGGTTGACGCCGAGCACCGTGTTCCATTGCTCGAGCGTGAGCTCGGTGAACGCGGCGTCCCGCTGGAGGCCCGCGTTGTTGACGAGGATGTCGATCCCGCCCCACGCGGACAGCATCTCCCCAAACATCGCCTCGACCTCGACCTCCTTCGAGACGTCGGCGCGGAGCGCCATCGCGTCCACCCCGTTGGTCTTGATCTCGTCGACGAGCTTCGCCGCGGCCTCCGGCTTCGAGACGAAGTTGATGACGACCGAGGCGCCGGCCGCGGCGAGCGCGCGAGCGACGCCCTCTCCGATCCCCGAGTTGGCGCCGGTGACGAGCGCGCGCTGCCCTCTCA
>Ga0075433_10003304_pt1 | contig 12450 bp, 10 predicted proteins | sample RhiMethybrSRZTD2_FD_75299 | JGI IMG/M metagenome (GOLD analysis project Ga0075433, IMG submission 75299) | Populus rhizosphere microbial communities from Tennessee, USA - Rhizosphere MetaG P. TD hybrid SRZTD2 | ecosystem: Host-associated > Plants > Roots > Rhizosphere > Soil | place: USA... | reverse complement strand
GGCCCAGGAAGAGGGCGACGGCCAGCAGCAGGTTGCCGACCACGGCCACCCGGAACGACGTGTGGAGACCCAGCGCGGGGATCAGCACCAGGCCGGCGAGCGCGCTCCCCGCGATGGCGCCCAGCGTGTTCACGGCGTAGGTGCGCCCCACGTCCTCGCCGGCGCGGCCCGCGCCCCGGGCGGCCGCGGACACCGCGCACGGAAACGTGGCGCCGATGAACAGCGTACCGAGGAGCAGGGCGGCGATGGAGACCAGGATCTGGGTGAGCTGAACCGCTGCCGGGGCATCCGAGAGGGCGAAGCCCCGGAGGAACAGGGCGGGGAGGCGCTCGTACACGAGCATCGCCCCGGCGGTGGCCAGCGCGATCGCCATCTGGAGCACGGCGAAGCGGCCGGGCGTGGCCGGGCGCCGGCCCCGTATCCACGAATAGAGCGCGCTGCCACCCGCGATGCCGACGAGGAACGCGAGAAGCATGGCGGTGAACGCGTAGGTGGAGCTTCCGATGATGAGGGCGAGCGCACGGGTCCACCCCACCTCGTACACCATCGCGATGGCGCCGGAGACGCCCAGGGCGAGCACGGTCGCGCGGCCCTCGGGGGTGAGCGGAAGCGGCGCGGCGACGTCGGCCGCGGGCATGGGAGCGGGTTCGGGGCGAAACCGCGCGTACCCGATGGCGAGCCCACCCACGACGAGATTCGCGGCGGCGGCGGCGGCGAGACTCCAGCGATTCCCGACGGCCGGCAGCAGGAAATAGCCGGCGACGGCCACTCCCGCGACCGCGCCGAACGTGTTGATCGCATAGAGGGCGCCGACGGTGCGACCCAGCCGGCCCGGATCCCGCGTCAGCGCCTGGGCGAGCACGGGAAGCGTGCCCCCCATCAGGGTGGTCGGCACGAGGAGCACCAGGCCGACGAGGACGAACTGCACGAGCGTGAAGGTGCCGTACGAGAGGGCCAGGCCGCGGGCGAGAGCGAGGTAAGCCGCCGCGGCGGCCGCAAGAAGCAGGGGCAGCAGCGCACAGTAGACGCCGATCCCCACCTCGAGCCAGCCGTAAGCGGCGATGAGGTTCTTGAGCCGCGGCGCGCGCCGCGCGAGCAACCAGCTGCCGAGCGCGAGCCCCGCCATGAACGCCACCAGCACCGTGGTCGTAGCGAGCACGGTGTGACCGAACACGAGCCCGAGCATCCGCATCCAGACGATCTGATAGACGAGGCCCGTCGCGCCGGACAGGAAGAAGCAGATCGCCAGGAGGAGGAACACACGGGCACGAGCGGCGGACGGGGGAGCCAAAGGCTGGGCGGTCGCCATGGATGGGCTGCCACGACGATACCGCAGCCCACTGCTGAGTTCCAAAGGTTGCTGCCCGCGGTCGGCGCGGTGTATCCTCCGCCTGCGATGGCGACCCCGGGGGGCGTTGATGTGCTTGTCCTGCACGGGCCCAATCTCAACCTTCTCGGGACACGCGAGCCCGCGGTCTACGGCCGCACCTCCCTGGCCGAGGTGGACCGCCTGATCGCCCGCCACGCGGCCGCGCGCGGGACCAAGGTCACCTGCCGCCAGTCGAACCACGAAGGGCAGCTGGTGGAGTGGATCCAGAGGGCCGCAGCGGAGGGGTTTCACGCGGTCGTGATCAATCCGGGCGCGCTCACGCACTATTCGGTCGCGCTGCGCGACGTGATCGCGGCGGTGCGCGTGCCCGTGGTGGAGGTTCACCTCTCGAACATCCACGCGCGGGAAGAATTCCGCCGCCACTCGGTGACGGCGGCAGTCGCGGCGGGCCAGATCTCCGGCTTCGGCCCGTCGAGCTACGTGCTGGGACTGGACGCCGCGCTCCTCCTCGCAGGTCGCGCGGCCGCCGCGTCGCGTCCGCGGGCCCGACGTCCGGCCAAGCGGCGCGCGCGCGGTGAATGACGTCCCCGACACCCCCGTCCAACCGTCGTCCCGACACGTAGCGGAGCCGGACGAGGGGGACCTCATCCGCCGCTGCCAGGCCGGCGACGTGGCGGCGTTCGAGCCGCTCGTCGAGAAGTATCGCGGCCGCGTGTGGCGGCTGGCCTACCAGGTGCTACGGGATCGGGAAGAGGCGCTCGACTGCGCCCAGGAGGCCTTCGTACGCGCATTTCAGTCCCTGTCGAGGTTCCGCGGCCAGTCCGCGTTCTACACGTGGCTGTTCCGGATCACGCTCAACGTGGCCACCGACCGACACCGCGCGAGGGGAGCGCGGGCGCGCGCCTTCGGCGCCGAGCGGGTGACGGAGGAGGAGTGGGCGCGCAGCGCGCCGGATACCGGCCCGCGCCCCGACGAGGCGGCGGCGGGGATGGAGCGGCGCGAGCGCATCCGGCGGGCCCTCGATTCCTTGCCGCTCAAGGCACGAACGATTATCATGCTCAGTGATATCGAGGGGTTGTCCTACCGTGAGATCGCCCAGGTGCTGGATTGTCCCATCGGAACGGTGATGTCGAGGCTTCATAATGCCCGCCGGAGGCTCCGCGCGGCGCTCGGCCCCATGCTTGCCGCGCTGCTGTGGCTCGGCCTGACGTTCGCGCCCGCGCCGGCCGACGCGGAGCAGATGATCCGCTTCGGGATCCGCGTGCTCCAGGCCTCGTCCCCCGAGCGGCCCACCCCCGTCAGTCCCGAAGCCGAGGCCGACGAGCGCCTGCGGAAGATCCTGCCGCGCCTGCGGACGCTGTTCCGCTACACGGACTACACCACGCTGGATCGACAGCGCGCCGAGGTGCCACTGGGCACCCAGCAGCGCTTCCCGCTGCCCGGCTCCCGGCAGCTCGAGGTCACGCCCGATCAGCTGCAGGGGCAGTCACTCCGCATGCGGGTACGTCTGCTGCGCGGGGAGCAGCCGGAGCTCCGCACGATCATGTCGGTGGCGCCGGGCGCCCCTGCCGTCCTGGGCGGCCCGCCCCATGGCGACGGCGTGCTCATCATCATCCTGTGGGCGAATCCGAATCCCGACTGAGCGCCCGGTGACCGAGGAGCGCTATTTCCGCGAGCGGGCCCGCATCGAGCAGGGCCACCTCAAGTACCGCGACAAGCTGAAGGACGAGGGCAAGCTCTTCGTCCGCGACCGTCTCCGCCTCCTGCTCGATCCCGGCGCCGAGTTCCAGGAAGACTTCCTGTTCGCCCGAAACCAGGAGGCGGACACGCCCGCCGACGGCGTCGTCACCGGCGTGGGCACGGTGGCCGGGCGCGCCGTCTGCGTCATGGCCAACGACTACACGGTGAAGGCGGGGTCGTGGGGCGAGAAGACGGTCCAGAAGATCGTCCGCATTCAGGAGCGCGCCCAGCGCCTGCAGATCCCGCTCGTCTATCTGGTCGACGCCGCCGGCGGGCGGATCTCGGAGCAGATCAAGATCTTCCCCGGGCGCTATCACGCGGGGCGCATCTTCTACAACGAGGTCCAGCTCTCCGGCGTGGTGCCGCAGGTGTGTATCCTCTTCGGTCCCTCGCCGGCGGGCTCGGCGTATCTTCCCGCGCTCACCGATCTCGTCATCATGGTGGACGGCAAGGCCAGTCTCTACGTCGGCTCGCCCCGGATGGTCGAGATGGCCATCGGGGAGAAGACCACGCTCGAGGAGCTGGGCGGCGCGCGCATGCACTGCACGGTGTCCGGCTGCGGCGACGTGCTGGCTTCCTCGGACGAGGAGGCCATCGCGCTGGCGCGGCGCTATCTCGCCTTCATGCCCGACTCCTATCGGGCGCGGCCCGCGCGGGTCACCCCGGCGGGGGCGCGCGCCGGGCGCCCCATCGAGGAGATCGTCCCCTTCGATCAGCGGAAGTGGTTCGACATGTACGAGGTCATCGAGCGCGTCGTCGACGAGGGCTCGTTCTTCGAGGTCAAGCGCCTCTTCGCGCCCGAGATCATCGTCGGTCTCGCGCGTCTGGACGGACGTGGGATCGGCATCGTGGCGAATCAGCCGAAGGTCAAGGGCGGCGTCCTCATGGTGGACTCGTCCGACAAGGCGGCGCGGTTCATCAACCTCTGCAACGCCTTCAACATTCCCCTCGTGTATCTGGCCGATGTCTCCGGCTTCATGGTCGGCAGCAAGGTGGAGCGCGCCGGCATCATCCGCCACGGCGCGAAGATGGTCTTCGCGACCTCGCAGGCCACCGTGCCAAAGATCTGCGTCGTCGTGCGGAAGTGTTACGGGGCCGGGCTCTACGCGATGTGCGGGCCCGCCTTCGAGCCGGACGCCGCCCTCGCGCTCCCACAGGGCCAGGTGGCGATCATGGGCCCCGAGCCCGCCGTCAACGCCGTCTACTACAACCGGATCATGGAGCTGCCCGAGGCGGAGCGCGCCGCCTACGTGAAGGCCAAGCGCGACGAGTACGCCGAGGACGTGGACATCTACAAGCTCGCGTCCGAGATGGTCGTGGACGGGATCGTGGCCGGGCGCGAGCTGCGCGCCGAGCTGATCAAGCGCCTCGCCTACGCGGAGTCGAAGCAGCAGGAGTTTCCGACCCGCCGCAACCCGATCCTCCCCGTCTGAGGACACGCCCGGGGTCGCCGGGGGCCGCGCCGTGACGAGCCTCGTCCTCGCGATTCGCTTCCTCACCGTGGTGCCGGTGCCCGGACGCGAGGGGACCGACCCGGGCGCGCTCGGCCGCGCCGCCTGGTGGTTCCCGCCCATCGGTCTCGTCCTCGGGCTCGTCCTTGCCGCCGCCGATTACGGTCTCTCCCGCCTGTTCCCGCCGCTGGTGACTGCGCTGCTCGTGGTGAGTCTCTGGAAACTGCTCACCGGTGGCCTCCACCTGGACGGGCTCGCGGATTGCCTCGACGGGCTCGCCGGCCGTGATCCCGCGCACCGGCTCGCCATCATGCGGGACAGCCGGATCGGCGTGTTCGGCGCGCTCGGCCTCGTGCTCGTCGTGCTGCTCGCGTGCGGGGCCCTCACGGAGCTGCCCGTCGCGGCGCGGGGGCCCGCCCTGCTGCTGGCGCCGACGGTCGGCCGTCTCGCGCCGCTCGTCGTGGGCGTGATCATGCGACCGGCCACGCCGTCGAGGGGATCCGGGGCCGCGTTCATCGATGCGCTGCCGGGCTGGGCCCCGCTCGTCCACACCACGGCGGTGCTGGTCCTGGGCGCGCTCGTCCTCGGGCCGTTCGGGCTGGCCGTCGTGATCGCAGGCCTCGGCATCGCGTTGCTCGCGACCTGGGCGCTGGCCCACGGCCTCGGCGGCGCCACGGGCGACGTGCTGGGCGCGGGTGTGGAGCTGGCGGAGCTCGGCGTGCTCCTGGCGGCTTCGGCCCACGCGCGGCTGAGCGGGTTCTAGATGAGCACCGTGGTCTACCTGGTGCGGCACGGCGCCGTGGTTGGCGCGGAGACGCGGCGCTTCATCGGTCATCTGGACGTGCCGCTCTCGCCGCACGGCGAGCATCAGGTGGCGGCGGTTGCCCGCCGCCTCGCCGCGGTGCCGCTGGCCGCGGTGTACTCGAGCGATCTCGTGCGTACGCGCCGGAGCGCCGACCTGGTCGCCGCCCCCCATGGCCTTCGCCCCATTGCCCTCGCCGGTCTTCGCGAGTTCGCCATGGGGCAGTGGGAGGGGCTGACCGCCGAGGAGATCCGCGCCCTTGCTCCGGACTCCTTCGCCGCTTGGATGGCGGACGTCGGACGGTTCCAGTTCCCCGGCGGCGAGAACCTCGAGCAGGTGGCGGCGCGGTCCTGGGCGGTCTTCGAGGACATCGTGGCCGCTCACGAGGGGCAGCGCGTGGCGATCGTGGCGCATGGCGGGAGCCTGCGGGCCATTCTCTGCCGCGCCCTCGGGATGGCGCTGGACCGCCTGCTCGCCCTGGGCCAGGACTATGCGGGGCTCTCGATGCTGGAGCGCCCGGCGGGCGTCTGGAGCCTGGCGCTCCTGAATCATCACGAGCCCCTGGCCCTCGTCGGCGAGCCGGAATCCCGAGGCAAGGGGGCCCGGTGATCACGCGCCGGTGTTTGCTCGGCCTGGGCGCGGCCGCGCTGACCGCGCGGCCCGGGTGCGTCGGCGCGGACACCCCCGTCCGAGGCGGGACGCTCAAGGTGATCGGGCCCGAGCCGTGGACGTTCGATCCGCATGCTCCTCACGGGGGCGACATCGCGGCGCTCTTGGGCTCGCTGGTCCGACGTCCCCTCTTCAAGCTGGCGCCCGACTTCACGCTCCAGCCGGATCTCGCGCTCAAGGCCGACATCTCCCGGGGTGGGCGTACCTACACGATCGCGTTGCGGCCCGGGGTGCGCTGGGACGATCGCGCCCCGCTGCGCGGCCGCGAGGTGGTGGCCGAGGACGCGCGGTTCTCGCTGGAGCGTGCGCTACGGCGGGCGCCCCTGGCGGCGCGACTCGGTCCGGTGGAGGCGGTCCAGGCGACCGACCGCCATGAGCTCCGCATCGACCTGGCCGACGCCTTCGCGCCATTCCTCGCCGCTCTCGCCGAGCCGTGGGCCGCGGTGCTGCCGCGCGAGCTCGAGGATCGCGCGGGCGAGCTCCGGACGGCGGAGAGCCTGGCAGGCTGCTGCGGGCCCTTTCTCCTCGAGCGCCACGAGCCGGGTGTCAAGGCGGTGTTCGCGCGGAACCCCGGCTATCACGCGCGGCAGCGGCCCCACGTCGATCGCGTCGAGTGGCTGTTCATCAAGGAGCGCGCCACCCGGCTCTCGCTCTTCCGGGCGGGGCAGGTGGATCTCCCGTTCCACGACGGCGGCCTCACGCGCGCGGAGGCTTTCGACCTGCGCCGCACGAATCCGGCGTACCCTGTGGCGTACTGGGACGGGCTGGGCGGCCGCCGGCTGGCGCTCCGAGCCGATCGGGCGCCGCTCGGCGACGCGCGAGTGAGGCGCGCGCTGGCCCTCGCCATCAACCGCAAGCGCTGGGTGAGCGAGCTGCTGGATGGCCAAGGGATCGAGGATCCCGGACCCGTGCCCCCCGCGCTGCGTGAGTGGAAACTTTCCCCACGCGCCCTCGGCGACGGCGCCCGCTGGCTCGCGCACGATCCCGCGCTGGCGCGACGGCTGCTCGACGAGGCGGGGCTGCCTCTCCGGCAGCGGATACGCTGCGCGGTGACACCGGGCGGCCCCGACGCGGCCGTCGAGCTCGATCGGTTGGTCGCGAGCTTCAAGGACGTCGGCGTGGAGCTTCAGCCCGTCGCGGAGGAGCCCGGACGGGTCGAGGACGCGAGCTGGGGGCCGGTCGAGCCGGCCACCGAGGTGGACGGTCATCTCTACGGCGCCTACCACTCGGGCCAGCCCGGAAATCGCAGTCTCGTGTCGGACCCGCGGCTGGACGCGCTCCTCGAGGCCCAGCGCCGCGCCGGGTCTCGGCGCGAGCGGAAGGCGCTGATCGACGACGTGCAGCGTCTCGTCGCCGACCAGGTCTACTATCTCTTCCCGCCGACACCGCAACAGATCGCCTCCTGGGCTCCCTGGGTTCGCGGCTATCAGCCGCGTGCCGCGATGGATCCGGGAGCGCAGCTCGAGTCGGTCTGGGTCACGCGACGCGGCTGAGCCCGTCGTCGAATCCCGCCTACACCTGATTCTCTCCGGATACAGGGGGGTGTCCCGGATCGTGCCCACCTTGTGCGCCGGCGCTCCGCCTGCTACTGGTCCGGCACGGAGGACCGAGGCATGGTGATGGAGGCTCTGAGTCGGCGCGCGTCCGGCGAGACGGGCTTCACCCTGATCGAGATCATCGTCGCGGCGGCGGTGATCGGGGTGGGATTGGTCGGCGTGGCGGCGGGCTTCCTCCATGCCGTCGGCGGGCTCGAGACCGGCCGCCAGCAGACGACCGCCGTCTTCCTCGCCGAGCAGCGCATGGAGGAGCTCAAGGCCGTCGCCCTCGCCGATTTCCGCCACATCACCGCCGCCCGCTATTCGTCCGAAGGATACGGGGGCGCCATCAGCGAAGGTCGGGCGATGCCGGGCTACCGCCGCACCGTGACGATCACCGATGGCCCGGGGGGACTCGCCGACACGAAGCTCGTGGACGTCGACGTCTTCTATCGGCCGGTGGTCGGCTTCGGCGTGCTCGCGTCCGAGCGCTCGGTGCGGCTGTCCGCCCTCCTCACAGCGCGCCGATGAGGGTCCCCTCCGATCAACGCGGCGCTGCATTGCCGCTCGCGATAGTCTGCCTGGTCGCGCTCAGCGTGATGGTGCTCACGCTCCTGGGCCTCGCGGGCGTGGAGCCCCAGATCGCGCAGAACCTCACCGATACCGCCCGCGCCCGCTATCTCGCGGAGTCCGGCATCGAGTGGGCGTTCAAGCAGGTGGCGGCCTCGCCGGTCGGGACCAACGGCGTGTTCGGCGCAAGCCTCTTCGCCGGCCCCGACACCGTCCCGGACACCGCGGACGATCAACAGCCCACGGGCGTGCCGGGCCAGAACATCGCCGCGATGCTCACCGCGCTAAGCGCGCCGAGCCGGCTCCCCTCGCGGAGCGCTGCGGAGGGCGTGTACTCGGTGACGGTACGGAACGACATTCTCGCCGGCGACGACAAGCTCACCGGCGTCGCGCTGGACTCCGGCGATAAGCTCACCGATCGCAACGGCATCGTGATCGTGACGTCCACGGGGACCTATCGGAGCGCCACCCGCACCATCCAGGTGGTGATCAAGCGGGTCGGGATCCCGCCGTTCCCGGGCGCGGTGAACATCGCCGGCCACCGGGCGGAGCTGTTCCTCGGCAGCGCCAGCGCGGCCAGCGCAGACCGCATCGACATCGACGGTCGCGACTACGACCGGAGCGGAGCCGAGAGCACCGCGAACCCGACCCGGCTCGGCATCCAGACGCAGCCCGGCGTCCAGTCGGATCTCGATATGTCGTACGAAGCCAGGGTCGAGGCGCCGTTCGACGACGCGAACGTCTGCACCGGCGGCGACTGCAGCGCCGGGACGAGGGTCGCCAACCGTGCCGCGCGTCTCGGTGTCGTCAAGGGCAAGGATCAGTCCTCCGGCTCCGTCACGAGCGGGCTCGGCGCCATCGGGCCCGACGCCTCGCTGAACCCGACCGTCATGATGAGCTTTCTCTCCCAGATCGTCTCGAATCCGGCCACCCAGGTCCTGAGCAGTACGGCGGCGTGCCCCCTCGTCATGGCGGGAGGCGCCGGGGCCGCGACGAGCACGCCCACCGTGACCAATGGCTGCGGTCTGAGCCAGGCGGTCAACCTGGGGACGACGGGGGATCCCAAGATCGTCCACGTCCGGGGAGACCCGGGCGCTTCGACGTCGCTGACGGCCCTCACCCTGAACGGCACGATCCAGGGAGCGGGCATCCTCATCGTGGAGGATGGTGATCTCCAGCAGCATGGAAGCCTGCGCTGGGACGGCGTCGTCATCGTGACCGGTCCGCAGGTCTCCACCGCGTTCCGGACCGGCAGCACCACGACGATCTACGGCGCGCTCACCAGCATGGAGACACGCCCGAGCGCCGCGTCAGGACCGTATAGCGTCTTCATCGACGACGAGGTGGACTTCCGGGCACGCATGAGTCGGCAGAACCTCGACATGGCCCAGCAGATGCTGGCGCTCCACACGATACTCAGCTGGAGGGAGCGCTAGGGATCAGGGCTTCTTGAAGAAGATCTCGCCCACGAAGCACTCGGCCGTGGACTGCGTGTCGTTGGAGTCGATGGCCACCGACACCGCGCCCACGTTCTCGCCGGGATCCTGGTTGTAGATCTTCTTGTAGTCCTCGAGCACGTTTCGGGTCTCCGTTACCCACTGATTCAGGTCGGCCGCGCCCGAGCGCACGATCACGTAGGTCACCGTGCCCGTCTTCTCGCTGGGCGCGATGGTGCCGGCGGGGGCCGTGGTGTCCCACACGTAGCCGATGTTGCGAGAGCGGATGGCCTGCGGCGTGCGCGGGAAGGTGACGTAGACCTGGCACGCCTGATCGTCGGTGGCCTTCTTCCGCGAGTCGGCGCCCTTGGGAAGGACCACCGCCTTCCACCGCCACTGGAGGATCGGGAACTGCCGGATGTCGAACTTGATCTCCTTGCTCATGGTCGAGCCTTCGTTCTGGCTCTTCATGTGCAGGACCCGGCCGTCGCCGTCGGCCTCGATCGAGAAGTCGTACTTGGGGCTACCCCAGGTCTGGGACTGCCAGCCGCTGGGGAGACCCTTCCGGCCCACGGGATCCTTCTTCCAGTCCTCCACGGGCAGCGTGGCGGGCTGGGCGAAGACGGTACCCGCGGTGAGCACCGCGACGGCGATTGCGACGATGGTGTACCGCATGGCTCGCCAAGGATAACCCAGGGGAGAGACGCGGTGTTCCCCTTTCACAGGGCCTCCGGCCTAGGCGGAACACGCGCAAGCGTGTGCTAGGGTAGCAAGTGATGAGCGCCGAGCGCCTCGATAAGTGGCTCTGGGCGGCGCGCTTCTTCAAGAGCCGCACCCAGGCCGCGGCGGCGTGCGACGGCGGGAAGGTCGACGTGAACGGGCAGGCGGCCAAGCCCGCTCGAGCGGTGCGGCCGGGCGATCTCCTCCGCATCACCCAACGGCAGACGCGACGGATTGTGCGGATCCGGGCCCTCGCGGAGCGCCGAGGCTCGGGCGCGACGGCGGCCCTTCTCTACGAAGACCTCACGCCACCTCCGCCGCCGCGCGCCGAGCGCACCGGGCCTCCGATGCACCGGCCGCCAGGCGCCGGTCGTCCCACGAAGCGTGAGCGGCGGCTGATGGAGCGGATCACGCGCCGGTGACAGACTCCCCTCACGCCGGCGCGCCTGCGGCCCGGAGCTCGTCCACCCTCCGTCTCGTCCTCCTCGCGGCCCTCGTCGTCGCGGTCAGCGCCGTGGCGTTTCTGCCGACTCTCGGCGCGGGCTTCGTGAACTGGGACGACGACGTCAACTTCACCACCAACCTGGGCTTCCGCGGCCTGGGGCCCGCGCAGCTGCGCTGGATGCTCACCACCACGCTGCTGGGCCACTGGATCCCGCTCACGTGGCTCACCCTCGGGGCCAACTATGCGGTGGGCAGCATGGATCCCTGGGGCTATCACCTCGTGAACGTCCTCGTGCACGCGACCGCTGCGGGCGTGTTCTTCCTCGTCGCCCGCCGGCTGCTGGCCGCCGCGCTCGCCGGGCCCACCGTCGCGATCGACCTGGGCGCCGCGCTCGCGGCGCTGGTGTTCGGCGCGCATCCGCTCCGGGTGGAGTCGGTGGCGTGGATCACGGAGCGGCGCGACGTCCTGTGCGCGCTCTTCTACATGCTGACCGTGCTGGCCTATCTGCGGGGAGTGGAGGCCGAACGGCTGCTGGCCGGGCGCTGGCGCGCCCTCGCGCTGGCCGCCTTCGCCGCGTCGCTGCTCTCGAAGTCGATGGCGATGACCTTGCCCGCGAGCCTGCTCCTGCTCGATGTCTACCCTCTGCGCCGCCTCGGGCTCGGCGCGAGGCGGCTCCTGTGGGAGAAGGCTCCGTTCGCCCTCCTCGGCGCGCTCGCCGCGGTGGGCGCGGTGCTCTCGCAGAGCCGCGGGGCGACGTGGACGGGCTTCGAGGCCTACGGGATCCCCGCGCGTCTGGCCATGGCGGCCTACAGCTTCTGGTTCTATCCGTGGAAGTTCGTCTGGCCGTCGAGCCTGTCGCCGCTCTACGAGCTGCCCGCGCACGTGGATCCGCTGGCGCCGCGCTTCCTCGGGCCGATCGTCGCCGTGATCGGCATCACCCTCGTCCTGCTGGCGCTGCGTCGCCGCTGGCCGGCCGGGCTCGCCGCCTGGACGCAGTCGATCATCGTCCTGCTCCCGGTCAGCGGGATCGTGCACACCGGCTATCAGCTGGCGCACGATCGCTACGCCTATCTCTCGGGGATCGGCCTGGCGCTCCTCGTGGGCGGCGGATTCGCGTGGGCGCTGGGCCTGCGCGCACGCGGGCGCATGGGCGCGCCGGTCGCCGCCGCCGTGGTCGGCGCCGCCTGCGCCGCGGTGCTGGGACTGACCGCGAGCACCTGGCAGCAGAGCCGCGTGTGGCACGACTCGGAGAGCCTCTGGGTCAGCGCGATCGCGATGGATCCGGAGTGCATGCTGTGCTGGAACAATCTGGGACACGCGCTGCTCGCCCGCGGCGCCCACGCGGACGCCCAGCGGCTCTTCACCAAGGCGATCTCGCTGCGCCCCGACCGTCCCGGCCCCTGGAACAATCTCGGCACCGCGCTCGCGCTGCAGCAGTCCTATCGTGAGGCGGAAGGCCCCTACGCGAAGGCGGTCGAGCTCTCCGGCGGCGGCTTCCGCGATGCGGTGTCGAATCTCGGCCGCCTCTACGCCGTGGAGGGGCGCTATACCGACGCGATTCCGCTCTTGCGGCGCGCCAACGCCATGCGGCCCGACACGCCGGAAGTGGTGGCGAGCCTGCGCGTGTCGCTCAAGAACCAGGGGGGCGTCCTCGCCGCGGCGGGACGGCCGGCCGAGGCGGAAACCTTGTTCCGCGAGGCGCTCGATCTCGGCGACGAGCAGGATCTCTACATCAATCTCGGCCGCGCGCGG
>Ga0075433_10003295_pt1 | contig 12465 bp, 6 predicted proteins | sample RhiMethybrSRZTD2_FD_75299 | JGI IMG/M metagenome (GOLD analysis project Ga0075433, IMG submission 75299) | Populus rhizosphere microbial communities from Tennessee, USA - Rhizosphere MetaG P. TD hybrid SRZTD2 | ecosystem: Host-associated > Plants > Roots > Rhizosphere > Soil | place: USA... | reverse complement strand
CCAGCTCTTCCTCGGACGCCGTCGACACCGCTTCGTCCGGTGTCTGCGCTCGGTGGATTTCCGCCTTCGGCCAGCGCTCGAGAATCCAGGAGCTCATCTGCTCGATGGAGTCCGGGGAGTCGTCTGCGATAAGCACTCGGAGAGACTCCGTGCCGCCGTTTTGTCTTTTTTCCTTGGTCTTCGCCGCCACGGTTTATTTGATTTTAAATCACGCCCAATAGTTTGGAGCCGTTGCCGAGTCTCGCTTCGGTCTGCGCGAGGCGGATAATAACGGTCGTGCCGCCGGCCGGAGAGGTTTTCTTGTATTCGATCTCGGCGCCGATGTCTTCGGCGCGCCGCTGCATGAGATCGATGCCGAAGCTCTGCTCGAACGGCCCGCCGCTGCCGCGACCGTTGTCGCTAACGGCGATTTCGACGACTCCGAAGCGCGGCCTGCGCAGGCGCACGGCTATCGAGGTTCCTTCCGAATGCTTTCGCGCGTTGATGAGGGCCTCGGAGACGATGCGGTAAAGCAGGACGAGGTGCGACTTGTCGCGCAGGCTCGTGGTGATGGTGTCATCGGTAATGTCCGGCGGACAATCGAAGTCGACGTTGAAGTCCGCCACCCGTCGGCGCATTTGGATCCGCACGTCCTCCAGGCGCTTTCGAATGGTCGCCAAAAAGCCCTCTGCTTCGAGGTCTTTCGGGTAGAGATGGTTCATGATCCTGCGAAGCTCGGTGACGACGTCGCGAAGGCGCGTCTGAGCGTCGGCGAAATCTCGCTCGTCGATGGCCGTCGCGAGATAGCCGCAGAGCGTATTGAGGACCTCGTGATGGATCTCTTCTCCGATCCTGAACGCCTGCTTTTCCAAATACGTCAAAAGCTGCTCGCGGCGGTTTTCCAATCGCAAGACCTCGCCCTGAAGCTCGTCGACGCGCTCCAACAAAGTGGCGAGGCTCACGCCCAGCGCGGTTTCCAGATCGAGACGCGCGCGTTCTTTATCTTTGACGCGGTAGACCTTCTCCGCGAGCTTGCCGGAAACGTCGTGAATGACGCTGAAGATTTCCTGGTTGCGAAAGGTCGCCAGCGTGCGAATCGTGCGCATCATGTCGAGACGGATGCCGTAGTGCTCGTCGGAAAGGAGGGACATCAGCTTTATGTAGTGCTTGGGCTTGAACCACTCGGGGTGCTCGCGGGCGCTTTGATAGGACAGCGTCGCCGCGTTCCAGCGGACGTAGTCCGATTCCTCGTCCAGCGCCTCGAACAAAAATTCCATCTTTTCTTCGCTGTCGACGATCGCCAGGTCTTCCTCATCGCGAAGACGGTAGTGAATGCCGCCGGTGCGATAAGGCATGAGAAAAAGCTGCGCGAAAAACTCGCCGCGGCGCGAGACGTGCACCGATGAAAGGGCGTAATTCAAAAGCGAAAGCAGCGCCGCGGCCATGTGGCGCGTCTTGGTCCGGTTCTTGGCGTCGAGCAAGACCGATTCGAGCAGAGTCGGATCCGAAGGATTGAGCAAAGTCTCATCGGCGGGTCGCGCTTTCGCCGATCGGTCGGCTTCCGGGCTCCATCCTACGACAGCGATTTCCAAAACGCTCGCAATCGCGCGATCGATGATCAACGCAAGAATAACCCTGGTATCGTGGCTGGACGATTCGACCGCTGATTGTTCTCGCTCGATGTCTCTGGATCGATTGCGTCCGTTCGTTTGTCTGTGCGCGCGGCCTTCGGCCGATGCGCGCGGATTCTGTCTCCAAGGCGACGCGGAGGGATGCCATTCCGGAAGAGGTGCATTGGCGCGCAAGATCTTGAGAACCGACGCAACGGAGTCGGGGCCCGGTGAGGAGGATTGCTGCAGCGCGGTTTGCAGAAGCTCGACGACATCGCGATAAGTTTCCGTTCGGCCGCTCTCCGGGGCGGGGGATTGGGGATCGGCCGTCGGGCCTCGAGTCAGCGTGGGGAGCAGCCGGCCGACCGTCTGCAGATCTCTCGCCAGCCTTTCCTGGCTTTTACTCAGGGCTTTGGACGTTTCCCGTTTCACCTCCACCAAGATGTCGTTCAGCGAGCGCAAAGTCTCATCGACGGCCGCCGCCGCCTCGATCGCGCGGCGCCCCAACGAAAGCCGGGTAAAAAGGGCCTCCAAGGCCCTTATCCGCAGGTGAACGAGCTGCGCTTCCGCTTGAACGGTTTCAGCGACGAGCGCCAGCAGCGGCCCGGACCGGGTTGCGGTCTCGAACAGGACCTCCGTGAGGGGGTCCTGAAAATGCAGTTTCATTTCATCGAGCAGCTGACGCAGCGTTCCTGTAGTGAGTTGCGGGTTGGCGTTGACGAGCGACGCCAGCATGTCCCCGGCCCAAGGCACCTTGGCGGTCTTATCGATCCACGAGGCGCGATAAAGCTCCCCGTTGAAGCGGATAAAGAATTCCCTTAGCGCCCGGGCCTCGCGGGACCCGGCCACTTCGCGCACGAAGAACCTAAATCCTGGACTTATAAAGGGATCCTGGGCCCTGAAGATCTCTTCGAAGTTGTGCCTCCGGACAGCCATTTTCCCCGACTTCTGAGGCGATTCCCTCATACAAATATGTATCACATCAGTGCCGCCAAGGGCACTCTTGGCCTCATGCCTACGGGCTTATCCCGATCCTATGAGGAGGACGAACGACATGAAGTTGAGAGTCTCGCGGCGCGCAATCTTGATGCTCATCTCGACAGTTGCCGCACTTACAATCGATACTGGTTTGACATTCGCACAGTTTCCAGGAGGATTTCTCCGCAAGAGCTACGACGCGCCGAATCGGCCGCGGCTGACCCAGTCCCAGATCCAGAACTTTTTGCCCGCCGGACGCGGAAAATTCACGTTTCCGGCGCCTTACAATACCGAGGGAGTTCGCATCACCATACCGGCCGATTGCGGGGGCAGCGATTGTATCGACTACGTCGGCTATTCGTATTGGAAGAACATCAACAACCATCAGAACAGCAGCTCGATGTACATCGTGCTGAGCTTAAATCGAAACCGCGGCGGGACGGAGGGGCCCACGCTCTTCAACTACGACAAAGCGACCGATGCCGTCACGAAGGTCGGGCCGTTGTTCGACTCCTCGACCAAATGGAGCTGGGCGAACGGCAACGGCTGGTACTTCAGCGCGACGATGCCGACGAAGCTCTACGTCAATTATTGGGGCGACCCGACGCTCTATCGCTACGATGTCGAGAGCCGCAGCTTCGAGCAGATTTTCGACGTCGGTTGGCGCACCGATATCTTCGGTTCGAATCGCAACATCACGCAATATCATTCGAGCGACGACGACAAGGTACACTCCTTCACCGTGCAGGATTCGAGCTTCTCGCCGCTCGGCTGCGGGGTTTACAACGAGAACACCGGCAGCTTTCAGTATTTTCCCAAGGTGGGCAACTATAACGAGTGCAATCTCGACGCGAGCGGCCGCTGGCTGCTCATCATCGACGGCTCGGCCGACAACGACAACTACATCGTCGATCTCCAAAACAACAGCGAGAAGGTCATCTACAATCGGGACGGCCGGCTCGGCCATTTGGACATGGGCGACGGCTACGTGGTCGGCAACAGCGGCTCCGTGCCGCAGCCTCAGGCGAGCCTTCTCTATAAATTTCCGCTCGCCACGACGACCTATCCCGTCGGCCCGGTCGTCTATTACAACGCCGACTGGAACACCGGAACCGTCAATCACGTGAGCCACCAGAATAGGAAGGCCGGAGTTCCCCCGGAGCAGCAGTACGCCTGCGGCAGCGATTTGGACACCAATCCTTCGCGGGAAAACGAGATCGCTTGTTTCCGGCTGGACACGAGCTACGACGCGCTGTTCGTCGCCCCGGTCATGACGGATATGAACGCGCCGGGCGGCGACTGCGATTACTGCAAATATCCAAAAGGGAACCTCGACGTGACGGGCCAGTATTTCATCTGGACGAGCAACATGTACGGCAACCGGCTCGATGCATTCATCGTCAAAGTGCCGGCGCAGCTGCTGACCGGAGTTTCGACCCCCACGCCGCCGCCGCCGCCATCAAACACCCCGCCGGTTATCAGCGGGGTCTCGACTGCGGCGGTCGGTTCGTCTTCGGCGACGATTGTCTGGACAACCACAGCCAACAGCGATTCGCAGGTGGAATACGGTTCGACGACCACCTACGGCAGCGCGACCCCCGTGAACGGCAACTCGGTCAAATCCCATATGCAGACCTTGGGCAACCTCACGCCCGGCACGACCTACCATTACCGCGTCAAATCCAAGGATTCGTCCGGCAACATGGCCGTCTCCGCGGATGCGACGTTTAGCACCACCAATTCGGGAGGTGCGACCGGCGGCGGTTCGATCGTGTCGATCGTCACGCCGTCGGCAGGCGCCGCGGTCAAGGGAAAAGTCAAGCTCACGGCGGCGGCTTCAGGCATGGCAGGCGTTCAATTCCAAGTCGACGGCCTAAACGTCGGAGCGGAGCTTACCAATGGGAAGTTTTCCGTGACTTGGAATGCCACGGCGGCGTTGCCTGGATCTCATATCGTTACGGCCGTTGCACGGGATACGGCGGGGAACACCACCGTCTCCGCTCCGGTCGTCGTCAATGTCCTTCCCGCTAGTGCCAAGGGGAAGATCATGGCGCCGTTCACCGCGAATGTCACCTGGACCAATACAGTCAATGTGACGGCCAGCGGGAACTCGATCCAGAAGACAGGCGGATGCGACGGCTGTGAGGACGCCGGAGCGACCTCGGCCCAGCAGTTCACGGGCAACGGCTACGTCGAATTCACCGCGTCGGAAGCGACGACGCAAAGGGCCATCGGCTTGAGCTCGGGCAACAAGAACACGAGTTACGCGGACATCGATTTCGCGATCATGCTGTGGAACGTCAACGGCGGCTACGTCGAAGTGTACGAAAACGACGTGTGGAAGGCCGGAACCGTGGTCTTTGCCCCTGGCGACGTCTTCCGGATCGCGGTCGATCAGGGGGTTGTCAGATACTCCAAGAACGGCAGCGTCTTCTATACCAGCACAAGGAAGCCGAAGTCTGCGCTGCTGGCCGACACGTCGCTCCGCGGCGCCGGCGCGACCCTTGTGAACGCCGTGATTTCCAAAACCCCCTAAGACTTCGGCAGCTTTTCTCTCCATTCCCAGCAATTCGCGTACCATAAGCGTTTGAGTGGGGCGCGCGGCCGGAAGGCCGCGCGCCCTATTCTGCTATGAGTTCGCACGTCTGATGCGTTTCCCTCAAAGAATTATGTGTCTCCCCGTGGACATTAAAGGCACCTTTGTGGAAATTTTCGCCCCCTTTGAGGAGATCGACACCAATGATGTCAGCCTTACGAACTCTTGTCGTCGTGGCAGCCCTCGTCCTGGTTGCGCTCTCCGTGCGACCGGCCGCGGCGCAATTTCCCGGCGGCTTTATCACCAAAAGCTACGTTGCACCCAACCGGCCGCGGTTGACGCAGTCCCAGATCCAGAGCTTTTTGCCGGCCGGGCGCGGGAAATTCACCTTTCCCGCGCCTTACAATACCCAGGGCGTTCGCATCACCATACCGGCGGATTGCGGGGGCGCCGACTGCGTCGACTACGTCGCGTATTCCTATTGGAAAAACATGAACAACCATCGGAACAGCAACACGATGTACATCGTGCTGGGTCTCAATCGCAATCGTGGCGGTGTGGAGGGCCCGACGCTGTTCACTTACGACAAAGTCACCGATGCCGTGACCAAGGTGGGGGCGCTTTTCAATCCGGCGACGAAATGGAGTTGGGCGTCGGCCAACGGCTGGTACTTCAGCGCCACGCAGCCGACCAAGCTTTACGTGAATTACTGGGGCGACTCCACGCTGTTTCGCTACGACGTCATTAGTCAGACGTTTCAGCAGATCTTCGACATCTCATCGCGCGTCGATATCTTCGGTTCGAGCCGCAACATCACGCAGTATCATTCGAGCGACGACGACAAGGTGCACTCGTTCACCGTCCAGGATTCGAGTTATACGCCAATTGGCTGCGGGGTTTACCACGAGGACACCGGCAACTTTCAGTATTTCCCCAAGGTCGGCAACTACGACGAATGCAACCTCGACATGACCGGGCGCTGGCTCATCATCCTCGAGGGCGGGACGGACCTGGACAATCACGTCATTGATCTGCAAACCAACACCGAGACCGTGATTCTCAATCAAAACGGCCGCCTCGGCCACATGGACCTGGGCGAGGGTTACGTCGTCGGCAACAGCGGGTCGGTTCCCGTCCCCCAGGCGTCGCTTCTATATAAATTCCCGCTCGCGGCGACCACGTACCCGATCGGTCCGGTGGTGTTCTACAACGTCGATTGGAATACCGGGATCGTCAATCACGTGAGCCACCAGAATCGCAAGGCAGGCGTGGCGGCCGATAAGCAGTATGCCTGCGGCAGCAACCTCGACACCGATCCTTCGCGCGAGAATGAGGTCGCCTGTTTCCGCCTGGACACGAGCGATGACGCGTTGTTTGTCGCTCCGGTCATGACCGATATGAACGCCGCGGGCGGCGGTTGCAGCTACTGCAAATATCCGAAGGGCAACCTCGACGTCACCGGGCAGTATTTCATCTGGACGAGCAACATGTACGGCAACCGTCTCGACGCCTTTATCGTCAAAGTTCCTTCGCAGCTGCTGACCGGAGCAACGTCCACGTCCACTCCATCCGATACCACTCCTCCGACGATCAGCGGAGTTTCAGCGCCGCTGATCGCTTCGTCGTCCGCCACGATCACCTGGGGGACGAACGAGGCCAGCGATTCGCAGGTGGAATACGGCATGACGAGCGCCTACGGCAGCTCAAACTCCGTCAATACGGCGATGGTCACCTCGCACTCTCAATCGCTCACGGGCCTTGCCGCGGGCACCCAGTACCACTACCGCGTCAAATCGCGCGATGCGGCGGGAAATCTGGCGACCTCCCAGGATTTTTCTTTCACCACCTCGGCGCCGGTCGACACGACGCCGCCCGTCATCAGCGCAGTCTCCACACCGTCGGTCGGCTCATCGTCCGCTACGATCACCTGGGGGACGAACGAGTCCAGCGATTCTCAGGTGGAATACGGCATGACGAGCGCCTACGGCAGCTCAAACTCCGTCAATACGGCGATGGTCACCTCGCACTCCCAATCGCTCGCGGGCCTTGCCGCGGGCACCCAGTACCACTACCGCGTCAAATCCCGCGACGCGGCGGGAAATCTGGCGACCTCTCAGGATTTTTCTTTCACCACACCCGCGGCGGGAGACACGACGCCGCCGACGGTCTCTGTTACCTCCCCGACAGCGGGCGCACACGTGAAAGGTAAAATAAGAGTGGCCGCGAGCGCCTCGGATAATGTCGGCGTCGTCGGGGTGCAGTTCCAGCTCGATGGGAAAAACCTCGGCAGCGAGGACACGACGGCGGGTTATTCTGTCGTTTGGAATACCTCCAATGCGACGCAGGGCTATCATACATTAACCGCCATCGCGCGCGACCAGGCGGGTAACCGAACGACGTCGGCGTCCGTCACCGTCGTCGTCGGCGCCGTCACCGCCGACACGATCGCGCCGACGGTGTCGATCTCCTCGCCTGCCGGAGGCACGACGGTCTCGGCCACGGTGTCGGTCGCCGCGAGCGCGGGCGACAACGTCGGCGTCGCCGGCGTGCAATTCAAGCTCGACGGCGTCAACCTGGGAGCCGAAGATACCGCAGCTCCGTATTCGATCTCTTGGAACACGACGGCCGCGACGAACGGCGCGCACCTTCTCACCGCGGTTGCACGCGACGCCGCGGGCAATTCGTCCACCTCCGCCGCGGTTTCGATCACCGTGAGCAATACCGCTCCGGCGCCGGTGATTTCGAACGTCCTGGCTTCCCCGGTCACTTTTTCCGGCGCGCTCATCGGCTGGAGCACGGATAAAAACTCCGATTCACAGATCGAATACGGCCTAACGACGTCGTACGGCTCCTCGACCGCCATCGACTCCTCGATGACGACCGCCCATTCGGAAAGCCTCGCCGGGCTTGCCACAAAGACGCTTTATCACTTTCGCGTAAAATCGCGCGATTCTTCCGGGAATCTCGCCGTTTCCGGCGACTACACTTTCACGACCCCGAGTTCGGTGCAGAACGTCGTCTGGACTAACCTCGTCAATGTGACGGCGACGGGAAACTCGATTCAAAAGACCGGCGGCTGCGCCTGGTGCGACGATGCGGCCGCGATCTCCTCGCAGCAGATTTCATCCGGCGACGGGTACGTCGAGTTCACGGCCTCGGAGATGACGACCAATCGGGCGATCGGATTAAGCAACGGCAACACCAACACGACCCGGACTGACATCGACTTTGCGATCATGATGTGGGTCACGCAGCCCTCGGGCACCTGGGCGGAAGTCTACGAGAACAGTGTCTATAAAGCGGGAATCTCCTACACGACCGGCGATATCTTGCGCGTCGCCGTCCAAGGCGGTGTGATCAAGTACTTTAAGAACGGCACGCCGTGGTATACGAGCGCAACCGCGCCGGCCTATCCGCTCCTGGTCGACACATCTCTGTGGAGCGGCGGCGCGACCATTACCAATGCAGTGATCTCCACCTCTAATTAAACTTTGCCCGGACGGGATCACCCGCCCTTGCGCGGCGCGGCCGCCCACGTCGGCCGCGCCGCGCCCGAGACTAGTCGCAGCAGCCCGCAAAAAAGTCCCGCGTTAAGAACCACGAAATAGCGTGCGGCCGTCGCCAGCCTTCCGATCGCGGGCACCGGGCGCAGCAGCGCACCCCCGAGCGCGAAGAAGTAAAAGGCCGCCTGCGCAAGCAACAGCCATGTGAAAAACGGATCGCGTACCAGCATCAAGCTGCCCAAGAACGCCGTCAGCATGAACCACGGCCCCAGCCAACGGAGCACTTTATGGGAGAAGTAAGCCAGGGCGATCATGCCTTTCCACGGCAGCAACAACCGCCACGTCCATTGCAGCGCCTGAAAGTCGCCGGCCCCGATGCGCACGCGCCGGCGGAATTCATCGCGCACCTCGGAGGGAGACTTCTCCCATGCGCGGGCCTCGGGAATGAAGAATATCCGGTCGCCTGAGTGTTGCCGCATGAGCATGGGGATAAGGAAATCGTCGACGATCGCTTTCGCCGGCAAAGGCCGGTAGCGCTTGCGGCGAAACGCGTAGATCGCGCCGTTGGCCCCGAGCAGGCTGCCAAAGCGCGATTCCATCATTTTGATCCATGTCTCGTAGCGCCAGTACGATCCGTCGTGGTTTCCCCGTTCCGAAGGAGAGCGAAGATCCAGAAGGCCGACGGCGATCGCTCCGTCTCCATGCCGGAGCAGCGCTTGTACCAATTTTTGAACTGCGTCGGGAAAAAAATAAGTATTGGCGTCGGTCAGGATGACGATCTCGTTTCGTGCCTCTTTGATGAGGTCGTTCAACACGCTCGATTTGCCCCGTCTTTGCGAGAACGCCAGAAGCCGCACGCCCGGATAGCGCTTTACGATCTGCGTCGTGCGATCGGTAGAGCCGTCCGAGCCGATGAGAATTTCGATGCGCTCCCGGGGGTAATCCAGGTGCAGGAGGTTCTTGATGCGCTCGCCGATCGCGTGCTCCTCGTTATACGCTGAAATGAGAATGCTTACTTTCGGCCATGCGACCAGCGGGGCCGCGGGTCTTTCAGCTCGCGGAACGATGCGGCTTAGAATCCAAAGCAAAGCCGGATATCCGAAGTATGTATAAAACAAAAGCGCAAAGGACGCGACGATAGCCCAGTAGAATAGCGGCTCCATGATCATTCCATACCTCTGTCCGATGTCTCGGAGTTTTATGGGAGGGCGATGGGTTACGGCACTTCGATTAAACGCTCTTCAGTGCCCATCGGGCCGGGCGCAATTTTACGCGCCCCGGCAAGCGGCCGCGCCGCTAATTTCTTCAAGCGCAGAAACGGTCGTTCGACGAGATGGTACGAGCAGGCGGCGACCGCGATAAGCACCGTGAGGGCGCCGACGATCGGCAGTGGAAGCGAGTACGCGGCAAAGATCTTCTCGCCGAGGCCGACGCCTACCTGATGATAAAGATAAATCGAGTAGGAAAGCGCGCCGAGGTACGTCATCCAGCGCCAATTCAGCCAGCTCCAGAGCCAGGAATTCCTCAGGCTGATGACCTGTACGATCAAAACGGCCACCAGCAGGGGATCGAGCGCGAATCCGACGACGTCGCGATACGGCCAGCCGTAAATCTGGTATAGAGCGACGGACGCGGCCAGGAGCGCCAGCGTCACGAGCGAGACGGGGATCGTGCATAGCCGGCGCCACAAGCCTCCCATGCGGCCGCTGTGCAGGAGCACCGCGAGCAGACAGCCGATGCCGAGGTGATCCGCCCGGGTGTCGAACGCCTCATAAATGTATCCCTGGTTGGCCGGAGACATGTATTCGAGCACCCCTCGGTAGATCCAGATCCCGACGATGAGGGCGGTTAAGAATGCGATACGCCACCTCGTGAAGCCCAGCGCGATGAAGCAAAACGGCCATAAAAGGTAGAACTGCTCTTCGATGGCGAGCGACCACGTGTGGCTGTAAGAAGTATTGGGGTCGCCGAGCAGCGCCTGGTAATAATTGTTGACGTAAACCAGCGAGCTGAGCGCCTGCTCCCATACGATCGGCTTGTCGCGAATGATCAGATAGCCCGTCAACAGCAGCCAATAACAATAAAACGCAGGAAAGATCCTGAGAGCGCGCCGCGCATAGAAGAGGTTCAGAGAGATGCTGCCGAACTGTTCTTCTTCCTTCAGCAGCAGCCAGGTGATCAAAAAGCCGCTGAGCACGAAAAAGGCGAGGACCCCGTGTTCGCCCGGGACGGCGACGAAGCCGAAGTGATAGAAAACAACGAGAAACACCGCCACCATCCGGAGCCCGTCGAGTCCCGGGAGGTGGGACTCGGCGAGACCGTTAAGGAGCGATGAGGGAAACGAACGATTAGCGGCGGTTGTCGTCTTGCGAGTCATGTCATGCGGACAGTTTCTCGCGCGTCTTCTGGCTTTGCTTCTGTACGATACCGCGCGTCAGGTCGATGATTGTGTGCTGGGGAGTCGCCGCGGCGAGCGCATCCGCCGCGTCGGCATCGGCATTGCCGATCACCAACACCTCGGCATGCTCGAGCAGTTCCTCGACCGTCTCACACATCAAAGAGGAGATGTGGGGGATTTCCTCTTCGATGTAGCGCCGATTGGCGCCCATCAAACGGGCGAGCGAGACGTTGCGATCGAGGATGCACACCTCGCACCCCTTGCCGATGAGCGCCTCCGCGAGGGTAACCATGGGGCTTTCCCTGAGGTCGTCGGTCGCGGGCTTGAACGAGAGTCCGACGATCCCGACCTTGCGCTTGCGGGTTTTCAACACCGCCTCGACCTGTTGCCGCACCTGCCCGTCGTTCGACGGCAGTATGGAAGAGAGAAGCGGCACCGACAGGTCCGCCGAGCGCGCCGCGTACAGCAACGCGCGGAGATCCTTCGGCAGACACGAGCCGCCGAACGCGAAGCCGGGTCGAAGGTACATCTCGGAAATATTGAGCTTTCGGTCCATCATGAAAATCTTCATGAGCTCCTGCGGGTCGACGCCGACGGCGGCGCAGATGTCGCCGATCTCGTTGGCGAAGGCGATCTTCAAGGCGTGAAACGTGTTCGAAACGTATTTCAGCATCTCCGCTGTCTTGATCGCGGTCTGGACGAAGGACGACTCGACGCCGGCGTAGAGCGATCGGAGCAGCGCGGCGGTCGCGTCGTTTTCCGCCCCCACCAGGGTAAACGGGGGGCGAAAGAAGTCTTTCAGCGCGCTCCCTTCGCGCATGAACTCGGGATTAACCGCCACGCGCAGCGAAGCGTCGAGACCCCGTCCCGCCGCGGCCGTCAGCGCCGGGATGAAGACCTGCTCGGTCGTTCCCGGCAAAACCGTGCTGCGCAGCACGACGGTAAAAGGGGCGGAGCGGGTCGCGAGCGCGGCGCCGATCTCCCGCGCGACACGCTCGACCGCCGAGATGTCGAGCCGTCCGTTAGACCGGCTCGGCGTGCCGACGCAGACGAGCGCGAGATCGCTTTCCCGAATGCCGATCTCGGTGGAGGCGACGGCGCGAAGACGCTTGTCCCACACCACTTCGGCCAGCACTTCGCCGAGGCCCGGCTCGACGACCGGCGGCACCGCGTCGTTCACCATCACGACTTTCTCCGGACTGATGTCCACGCCGAGCACCTGGTGCCCGGACTTCGCCAAACACGCGGCCGTTACGCAGCCGACATACCCCAATCCAAAAACGCTGATTCTCATGTAATGACCTCCTCGCATTGCATTTCGAACTCGCGCGCCGCCTGCCGCCAGGAATAGCGCTCCTCAACCAATGTTCGTCCCGTTTTTTCCAAATAACCTCGACGGCTCGAATCGCGGATGAGGGCGACCACCGCGCGCGCGAAGCCCTCGGCGTCATCCGCCTCGAG
>Ga0075433_10003293_pt1 | contig 12470 bp, 14 predicted proteins | sample RhiMethybrSRZTD2_FD_75299 | JGI IMG/M metagenome (GOLD analysis project Ga0075433, IMG submission 75299) | Populus rhizosphere microbial communities from Tennessee, USA - Rhizosphere MetaG P. TD hybrid SRZTD2 | ecosystem: Host-associated > Plants > Roots > Rhizosphere > Soil | place: USA... | reverse complement strand
TCGACCTCGGCTTCATCGAGGACGTCGAGAAGATCCTGCGGATGTGCCCGAGCGGTCGCCAGACGGCGCTCTTCTCGGCGACGATGCCGCCGCCGATCAAACGCCTCGCCGAGAGCTACATGTACGACCCGAAGACGATCAAAATCACCCCGAAGAAGCTGACCGTCGACGCGATCGCCCAGGCATTCGTCGAGGTGCCGGCGAAGGAGAAGGCAAACCGGCTGGTCGAGCTGCTGAAGGTCGAGGAGCCCGAGCAGGCGATCATCTTCTGCCGCACCAAAATCGGCGCCTCGAAGCTGGAGAAGACGCTGAAGGACAAAGGGCTCGACGTGAAGGCCCTGCACGGCGACATGAGCCAGGGCTCGCGCGATGGGGTGATGATCGCCTTCAAGGACCACCGCGTGCGCCTTCTCGTCGCCACCGACATCGCCGCCCGCGGGCTCGACATCGAGCACGTCACCCACGTGATCAACTACGACGTCCCCGCCTCCTCGGAGGTCTACGTGCACCGCATCGGGCGGACCGGCCGGGTCGGGCGGACCGGCCGGGCGATCACCTTGGTCACGCCTGCGCAGCGCGACGAGATCGGGCGGATCGAGCGCGACGTCAAGACCTCGATCGGCGAGTGGGAGACCCCTGAGGAGCGGATGGAACACGCGCCGCGTCCGCGCCGCCGCGAGCGCGCCACGGTGCGCGAGGAGAATGGCGAAGCCGAGCCTTCGGGAAGCGAGGGCGCAAAGGCGCGCTCGGCGGCGAAGCCGGCGAACGGCACGCCGGTCAAGCTCTTCGTCAACCGAGGCGAGCGCAGCGGAATCGGCGAGGACGATCTGCGCTGGGCGCTGCGCGAGGGCGCCGTTCTACCCGAGGCGGCGATCCACGACGTCCGCGTCCTGCACCGCTTCTCCTTCGTCGAGGTCGACCCCGACCAGGCCGACCGCACGGTCGAGTTCCTCGACGGAACGAAGCTGAAGGGCAAGGAGATCCGCCTGGAGATCGCCAAGAGCTGACTAGCGGGTCAGCTCGGCGATCTTCTCGAAGAGGGCGTCGAAGTCGATCGGCTTGGTGACGTAGGCGGCGACGTCGAGGCCGGCGTGATCGGCGCCGTTGCCGCCGTCGGTGTGGGCGCTGACTATCAGGGTGGGGGTGTCGACGCCGGCGGCGCGCAGCTCTCGCAGAGCGTCGATTCCCGACTTGCGGGGCATCATCGCGTCGAGCAGGAGGACGTCGTGCTGTGCGCCGGCGCGGTGCACCGCGTCGATCACCCCCTGGCCGTCCGCGGCGGTTTCCACCTCGTGCCCCTCCATCTCCAGGCGGGTGCGCATGAGGAGCAGGATCGTCTCCGAGTCGTCGGCCACGAGGATCCGCGCCATCAGCTCACCTCGGCCCTCTCGGCCGCGATCGCCGGCAGCCGCACGCGGAAGGTCGAGCCCCTGCCGGGGGTCGACTCGGCTTCGAGCCTGCCGCCGTGCAGCTCGACCAGCGATTTGGAGATCGCAAGCCCCAGGCCGGTGCCGCCCACCCGCTGGGTCTCGCCCGCATCGCCACGGGTGAATCGCTCGAAGATGTGCTCGAGCTGCTGCTCCGGTATGCCGGGTCCGTTGTCGATCACCTCGATCTCAACCTCGGCATCTACATGGCGGGCCTTCACCTCGATACCCGCTCCTTCCGGGCAATACTCATTTGCATTCGTAAGCAGATTCACCAGTACTTGGCGAATCCTGTCGCGATCGGCCTCGATCCGCGGCAAGGCCACCTCGATCTCCAGCCCGAGCGCCTGCCGGCGGGCGTCGAACTGAGCCCGCATCGTCCGTGCCGCGTCCTCGATCAGCGCCCCCGTCTCGGTCGGCTCCGCTCTGATCGTCAGGCGGCCGGCATCGCTGCGGGCGAGATCAAGCAGGTCGTTGAGCAGGCGGACGAGATGGCGGGTGTTGTCGAGGATGACCTCGACCGTTTCGGCCTGCTTGGGGCTCAGCCGCTCGCGCTCCAGCAGCAGCAGCTCGGCGAAGCCCTGCACCGAGGTGAGCGGGCTGCGCAGCTCGTGCGAAGCGGTGAGGACGAACTCGTCTTTCATCCGGTCGAGCTGGTCGCGTTCGCCGGCGCGGCGTTGCAGCTCCTCCGCCATCTCGTTGAAGGCGGCGCCGAGCGTCGCCGTCTCCGAGAGGCCGCCGATCTTGACGCGCGCGTTGAGGTCACCGCCCGCGAGCTGCCCCGAGGCCTCGACCAGGTCCTCGAGCGGGCGGCGCATCGAGGCGATCAGGCCGGTGAAGAGCAGCGCCGCCCCCGTGAGCCCGGCGATCAAGCCCGCCCCGACCAGCAGCGCGGTATCGCGCGTCTCGCTCGAGATTTCGTCGCGGAGCGCTTCGCGCCGCTTCTGCTGGGCGACGATCGTCGCCCGGGCGGCGGCGGGCCGGCGGCCTTCGGCAAGCCGCGTGCGAGCCTCGATCTCGCGCTGGTAGGCGTGGGCCGTGGCGTTCTCGTAGTCCTGGCGCTGCTGCAGGAAGCGGGCAACGCCGATCACGGCGAGGCCGGTGAGCACGGCGAAGGCGATCGCGAAGCCGATCGTCAGCCGGTTGGCGAGCGACGGGCTGAGCCGGAATCTGCGGCGAGAATATGCTTGCGAGCCGATGGGCGACGAGGCTACAGGCACTCCCGACAGCATCGCCGCGGCGCCGGAGGGAATCGATCGCGCCGGGGTCGAGGCCTGGTTCGAGCGCAACGTCGGCGGGGTCGAGCTGCCGCTCTCCTTCGAGCGGATCTCGGGCGGCCACTCGAACCTCACCTACGGCGTCACCGACGCCGCCGGCCGGCGCTGGGCGCTGCGCCGCCCACCGCTGGGCAAGCGGCTCGGCTCCGCCCACGACATGGGGCGTGAGCACAAGGTCGTCTCGGCGCTGGGGCCGACCGCGGTGCCGGTGGCGCCCGTCGTCGGCCTCTGCGAGGACGACTCGGTGAACGGCGCGCCCTTCTACGTGATGGAGTTCGTCGAGGGTCCGATCCTGCGCGGCCTCGCCGAGGCGGAGGCGTTCCCCGAGGAGTCGCAGCGGCGAGCGATCGGCGAGCGCGTCGCCGACACTCTGGTCGAGATCCACGCGGTCGACCCGGATGCCGTGGGTCTCGGCGACCTCGGCCGCAAGGAGGACTACGTCGCTCGCCAGCTGCACCGCTGGCAGGGCCAATGGGAGAAGTCGAAGACGCGCGAGCTGCCGGCGATCGACGCGGTGCACGAGCGCCTCGCCGCCCGCATCCCGGAGCAGGGCCCGGCGACGATCGTTCACGGCGACTACCGGCTCGACAACATGATCCTCACCCCCGGCGGCGAGGTGGCCGCGGTCGTCGACTGGGAGCTCTGCACGCTCGGCGACCCGCTCGCCGACGTCGGCCTGCTGATGGTCTACTGGCCGCAGCGGGGCGAGGACCCAGTAGCCCTCGGCCAGCCCGCCAACCTGGCGCCGGGATTCCCCACCGCTGAGGAGCTGCGCGATCGCTACGCCGAGCGCTCCGGCCGCGACCTCTCCCAGCTCGATTTCTTCGTCGCCCTCGGCTACTGGAAGCTGGCGATCATCCTCGAGGGCGTCTACGCCCGCTACGCCGCCGGCCAGTACGGCAAGGTCAACGAGGGCATCGAAGGCTTCGCCCGCCTGGTCGAGCGCCTGACCGAAGCCGCCGCCGCGGCAGAGGCACGCGCCTGATCTACGCATTGCATTAAACACTTGACCCAAACCCCTTGACGTGAACCGAGCGACCTGATTGTGTCCCCGCAGCCCTGCAACTGGGTGGGGAGGGCTCGTCCGAGTCGCTCTGCCCGCGATCAAGGAGAGACTCTTGAAGCAGATTCGAAAGCGAGTCACGTACGCAAACGTGATGTCGTCGCTAGCCGTCTTCCTCATCCTCGGAGGCGCCACCGCCTTCGCCGCGGTTAAAAAGATCGGCGCCAACGAAATCAAGGCCAACTCGATCAAGACCGGCAAGATCGTCAAAGAAGCAGTGACGGCCGGCAAGCTGAAGAAAGGCGCAGTGACCGAAAGCAAGCTCGCCGACAACGCCGTGACGACCAAAAAGATCGCCGACAACGCCGTGACCACCAACAAGATCGCCGACAACGCCGTGACCACCAACAAGATCACCGACAACGCGGTGACGAACGGCAAGATCGCAAACGGCGCCGTGACCGGCAACAAGATCGGCTCCGGAACCGTCAGCAAGGGCAACCTCACCGAAGGCACCCTGTTGCCGCGGGCCTTCGCGCTGGTCGAATTCAACGGAGAAGTGGACCCGAGATTCACCGTCGGCGGGATCCCGAACGCCACCATGGTCGGGAGCGCCTACTGCTTCGACACTCCGTTCCCGGTCCTGTCCGCGCAGGCGACCGGTGAGGGAGACGGAGAAGGCAACGACATGCCGAGTGTCCTCATCGCCGGGGCGAACGAAACGTTCGAAGAATGCCCGCCCGGCACCGACGTCGAAGTCGAAATGTGGGATACCGGCCTCGACGAAGAAACGACGGAAGAGTTCTTCCTCGTCCTCTGGTAATCGTTCGACTCAATCGAACCCTTGGGAGGGCCGGGTTTCCCGGCCCTCCCTTCTTTTCAAGTGAAACGTCACCCGGAATCGATGCTGCTGCGCCGTCGAGCGCCCCTGGTCTTCGCAGCCGCTGTGCTGATCCTCGCCGGCTGCGGCGGCTCGGGCGGCGCCGACACCACTTCTAAGGGCGGCGGCAATGTCAAGGACGTCGGCAGCGTCAAGCCCTCGAAGGGGGAAAAGGCGAAAAGCGCGGCAGCCGGCGAGGGCCGGCCGGCCGAAGGGGCGCAGCCGAAGTCCGGGACGAAAGCAGCGAATCCCGCCCAGCGCCCGTCGCAAAACGAATCCGCATCCGGAGACGGTGGGCGAAAGGCTGAATCGAAGGGAACGAAGCATTCGAATGTGGAACCCAGGGAACCGCAGCGGACGGACCCACCGGCCCGAACGGACTCAGCCGACTCACCGACCTCCTCCGAGGTCCCGCCCAGCGACCCCGCCCGGCCCTCAAGCGGCGGAGACGCGAGCAGCACTCACAGCGACCCAGCCCGCTGAGCGCCTGAGCCTTAGGCCATCTGCGTCGGGTGGCGCGGCTCCAAGTTGCCTTCGGCCTCGTTGGGCCGAACCTCTATCGCAAAACGCCCTGCTCCTGCAGCCAGTCGGCGAGTTTGACCTTGTAGGGGTCGAGCTCGGCCAAAAGGGTTTCGACCGCTTGATGTAGAGCCCGCCACGAGACTGGTGGGTAGGCATGGGCGAGCTCGTTGCGCATGTCCTTGACGTTCTGGAGGCGGGTGGCGACCGGTTTCGAGATCACGCGAAGCTCGGCGAGGCGCTCCGAGGGCGAGCCGGTGTCTCTCGCGGTCGGGTCGAGGCGTTGGGCCTCCGCGAGCCCTCGGGACGCCAGCTCCTCCATGTAGGCGATCAGCACATCGATCTCGCGCTCGATCACGGCGACCTTGTTTCTCTCGCGAGGGTCGTTGGACTGCGCGGCCGCCTGTATCGCTGCGACGTCGAAGCTCGGAGCCAGATCCTCGATTGCCGTCAGCAGCTGCTCGCGAGCGATCGGGATTCGGGTGAGGATGTGGTCGAGGCGTTTCTGTCCCTTGGTGCGGCCGTCGGGCCCCATCAGGCGCTGAGCCTCTCGCGCGCTTCGGCAACAGCTTGCTGTGCGGCTGTGTAGATGGAGTGCTCCTCCAAGGCGGCATCGCGCAACACCCGTCGCCGTCTGCCCATGAGTCGCCGCCAGATGTCATCGCGATCGACGATAACTCTGCCCTCGAGCAGCACGTCAGCCAGGAGTAGGGAGGAGCGCTGGGCGTCGTCGAGGGAGACGAGATGGATCGACTTTCCGACGCGGGTCTGGAGGCGCCGTTGAAGCTCGACGATCTGTTCCAGGTCGCCCGTGTCGTGCTCGATCAGCAGGTCGACGTCCGACTCGAGCAGGTCCTGCCCGGTGGCGACGGAGCCGAACAGGACAGCGAGGCGAACGCTCTTCTCGGTACGCAACACCCGCCTCAGCGTGTGCAGGAGCTCCCAGTGGCGGCGCAGGTAGAGCTCCTCGCTGTAAGGCAGCCGCAGCTCGCGGCGCTTGTCGCGCTCAGCCCGCAGCAGTCCTTGGACTGCCCAGCGCCGCAGGGTGCGCTCGTCGCAATCGAGCATTGCGGCGATGGCTGCAAGGCGTTGGCTCATGTGTCCAGAATATAGAGTTTGTATGTCCAAATCAATATAGAGTTTGTATGTCCAAATCAACCGCGAGCCGAAGGACAATCCGTGAATTGACCTGAGGACAATCGGTGAATTAGGTCCCGGACAGGGTGCGCTCAGATAGGCCGCGGGGCGTGTTTGGGCTCGAGCTCGCCGCTTGCCTCTGCCTCGGCGCGCTTTGACCAGCGGTTGAGCTCGCGGCGGGCGAGGACCATCTTGTGGACCTCGTCGGGGCCGTCGGCGAGGCGGAGCATGCGGCTGAAGCGCCAGAGGGCGGCGAGTGGGGTGTCGTCGGTCATGCCCAGCGAGCCGTGGATCTGGATCGCCCGGTCGAGCACCTCCATCACCATGTTGGCGGCGACGATCTTGATCGCCGAGATCGCCTGGCGGGCGGCGCGCTTGCCCTCGGTGTCCATCTTCCAAGCCGCGTACATCGTCAAGAGGCGGGCCTGGTCGATTTCCATCCGCGAGGTCGCGATCGCCTCCTGCACGAACTGCTTGTCGCCGAGCGGGCCGCCGAAGGCCTGGCGCTCGTTGGCCCGCCGGCACATCATCTCGTGCGCCCGCTCCGCCGTGCCGATCGCCCGCATGCAGTGGTGGATGCGCCCAGGGCCGAGCCGATCCTGGGCGATGACGAAGGCCTGCCCCTCGCCGCCGAGCAGGTTGGCGGCCGGGACGCGGCACTCGGTATAGCGGATCTCGCAGTGGCCGGGGCCGCCGCTGTGGCCCATCACCGGGATCGGCCGGACCAGCTCGAAGCCGGGGTTGCCGGTCGGCACGCAGATCATCGAGGCGCGGTTGTAGGGGGGAGCGTCGGGGTCGGTGACGACCATCGCGATCGCCAGCTCGGCGCCCACCGCGCCCGAGGTGAACCACTTGTGCCCGTCGATCACCCACTCCTCGCCGTCGCGCACCGCGCGCGCCTGCAGCAAGGTGGGGTCGGAGCCCGACACGTCCGGCTCGGTCATCGAGAAGCACGATCGGATCCGTCCCTCCAGCAGCGGCTCCAGCCAGCGCTCGCGCTGCTCCTCCGTCCCGTGCTCGGCGAGGATCTCCATGTTGCCGGTGTCGGGCGCCGAGCAGTTGAAGGCCATCGGCGCCGCCGCCGGGCTGCGCCCCATCTCCTCGCAGAGCAGCCCGTACTCCCAGTTGCTGAGCCCCGGGCCGAAGCGCTCGTCGGGCATGAAGAGGTTCCAGAGCCCCTCCGACTTGGCCTTCTCGCGCACCTCGACCAGGATCCGCGGGTAGGGGACGCCGGGACCGACCTCGGCGTCGAGGGCCTCCATGATCCCCCGCTCCTGGGGATAGATCTCGGCGTCCATGAAGTCGAGGATGCGCTCGCGCAGGGCCTCGACCTGGGGGCTGGGCTTGAAGTCCATGGTTGCTGGGCGTCCTCTCCTCGGGTCCGGTCGGGGCCGAACGGTACCGGGCTCAGCGCCGCCGGTAGCGGGCGAAGAGCTCGCCCTCCTCCTCCAGCAGCCAAACGAGCTCCAGCGGCACCACGTCGTCCAGCTCGCCCTCGAGGATCCGCGGCGGGGCGCCGCCCCCGCTCAGCTTCGGCGCGATCGTCAGGAATAGCTCGTCGACGAGGCCCGCCGCCTGCAGCGAGCCGTGCAGCGTCGGCCCCCCCTCGCAGAGGAGCGCCACGACCCCTTCCTCGCGCAGGGATCTCAGCAGCGCCGGCAGGTCGGCCCGCCCCTCGGGCCCGCTTTCGACCACGACGAGCCGTTTGCCGACCCCGCCATAGCCCTCGACCCGTTTCGTCCCGTGGCCGATCATCAGCGCGTCGAAGCGGCTGCGCAGGCCGACCAGCATCGCCGTGTCGGCGTCGGACCCGATCGGCCCCGAGCGCCCCTCGATCGTCGCCCGGCCGTCGACCGTGGCGACGAAGTTCATCGCCACGAAAGGCCGGTCCTCGCGGGCGCCCTCCGCCGGCCGGTAGCCCTCGAGCTGCTCCTCGACCGAGGTCTCGCCGGGATCTGGCAGGAGCCGCCGCATCGGTTCACCAGCCTACTTGCGCCTGAGCTTTGGATCGCATTGCGACCCTAACCTCACACGCAACCAGTCAGTACTGGTGCCAGCCGGCGAACTCGCGGCCGGCGAACTCCCGCAGGGCGGCGACGTCGGGGCCGAAGCGCCCGCGCAGCGTCTCGAAGAGGTCGTCGGGCAGCTCGGGCTTCGGCGCCGGCGGCTTCTCCGGGTCGTGGACGACCTTCTCGACGATCCAGCGCAGCGACTCGGGCAGCCGGTCGAAGTTACGGTCGAAGGAGCGCAGGCCCGGCAGTTTCACCAGCTTCTCCATCACCTGGTATTTGTCGCCCTGCTTGGCGCTCGATCTCTCCCACTCGCGCTCGAACTGCTCCGAGGTGAAGCTCTCGTCGACGCCGGCGAAGCGGAACGCCTTGCGCATCGTCTGCTCGCGTTCGCTCTGCAGCTCCTCCTGCGTGATCAGCTCGATCTGCTCCCGGTCGAACAGCTCCAGGTAGGGCTGTAGCTGCATCCAGTACAGCGAGCGGTGGACGTAGGGGGAGTCGGGGGCCGAGAGGGTGGGGACGAGCTCGCGGGTCTCGTAGCCGGCGCCGGTCGCGTGCACCCAGTGGGAGAGGACGCGCTTGATCGGATCGCGCACCATGTAGATCAGGCGCGCGTCCGGGCAGTGCTCCTTGATCCGCGCCGGCACCCCCTGAAAGCGGGGCAGGTTGGTGTAGTGGGGGGAGGACTCGCCGCGCACCTTGAAGCGGCGGTCGAAGCGGCTCGCGTACCAGTCGAGGCCGAGGTCCCAGTTGAGCTCGCGGGCGAAGAAGTTGAGCTCCTTCGGCTTCGACATCTGGACCTCGGGATGGAGGCCGAGGTAGTGGTGGATGCTGGTCGTGCCGCACTTCAGCCCGCCGACGATGATCAGGTTGGGCAGCTCGGCATGACGCTTGCGGCGTCGCCGCCAGGGGTAGCGGCGGTCGCCGGTGTAGCGCTCGCGGGCTCGCGCGCACATCGCCTCGTCGGCGGGATCGTGGAGGGCTGCTGAGAGGGTCGCGGCGGTCTGGGGCTCTGACACGAGCGGGCTAGTGTAGCTGCGATGTCGTTGGCCGACTTTGCATCGAGCGCCGAATCGTTCGCCCGTGCGACGGCGCGCTTCTTCGAGCATCTCTCCGACATCCAGTGGGCCCCCTTCGCCCTCGCGCTCTGCTGCCTGGCGGGGATGCAGCTGGCCCGTGCCCGGGCCTGGCGCAACGTGCTCCATGCCGCCTACCCGGGCGTCCGCATCTCGTTCCTCCAGCTCAGCGCCGCTTACCTGGCCGGGGCGGGGATCAACGCGATCCTCCCCGCCCACGCCGGCGACGTGACCAAGGTCTTCCTCGTCAAGCGGCAGATCCCCGGCTCCTCCTACCCCGCGGTCACCTCCTCGTTCCTGGTGCAGGCGGTGTTCGACACCGGCGTCGGCCTGCTGGTGCTGCTCTACGCGATCTCGCAGGGTCTCTTGCCGAAGCCCCCGCAACTGCCCGATCTGCCGGCCTTCGAGATCTCCTTCTGGGCGGAACACCCGCAGGTCTTCCTGATCGTCACCGTGACGCTGCTGCTGGCGATTGTCGTCGCCGTCTATCTGTTGTCGCACCGGGTGCGGCGCTTCTGGGACAGGGTCAAACAGGGCGTGGCGATCCTCACCATGCCGCGCCGCTACCTGCGCGAGGTCGCCGCCTGGCAGGGACTCGGCTGGCTGCTGCGCTTCGCCGCATTCTGGCTCTTCCTCGACGCCTTCAACATCGGCGGCTCGGTCGGCAACGTGATGCTGGTGATGAGCGTGCAGGCGATCGCCAACATCGTCCCGCTCACGCCCGGCGGCGCCGGCGCCCAGCAGGCGCTCTTGGTGGCGACGCTGCACGGGCCCTCGCGCACCGCCGTCCTCTCCTTCTCGGTCGGGACGCAGATCGCGATGGCGGCGTGGTCGGTCGTGCTCGGCTTCGCCGCGATGCTGCTCGTCTTCCGCACGACCGATTGGCGCGGTCTGATCAAGCAGGCCGAAGACGATCGAGCGGCGCCCGACGCCTCGCCCGGCTAGCTCGACCAGCCTGGGTAGCGGCTGTCGATGTTCCATCGCCAGGGCGGTTCCTCGCCGGCGGGGAAGTCGTAATGGTCGCGACCGGGCAGCGTCTCCAGGGGAACCAGCGCCGGGTCGTCTTTGAGCAGGACGCGGACATGGCCAGCCGCCTCGATCTCGGCCTTACCGGCACGGCGGACGATTCGTTCCCAGCCGAGCCCCGGGCGGTAGAGCCAGTAGGTGAGCTCGACCCAGCCGAGCGTGGCGCGGCGATCGTCGAGCTGGGTGAAGGCGGTCGTGCGGCGGCCGGAGGCGGTCAGGTGCGGCCCGGCGGCGACCGCGCAGCTCTGCCGGCGGCAGCGGCGGAAGTCGACCGGCATCAGCGGCAGGCCCACCGGGCCCGGGAGGGCGACCGGCGCCGGGGCGAGGGCGCGCGCCAGCCGGGCCAAGGGCCATCCGTAGGCGGGGACGAGCGGGTGGTGACGGCAGGCGTCGGGGAGCCGAGGCGCACAGGCGAGGCGGCGGGCGATCGTGCCGCCGAGGGCGTGGCGGGGGTCGACGTCGCCGGCGGCGAGGGCCGCGATCGCGGTCAGGAGGAGCAAGGCGATCAGGGCCGTCAGCCCCGCTTGCTCGACGCTTGCCGCCCCTCTCTCACCTCGCATGGCGGCGACGCTAGAGCGGGCCGGCGCGCGGGTGGCGCGTCAAACGTAAGGACTTCGTGCCGCCTCTGTCCCGGTCTGCTTAGATTCCCTTGGTGGAGGGCTTCAACCTCTTTGGCGACCCCGACGAGTTCCGCGCCCGCATGGAGGAGCTCAGCGAGCAGATGCAGTCCTCGCAGCGGGTGGCCTGGGCCGACAACGCGATCCGGCTCGCGGTCGAGATGACCGTCGCCTCGGTCGGGCAGCTGGAGCTGACCGGCAGCACCGACGAGCAGGCGATGCAGGTCCGCGACGCGATCCGCGTCCTCTTCCCCGAGGCGGTCACCCTGGTCCGCGAGGCCAGGGAAGGTCTCTCCTAGAGCAGCTCGAAGCGCAGGGATATCGCGCGGCCGCTCCGCGCTCACGGCGGTAGCGTACGCGGCATGCAGCTGGCCGAGATCATGACCCCGGGGGTCGTCACCGCCGCGCCGGAGGCCAGTGCGGTTTCGGTCGCCCGCCAGATGCGCGACAGCCGCGTCGGCTCGGTCGTCATCGTCGACCCGGCCGGTGCTCCGGTGGCGATGGTCACCGACCGCGATCTGGCCGTGCGGGTCTTCGCCGGCGGGGTCGATCCGGAGACGCCGGTCGGCGAGCACGCCTCGCGGCCGCTGATCTGCGGCGAGCCGGAGATGGAGCTCGACGAGGCGGCGGCGTTGATGGTCCAGCATCGGGTGCGGCGGCTGCCGGTGGTCGCCGGCGATAGCCTCGCGGGCATCGTCACGCTGGACGACATCGCGGTGCGGACCGGCAACCTCGAGCTGGCGCAGAGGATGACCGCCGAGGTGATCGAAGGCGCCCTGCCCCAGTTCTACTTCCACGAGCGGGGCTGAGCGGGTTGCGGCCGGACAGGGCGGTGGTGCTGGCCTGGGAGGAGCGCTGGGCGCGGCCGGTGGCGCTGGCGACCTTCGCCTCGATCCTGCTGATCGTCGCCGCGATCGTCGTCGCCAGCCAGGTCGGCGGCGGCAGCGAATCCGAGCTGCTGCGCAACGTCGACGCGCATCGCAGCGACCAGCTGATCTCCAGCATCCTGCAGGCGATCGGGGTCGGCCTGCTGGCGGCGCCGCTCTACTACCTCTTCCGCGCCGCCCGGTCGCGCAGCGAGAAGATGCAGGGCGCGATGGTCGGACTGGTCATCGTGGCGCCGCTCTTCCTCGCGGTGCTGGCGATCCTCAGCGGCATCTCCAGCCTCCACGCGGCCTCGGACTTCGTCTCCAACGAAGTGCCGCGATTGACGGCGAAGGGGATCGCCCTGGGCAGCGACCGCGCCGACGAAGCGGCCAGCGACACGATCAAGGAAGCGCCGCTGCGCTCGCTCGCGGCCGTGTTCGGCATCGCCGGCCAGATCGGCTTCCTCGTCGCCATGGTCTACAGCTGCCTCCACGCCATGCGAGTTGGCCTGCTGACCCGCTTCTGGGGATCGCTCGGCATGGCGCTCGGCGCCGTCTCCTTCCTCTTCTTCCAGTTCACCCTGCTCTGGTTCATCTACTTCGGCCTCCTCCTGAGCGGCTGGGTGCCGGGCG
>Ga0075433_10003288_pt1 | contig 12484 bp, 9 predicted proteins | sample RhiMethybrSRZTD2_FD_75299 | JGI IMG/M metagenome (GOLD analysis project Ga0075433, IMG submission 75299) | Populus rhizosphere microbial communities from Tennessee, USA - Rhizosphere MetaG P. TD hybrid SRZTD2 | ecosystem: Host-associated > Plants > Roots > Rhizosphere > Soil | place: USA... | reverse complement strand
GCTTGCCCGAATCAACCACATTGAGGTGGGGATCAACTTGCGGACGCTCTTGCAACGGCGCGTCGATCTCTTTGAACTTACCGTCTATCAGCCGGAGTTCCATGTCATTGTCGGGCCCGACGGGCGAACGAACTTCCCATCGCGACAAATGCAGCAGCAACCGATGAATTTCAGGATTTCCATAGAAAACTTCAATGTGCTGAATGGTTCTGCGCTTTTGAATGAACAGCGCGTTCCATTTGATTTGTCATTAACTAATCTTGTCGCGGCGCTGAAATACGAGGATGCACGAGAGGTTCTCGAAGCACATCTGAGTTACGACGGTGTTCTCGATAGAGCTCCGGATGTACGGCGGCCGATTCCTTACAGCTTTTCCGGAAAAATCGATTACACGCGGGAAACCGTGTTGGCTCACCAAATTGTTGTCAGATCTGGAAAAAGCGAGCTCAGGCTTCAGGGAAGAGTTAACCAGGTCTTGAGCAAAAGCATTTCCGGAAGGCTCGCGTACTCCGGCAACACGCAGGCCCGGTTCCTGAACTATTTCTTCACCGAAGAAGTATTTGATGGAAACGCGGATGCCGAGGGCTCGTTGGAGTTCACGGCCCAAACCTTTTCGACGCAAGGCAAGGCGAAATCGCAGGCAATCGATCTTGAAGGCTGGCACGCGACCGCCATCGAAGCCGACTATGCCTATCGGTTCCCGGAACGGCGCGTTTCTGTTAGTAAATTTGATGCCAGGCTCGCAGACGGCACCATTTCCGGTGAAGCTACTGTGGAGAACCTTCCTGGTCCCTCAAGGGTTATTGTGAGTGTCGACTACACCGGGGTCGATGCGCCGCAAATGAGCCGTGCCTTTCCATGGGATAAAAGATATCGCATTACCTCAAAAGCATCCGGAAAGCTGGCTGGGTGGTTCGAAGGAAAGCTTGCACGCTTCGATTTTGCCGGCCATCTCGACTTAGCCAGCTACCAACCACCGTTCGTACCTGGTTCAGTGCCCCTCCCCGTAGACGGTTCCACGGACTATCAGTTACAGCCGGGATCAGCACGGGTTTCAAATGCCAACTTGCGCTTCTACTCGAGCACGCTCCAGGCCGACGGTCTGATTGATCAAACGATGTCCAATCTGAAAGTCAACTTCACGTCCAGTAATCTCAAGGACGCCGCCTTCTTGTACTCGGACGCAAACGGAAGCGGCTCGTTCAACGGCACCCTGAGTGGAGCGATTGCTCAACCTGTGCTCGACGGCGAATTCACAGTTCAGAATCATTTATACCGGCAATGGACAATGCAACAAGTCACCGGAGGGGTACTCCTGGATTTGCGAACGGAAAATGCCGTTTTGAAAAATGTCCGGATAACCCAAGGTGAGTCACAAATCCTGGTGAACGGTAATGCCGCGCTGTCAGGCTCACCCGTCGACCTTCGTGTGCAGTCGACCCGTGTGACGGCGCAGGACGTCCGACCTTTCATAGGGCGTGATATCGGCGGGACTTTTGCAGGTGAGGCTCACGTCACTTCGCTAAGGCCAAATATAGCTATGGAAGGAGCCCTCCGGGCTGCCGGTCTGTCCTACGAAAATCACTTTGTCGGTAACGTTCGAGCTCAGGTCCGTTATGTCGATCCGGAAATCAATCTGGAACAGGTGTCCATAGAGCAAAATGGATCAACGCTATCGGGAAGTGCATCATTTAATCGCGCAACGGAAGCTTTGAAGTTCACCGCACGAATGAGTTCCGTCGATCTTCAGACATTGCACGACCTTGGGCTACCGGACGCGGTTAAAGGGGTCATTCGCCAGGCAGAAATTCAGGGAAGCGGCACAATCAGTAGCCCCAATCTGAAAGGGAACGCCCTACTGCAAAATCTTGCGGTGAACGTCGAGTTTTTTCCGGAAGCTCGCGTTGACCTTGCGTCGACGGGTACGAAACTCGATGTTTCGCTGGAGACGGGCCGCAGTTTTAGTCTCAAAGGGCAAATCGACATGGCGGCGCAGGGCTACCCTTATACGGCCCGCGCAAACTTTACTCAATATCCATTGGAACACGTCGCCAAATTTTCAGAAGGGACACTGGCCGCAACGGGAATCGCGAATTTGTCGGGCGTATTGACGGATCCATCCCGCTTGCGTGGAGAGGGGCGCATCGAGAGCGCCGAAATCCGCGTTCGGCAGATTAGCGCTCGTACGACGCAACCTTTCACATTTGATCTCAATACGGATGAGCTCACGCTGAACGATGTCGCCTTAATGGGACCGTCAACGCAACTCCACCTGACTGGAACAATCGGTCTTACCGAACGCGCGCCTTTAAATCTGAGTGCCACCGGCCAAATCAATCTAGGATTGATTTCAGCGGAATATCCGGAATTCGTTTCAGACGGTTCTATGGACGTCAGGATGGATGTTCGCGGGACAGCACAGGCGCCGGATTTCCGAGGATTGGCCGTACTGACAAACGCCTCACTTAGCCGCCCCGGGCTGTTCACCAGTCTTACAAATCTCAAGGGCACTCTACTCTTCAATCAAGATCAGATCCGCCTGAACGACATGGAAGGCCGTGTAGGTGGGGGGACTGTTCGCGCCCAGGGGACGGCCATGATTCAGGCCGGCAATGTACAAGGAATGAATATCGAAATTGAGGCCACGAACGTGCGGTTGAGGGGGTATCCCGAAGGCTTGCGCGCTGTCGTGAACGGAAAAATGGTTCTTCGAGGAACAGTCGCTTCACCGCTCCTCGAAGGAGATATCCAGATCCAAAGCCTGGCTTATCGCAGTAATTTCGAAGACTTTCTCGCCTTGTTATCGCAAGAGAACGTACAAAGAAATCCGAAGCCGTTTGGGCGAACACGGCTGTCGCTACACGTCGAGGGCGGCAAAAACATTACGATCCAAAATCAACTGGCTGAAGTGGAAGCGCGTGTGGATATCGATTCGAAAGGCACCATCGACGAGCCCTCTATTACAGGACATATCGAGTCGAGCGGCGGCACGTTAACCTTCAGGGGGAACCGTTATACGGTAACGCGCGGGAATATCGATTTCGTCGATCCTTTGAGTATACAGCCGGTGATGGATATCGAGGCCGAATCGCAAGTCCGCGACTATCTCGTGATCCTCTCGATCACAGGCAAGGGGGACAATCCAAAGTTATCTCTTCGTTCCGAACCGCCGTTACCAGAGTTGGAAATTGTGAGCTTGATTGCGGGCGGCAGTACCCGGGACGAGATTGCTGCAAGGTCACCGACGGTTCCAACGAGCGAAAAGCTTTTTCAAAGCGGCGCCGCTTCGATTCTCTTTGATCTGCTTCAGCAGCGGGTCGGCAACCGTCTCGGTCTACTTGGTAGCGGCAAAGTGCGTATCGATCCATTCCTTGTCGGGGCAGAAAACAACCCGGCAGCAAGGATCACAGTCTCCGAACAGGTGACGAAGGATCTGTCGATCACGTATTCTCAGGATCTTTCGTCAAACCGCCAGCAGGTGATCACGATCGAGTACTTTGTCAGCCGGAATACATCCGTCGTTGCTTCACGGGATGAGTTGGGAAACTTCGGCCTCGACGTCCGTCATCGTACGCGGATCAAATAACCGCAATACAATCGATCTCTACCAAAACGTCGCGCGGCAGGCGCGCCGCTTCGATAGTCGACCGCGCCGGCTGCGAAGAAGTAAAAAACTCCGAATACACTCGGTTCATCTCCGCGAAATCGCCCATACGCTGAAGAAAAACGGTCGTCTTCACCACATTGTCTGCCGAGCCTCCGGCTGCGTCGACGATTGCGAGCAGGTTCTGTAGTACGCGTCGCGTCTGCCCGGCGATGCTGGTGTCGTCGATCAATTGGCCCGTTGACGGATCGATGGGAATTTGGCCGGATACGAAAACCCATTCGCCGCTGCGGAGGGCCTGTGAATAGGGACCAATCGCGGATGGAGCCAATGTCGTGGAGATGATCTGTTTATCCATACTTTAGCGTGCCGTATTAACCACACGGGTAGAACGCGCGACATCATAAACACCGTCGATTTTCTTGATGGATGCGATCACACGTTCCAGATGCTTCATATCCGGAATCTGAACCGTAATATCGATTGTGCCACGCTCATCGGCGGTTCGCGCTTCAAGGTTCAAAATATTGGAGCGGACTTCTGAGATTGCAGCGGCGATCTCCGCCAGCATCCCGGGCCGATCTTCCGTGAGAATCGTTAAGGGAACCGCGTACGCTTCAGGCGATATAGGAGCAGTCGCCCATTCGACTTCAATTTTCCGGTCTGCTTCGTACAAGAGATTCTGAACGTTGGGACAATTCTTTGAGTGAACGGCGACGCCTTTGCCGCGAGTAATATAACCGATCACTTCTTCTCCGCGGATCGGATTACAGCATTTGGCGCGATACACCAGCAGATCATCGAAACCTTTTACCTGCAGCTTCGCATCGCTACCGATTCCAAGAACGCGCTTGACGACCGAGGCCAACCGCGACTCTTCCTCAACCGACGCTTCCTTCAACTCATCCGGCGACAGGCGTGCGATGAGCTGCTTGGCTGACACTTTGCCATATCCAATCGCGGATAGCAGATCCTCGACCTTGCTCGAACCATACTCCGATAGGATGGCTTGTAGATTTTCGCCGTCGAGCAAATCCTTAATATTTTGTTTGTACTTCCGAGCTTCCTTCTCGAGCATTTTGCGCCCCAGCTCGATGGCCTTTTCACTCTCCTGTTCCGTCAGCCAATGACGAATTTTGTTTCGAGCGCGGGAAGTCTTGACGAAGGACAGCCAATCTCGGCTTGGCTTATGTCCCACTTGGGTGACGATTTCCACGATATCGCCGTTGCGAAGTTTGGTGCGGAGCGGAGTCATGCGGCCATTGATTTTCGACCCGACACAACTGTGGCCGACTTCCGTATGGATCGCATATGCGAAATCGATGGGCGTTGCATCCCGTGGTAACGTGACGACCTTGCCCTTAGGGGTGAAGGTATAGACTTCCTCCGGGTAGAGATCAATCTTCAATGTACTCAGGAAGTCGGCAGGATCCTTCATCTCCTGTTGCCATTCGACGAGGTGACGCAGCCACGAAACCCGCTGATCTTCGCGATCATCCGCCACGAGCTTTCCGTCTTTGTATTTCCAGTGCGCCGCTATACCTTCCTCGGCAATGCGATGCATCTCCGAGGTGCGGATTTGCACTTCGAATGGCTGGCCACCAGCAATCACCGAGGTGTGCAACGATTGATACATGTTCGGCCGCGGCATCGCGATGAAATCCTTGATGCGACCAGGCACGGGCCGCCACGTATTGTGGATGACCCCAAGTGCGGCATAGCAGTTCTTGACGTTATCGGTGATGATCCGCAGCGCGAGCAGGTCATAAACCTGATCGATGCTTATCCGTTGCTTCTTGAGCTTTAGGTAGATGGAATACAGCCGTTTGATCCGGTAGTCGGTGGAACACGGAATCCCGTGTTCCTTCATCTTGTCCTCAACGGTTTTCGTCACTTCCGCGAGAAACGCTTCGTGCTTTCGGCGATTTCTTTCAACGAGGTCTTTCAGTTCCTGGTAGCTCTTCGGATCGAGATACGCGAACGACAGATCCTCGAGCTCGCCGCGGATTTTTCCCATTCCAAGCCTGTTCGCGAGCGGTGCATAGATATCCATGGTCTCGCGAGCGATGGCCTCGCGACGGTCGGCCCGAAGGTAGGCGAGCGTTCGCATGTTATGGAGACGGTCGGCGAATTTGACCATGATGACGCGAATATCGTCAGTCATGGCGAGAAGCATCTTACGGAAATTCTCCGCCTGCTTCTCCTCTTTAGAAGTAAACGGAATCTGACTGATTTTCGTCACACCGTCAACAATGTGCGCGACTTCGGGCCCGAAAAGCTCTTCGATTTTGTCGAGGGTAGTCAACGTATCTTCGACGACATCGTGGAGCAGTCCGACGCTGACGGTGACGGCATCCATCTTCATTTCTGCCAACAAATTGGCGACTTCGAGAGGGTGCGTCAGATACGGTTCGCCGGAGGCGCGCAGCTGTCCTTTATGCTCCTTCGCCGAGAAAATATACGCGCGACGGATAAGGTCCAGGCTATCGCCAGGATGGTGCTTCTCGACGCGATCGAGAATCTCCTCCAAACGAATCATGTTCGTGATTATATGAAGCAGGAACACAAAAAGCACAAGAAGCACAAAAAACCTGATATTCAGTTTTTTGTGCTTCTTGTGCTTTTTGTGTTCCTGCTCTTGCTTTAATTATTGCCGACTGCCTGCGATTTTTTCTTCTCAGCGTTCTTCTTGCGTGTTTCGAGCGATTTGTTGAACCACTCGTCTGCCAGATCGGTCAGTTTTTTCCTATCCGCATCGTTAGTGGCAAGCCGGGCCTTCTCGCGATAGAGCAGATTCTTATAGGTCATCGCATCGTCGTAATCGGGATTCAGGGCGAGCGCCTTATCAAGATTCTGTAACCCTTCGTCGACGAGTTTGCCTTGCTCCTCTGCAGGCGGCGGATTGTTTTTGTCGTAAACGATAATCCAGTCCACGCTGCCGATCGCATAGAAGGGGACCGGATTCGACGAATCCAGCTGTGCGTACTTCATGTAATAGTCGTGCGCCTTCTGGAATTGGTTCGTGTTCTGGTGGATGCTTGCAAGTCCGGCGATAGCGTTCACATTGTTTGGCTCACGCTTCAAAACGTTTTCGAATGTCTGGATAGCCAGCTGAGCATTCTTGTCGTTTTCTTCGCTTCTCCCGCCAGGAATGTACTGTTGCGAGTATGCCGTTGCCAAATAGATTTCTGCAGTCGTCAGATCCGGATCGAGTTCGACCGCCTGCTTGAAATAGGTCACGGCATTGTCGTAGTGCGCGTCTCGAAAGGCGCGAACCCCCTTGTTCAGGTTGTCACGCGCCTGCAGTTTCGCGCAGCTGGTGGCTGCAAGAGCTAAAATCGCCAGCAAGGCGAGCATCAGTTTCGCTGGTCGCTTCATCTTTGCCTCCTACTTGCCGGCTTGAATTTGTTCGGTCATCAGACCGATTTTGTCCACGCCGGCCCCCTTCGCAATGTCGATTACTTCGACCACGTCCCGATAGAGAAGGTCGGGATCGGCGTTTACGAAGGCAGTACGTTCGTTACGGGTCTTAAAGATCTCTTGAAGCTGATCACCCAGGAAACGAAGTTCGAATACATCTTGATTGATTTTGATCGTTCCTGTTTTATCGATCGAGATCACGACGGTCTTATTGAGCTGATCGGGAGGAGGAGGAGGTGTACCCGGCGGAGGCGGTTGTGGAACCGCAGCGTCCAGCCCCTTCGGGGTCAGCGGTGTAATCGTCATGAAAATCACAAGCAGGACCAGCAGAATATCGATGAACGGAGTTACGTTGATATCCGCTTTTGCCGAGATCTTTTTCTTCACTTTCTTCATCGCTGGTGCCTCCTACCTGCGAACCCGATCGTCCAGGCGTTCGGTCAGCAAGCCGACCTGGTCAACGCCGGAGTTTCGAATATTGTCGACGACCTGAACAACATCGCCGTATTTCGCGCGATTATCACTCTTGACGAAAACTTTCTTCTCGAGGCGATTGGCCAACAGATCATTGACCTTTGAAGCGAGGTCATCGATATTGACCTGATTCTGTCCGAGGTAGAACTTTCCGTCGCGCGTAATGGCGACAATGATCGCGTCGTCGCGATCGGCTTCTTTCATGTCGATCGGATTCTTTGTCCTGGCGAGTTCGACGTCCTTGCCCTTTTGCAACATCGGTGTAACGACCATAAAAATGATCAGAAGAACAAGCATCACGTCCGCCATTGGCGTGACATTGATATCGGAGGTGACTTCTCCTCTACCTCCGCTTGAACTTATTGCCATGGTTATTTCCTCACCCCGTGCTGTTTGATGAAATAGTCGATCAACTCAGATGAAGAGTTGGTCATCTCGATGCCGAACGCTTCAACTTTATTGGTGAACCAGTTGTATGCCCACACTGCCGGGACGGCCACGAACAGACCGAATGCGGTCGTGACGAGAGCTTCCGAGATACCACCTGCGACGGCGGACAAACCGGCAGTCTTTTCCGAAGACATTCCTTTGAACGCGTTGATGATGCCGACGGTAGTTCCGAAAAGACCGACGAACGGAGCGGTTGCTCCAATGGTTGCCAACCCGGAAAGACCACGCTTCAGTTCAGCGTTAACAATCGCTTCAGCGCGTTCGCATGCGCGGCGCGAAGACTCGATCTGTTCGCCCGCAATTTCACGCGAAACGGCGTGCGCGCGAAACTCCTGGAGACCCGCTTCGACGACCTTTGCGAGATGGCTCCGCTTGTTCTGCTCGGCAACGCTGATTGCTTCTTCGATCTTTCCTTCCTTTAAACAACCGGCGACAGCGGGGGCAAATTCGCGGGACTGTTTGCGAGCCTGACTAAAAGCGATGTACCGGTCGATCATGACGCCGATGGACCAGGCAGACATGATTGCGAGCAAAATGACGACGCCCTTGGCCATCGGACCCATATTGCTCCACATCGAGCGTAGATCGAATCCGACTTCGTTACCCTGTAGAAGCATCATCGCAAAAAAGTTAAGCTTAGCAACAAGCATAAAATCAAACTCCTCCTAAACCTGACATAGCAGGTCGAAATAATTCAAATTTGGGAAATCTCGTTAGTCTTTTCCGTCTCTCACTGGGAGAACGCGAAATTCACAGTAATCGTAGTGACGACGGGCACAGGCTCGTTATTCAGCAACGTCGGCTTGTAGCGCCATTGCTTCACAGCGTCGATTGCAGCTTGAATCAACAGCGGGTGGCCCGTAATGACCTTGAGGTTATCGATTGTTCCTTCTTTGCTGATTTCAGCTTCCAGAACGACGACACCTTGGATGCGTGCTTGTTTCGCAAGAGGCGGGTAGACCGGCTTAACCTGCGAGATCAAGTTCGCCGCAATAACATTTCCTCCAACACGGACGCGCTGGGTCGGCGCCGGTGGTGGGGGTGGCGGCGGCGGTGGGGGTGGTGCGGCATCTTCCTGGGCCTTCAACACGCCTCCCAAAACGCCGGACAAGACGCCGGAACGCGTACCACCGACAACTCCGACAGTTGGCGTGGGCGCGGATTCGACGATCTTTGCAATTTCTTTCGGAATTTCGGTTGGCGCAACGATCGTGCCTGGATCCACCTGTACTTGTTTAATGACAACCGGCTTTACCGGAGCAACTTCCGTTGGCGGTGGTGGTGGTGGTGGCGGCGGTGGTGGCGGAGCAATCAGCATCGTCATCAACTGTTGCTTCGGCAGCTCCGAATAGGAAATCAGCGGAATGAGAATAAGGATCGCGACCAGCACGATGTGCACAATTGTCGAGATCAGGACCGTAGTGCCCTTTTTACTCTGCATCTGTCCGCCGGACTCAAGTAAGGAATCCTCGAACATACAACCTCCAATTTATCTAAATTCCCGAAACTGTCCGCGCTTTACGCTACGAAACAACGGTGACGGTCTAAATCAGGGCAGGTTTTTATAACAGGATCGCAACTTATATCAGTGCAAATCCAAACTGTCAACCCAGCCTCCATTTAGTCTCCGATCTTTACGCTCGTTTCGGCTTTGGTGTCTTTGCAACCGTCTTTGCGACTGTCTTTGCAACTGCGGGCCGGGTTGGTACCGCGACCTGCGGCACCGCTCTCCCGCGAATGTTTGTGTAAACCAGCACCAGGGGCGCTGCAATAGCGATGGACGAATATGTTCCTACGATAATGCCAACGACCATCGCGAACGCAAAGTGATTAATAATCTCACCGCCAAAAACGAACAGCGCCAAAACCGTGAGAAACGTCAATCCTGATGTCAGGATTGTCCGGCTCAGCGTCTGGTTGATGCTGTCATTCATGATGGTTTCCAGCTCATCCCTGCGCCGGATCTTCAGATTCTCGCGAACCCGGTCGAAAACGACGATCGTGTCGTTCACCGAATAACCAACCAGGGTCAGCAACGCCGCAATCACTGTCAGATTGATCTCGCGATTAAAAATCGAGAACAACCCAAGGGTCACCAGCGTGTCGTGAAAAACTGCAAATACTGCGGCAGCTCCATAGATCCACTCGAACCGGAACGCAATGTAGACCAGGATGCCGCCCAGTGCATACAGCGTGGCGAACACGGCCTGGCGCTTCAGATCATCTCCAACCTTTGGACCGATGGACGTTGCGCTCAGAACTTCAAACTGCCCCTGAAAACCCTTATTCAGCGCACTAATAATGATGCTGCGGCCGGCGCTGGCGTCCTCCTCCTTGGCCCCCTGAAATTCGATGATCACATCGTTTCGACCTGCGATTTCCTGGGGTTGACTGTCTGCCGCTCCGTTTTCCCGCAACAACTGACGGATCTTCTCGACATCGGGCTTTTGCTTGAACCGGACCTGAACGATGGTCCCGCCCTTGAAATCGACTCCGTACTTGAACCCACCCTTGATCACCAGCGATATCAAGCCAAGAAGCATGAGACCGCCGGAGATGGCCAGAAACAACTTCCGCTTTCCCAGCCAATCAACCTTGATATCCCTAAACAGCTCAATCATTCGAACTTACCTTTTAGACACCAGCGTGTCTTCAATTGTTCCCAGATTCTAAATGCTAATAGTTTCAGGGCGTTGTCTGCGATTAAGCACCCATTCAAAAAGGGTCCGCGACACGAAAACCGCCGTGAACATGTTCGAAACGAGGCCGATCACCAGGGTCACCGCAAAGCCTTTTACCGGACCCGTTCCGAACAGAAATAAGAAAGTCGCAGAAATCAGGGCAGCCAGATGGGTGTCTACGAGAGTTATAAAGACACGGCCAAAACTGGTGACTACCGCAGAAACGGCTGTCTTTCCGGCGCGAAGCTCTTCCCGAATGCGCTCGAAAATCAGCACATTCGAATCGATGCCGACACCGATTGTGAGAATGACACCGGCAATCCCGGGCAGCGTCAATGCCGCGCCAAAGTAGGCCATCGCGCCGAACAGGATGATGAGATTCAGCACCATCGCGATGGTCGCATTCACCCCGGATAGCTTGTAATAGACGAGCATAAAGACGACGACGGAAAGCAGCGCAACGACGGCGGCAATGAGACCGGCACGAATGGAATCCGCGCCGAGCGTGGGGCCTACCACCTCTTCATCGAGGTACTTTATCGAAGCGGGTAATGCGCCAGACCGCAGGACGAGCGCCAAATCCTGGGCAGCCTGGGGGGCAAAACCTGACGCTCCGCCGGTAATGATCCCTGAATCCGTAATCCGTCCATTGATTCGCGGCGCGGATTGGATTCGCTTATCGAGAACGATGGCCAACATTTTGCCCATGTTCTCGCCTGTGACGCGACCCATCCGCTGAGCCCCGTCGGCATTCAGATTGAAGCTGACTGCCGGGCGGCCATTTTCGTCGCGGGAAGGGTAAGCGCCCTTGAGGTCACGGCCGGTGATCGAAGCAACCTGCTGGACTGCGTAATACGTGCCTTCGGCCGATGCAACGTCCCGCTCAACGGAGGGAAGAACCTCGAGATTGGAAGGCACAAAACCGCCGTAATTCTGAGCGGCCGCTGCCTGACTCGGATAGGGCCCGCTATCTACCAGTTTCAGTTCCAGCTGCGCGGTCGATTGCATAATGTTTTTCACGCGAGCCGGGTCGTCGACACCGGGCAACTGAACGAGGATCTCGTCTTCTCCGGGTCCCCCGTGTTTCTGGATGACGACTTCGCCGACACCAAGCTGGTCGATTCGGTTCCGGATTGTGTTGATTGCTTGATCTACGGACTGCTGGCGGTATGCCTGTTCTTGAGGAGGTTTCAGGCGAATCGTATACGTATTCGGCACCTCGCCCGCCGTCGATACCAGATCCCATTCCGTGAACCGCTCATTCAAAATGCGTCGGAAATCCGCATCCTTATTGGGATCAACTCCCACAGCTTGCAACGTGTTGCTTTGGGTGCGAGTCAGCTGCCGGAAGATGATGTTTTGCTTCTGAAGCTCCTGCCGCGTGCTGTCGATTGCCTGATCGGTTTCTGCACGGATGGCATCGTCCGTCACGACCTGCAGAACCAGGTGCGTTCCTCCCTTGAGATCCAGGCCCAAATGCACCCTTTCCTTCATCTTCGCGAAACTCGGAGGAAATCCGGCAAACAACGCCACGGATAGAACCGTAACGCCCACAATGATTAAAAGTCGCGTTCGAACTCGCTTATTCATATTGCACTTATTCTGTTTCGGATCCCTGCAACGCGGTGACTGCGTTTCGGGAAAGCTCGATTTTGACGTTCTCCGCTATGCGCAGCTGAATTCTGTCGTCTTTGAATCCTACTATCGTACCGTAAATCCCGCCTGAAGTGACGACCTTATCGCCCGCCTTCAGATTGCTGACCATCTCCTGGAGCTTTTTTTGACGGCGGCGCGCGGGGAGAAAAACGATGAGGTAAAAAATTCCAAGTATGAAGATCAGCGGCAAAAACGAAAC
>Ga0075433_10003285_pt1 | contig 12488 bp, 10 predicted proteins | sample RhiMethybrSRZTD2_FD_75299 | JGI IMG/M metagenome (GOLD analysis project Ga0075433, IMG submission 75299) | Populus rhizosphere microbial communities from Tennessee, USA - Rhizosphere MetaG P. TD hybrid SRZTD2 | ecosystem: Host-associated > Plants > Roots > Rhizosphere > Soil | place: USA... | reverse complement strand
GGCGACGCGCGGCGAGGCGGTCCTGGCGGGCCGACGCGCGGACGCGGCCATGCTCGCCGAGGCTGGGCGCGCGCTCGATGCCGACCTCGATCCGCCGAGCGACGTGCACGCCAGCGCGGCCCTGCGTCGCCACCTCGCCCGGGTGCTGATGGCGCGCGCGCTGGCCGCCCTCGTGGAGGCCGCATAAGGCGATGGACGCGCGCCACGAGGTCGAGATCGCGCTCATCGTCAACGGCGTCGCCGTCCGCCGCCGGGTGGAGGCGCGCAAGAGCCTCGTCGACTTCCTCAGGGAGGACCTCGAGCTGACCGGATCGCATGTGGGCTGCGAGCACGGTGTCTGCGGCGCCTGCACGCTGCGGGTGGACGGAGCCCTCGCGCGCGGCTGCTTGATGCTGGCCGCGCAGTGCGACGGCAGCCGGGTGGAGACCATCGAAGGCGTGGCCGCCTCCGGCGAGATTGCGGATCTGCAGCGCGCCTTCGCCGAGGCCAACGCGCTCCAGTGCGGCTACTGCACGCCGGCCATGCTCCTCACCGCGGACGCCCTCCTGCGCGACGATCCCGCCCTCGACGCGGCGTCGGCGCGCCGCGGCCTGTCGGGCAACTACTGCCGCTGCACCGGCTACCACGCCATCGTGGAAGCCGTCCTCGCCGCCGCCCGCGTGCGCCGGGAGGCCTCGCGTGGCTGACGCGCCCGCGCGCATCCCCGAGGGCGAGAGCTACATCGGCCGCAGCATCGTGCGCCCACAGGCGGCGCGCCTCCTGGCCGGGCGCGGGCAGTTCACCGACGATCTCCGCCTCCCGCGCATGCTCCACGCGGCCTTCCTGCGCTGTCCACACGCCCACGCCCGCGTGGTGTCCCTGGACGCGCGCGCCGCATCGGCGCTCGCGGGTGTCGTGCGTGTGATTGCGGGCGATGAGATGGCGAGCCTCTGCGCGGGCTGGGTGGGTACGCTCGCGCACTTCCAGGGCATGAAGTCGGCGCGCCAGCATCCGCTCGCCCGCGGGCGCGCGACCTGGCAGGGGGAGCCGGTGGCCGCGGTGGTGGCGGAGAGCCGTGCGCTTGCCGAGGACGGGGTGGCGCGCCTCGCGGTCGAGTGGGCGCCGCTGCCCGCGGTCACCGACGCCGAGACGGCACTGGCGCCGGAGACGCCGGTGATCCATCCGGAGCTCGGCGACAACCTCGCGTTCTCCCTCGAGCTCGAGTCCGGCGATCCCGACGGCGCCTTCGCGGGCGCCGATCACGTGTACCGCGACACCTTCTGGATGGGCCGCCACACCGGCGTCACGCTGGAGCCGCGGGCCATCCTCGCCGACTTCGATCCCACCGAGCGTCGGCTCACCGTGTATCACTCGTTCCAGGCGCCGAACATGATGCAGGACATCCTCGCCCGCCATCTCGCGCTGCCCGAGGAGAACGTGCGGGTGATCTGCAAGGACGTGGGCGGCTCCTTCGGCATCAAGGTCCACATCTATCCCGACGAGATGGCGACCTGCGCCCTGGCGGTGCTGCTGGGACGGCCGGTCAAGTTCGTCGCCGACCGCCTCGAGTCGTTCCAGTCGGACATTCACGCGCGGGATCATCGCGTCACCGCCGAGGTGGCGGTGCGGCGCGACGGGACCATCCTCGGCATGAGGGTCGACGATCTCACCGGCATCGGTCCCTACTCGGTGTACCCGCGGACCAGCGCGGTGGAGGGGAACCAGACGGTGAGGCTCACGCCGGGCGTCTACCGCTTCCGCGACTACGCGGCCCGGCTGCGCGTGGTCTTCCAGAACAAGACGCCGATGTGCCAGTACCGCGCGGTGGGTCACCCGGTCGCCTTCGCGGTCATGGAGGGCATGGTGGATCGCGTGGCGCGGGAGCTGGGGCTCGATCCCGTGGAGGTGCGGCGGCGGAACTACGTCACGGCAGAGATGTACCCCTACACGTCGCAGACCGGCTACTTCTTCGAGCGCCTGTCCCACGAGGAGTGCCTCGACCGCCTGCTCGCGCTCGCGAGCTATCGCGCGCTCTGCGCCGAGCGCGACGCCTTGCGCGCCCGCGGCGTCTACCGCGGTCTGGGCCTCTGCGCCTTCATCGAGCTGACCACCCCCGGGCCCGCCTTCTACGGCGTGGGCGGGGCCCGCATCTCCTCACAGGACGGCTGCACGCTGAAGCTCGAGCCCAGCGGCGCGGTGACCTGCACCACCGGCGTCACCGAGCAGGGGCAGGGAACCGACGCCATGCTCGCGCAGGTGGTCGCGACCACGGTGGGGGTGCCGATCGAGCGCGTGCGCGTGCTCACCGGCGACACCCTGGTGTCGCCATACGGCGGCGGGACGTGGGCCTCGCGGGGCGCCGGCATCGGCGGCGAGGCGGCGCTCCAGTCGGGCAAGGCGCTCAAGGCGAACATCCTCCGCGTCGCCGGAGCCATGCTCCAGTGCGAGCCCGACGACCTGGACCTCCGCCGCGGCAAGGTGGTCGACGCGGCCAGCGGCGAGGTGCGCCTCGATCTCGCCGAGCTGGGGCGGGTCGCCTACTTCCGGCCCGATACCCTGCCCAAGGATTTCCAGGCCGAGCTGACGGTGACCCGGCACTACGTGCCGCGCCACCAGGGCTTCGCCTTCACCAACGGCATCCAGCTCTCGCACGTCGAGGTCGACGTCGCCACCGGCTTCGTGCGGCTGCTGGGCCACTGGGTGGTGGAGGACTGCGGCCGCATCATCAACCCGCGGCTCGTCGACGAGCAGCTCCGCGGCGCGATCGTGCAGGGAATCGGCGCCGCGCTCTTCGAGCACTGCGTGTACGACGACGCCGGCCAGCTGCTCACCGGCACGATGGCCGATTACCTCGTGCCGATGGCCGCCGAGATGCCGGACATCGTCGTGGGACACGTCGAGACACCGACCGCGTTCGCCGAGGGCGGGTTCAAGGGCGCGGGAGAAGCGGGCACCGCGGGCGCGCCGGGCGCGGTGCTCAACGCGGTCAACGACGCGCTCGCGCCGCTCGGCGCGCGGGTCACGCGCCAGCCCATCACGCCGGAGGTGGTGCTGCGCGCGCTGGGAACCCTCCCATAACTTGACACATGCCGGGCAGGGCCTCGATAGTCTGGACATGGAGGGGCCAGCGCAGGAGGGACCGAGGAGCCAGCCCTCGTTCTTCCGCAGGCCGCCCGCGCCGACCTCCTCCGGATCCGTGCCGCCGTCGCCTCCCGTCGTGACGCCGCCGCCGGCCCTGCCCTCGTCGGGGATCACGCCGCCGCCTCCGCCGCCCCCGGTGATGGTGCCGCCGCCACCCCCACCCCCGCCCGCGCGGCGTCCGAGCGAGCCGCCGCCCCCGTACGCGGACGGCGAGACGCATCGCTTCGTCTTCCACGGGCGCGGCGGCTCGCTGTTCGGCATCCACATCGTCAACGTGCTCCTCACCATCGTCACCCTCGGCGTCTACTACTTCTGGGGCAAGACGCGGGTGCGGAAGTACGTCTGGGGACAGTCGGAGATCGCGGGCGACCGCTTCGCGTATCACGGGACGGGACGCGAGCTCTTCCTCGGCTTCCTGAAGGCCCTGCTCGTCTTCGCGCTGCCGCTCTACCTCCTGTACCTCGTACGCGCGTTCGCGCCCTGGGTGGCCGTCAAGGTGGTCGCGGCCATCCTCAGCTACATCATCGCGAGCGTGTTCTTGCCCCTCGCCATCGTGGGCGCCCGCCGTTACCGGCTGAGCCGCAGCTCCTGGCGCGGCATCCGTTTCTCGTTCCGGGGCACGGCATGGGAGTTCGTGAAGTTCTTCATCGTCAACACGCTCCTCGTCTCCCTCACGCTCGGGCTCTGGTACCCCGTGTTCGACGTCGGTCGCCACGCGTTCCTCGTTCGCCACTCGTGGTTCGGCAACCGCAAGTTCGACTTCGACGGCTCGAGCACGGGACTCTTCGGCCGCTTCGTCCTCACCCTCGTCCTGACCCCTTTCACGCTGGGGCTCTGCTGGTTCTGGTACCTTGCGCGGAAGCGCCGCTACTTCTGGGACCACACCACCTTCGGGGCCGCCCGCTTCCGCAACACCACGCGCGGCGGCCCCCTCCTCTGGCTGATGCTCGGCAACCTGATCCTGCTCGTCGCCACGCTAGGGCTTGGCTGGCCCTGGGCGCAGGCGCGGTCGGCGCGCTTCCTAGCCCGCAATCTCTCCCTGGTGGGAACGCTCGACCTCGAGGGCATCGAGCAGGATGCGCGGGCCGCGTCGGCCACCGGCGAGGGCCTCGCCGGGTTCCTCGACATCGGCACCCTCGACCTCGGCTAGGCCGAGTCTTCCGCCATGCGCACGGATTGGGACGGCCACTATCTCGACGGGCGCGCGCCGGTGCGACGTCGCGCGCGCGTGCGCCTCACGCGCACCGGGATCGAGATCGTCCCCGAGGGGGGCGCCGCCGCATTCTGGCCCTATGCGGAGGTGCGGCAGACGCAGGGCTGGCACGCCGGCGAGGAGGTCCGCGTCGAGCGAGGCCGGGACCTGCCCGAGTCGATCGTCATCGACGATCCCGCCTTCCTCGAGGATCTGCGCGAGATCGCGCAGGCGCCGGGGCGCCGCTTTCACGATCCGCGCCGCCGCGGGCGGCGGGTGGGCTACACGGTCGCGGCCGCGGCGGCCATCGTCGCCATCTGCGCCGGTCTCTATCTCTGGGCCATCCCCGCCGTCGCGAACGTCGTGGCGGCACGGGTTCCTGTCGCGTGGGAGCAGGATCTCGGGCGCTCGGCGATCGACAGCATGGTCCCGAAGGACAAGGTCTGCCGCGAGCCGGACGGCCAGCGGGCGCTCGAGTCGATGGTCGCCACCCTGGTCGGCGCGGGGCCACCGTCGCCGTACACCTTCCACATCCAGGTCGTCGACAGCAAGACCGTGAACGCCTTCGCGGCGCCAGGCGGCTACATCGTCGTGCTGCGCGGGCTTCTCGACGAGGCCCGTCGCCCCGAGGAGCTCGCGGGCGTGCTCGCCCACGAGATGGAGCACGTGCTGCGGCGCCACTCCACCAAGGCCATCGTGCAGCACGTCTCGACGGGCCTCCTCATCACCGCGCTCACCGGGGATGTCAGCGGGGCCATGGCCTACGGTCTCGAGAGCGCGCGGGTCCTGGGCCAGCTCCGGTACAGCCGCGCCGCGGAAGCCGAGGCCGACGAGCAGGGGATCAAGCTCATGATCGCCGCCGGGCTCGATCCCGCGGGCATGATCGAGTTCTTCGAGGGGCTCGAGCGGAAGGGAAAGGACCCTGCCGGGCTCCTCAAGTATCTGTCGAGTCATCCCGGCTCAGCCGACCGCGCCACCCGGCTGCGTGAGCTCGCCGCCGACGCTCCCCCGGCCAGGCGCCTCGCCCTGGAGCCGCGCGCCTGGGCGGCGGTACGCGCCATCTGCAAGAAAACAGGCACTTCCGGGTAGCCCGCCCCGGGGGCGCCGGCGGGTCCGGGCCGCCAGCCCGGCCGGACTCAGCTCCGATCCGCGACACCCGAAGTGTCACGGGTGTCAGCGTGTCAGAGCATGACGTCGGGCTCGTGACCGCCTCCCGGAAGGGGAGAATTGGTAAGTCCTCGCGTTCCTGACGGAAGTCCTCGGATCCGGGCCTGCCCGGGCCTTGGTATCCACCTTGCTGCCTTAGGGCCGCCATGTGGCTCAAAGCTCGACGCCCGAACACGCCGCACCTGCGGGGCAACCTCAACGCCTTCATGGACGAAGGCTCGGAGTTCGAGGGCCACTACACCTGTAGTGGGACCGTGATGTTCAGCGGCAAGCTCCGCGGCGAGATCGATTCCACCGATACGCTCATCGTCGGGGAGCGCGGCCGGATCCAGGGGACCGTCCGCGCGGGCTCCGTGATCGTCCATGGGGAGATCGCCGGCAACGTGATCGCGACGGACCGGGTCGAGCTCAAGGCCACCGCGCGGGTCACGGGAGACATCGAGGCGGCGGTGGTGGTGATCGAGGAAGGCGTCTTCCTCGAGGGGCACTGCCGCATGACGCGGCCCCGGCCCGCGATCGAGCCGACGAAGGTGTCGGTGGTGGCGCTTCAGTCATGAACTGGTACATCGCGCGCAAGAGCCGTGGGCGGCTGTTCCATCACCTGCTGTTCATGCGGGCCGATGGCGGCCGGACCCGGAGTCTGCACGTCCCCCGCGTGGCGACCTGCGTGGTGGGGGCGGTCCTCGCGGTCATCACCGGGACGCTCGGCGTGGCGACCGCCGAGTACCTCACCCTCAAGCGCCAGGCGATGACGCTGGCCGCCGCGCATCGGGAGGCAGCCGAGCAGCGCGCGCTGGTGGAGTCCTTCCAGAAGCGTATCGGCGAGGTCCGCAAGGAAATCGCCACGTGGAAAGAGATCCACGCGCGCATGGCCGAGCCCTTCGGGCCCGACGGTGGTCCGCGCGTCAGCGGGGCGCTCGGCGCCACCACCACCGGCATGGGGGGGAGCACCGGGCCGCTGCACACGGATCCGGAGAGCGACAAGCCGCAGGTCTATGAGGAGGTCGAAGCCCTCGCGGCCAGCGTGCTCGAGGAAGGCCCGAAGGTGCGCGCGCTCGAGAGGGTCATCACCTCCGCGGGCAAGGCCATCCAGGCAATGCCGTCCCGGTGGCCGGTGCGCGGCGCGGTGAACTCCGAGTTCGGCCGGCGCAAGTCGCCGTGGGGCGAGGCGATCGAGCACCACAGCGGCCTCGACATCGCCGCGCAGATGGGAACGCCGGTCAAGGCGCCGGCCACCGCCACCGTGGTGTTCGCGGGACCGGGCGGTGAATACGGCAACTGCGTGATCCTCGACCACGGCAACGAGCTCAAGTCGCTGTACGGTCATCTCTCGAAGATCAATGTCCGCCAGGGACAGCGTGTCGAGCGCGGGACCATCATCGCGCTGACCGGCAACACCGGCCGCAGCAGCGGCCCACACCTCCACTACGAGGTGCACGTGAAGGGGCAGGCGGTGAATCCGCGCGCCTTCCTCTGGAACACGCCCGACCGCAGCTAGTTCCCCTCGCGCGGCTCGGCGCCGCGCTGCTTCCCCTCGAGCTCCGCCCAGCGCGCATAGAGCGCGTCGACCTGCGCGCGCGCAACCTCCACCGCGGCGTAGCGCGCGGCGAGCGCCGCCGAGTCCGAGGCGACCTCAGGATCGTCGAGCGCGCCGCGGCTTGCCGCCAGCGCGGCCTCGGCCGCTTCGATCGCCGCCTCCATCCCGTCCCATTCGCGGCGCTCGGTGTAGCTCAGGCGCTTGATCCCCGGCCTCTCCCGCGGCGCGGCGGCCCGGGCGGGGCTCGCCACCACGCGCACCGGGCGCGCGGCCTCGCGCCGTGCCGCCTCCCACTGCGCGGTATCGGCGAACCATTCCGCGCCGCCCGCGCCGTCGAGGGCAAGGATCGCGGTGGCGGCGCGATCCAGCAGAAAGCGGTCGTGGGTCACCAGCATGACCGCGCCGGCGAACTCCGCCAAGCTCTCCTCCAAGACCTCGAGGGTCGGGATGTCGAGATCGTTCGTGGGCTCGTCGAGGAGCAGGAGATCGGCCGGCTCCAGCATGAGGCGCGCGAGGTGCACGCGCGCCCGCTCCCCTCCGGACAGGCGTGACACGGGCAGCGACAGCTGCTCCGGGCGAAAGAGGAAGCGCTTGGCCCAGGCGGCGACATGGAGCGCGCGGCCCTGGTAGATGACGCTGTCGCTCTCGGGCGCGAGCGCGCGACGGAGCGGCGCGGCCTCGTCGAGCCCCGCCCGATGCTGGTCGAAGTGGGCGATACGCAGGCCTGCGGCGCGCGCGATCTCGCCCGCGTCGGGCGCGAGCCTGCCGTCGAGCAGGCGCAGCACCGTAGTCTTGCCGCTGCCGTTGGGGCCGATGAGGCCCACACGGGTGCCCGGTCCCAGGACTAGATCGAGCGCGCGCACGATCGGTCGCCCGCCACGCGAGAGGGCGAGTCCGCGGGCCACCAGAAGCCGCCGGGTCGGGCGCCCCGACGCCGCGAAGTCGACCTCGGCGCGCGCGCCCGCCGCACGTCCCCGTGCGGCGGCCAGCTCGTCCATGAGCCGACCGGCCTCCTTGATCCGCGCCTGCTGCTTGGTGGAGCGCGCCTTGGCGCCCTGGCGAAGCCACTCGATCTCGCGGCGGACGCGATTGGCGAGCGTCTCCTGATAGGCGGCGTCGGCGCGCAGCGCCTCGTCGCGCGCAACCAGGAAGTCGCTGTAGCGCCCCGCGGCCTGGAAGAGCCCGGTGGGATGCACGCGGCTCAGCTCGACCATGCGCTCCGCCACGCGCTCGAGGAACCAGCGGTCGTGGCTGACCGCCAGGTACGCGGCGGTCTCCGCGCGCAGCGCAGCTTCCAGCCACAGGATGCCGTCCACGTCGAGGTGGTTGGTGGGCTCGTCGAGGAGCAGCACGTCGGGCCGGCGCGCGAGCTCGCGCACGATGGCGAGGCGCTTGCGCCAGCCGCCCGAGAGGTCCTCCACGCGCGCGCCGGGCTCGGTGAACCCCGCCCGCGAGAGCGCCATCGCCACGCGCAGCGCCGCCGCCGTCGGGCCTGTCGCCTCGGGGTCGCCGGACTCGCGCACCGCGGTGGTGACGACGCCTTCCACCGTCTCGCCGGGCGCGAAGGTCGGCTCCTGCGGCACGTAGCCCAGGCGGGCCTGGCGCCGCAGCGACCGCGCGCCCGCGTCCGGCACTTCGACACCGGCGAGGAGGCGCAGCAGGGTCGTCTTGCCCGAGCCGTTCGGCCCCACGAGGCCGACGCGGTCGCCCTCAGCCAGCGTCAGCGAGAGGTCCTCGAAGAGCGGCGCGGCGCCATAGGCCTTCGCCACGCTCTGGACGGAGAGCAGCGTCGCCGGCGTCACGCGCGCCGCCGAGCGGACGGAGGGGAAGCGATGGCGGTGACGAGCGCGTCCTTCTCCGCTCGCCGCAGGCCCTTGAGCCGCGCTTCCTCGCGGAGCGCCGCCGGCCAGGTGCGCACGCGGCGCGACCACGCGAGCGTCACCGGAAGGCGCGAGCGCGTGTAGCGCGAAGCGCGGCCTGCCGCATGCTGCGCTAGGCGGCGGTCGAGGTCCTTGGCCGAGCCCGCATAGAGCGACCCGTCACCACAGCGGAGGAGATAGACCCAGGGCACCGCGCGGGCGGCTCAGGCCGGCGCCTTCCAGCCCTTGAAGCGCTCGCGCAGCACCTTCTTGTCGAACTTGCCCACGCTGGTCTTGGGCACCGCCTCGATGAATGCGACGTCGTCGGGGAGCCACCACTTCGCGACCCGCGGCGCGAGGTAGTCCAGGATCTCCTGCTTGGTGAGCCGGCCCTTCCACTCGGGCTTGGGCACCACGCAGGCGAGGGGGCGCTCCACCCATTTGTCGTGAGGGACGGCGATCACCGCGGCCTCGAGCACCTTGGGATGGCCCATGATGGTGCTCTCCATGTCCACGCTGGAGATCCATTCGCCGCCGGACTTGATGAGGTCCTTGGTGCGGTCGGTGATCTGCACGTACCCGTCCGGGTCGATCGACGCCACGTCGCCGGTGCGGAACCAGCCGTCCGGGGTGAACTGGGCGGCGCCGGCGGGGTTGTTGTAATAGCCGCTGGTCACCCACGGCCCGCGCACCTGGATCTCGCCCACCGCCTTGCCGTCCCAGGGCTGGACGTGGCCCGCGTCGTCCACGATGCGCATGTCCACGCCCGCGACCACCGAGCCCTGCTTGGCGCGAATGGCGTAGCGCTCATCGTCGGGCAGGCCGTCGGTGTAGGAGCGCGGGCGGCACACCGTGCCGAGCGGGCTCATCTCCGTCATGCCCCAGGCGTGGAGCATGTAGGCGCCGTACTTCTTGTCGAAGTCCTCGATGAGCGTCTGTGGCGCCGCCGAGCCACCGATGGGAATGCAGCGAATGGACGAGATGTCCCAGTGCGGCTCCTTCTCGAGAATGGCCTGGATGGCGATCCACACCGTGGGCACCGCCCCCACCAGGGTGACCTTTTCCGCATGGACGATCTCGATAATGTCCCGCGGCTGCGGGTTGGGCCCGCCGAAGATCTGGGTGGAGCCGTTCATGACGCCGGCGAACGGCACGCACCAGGCGTTGGCGTGGAACATGGGCACGATGTGCAGGATCACGTCGCGCTCGCAGATGCCGAGCACGTCCACCGTGGACGAGGCGAAGCAGTGGAGGAAGATGCCGCGGTGGGTATAGAGCACGCCCTTGGGATGGCCAGTGGTGCCGGAGGTGTAGCACATGCCGGCGGCATCGGTCTCCTCGAGCTTGGGCCAGTCCTCGACGGGCCGGGCGTCCGCCAGCAACGCCTCGTAGTCCAGGGCGCCGCTGGGAATCTCCGCGGACGGCGAGTCCTTCATCACGATGAAGTGCTTCACCGACTTGAGATCGTTCTTGATGGGCTCCAGCAGGGGCCAGAGGCTCGCGTCCACGATGAGGACCCGATCCTCGGCGTGATTGACGATGTAGGTGATGTCCTGCGGCGAGAGCCGGATGTTCACGGTGTGGAGCACCATGCCCATGAGCGGCGCGGCGAAGTACACCTCCATGTGCCGGTGCGAGTTCCACGCGAAGGTGCCGACGCGCTCACCCTTCTTGAGCCCCAGGCGCTGGAGCGCGGCGGCAAGGCGGCAGACCCGGTCCGCGTAGTCCGCATAGGTATAGCGCTGCAGCCCCGCCCCGGGCACCCGCGTCGCGAGTGTCTTCCGATGGAAGACCTTGCGGGTCCGCTCGAAGAAATGGGTGAGCGTCAGCGGGTAGTCCATGATGAGGCCCTTCATCGTCCTAGTACCCTCCCAGGTCTTCCGACGTGGCGCAGCGGAATCCGACGAAGTGATGCCCCCGGCGCACGCCGCGAGGCTCGTAGTGTCGTCTGAGCGTCACCCGCAGCGCGTCCGCGCCGTCGTCATGGGCGGCGCCCCGGACTACGCGGGTGGCGTTCGGCTCGGACCCCTCGCGTCCGTCGTCGGCGCGATACGGGTACGACCGGTACTGGCTGGACGTCCACTCGCGCAGATTGCCCACGAGATCGTGAACGTTCAGCGGGCTCGCGCCGGCCGGCCGGTCGCCGGTGGGCTCGGTGCCATTGTACGCCCGCCCGTACACCGCCCGCGCCGGGGTGGGGGGCTCGTCGCCCCACGGATAGCGGCGTCCGTCGTCGCCGCGCGCGGCCTTCTCCCATTCCGCCTCGGTGGGCAGGCGCAGGCCGCGCCAGTGGCAGTAGCCGCGCGCGCCGTACCAGGTCACCTCCACCGCCGGATGCTCCGCGAAGCCGGGGTCGGCCTGCCAGCGAGGGCGCTCGCCCGCGCGCTGCGTCCGGTGGATGCGCGCATCCGCGTCATCCCAGTCGAAGTAGTCCTCGCCCTCCGGGCTCTTGAGCCCCTGGGCGTCGAGGAACTGCGCGAACTCGCGGTTGGTCACCTTGTGCCGATCGATCCAGAACGGGCCCAGATAGAGGCGATGCGCGGGCGCCTCATCGGACGCGTCCCGATCGCTGCCCATGGTGAACGGCCCGCGGTTCACGAGCATCATGCCGTCCGCGCCGGCGGGCGGCGCCCCGGCGGCGAGCACGGCGAGCATCGCGGCGACGCAGACGCGGACGCTCATGTCTTTCGCCGCGCGCGCGGCGTGGCTAGGATAGTTGCCGCACGTCCCGCCTGTCAACGCAGCGCCAGGAGGCTCATTCATGCCGGTGAACGTCGCCCAGCTCGCGCCGTTCCTCCTCGAGGCCAAGCGCCGCACCTACGCCGCGCAGGGCGACGAAGCCTCCGTGAGCCTCCCGCTCATGCCCGGGTTCGTCTCCGGGAATCAGTGGGAGGACGGCCCCGAGCGCTTCCGGGGCGTCGGGCGCATCGCGCTGGCCGGCCGGCGCGTCTACGAGCTGCTCTATGCCGGCGCCTTGCTCCGGTGATATGGTGAGGCGGCATGAACTCCCGCTGGGATGACGCGACCGCGGCCGCGCTCGGGGGCCTCGATCTCCTCGTCTACGCCTCCCGGCTGATCGGCGCGGAAAGCTCGCTGGTGGTCTGGGGCGGCGGCAACACCTCGCTCAAACAGGTCGAACGCGACCATCGCGGCCGCGAGTGCCGCGTGCTCCGGGTCAAGGGCTCGGGCTCCGACCTCAAGAGCATCCAGAAGAAGGACTTCCCGGGTGTCCGGATGGACGACATCGAGGCGCTCCTGCCGCGTGACGACATGGGCGACACCGAGATGGTCGACTACCTCCGGTTCGCGCTGCAGGATCCCGGCGGGTCGCGCCCCTCCATCGAGACCCTGCTCCACGGCTTTCTGCCCGCGCCGGCGGTCTTCCACACCCACGCCGATGCCATCGTGTCCCTGACCAACAACGCGAACGCCGAGCGCGTGCTGCGCGAGGTCTTCGGCGACGAGGTGGTGGCGCTCCCGTATCGGCGACCGGGCTTCCGTATCTCCAAGGACGTGGCCGATACGCTCGGCGCGCGCCCGCGCCTCCGGGCCATGCTGCTCCAGAAGCATGGCACCATCTGCTGGGGCGACACCGTCAAGGAGGCCTATCTCG
>Ga0075433_10003282_pt1 | contig 12493 bp, 11 predicted proteins | sample RhiMethybrSRZTD2_FD_75299 | JGI IMG/M metagenome (GOLD analysis project Ga0075433, IMG submission 75299) | Populus rhizosphere microbial communities from Tennessee, USA - Rhizosphere MetaG P. TD hybrid SRZTD2 | ecosystem: Host-associated > Plants > Roots > Rhizosphere > Soil | place: USA... | reverse complement strand
GATACGCGGGTCGAGGAAGGCATACGAGAGGTCGATGAGGAGGTTCAGGCCAACGACCATCGCCGCGATGATCAGGTTCACGGACTGCACGACCGGATAGTCGAGCTTGCCGAGCGCCTCGAAGAAGAACAGCCCGACGCCGGGCAAGCGGAAGATGGCCTCGATGATCACCGAGCCGCCGATGTAGAGCGGCATCTGCAGTCCGACGAGGCTGATCACCGGGATGAGCGCGTTCTTGAGCGCGTGGCGCAGGACGATGCGGCGCTCGGACAGGCCCTTCGACCACGCGGTCCGGATGTAGTCCTGCCGCAGGACGTCGAGCAGCGAGCTGCGCATGATCCGCATGATGGGCCCCGCGCGCGTCACGCCGAACACCAGCGCGGGGATGAGCATGATCTTGAGATTTTCGACGGGCGACACCGTGAACGCTACGTACGTCCACACCGGGGTCCAGCGAAACCAGATCGCGGGCAGCACGACGACCACGACGGCGAGGCCGAAATACGGCACCGACAGCGCGAAGATCGACAGCACGCGGCCGACGTAGTCCGAGACGGAGTCCTGACGGGCGGCGGAGACGATGCCCACCGAGACGCCGATCACGACGGAGACCAGGATCGTCAGCACTGCGAGCTCCAGCGTCACGGGAAAGCGTCGAACGAATTCGTCGAGGATCGGCTGACGCGTCCAGTACGAGCGCCCGAAGTCGCCGCGGAGCACGATGTTGCCGATCCATTCCGCGTATTGCATGTGCATCGGCCGGTCGAGGCCGAGGTCGTGGCGCAGGGCGGCCAGTGTCGGCGCGTACGCGTGTCCCTCCACCATGCGTGTGGCCACGTCGCCGGGCATGAGCCGCAAGAGCAGGAACACGATGATGCTGACGAGGAAGAGCGTCGGCACCGCCAGCGCCACGCGGCGGACGACGTACTGCTTCACCGCCGTCCTACTTGTCGAGCCACGTAAACACCAGCCGCATCCCGATCCCGTACCCGTCGTGGTGCTGAAAGCCCTTCACGTACTGCGGATGGGCGACGTACTGCGGCCACTGGGGCGCATACACGTAGTAGGCTTTGTCGGCCAGGTAGCGCTGGATGTCGTCGATGAGCTGCTTGCGCTTCTTGGGATCCATCTCGCGTCGCTGCGCCACCAGCATGCGCGTGAGCTCGGCGTCCGCCACGTGGCTGAGGTTCGTCGGCAGCTCAGGCGCGAAACGGCCGAACAGAAAGTCATCGACCTCCGTGAACGGCGTCGACGGACCCATCGCCATCTTTTCGTACTTGCCGACCATGGTCGTCGACGAGTACTTGCCGTACTCCTCCGGCTTGAGCTCGACGGTGATGCCGACCTTCGCGAGATTGTCGGCGGCGAGCTCGTAGTACGAACGCCACGGCACCACGTAGCCGGGCCAGTGGAACATCGGCACCGTGAGTCCCTTCGCGTAGCCCGCCTCGGCGAGCAATCGCTTGGCTTCGGCGGGATCGTAGCCGACGAGATACTTCGCCTTCGCCGGATCCATCTTCGTGGCGTCGAGCTTCCATTCCTTCAGCGCGCACGGCACGGGCCCGGCGTCCACGCAGCCCTCGCCGAAGAGCAGCGCGTCGTTCCACGCCTTGCGGTCGAGGGCCAGGGAGACGGCGCGGCGGACGCGGACGTCATTGAAGGGGGGCTGGTCGGTGCGGAACGAGATGTACGGCAGCCCGATGATCAGGTAGGGCGTGAGGGTGAGCTCGGGATTGGTCTTCTGAACCGCCTTCGCTTCTTCGGGACTGATCCAGCCCCAGATGTGGGGAAGCTCGGCCTTGCCGGCGCGCAGCACGGCCACGCGCGCGGCCGCGTCCGGCGTGATGTCGATGACGACGCCGTCGAGGTACGGCAGCCCTTTCATGAAATAGTCGGGATTGCGCTCGAACACGACGCGGACGCCCTTGTCGTAGGACTTCAGCACGAACGGGCCGGTGCCGATCACCGCCTCCGGCGTGTTGAAGTCTTTGAATCGATCCTCGGCCTCACGCGGCAGGATCGCGCAGAACGACGGATTCGCGAGGTGATTGAGAAACGGCGCGTACGGCTCCTTGAGCGTGACACGTACCGTGTACCGATCGACCACGTCGACGCCCGTGACCGGCTCGAACCGCGTGCGGAACGCAGATTTCGCCATGAACCGCTCCAGCGAGTACTTCACGTCGTCCGCCGTCACCTCGCGCGCGTTGACCGGCGGCTTGTTGTGGAAGCGCACGCCGCGGCGCAGCTGAAATGTGTAGACGCGGCCGTCCCGGCTCACGGTCCACTTCTCCGCGAGATCCGGCACGATCGAAAAATCCGTCGGTGACTTCTGCTCGGGACCGTTGGGGAAACGCACGAGCTGGCTGTACGACATGCTCACGTAGGAGTGCGTGAGGAAGCTGATCGAGAGATGCGGATCGAGACTTGGCGCCTCGCGCTCGGCGATGCGAAACACGCCGCCCCGCTTGGGCTGCTGCGCGTCCGCCGGTGTCGGCACGACGCTGATGAGCAGCAGCAGGACGGTGAGCAGCCGCGCGAGACGTCGCATCAGGTGGGTCCTCCTCTCTGAGGGCGCGTCATTATACTCAGTCGGCCGGAACGGCCGGGGCCACAAGGTACAATGAGCCCAACGCGGAGGCTTGAATGCCAAGAACCCCGCTGGAGCCCCGGTTCACCGTCGACTATCTGTCGATCCTCGACGCCGAAGGCAACCTCGACGCCTCGCTCGATCCGCGACTGTCCGGCGACGAGCTGAAGCGCTTGTATCGCGCGATGCTGCTCGCACGGCGCCTCGACGAGCGGATGGTGCGGCTGCAGCGGCAGGGCCGCATCGGCACCTTCGCGCCGATCAAGGGCCAGGAGGCCTCGCAGCTCGGCAGCGTCGCCGTGCTTCGGCCGAGCGACTGGATGGTGCCGTCGTTCCGGGAGACCGCGTCCATGATCTGGCGCGGGTGGCCCATCGAAAAGCTGCTGCTGTTCTTCGCCGGCCACCTGGAGGGTGGCCAACCCGCGCCCGATCAGCACGATCTGCCCATCACCATTCCCGTTTCGACCCAGTTGCCTCACGCCGTCGGTCTCGCCTACGCCGCCCAGTACCGCCAGGACGACGTCGTCGTGATGGCGTACTTCGGCGATGGCGCGACGTCGGAGGGCGACTTCCATGAGGCGCTGAACTTCGCGGGGGTGTGGCACGTGCCCGTCGTGTTCGTCTGCCAGAACAACCAGTGGGCGATCTCCGTGCCGCTGAAGAAGCAGACGAACTCCAAGACGATCGCGCAGAAGGCGCTCGCCTACGGGCTGCCGGGCATTCAGGTCGACGGCAACGACGTGCTCGCCGTCTACGCCGCGAGCCGCGAGGCGATCGAGCGCGCGCGCGCCGGCGACGGCCCGACCCTGATCGAGTGTGTCACCTACCGTCTCGGCGTCCACACGACCGCCGACGATCCGACGAAGTACCGCACGGCCGAGGAGGTCGCCGAGTGGGAGCGCAAGGACCCGCTTACGCGCTTCGCCGCCTACCTCAAGAAGAAGCGCCTGCTCGAGGACGGGCTGGAGGCGAAAGTCGACGAGGAGATCGCCGCCGCCGTCGCGCGCTTCGAGGCGACGGCGCCCGCCGATCCGCTCGTGATGTTCGACCACGTCTACGCCGAGCTGCCGCCCGAGCTGAAAGCCCAGCGCGAGACGCTGGCCGAGACGCTGCGCAGCGGCGAGCCGGGCCGGCGTGAGAAGCACGAGCCCTCGCCGCCGATGCGCGGCCAGCGAAGCGGGCGTCGCTGATGGCCAAGCTCAACATGGTCAAGGCGCTGAACCTGGCTTTGACCCAGGAGATGGAGCGCGATCCGGACGTGCTGGTGATCGGTGAGGACGTCGGCGTCGACGGCGGCGTCTTCCGCGTGACCGAGGACCTACACCGCACGTACGGCAGCAAGCGTGTCATCGACAGCCCGCTGGCCGAAGCGGCTATCATCGGCACGTCGATCGGCATGGCGCTCTACGGCCTGAAACCCGTGTGCGAGATCCAGTTCTCCGGCTTCGCGTTTCAGTGCTTCCACCAGATCGAGAACCACGCGGCGCGCTATCGCAATCGTTCGCAGGGCCGCTTCCACGTGCAGATGGTGATGCGCATGCCCTACGGCGGCGGGGTGCGAGCGCTCGAGCACCACAGCGAGTCGGAGGAGCAGTTCTACGCGCACATCCCCGGGCTCAAGATGGTCATCCCGTCGGGCCCGCGGAACGGGCGCGCATTGCTCGCCGCCGCGATCCGTGATCCCGATCCCGTCGTCTTCTTCGAGCACAAGGCCCTCTACCACGCGACCAAGGAAGAGGTGCCCGACGAGCCGGAGACCTTTCCGATCGGCCGCGCGCAGATCGTGAGCGAAGGCGACGATCTGACGCTGGTCGCGTGGGGCGCGATGTTGCGCGTCACCCGCGAGGCGGCCGAGACGCTCGAGCAGGAAGACGGCGTCGGCTGCGATGTGATCGATCTGTTGACGGTGGCGCCGCTCGATCGCGAAACGATCGTGCGCTCGGTCAGCAAAACGGGCCGCGCGGTCATCGTGCACGAGGCGCCGCGCTCATTCGGTCCCGGCGCGGAGATCGCGACGTCGATCATGGACGGCGCATTTTTGTCGCTCGAGGCGCCGATCGCTCGCGTGACTGCGCACGACGTCCCCTTCCCCGGTTTCGCGCGCGAGAAGGCCAACGTGCCGGACGTCGCGCGCGTCGTCGCCGCGGCGCGCGAGACCCTCGCCTTCTAGCTGATGTCACGCCCCTTCGTCCTGCCGGACCTCGGCGAGGGATTGACCGAGGCCGAGATCGTCAAGGTGCTGGTGCGCGAGGGCGATGTCGTCGCCGAAGACGCGCCGCTGCTGGAAGTCGAGACCGACAAAGCGACGGTCGAGATCCCGTCTCCCATGAGCGGTCGCGTCGAGAAGATCCACGTCGAGCCGCATCAGACGGTGAAGGTCGGGCAAGTGCTCGTGACCTTCGGCGACGCGGCAGTCGCGGCCGAGCCCAGCACGGCCGTCCGCGATGGCCGCGCGCGCCCGACGCCGGCGCCGGAGCCGCCCCGAGCGGCGGCGCCTGCCCCACCACGCGCTGAAACCGTCAGCCGTGCGGGCCCGGTCCCCGCGACGCCGTCCACGCGGCGGCTCGCTCGCGAATTGAGGGTGGACCTGCAGACGGTACACGGCACGGGACCGGCTGGCCGCGTCACGGACGACGACGTCCGAGCGGCCGCAGGCCGTGGCGGCACCGCGGCGGCGCCGGCGGCGCGTTCCGCCGCGCCGCCCGCCGAGCGCACCGAGCCCGCGGCGCCGGCCAAGCCACTTGCGACTCACGTCACCGAGCCACCGCTGCCCAACTTCGAGCAGTGGGGCGCGATCGAGCGCCAGCCGCTGTCGCACCTGCGCCGAACGATCGCCGAGCGTATGACGCTGTCGGCGACGGTGATTCCGCACGTCACCCACTTCGATCGCGCCGACATCACGGAGCTCGACGCGATCATTCAGCGTAATCTCGAGCCGGCCAAGGCGCTCGGCGTGACGCTCACGCTGACGGCGTTTCTCCTGAAGGCCGCCGCGCTGGCGCTGCGCGAGCATCCGACGTTCAACGCGACGCTGGACGCCGCCGCGGGACAGCTGATCGTGAAGCGCTACGTCCACGTCGGCGTCGCCGTGGCTACCGAGCGCGGGCTGATCGTGCCCGTGCTGCGTGACGTCGACGCCAAGCCGCTGCTGGACGTGGCGCGCGAGCTCGGCGCCCTGGCCCAGCGTGTGCGTGAGGGCAAGGCCACGCTCGACGATCTCCGCGGCGGCAGCTTCACGGTCACCAACATCGGCGCGCTCGGCGGGACCGGGGCGATCCCGATCATCAACTATCCGGAGGTCGCCATCCTCGGCGTTGCGCGTGCGCGCCAGGAGGCCGTGGTTCGCGATGGGCGCATCGAGCCCCGTCTCCTGCTGCCGCTGTCCCTGACCTTCGACCACCGCGTGGCCGATGGCGCCGATGGCGCGCGCTTCGCATCGGCGATCGTCCGCCGCCTCGAAGCACCCGAGCGGCTGCTCGGGCTCGCGCTCTGAGCGGCATGGCGCCGATCACCGACGTCCGCGAGATCTCGCGCATCGGCTACGGATTCATGGCCTCGCGCGCGCTCTTCGCTGCGCTCGATGCCGACGTCTTCGGACGTCTCGCCGACGGCTCGAAGACGCTCGAAGCGCTCGCGACGGAGCTCGGCCTCGCCGCCGGTCGCCTGCGCGCGCTGCTCACCGCGTGCGTCGCGCTCGGCCTGCTCACGTACGATGGTGAGCGTTACGCCAACGCGCCGGCGAGCGCCAGCTATCTGGTCCAGACGTCACCCGCATACTTCGGCGATTATTTTCGTTTTCAGGTCTCTCGACAGATCTATCCCACGCTGATGCACCTCGACGCCGCACTGCGTGGTGAGCGCGTGGATTTCTACTCGCAGCTGCGCGACCCCGAAGAGGCGCGTGCGTTCACGATCGCGCAGCACTCGGGCTCGCTGGGTCCGGCTCACGTCGTCGCCAAGCTCGTGGATCTGACGGGCGCGCGGCGCTTGCTCGACGTGGCCGGCGGCAGCGGCGCCTTCAGCATCGTGCTGTGCGAGCGCACGGCGGGCCTCACCTCGACGATCATCGATTTCCCGAGCGTGGCCGCCGTCGGCCGCGGGCTGGTGCGCGAGCACGGACTGACCGAGCGCATCACGTTCGTCGAGGGCGACGCGCGCGACGTCGCGTGGCCCGTCGACAACGACGTCGTGCTGATGTCGTATCTGTTGTCCGCGGTCAGTGAGACGGCCACCGCTGCGCTGCTCGCCCGCGCCTACAAGGCTTTGGGTCCGGGCGGCCGCCTGCTCGTTCACGACTTCATGGTGGACGACGATCACACCGGTCCTCCGCTCGCCGCGCTGTGGCTTCTGAACGCCATCACGATCGATGCCGACGTGGCGGCGCTCACGCCGACATGGCTCACGGACGCCGTGCGCGGCGCTGGATTCCGCGATTGCCAGGTGACGCCGGTGGTACCGGGCACGACGCGCCTGCTTTCCGCAGGGCGGTGACGCAATGGTCATGGGTGATCTCGTCCGCGATGTCGATGTCGTCGTGATCGGCGGCGGGCCGGGCGGCTACTCGGCGGCATTCCGATGCGCCGAGCTGGGTCTCGAGACCGTCGTCGTCGACTCGAACAAGCGGCTCGGCGGCGCGTGCCTGTTCGAAGGCTGCATTCCGTCGAAGGCGCTGCTGCACGTCGCTGGCGTGCTCGCCGAGGCCGAACGCGCCAAGGAATTCGGCGTCGACTTCGGCCCGGCGCGCGTGTCGCTCGACCCGTTGCGCAAGTGGAAGGCCGAGCGCGTCGTCGGAAAGCTCGCGCGCGGGCTGGCGAGCGTCGCGAAGGCGAAGGGCGTCGAGGTCGTCGGCGGGCGCGGCGTGTTCGAGGACGCGCGGACGGTCCGTGTCGAGGGCGACGAGCCGCAGGCGCTGAAATTCCGACATGCCATCGTCGCCGTCGGCTCGGCGCCGACGCGTCTGCGCGGCGTCGAGCCCTCGGAGCGCGTCATGGACTCCACCGCCGCGCTCGACGTGCCGGACATTCCCGAGCGCCTGCTCGTCGTCGGCGGCGGCTACATCGGTCTCGAGCTCGGCCAGGTCTACGCGGCACTCGGCAGTACAGTGACGCTGGTCGAGATGACAGACGGACTGCTGCCCGGCGTCGACCGCGACCTCGTCCAGTGGCTGGCACGCCGGGTCGACAAGCAGTTTGCGGCCGTGCGGCTCAACGCGCGGCTCGAGGCGCTGCGTGAAACGAAGGCTGGTGTCGAGGCCACCATCGCCGGCGCCGCCGCCACGTTCGACCGCGCGCTGATCGCCGTCGGCCGCCGGCCTCTCACCGAGGGCCTGGGTCTCGAGACCACTCGCGTGAGGCAGGACGGTCGTGGCTTCATCGAGATCGACGCGCGCTGCGCCACGGCGGACCCGCGCATTTTCGCCGTCGGCGACGCCACCGGCGAGCCGATGCTCGCGCACCGGGCGATGCGCCAGGGCAAGGTGGCCGCCGAGGTCATCGCCGGACGGCCCGCGGCCTTCGACAACGCCGTGATCCCCGCGGTCGTGTTCACCGATCCCGAGATCGCGTGGTGCGGACTCACCGAGACCCGTGCGGCGGCGGACGGACGCTCGGTCCGCATCGCGAAATTCCAGTGGGCGGCGTCCGGCCGCGCGGCGACACTCGGCCGCAGCGACGGGATCACCAAGCTCGTCGTCGATCCGGAGTCGGGGCGCCTGCTCGGCGCCGGAATCGCCGGTCCCGGCGCCGGCGAGCTGATCGCAGAGGCGGCGCTCGCCGTCGAGGGCGCGCTGCTCGCCGAGGATCTCGCGCTGACGATTCACACGCATCCGACGCTGAGCGAGACGTTGATGGAAGCGGCCGAGACGCTGCTGCACGGATGATCATCGGCGTCCCGCGCGAGATCAAGACCGGCGAGCAGCGTGTCGCGCTGACGCCAGCCGGGGCTCAGGGCCTGCGCGACGCGGGCCATTCCGTGCTTGTGGAGAAGGGCGGCGGCCTCGGCAGCGGAATTCGCGACGACGAATACGGCGCCGTCGGCGCCGAGCTGACCGACGTCGAGGATGTCTGGCGGCGCGCGGAGCTGGTGCTGAAGGTCAAGGAGCCGATCCCGAAGGAATATCCGCGCCTGCGCCCCGGGCAGACGCTCTTCACGTACTTGCACCTGGCACCCACGCCGGAGCTCACGCGCGCGCTGCGCAACGCGGACGCGATCGCGATCGCGTACGAGACCGTGCAGCGGCCGGACGGCAGCCTGCCGCTGCTGACGCCGATGAGCGAAGTGGCCGGACGCCTGGCCGTGCAGGAGGGCGCGTTCTATCTGGGGCGCGCTCACGGGGGTCGCGGCATTCTCCTGTCCGGCGTGCCGGGGGTGCCGCCCGGCAACGTCGCGGTCATCGGCGCGGGCGTCGTGGGCGTCAACGCCGCGCGTCTGGCGATCGGCCTCGGCGCGGACGTGTCCATTCTCGACGTGAACCCGGACCGGCTGCGCGCGGTCGACGATCTCTTCGGCGGCCGCGTCGTCACGATCATGTCGAACGCCTTCAATCTGCAGGCGGTGGTTCGGCGCGCGGACCTGCTCATCGGCGCCGTCCTCATCACGGGTGCGCGCGCGCCGGTGCTGGTGACCGCCGCGATGGTGTCCACGATGAAGGAGGGCGCGGTCATCGTCGACGTCGCCGTGGATCAAGGCGGCTGCGTCGAGACCGTGCATCCCACGACGCTGCTCGATCCCGTCTACGTCGTCTCCGGCGTCGTTCATTACGGGGTGGCGAACATGCCGGCGCTCGTGCCGCGAACGTCGACGTTCGCGCTGACGAACGCGACGCTGCCGTACGCGCTCGAGCTGGCCGGGCGCGGCGTCGCCGGCGCGGTGCGCGCCAACGCCGCGCTCGCCAAGGGCGTCAACGTCGCGCGTGGCCGCATCGTGCATCCCGCGGTGGCCGCGTCGATCGGTGAGGCTCCGGCTCCGCTCGAGGGACTGCTCAGCTAGGCAACGATCCTCCGAGCCTGAGTAGTTTCGTTCACCCAGCGGCGCCGAATCGCAAGAATCCAACCCGATTCCCGGGTTCTGAAGCTGGTACTCGCGTTGCACCACCCAGGCCCATGAGCCTCGATAACAGCCGCGTATTCTGGGACGCCAAGGCCGCCGAAAACCCGTACTGGTACGTGTCGAGCTACGGTCCCTACGATGAGCGGAATCTCGCCGAGTTCTGGCAGGCCGGCCATCGCATCTGGCTCGATCTGCGCGACGCGATCGGCTATCTGCCCACACGCCGCGACGTCGTGATCGAGATCGGCTGCGGCGTCGGCCGGCTCACGCGAGCCATCGCTGCCGACGTCGGGCACGTGCACGCGTTCGACATCTCCGAAGGCATGCTGCAGGTCGCGCGCCGGTCGGGCCTGTCCAACGCCACCTTTCGTCGCGGCGAGGGCGACAGCCTGGCCGGCGTGCCGAGCGGCGCCGCCGACCTGGCCATCGCCTATTGCGTCTTTCAGCACCTGCCCTCGGTCGCCGTCCTGAAGCGTTATCTCGGCGAGATGACACGCGTGGTGAAGCCGGGCGGCCGCATCGCGTTCACGCTGAGTCCGCGGACGTGGGTTGACGCCCTACGTCCGGTGCTGCGCGTGCGACGGTGGTTGCGTGAGCAGATTGTGCCGGGCGGACCGCGCGGGCTCTATCAGCGGGAGTGGATCGGCATCCGGCCGGGACGCGACATCGTGTACGCGCTGAGCCCGGTGACGCTCGCGTTCACGCCATTGCACGGCGACAAGTGGCTCTTCTGGGGCCGCGTTCCCGAGGAGGCCGCTCAGAGCACGGCGTGCGTGGCGGCAAGCCCCTCGGCAGCCACCTCGCGCGGTGGTCGCGCCCAGGCATCCGGGTTCGGCGCCTCGTAGCTCATGAAGCCGGAGTAGCCGGTCGCGCGGACCGCCGCGAAGAATTCCTTGAACGGCACGCAGCCCTGGCCGGGCGGCAAGCGATTGAGGACCTCGCCGCGCTTGATCTCGCCGCGCGGTACATCGCTGAACTGCACGTAGACGATCTCGTCGCCGCGCACGTCGTCGAGCGAGCGCGGGGAGCCGCCGCTGCGCTGCATGTGATAGGCGTCGAACAGCAGGCCACAGCTCGGGTGTGCGGCCTTGGCGAGGACCTCGCGCACGCGCTCGAGCGTGTTGAGCTGATCGCATTGTGAGTTGAACTCGACGGCGAGCTTGACGCCATGGCGCGCCGCGATGGCGCCGACCTCGCGGACCGACGTTGCCGCGCGTGCGACGTCGCCGGTGCCCTTGTCCACCGGGCTCATCACCGTCGAGCATCCGAGCGCCTTGGCGCGCGCGCACTGCTCATCGAAGACCGTCAGCAGTCGCGCGCGCTCAGGGCCGTCGGCCCACATCCAGCCGAACTCCACGCCGACGCAGGCGACCGGCAGACCGCTGCGGCGCACGGTGTCCTCGACCCATGTGGCCGCGCGGCCTGCGTCCCGGGCGCGGTTGTAGTCGAGCCGGCGAAGCTCGATGGCATCCCATCCCGCGGTCTGCGCCACCGCCACGACGTCCGACAGAGGCGTCGTATCGAGCGTCCACGTGTGCAGGGCAAGACGCGCGGCCGGGCTCACGCGGCCCCCAGAGCCTTGGCCGCCTTCGCGACGTCACGCTGGCCCACCCACAGGATCGCGCCGAACGCGCCGCCACTGGCGCACACCGCATCGACGGCCGTTACGTTGATCTTGGCCTGCGCCAGACGAGTCATCAGCTCGGCCACCGCGCCGGGGCGGTCGGCGCCGCTGATCAGAAACGCCTTCTTGGGACCGGCGAGCTTCCACTTGGCGGCCTTGGCGGCGGCGCGGAACGCCGCCGCGTCCTCCGGCACGAAGTCGATCTGCGCGCGTCGGCCGCTGGGGAAGCCCGAGAAGGCCAGCAGATTGACTCGCGCGTCGCGCAGCGTCGTCAGCATGGCGGCGCCCACGCCGGGAGTGTTCGGCGTCTCGACGTAGAAGTATTCGACGACTCGAATGGTGTCGGCCATGGCGGACCCTCCTTGCAGGTGCGGACCTTACCACTTCGCACGCGCGCGGGAAATGGGGCGCGCGCGGGAAGCGGGGCGCGCGCGGGAAGCGGGGCGCGTGCGAGCAGCGGTCAGGCGAGTCGGCGCGGCTCGGCGAGGGGCACGATCTCGAGCCGATCGACGACGGTCATACCGGGACGCAGGCGCTCGAGCTCGCGGCGTGCGATCTCGAGCGCGAGATCCCGGGCCGTCGGCGATGGCACACGTCCAGTGACCTCGACGGTCGGTCGTGACGAGAACGGAATCCTGGCGACCGGCAGAATCGCCGCGTCGCGCAGCCGCGGTTCCCGTGCGAGCGCAGCCGCGAGGTCGACACCGATGCGGCTGGCCGTTTCCTCGGCGGCCTCACGCCGCCCGAGCACACGCACACCCAATACTACGAGAAGACTGCCGACGAGCAGCCCGCCGAGCGCGGTGAGCATGAACGGCCACGAAAACTGCATGCGACAAAAACGAGCAAGCGGCATGCCGCCGATTTACCATCGCGCCCATGACCAACGATCCACTCGCTGCGCTGCCCATTGGCCGTAAGGTCACCGTCAGTAAGACCGTCTCGGAGTCGGACGTCTACCTCTTCGCCGGCATCACCGGCGACTTCTCGCCGAATCACACCGACGAAGCGTACATGCGCAAGACGCGCTACGGACGGCGGATCGCGCACGGCGCGCTGGCGATCGGATTCATGTCGAACGCGTCGACGAAAATTCTAGAGGGGATCACGGGCACCTGGGTCTCGTACGGCTACGATCGCGTGCGCTTTCCGGCGCCTCTCTTCTTGGGCGACACAGTGACCGTGGACTACGAAGTCGCCGAGCGGAACGAAGCCGAGCGCAAGGTGTTCTC
>Ga0075433_10003281_pt1 | contig 12493 bp, 10 predicted proteins | sample RhiMethybrSRZTD2_FD_75299 | JGI IMG/M metagenome (GOLD analysis project Ga0075433, IMG submission 75299) | Populus rhizosphere microbial communities from Tennessee, USA - Rhizosphere MetaG P. TD hybrid SRZTD2 | ecosystem: Host-associated > Plants > Roots > Rhizosphere > Soil | place: USA... | reverse complement strand
AGCGGCGGCCGCACGGCGACCCTGATCACGGCCACGGTGGTGCTCTTCGCCGGGGCCGTCTTCGCGCTCCTCTCCGTGGTGCTCGTCGCCGAGTTCTCGTCCACGTCGATCTCGGGCGCCGCGGTCGGGTTCCTGCTCGCGTACGGGATCCTGCAGGCGATCGCGGGTGTGCTCGTCCTGCTCCTCCTCCCGGCCGGGCGTTGGCTCGGGATCATCCTCGCGATCACCGGGATGGGCCTCGGGGTTGTGCTCGCGTCCTCGGCGCCCGCGAGCGGCCTCGTGTCGATCCTGCTGAGCGGGTTCGTGATCTACGCGCTCGCCTCGAGCGGTCCGTCGTTCCGGCGAGGGTAGACTCGGGCGCACGGCCGGCGTGGCGCAGCCCGGTAGCGCAACCGACTTGTAATCGGTAGGTCGTCGGTTCGAATCCGACCGCCGGCTCTCAGCCGGAACGCAGCGCGCGGCCGGCTCGCTCGATCTCGTCGCCGCCGGTCTCCCACGCGATCGTCCCGTTCACCACCACGAGACGTATCCCCTCGGGGAAGCGTTGGGGCGCTTCATATGTCGAGCTATCTCGGACCGCGTTCCCTTCGAAGAGCACGAGGTCGGCGAAGGCTCCTTCGACGATGCGACCTCGATCGCGGAGGCCGAAGCGTTCGGCGGGCAGCGACGTCATCTTCCGGATCAGGGGTGGCAGCGGCATCAGCCGCTCGTCGCGCGCCAAAGCGAGCGCTCGGGGGAACGTGCCGTACTCCCGCGGATGCACGGGAAGGTCGCCACTCGGGCCCGTGGGGTCGATCGCCGAGGCGTCGCTCGCGACCATCACCTCAGGATCGGCGAGGATCTCGCGCACGTCGCCGGGATCCATCGCGTGCCCGATGCAGCTCGTGTCCGGACCGTCGCGGAGCAGTGCGACGAATGCGTCGAACGGCTCGGCGTCCATCGCCGCGCCGATCGACGCGAGATCCCGCCCGCGCCACCGACCGTCGACCGGATCGACCACGACGATCCGGTCCCACCCGACCCCGTCGATCGACGACTGGAAGTCCGGCTCGCCCTGCTCCACTGCGGTGCGGATCCGCTCGAGCGTGGCTTCGTCCGTCGGCAGCGCGCCCCCCGTGGCCCACGGCGGCAGCAGGGAGGAGAGCGATGAGTTCCACGCCTCGTACGGGTACTGGTCACCGGTCGCGTCCGGTGCCGCGTGGATCCGCTCGAGGAGTTCGTCCGCGCGATGCCAGACGAGCGCCGACTCGCACTTCAGGTGGCTGATGTGGACCGGGAGCTCCGCACGCCCGCCGATCTCGATCGCCTCGTCGAGAGCGCGGAAGAGATCGCGACCCTCTCCCCGGATGTGGCTCGCGTAGATCCCTCCGGATCGGGCCGCCATCTCGGCGAGCGCGACCACCTCGTCGGTGTCGCTGTGGATCCCGGGGACGTAGATCAGACCCGTCGAGAGCCCGACGGCGCCGGCCGCCATCGCCTCGGACACCAGGCGGCGCATCCGCTCCAGCTCGCCGGGCGATGGCGGCCGGCGCTCCGACGCCATGACCTCGGAACGGATCGAGCCGTGCCCGACCAGCGCCGCGATGTTCGCGGCGGGCCCGAGCCGGTCGACGTCGTCGAGGTAGTCGCCGAACGAACCCCATGCCGGCACGGGAACCGTGCCCGGATCACCGTAGGAGAGGCGAACACCCTCCGCGAAGCCCGCCAGCGGCCACGGCGACGAGCCGCAATTCCCGACGACGACCGTCGTGACGCCCTGGCGGATCGTGCTCGGCATGGACGGCGTGACCCACGGCGCCATGTCGGAGTGGCTGTGAACGTCGACGAACCCGGGGCACAGTACGGCGCCGCCGGCGTCGATCGATCGTCTCGCCTCCGGCACCTCCGCATCGCGGCGGCCAACCCACGAGATGCGGTCGCCGTCGACCCCGACGGATCCCTGGAACGGTGCGGATCCTGTCCCGTCGACGATCAGCGCGTCGGCGAGGACCAGGTCGAGCACGCCGAGCGTCTCAACCGCCGGGGAGCCACACCCGGAACGAGGCGCCGCCGCCCGGCCGCTCGTCCACCCACGCGCGGCCGCCGTGGAGTTCCGCGAACCGCTTCACGAGCGACAGCCCAACGCCGACGCCGGGCGAGTGTCCCGTCGCGGATCCCGGCGCCTGACGGAACGGCTCGAAGATCGCCTCGCGGAGCTCGAGGGGGATCCCGGGGCCGTCGTCCTCCACCGTGAGGACGACCCCGCCGTCCTTCGCCTCCGCCGAGATCCAGACCTGTGCGTCGGGAGGGGTGTGCCGGAGCGCGTTCGTGAGGAGGTTCTCGACGATCCGTTCGACCTTCGGCGCATCGACGTTGACCTGGAAGGGCTGCACGAGGACGTGCACCTGGTGCCCCGCCCGGTCCTCCGTCTCCTCGACCGACCGGCGGATCAGCTCCGCGACATCCGTCGGTCGTCGCTGCGGGGTGACGATCCCGCGCTGGAGCCGATCGAGGTCGAGCAGGTCCCCGAGCAGCCGTTCGAGCTTCCGGGCGTTCGTCGCGATCCGGTGGATCAGGTCGAGCGCGTCGTCGGCAGGAAGGTCCGTGCTCCCCTCGAGCGTGATCGCCGACCCCAGGATCGAGGTGAGCGGCGTTCGCAGGTCGTGCGAGACCGCCTCCAGGAAGGTGTTCTTCATCTCGTCGAGCGCGCGGAGCCGCTGCGCGGCCTCCCGCTCCCGGAGGAACGCCTCCGAGAACTGTCGTTCGGACGCCCGCAGCGCCTGCTCGGCCGTCTTGCGTTCCGTGATGTCGACCATCAGCCCGCGCACCTGCGCCGGACCGTGCGGCCGACGGACGACGTGGATCATGTCCCGCATCCAGATGTCGTCGCCTCCGGGCGTGCGGACGCGGTACTCGAGCGTGGTGTCGAGGCCGTCGTCGACGCACGACCGTGCGGCGGCGATCGCCGCCGGCCGGTCGTCGTCGACGACGTGCTCCCCCCACGCCCGGCCGAGCGACGGCCACGCGCCGGCGTCCGCGCCGAGGACCTCCTCGGCGCGGCCGCCCAGGAAGGTCAGCCGCATGTCCTTCGCATCCGCCTCCCAGAAGATCGCGTCGAGCGTCTCGACGAGCTCGTGGAAGCGCTCGAGCTCGGACAGGCGACGCGCGTTGCCGAGCGCGAGGGACGTGATGTCGGCGATCCCACCGGCGTACGAGAGGTCCGCTTCGTCGAACGCCGCTTCCCCCGGTTGCCCGACGATCACGAGGGCGCCGAAGCCGTCGGGCTCCCATCGGAGCGGAGCCACCAGGATCGCCCCGTGCTCGTCGATGAACCGCAGATCCGCCGGGACCTGAGCGGCCGTCTCCCGCGGAAGGACGAACGGCGCCGTCTCGCTCAGCAGGAACGCCTCGGCGACGTCCTTCGGCACCTCGGCGATCTCCGCACGGGGCCTGATCGTGTGCGAGCCGACGGGGATCACGCGAGCGACGCGGAACGCGCCCGTCTCGTGGTCCCGGGTGTAGACGGCGGCCGCGATGCACCCGACGATCGTCGGGACCGTCTCGATCGCGCGCTGGAAGATCTCGCCGACCGCGTGCTCCGCGGTGAGCGCCTGCGACAGCGCCAGGAGCGACCCGGAGATCCGCGCCTGCCGGCGCTCCGCGTCGAGCAGCTCCGCGGTCTGGAACGCGACCGCCGCATGGGACGCCAGGACCTCGAGGAGCCGCTGGTCGTCCAGGTCGAACTGCGCATAGCCGAGCTTCGACAGCACGATCACGCCGACGACGTGGTCGCCGGCGACCATCGGGACGGCAAGCATCGATTCCAGCAGGTCGTCGTCGGTGCCCGGGATCGTCACCGAGAACGAGACCTCGCGGGCATCCGGCGTGAGCAGGGACCTCCTCGTCGCCGCCACGTGCCCGGTGATGCCCTCGCCGAGGACCGTCTTCAGGTCGTCGAGCGTCTCCCTGGCGTATTCGGTGAACAGCTCGCCACGGAACGCGACCGGGAACAAGGTTGTGCCGTCCGGCTCCAGCAGGTACACGCGACAGTTGTGGTAGTCGATGATCGTGCGGAGCTCGGCGGTGATCGCCGATCCGATCTCCTCGACGTCGCCGAGCAGGTTGAGGGCGGCCGCGAGGCTGTGGAGCATGTCGAGCTCGGCCGCCGACCGCAGCTCGTCACGCGTCGTTCCTGTATGGGGCTCCTCGACCTGTGCCACCGACCGCCTCGCCTCGGGTGGGCCCCATGCTCTCATCCCCCCACCCCATGGGGAACGATTTCGGCAGTCCCGGGGAGGTGCTTGAACCAACCCCGAGCCGGTGCGAGCCTCGCGACCCGTGGACGACGCGTACGACCTTCCTCGCGGCACCCTGGACGAGCGCTCGAGACAGATCCTGGACTTCGAACGAGAGGCGTGGCGGCTCCGGATCGCGAAGGAGCGCGCGATCCGGGATCGCTTCGCGATCTCCCCCACCCGCTACCACCAGCTCCTGCACCGCATCATCGACACGCCGGCCGCCCTCGCCTACGACCCGATGCTGGTCCGGCGCCTGCTGCGGATCCGCGAGGCCCGTCGTCGCCGGCGGACCGCGGACCGCCTCGGCGTCCGTCTGTAGCCGGGTCGCCCCGGCCGGGACCGGCGATAGGATGCGCCCGTGAACCTGGGGACCGCCCGGATCATCGTGATCGTCGCGCTCGTCGTCGTGGGAGCCGTCGTGCTCGCGAACGGGTTCCCGGACAGCGGCGAGGCCGCCGCTCCGGTCGGGTCACCCTCCGCGTCGGTCTCCCGGACGAGCTCTCCGAGCGATACCGGAACTCCTACCCAGACCCCCCCGAGCCCGACCCCGGAGCCCCAGGCGCCGAAGGACGTGACGTTCATGGCACTGAACGGGACCGAGGTCCCCGGCGCCGGCGCAGCCGCCGAACAGCTCCTCACGCAGGACGGGTACGTGAGCGCGCAGACCGCGGCCGACGCGCCGAGCAAGGGCGTCGCGACGACGACGATCTACTATCGCGGCGGGCAGGATGCGGCACAGAACCAGTCGGATGCGACCCAGATCGCCGACACCTACTTCAACAAGGCCGACGTGAAGAAGCTCGACACCTCGCTCGAAGGGGTCGTCCCGTCGACGGCGATGATCGTCGTCGTCGTCGGGCAGGACTACGCCGATTCGCTCGTGAAGTGATCAGCCGGCCTCGAGCAGACGCTCGAGCTCACCGGCCAGGTCGTCGGGGTCGAACGGCTTCGTCAGGAACCGCTTCGCGCCGGCGCCGGTGACCCGCGCCTCCTCTTCCGGGATCGCCTTCGCCGTCAGCACGAGAACAGGCAGGGCGGCCGTGCGCGTGTCCTTCCCGAGCGCCTCGAGCACGCCGTAGCCGTCCATCACCGGCATCATGAGATCGAGCACGATCACGTCGGGCCGTTGCCGCTGCGCCATCGCGACGCCTCGGAGGCCGTCCTCCGCCAGGATCACCTCGTGGCCGACGCGCTCGAGGCTGAGCCTGAGCAGCCAGCGGACGTCGGGCTCGTCGTCGATCACCAACACGCGGGCCATGCTCGGCTGCTCCTCCGTTCGTCGACGCTCGCGGATCGGCACGGAGCGTACGACGGCCGACGCTCCGCGCGCGGCAACCGGGCCGGCCCCGGAAGGGCGCGTTGACGTGCGAGAACGGGGTGCCTAGCCTGACCACGGAGGTCCACGGTGCTCAAGGTGTCTCAGAAGCTCGAATACGCGATGCGCGCGATGATCGAGCTCGCCCAGCGGCAGGACGAGGAGACGCTCGTCTCCGCCCGTCAGATCGCGGAGCACCAGCAGGTGCCGCTGCGGTTCCTCGAGCAGCAGCTGGGGGCGCTCAGCCGCGCCGGGCTCGTCGAGAGCTTCAGGGGTGCGGGCGGCGGATGCCGGATCGCACGTGACCCGGCCACGATCACGGTCGCGGAGATCGCCGACGCGATCGAAGGCCAGCTCTACCCGATGTTCTGCCTCGAGCCGTCGGACCACACCTGCTTCGCCGACTCACGCTGTGGGCTGCAGGGCTTCTGGGCCGATGTGGCGAGCGCGGTGCAACAGGTCTTCGAAGGTACGACGGTGGCGGACCTGGCGGCCCGCCACCAGAGGATGTCGCCCGGGCCCGTGATGGTCAGCCCGGAATCGTTGCTGTCTCGTCTGAACTAGCCGCGGGCGCGCTACGGGGCGGTCCACCCCATGGCTTTGGCCTCGTCCATCCCGAGGATCTTCGTCAGCTTGGTGCCGCAGACGGAGCATGGGCCTTGCAGCGCAGGGCGTCCGTTCTTGAGCGTGACGAGCGAACCGGTGAACTCACGCTTCTGGCGTTCCTTCATGCAGTAGGCCACGTCGGCCATCCGACGCCTCCTTCCCCCTCGCGGCCGCCGTGGCGGCCGATCTCATGGGCCTCGCCGGGGCTCGCCCGACATGCCCGCAGGCCGCCCCTCGAGGGCGGCCTGGGAGCGATGCTTACCCGCGGGAACACACGATGCAAGCACGTTCGAGGTCGCGTTCACACGTGCCCCTGCGTACGATGGCGGTCCCGGAGCGGCCGTTCGGCGCCCCGCGATGAGCCGAGGAGGGTCCCCAGCCGTGAGCGAGTCCCGCCACGACATCGAAGCGCTCCTGTCGGAAAAGCGCTCCTTCCCACCGCCGCAAGGCTTCTCGCGCTCCGCGGTCGTGAACGGCCCGGCGATCTACGACCGGGCGGCTGCGGACCCGGAGGGCTTCTGGGCGGAGGAGGCCGGACGGCTGACGTGGTCGCGCCCCTGGGGGTCCGTGATGGAGTGGACGCCTCCCTGGGTGAAGTGGTTCTCGGGAGGGAGGCTCAACGCGTCCGTGAACTGCCTCGACCGGCACGTGGAGGCCGGCGGCGGCGACAAGGTGGCGTACCTCTGGGAGGGGGAGCCAGGCGACTCCCGTGAGATCACCTACGCCCAGCTCCTCGAGGAGGTCTGCCGCCTGGCGAACGCCCTGCGTTCGCTCGGCGTGCGCAAAGGCGACCGGGTGAACATCTACCTGGGCATGATCCCCGAGCTCCCGATCGCGATGCTCGCCTGCGCGCGGATCGGGGCCTCGCACTCGGTCGTGTTCGGCGGGTTCAGCGCGGAGTCGCTCCGCGACCGGATCAACGACGCCGAGGCGAAGGTCCTCATCACGGCCGACGGCGCGTGGCGTCGGGGCCAGGTCGTCCCGCTGAAGGCGAACGCCGACGAGGCGCTCACCGAGTGCCCGACGATCGAGCACGTGATCACGGTGCGCCGATGCGAGAACGAGCACGGCTTCACGGAGGGTCGCGACCACTGGTACCACGAGCTCGTGGCCGAGCAGCCGGCGACGTGCCAGCCCGAGGAGATGGACGCCGAGGACTTCCTCTACCTGCTGTACACGAGCGGCACCACCGGCAAGCCGAAGGGGATCGCGCACACGACCGGCGGCTACATGACGCAGGTCGCGACGACCCACCGGATGATCTTCGACATCCACGACGACGACGTGTACTGGTGCGCCGCGGATTGCGGCTGGGTCACCGGGCATTCGTACATCGTGTACGGGCCGCTCGCGAACCACACGACGGGCGTGATGTACGAGGGCGCTCCGGACTGGCCCGACAAGGATCGCTGGTGGTCGATCATCGAGAAGCACCGCGTCTCGATCCTCTACACGGCGCCGACAGCGATCCGTTCCTTCATGCGCTGGGGCACCGACTACCCCCAGAAGCACGATCTCTCGTCGCTCCGACTGCTGGGGTCCGTCGGCGAACCGATCAACCCCGAGGCGTGGGTCTGGTACTGGACGTTCGTCGGCGGGGAGCGTTGTCCGATCGTCGACACGTGGTGGCAGACCGAGACGGGCGCCATCCTCATCACCCCCCTCCCCGGGCTGACCACGCTCAAGCCGGGGTCGGCGACGATCCCGTTCCCCGGGATCGTCGCCGACGTCGTCGACGAGTCTGGCGAGACCGTGCCGCTGGGCGGCGGCGGGTACCTCGTGCTCACCCGTCCGTGGCCTTCGATCGCGCGCACGATCTGGGGCGATCCGGATCGCTACGTCCAGACCTACTTCGCCAAGTACGGGCCGGACGTGTACGTGGCCGGTGACGGGGCGCGGCGGGACGAGGACGGGTACTTCTGGCTCCTCGGACGGATCGACGACGTGATGAACGTGGCGGGGCATCGACTGTCGACGTTCGAGATCGAATCGGCGCTCGTCGACGATCCGAAGGTCGCCGAGGCCGCCGTGGTCTCCCGGCCGGACGAGCTGAAGGGCGAGGGTATCGTCGCCTTCGTCACGCTGAAGGCGAGCTACGAGGGCGACGCCGCGATGCTCGGGGAGCTCCGCGACCACGTCGCGAAGGTGATCGGTCCGATCGCGAAGCCCGACGACATCATCTTCACGCCGGACCTCCCGAAGACGCGCTCGGGGAAGATCATGCGCCGGCTGTTGCGCGACGTCGCACGCGGGAACACCCTGGGCGACGTCACGACGCTCGCGAACGCGGAGATCGTCGAACAGATCCACGAGATGGTCGAGACGGTATCGGGCGAGGAATGAGCGCTGAGCCCCTGAGCGGCCCCCAGGCCGCGTTCGTCGACAACGCGCGCGTCGCGCGGCTCGCGACCACGATGCTCGACGGCACCCCGCACGTCGTCCCGGTGTGTCCGGTCCTCGACATGGACCGGATCCTCATCGCGTCGGCGTACGACCGGAAGGTCGCGAACATCCGCGAGACGCCCGCGGTCTGCATCGCGTTCGACGAGTACTCCGAGGATTGGGACCACGGTCTGTTCCAGGTGATCGTGTACGGGGAGGCCTACCTCGTCGAGAGCGGCCCCGAGTTCGAGCGCGATGCGAACCTGCTGAACGAGAAGTTCCCGCAATATCCCGTCAGCACGTATCCGATCGAGGAGGACACGACGGTGATCATCGAGATACGGCCGACGCGGATCTCGAGCTCGGGGTTCTAGCCCGGGACGGGCGGGCCGCCGTTCCGTGCGAAGAAATCGAGGATCAGGCGCATGTGATCGATCTGGGCGTCCACCGTGTTCGAGTGGTGCCCGGCGGCGTAGAACTCGACCTCGACCGGAACGCCGTTCGCACGGACGGCGTCGATCCACGGCGTGATGCCCTCGGGGGGACACCTCGGATCGTGCTCCCCGGCGATCACGAGGACCGGCGCCTTCACGGCGTCGACGTACGTCATCGGATCGCTCCGCCGGTACGCGTCGGGGACATCGTCCGGCGAGCCGCCGTAGACGGCGTCGTCCCACGCCTGCAGCTCGGGTGCGGACGCCCAGTGGGCCGCGACCATGTCGCCGGCGGGGATGCCGGCGAAGATCGCTCTCCACCGATCCGGGTGGACGCCGGCGTTGAAGCACGCGAGGCAGCCGCCCCACGACCACCCGCTCCAGAACACGCGTTCCGGATCGACGAGCCCGTCGGCCACGAGCGCGTCGAGGCCCGCGATGATGTCCTCGGTCTCGGTGAAGCAGACGTTCCCGATCAGGGCATCGCGGAACGCGACGCCGTAGCCCGTCGATCCCCGGTAGTTCACGAGGATGGCGGCGTACCCGGCATCGACGAATGCCTGTGACTCCGGGTCGTAGTGATCGCGCTCGTGCCAGCCGGGCCCGCCGTGCACGGACATGACCGTGGGGAACGGTCCGTCGCCCTCCGGCGTCGCCACGAGCGCGTGGATCCGGTCACCGCTCGGGTTCGTGAAGTGGTACGAGCGATACGGGCGCCCGTCGGGCGCCTGCGGATCGCGCGGGAGGATCTCCTCGCCGTCCCGCGAGACGATCCGCGATGCATGGGTGGCGTCGCTCGTCTTGAGCCAGACGGACCCGTCCGGGCGGATCCGCGCGCCGCCGTACTCCTCGACGTCACCGTGCGGGTCGGCGATGAGCTCGGCCGCGCCGGAGTCGACATCGAGGCGGTAGAGCTGCGCCCCGGCCTCGTGTTCGTGGCGGACCAAGAGCGCCGAGGCGTCCGGCCACCACTCCATCGGGAAGACCGCACCGGGGAGGTCGACCGTCAGATCCCGGCGCGCGCCGGTCGTCGGATCCCATATCGCGGGACGTTCGAACGTCCCGCGCTCGCTCGTGAACGCGAGACGCTGGTCGCCGCGGACGGGCGACCACGCGTCGGGCACCAGGTTGGCGCCCGGGTCGAGCAGATCGGCCACGACGTCGCCGGTGTCGGCGTCGAACACCCGCAGCGCGTTGTGCAGGATGTCTCCCGCTTCGGCGTGGCACACGCAGACGAGCGTGCCGTCGGCGGAGAGTCCGCCACCGTACGGATACATCCGGCCCACACCGCTCGCGAACGGGGTCGCCCACAGGATCCGAGGCGAGCCGCCGCCGCCGATCACGTAGGTGGTGTAGGTCCCTCCGACCTCGATCGTGAGCGCGGCCCGATCCGCCGCGAACGCGATCCCCGTCGGCCAGCCCTCCGGCAGCTCGGGGAAGACCGGGCGCGGCGCTCCGTCCGGTGCCGCGGTGACGAGCGAGCCACGCTCGTCGCCGGTCGTATCGCGCCACCACGCCGGGGGGCCGTCCGGGAGCACCAAGGCCTGACCGTCGACGCCGATCGGCTCATCGCTCACCTGCGACCAGCTCCCGTCCCGGAGCCGGTGGGTCCACACCTGTCGGGACCCGCCACGGTTGCTGACGAGGGTGAGCAGGTCCGGATCCTCGGGCGACCAGGCGGGGAAGTCGTGCTCGACCGACCGGAAGCGTCGTGCCCAGGCCGGTTCGGGCTTCGTCATGGCGGCGGGGAGCCTACCGGCTCGCCGGGCGTTGCCACTGGGCGAGCCGTGCGGCTACCATCGTTAGCACTCGCACCCGCCGAGTGCTAGCAGTCGGCACCCGGCACTGAGAAGGTCAAGGAGGGAAGCGATGGCACCGAAGCTCATCAGCTTCGACGAGGACGCCCGGCGGGCGCTCGAGCGGGGCATGGACCAGCTCGCGAACGCCGTGAAGATCACGCTCGGTCCCAAGGGCCGCAACGTCGTCCTCGAGAAGAAGTGGGGCGCCCCCACGATCACGAACGACGGCGTCTCGATCGCGAAGGAGATCGAGCTCGACGACCCGATGGAGAAGGTCGGAGCCGAGCTCGTGAAGGAGGTCGCGAAGAAGACCGACGACGTCGCCGGCGACGGCACCACCACCGCGACCGTGCTCGCGCAGGCGATCGTGAAGGAGGGCCTGCGCAACGTGGCGGCCGGCGCGAACCCGATGTCGCTGAAGCGGGGGATCGAGCGAGCCGTCGAGCTCGCCGTCGAGAGCATCAAGAACCAGTCGAAGGACGTCGACTCGAAGGACGAGATCGCCAACGTCGGCGCGATCAGCGCGGCCGACCCGGAGATCGGCGAGAAGATCGCCGAGGCCGTCGACAAGGTCGGCAAGGACGGCGTGATCACCGTCGAGGAGTCGAACACCTTCGGGATGGAGCTCGAGTTCACCGAGGGCATGCGGTTCGACAAGGGGTACATCTCGATGTACTTCATGACGGACCCGGAGCGGCAGGAGGCCGTGCTCGAGGAGCCCTACATCCTCATCGCGAACCAGAAGATCGCGGCCGTGAAGGACCTGCTCCCGCTGCTCGAGAAGGTCATGCAGGGCGGCAAGCCGCTCGTCGTGATCGCCGAGGACGTGGAGGGCGAGGCGCTCGCCACGCTCGTCGTGAACCGGATCCGCGGCACGTTCTCGAGCGTCGCGGTGAAGGCGCCCGGGTTCGGCGACCGCCGCAAGGCCATGCTCCAGGACATCGCGATCCTCACCGGCGGACAGGTCATCTCGGAAGAGGTCGGGCTGAAGCTCGAGAACGCGACGCTGGACCTGCTCGGGACCGCTCGGAAGGTCGTCGTCACGAAGGACGAGACCACGATCGTCGAGGGCGGCGGCAAGGACGAGGACATCCAGGGACGTATCAACCAGATCAAGTCGGAGATCGAGAAGACGGACTCCGACTACGACCGCGAGAAGCTGCAGGAGCGGCTGGCGAAGCTCTCCGGCGGCGTCGCGGTGATCAAGGTCGGTGCGGCCACGGAGGTCGAGCTCAAGGAGAAGAAGCACCGGATCGAGGACGCGGTGCAGTCGACGAAGGCGGCCGTCGAGGAGGGCATCGTCCCGGGCGGCGGCGTCGCGCTCCTGAACGCGCAGGCCGCCCTCGACAAGGTGGACCTCGACGGCGACGAGGCGACCGGCGCCGCGATCGTCCGCCGGGCGCTCGAGGAGCCGATCAAGCAGATCGCGCACAACGCCGGCCTCGAGGGCGGCGTGATCGTGGAGAAGGTCCGGGCGCTGCCCGAGGGGCAGGGGCTCAACGCGGCCAACGGCGAGTACGGCGACATGGTGAAGTTCGGCGTCGTCGACCCCGCCAAGGTCACGCGCTCGGCGCTGCAGAACGCGGCGTCGATCGCGGCCCTGTTCCTCACCACCGAGGCGGTCGTGGCGGAGAAGCCGGAGAAGGAGAAGGTCCCGGCCGGGGGCGGCATGCCCGGCGG
>Ga0075433_10003279_pt1 | contig 12495 bp, 10 predicted proteins | sample RhiMethybrSRZTD2_FD_75299 | JGI IMG/M metagenome (GOLD analysis project Ga0075433, IMG submission 75299) | Populus rhizosphere microbial communities from Tennessee, USA - Rhizosphere MetaG P. TD hybrid SRZTD2 | ecosystem: Host-associated > Plants > Roots > Rhizosphere > Soil | place: USA... | reverse complement strand
GCCAAGGCGGGCGCGGTCTACATCAGCCCGTTCCTGGGCCGGCTGGACGACATCGGGCACGTGGGCATGGACCTGGTCCGGGACATCTGCGAGATCTACCGGAACTACGGGTACAAGACCCAGGTGCTCGCCGCCTCGATCCGCAACCCGCTCCACGTCATCGACGCGGCCAAGGCGGGAGCCCACGTGGCCACCATGCCCTTTCCCGTGCTCGAGATGCTCATGAAGCACCCCCTGACCGACATCGGCCTCAAGAAGTTCCTCGACGACTGGAACAAGCTCGGCGAGAAGATCTAGGCCCCCGAGATTCAAGCTTCCGCCCGTTCCGGCTCCTGGGCCGTATATCCCGGTGAGGATATGAGATGGACGCCGAGCGGGGGCTGATGGCGAAGGTGGCGCGGGGGGACCAGGGCGCGTTCACCGAGCTGGCGCAACGCTACAGCGGCAAGCTGCTCGCGGTGGCCGGGCGCCTGCTCGGCTCCCGGGCCGATGCGGAGGACGCCGTCCAGCGGGCCTTCCTCCAGTGCTTCGCGGGAGCGCGCAGCTACGATGCGCGCTGGGCGGTCTCCACGTGGCTCTACCGCATCCTCACCAACGTCTGCGTGGACGAGCTGCGCCGGCGGGCCACCCGGACCGCCCACGACGAGCGCTCCGCGGCGGGCGCGCTGGCCGCGGCGTCGAGCAACCACCATCCGCCCGCCGCCTACCTGGACCTCCACCGCGCCATGGCGCGGGTGCCCCGCGAGGCGCGGGTGCTGCTGGCCCTGCGTTACGTGGACGGGCTCTCCTACGGAGAGCTGGCCCGCATCCGGGGGATCTCGATCAATACCGTGAAGAGCCAGCTCGCGCGGGGCAAGTCCCTGCTGCGGGCCGAGCTCGGCAAGCGAGGAGCGGATCATGTATGACCTGACGGACGACGGCAAGCGCCCGGACCGGCTGGACCTGCTGCTGACCGAATACTTCCGGCCGGAGATGACGGCCGCGCACCTGCCGCGGCGGATCGCGGCGGCGGCCCGGGAGTCGACCACCACGCTCGAGCGGTTCGAGGCACGGCTCGGCATCGAGGCGACCGCGCGGGGGATCTCCCGGGTGGGCACCGGGCCGGTGGGCAAGCCGGCGACCGCGGGGGCGCGCCGGCTGATCGAGCAGGCGCGGCTCGAGATCCACGAGTACCTGCGCGGGCAGCGCGCGTTCTTCCGGGTGCCGGTGGATCTCGCCACGGTGCCGGACTTCCAGCGGAGCGTGCTGGAGGCGGCGCGGCACATCCCGTTCGGCGAGGCGCGCGCCTACGCGTGGATCGCCGCGCGCATCGGTCATCCGCGCGCGGTGCGCGCGGTGGGCACCGCGCTCGGCCGCAACCCGGTCCCCCTGATCGTGCCGTGTCACCGGGTGTGGCGCAGCGACGGCGGCCTCGGCGGCTACGCCTTCGGCGCGGAAATCAAGGACCGCCTGGCCGCGCTCGAGCGCACCACCCCGGTGCTGGAGGGCTGCACCAGCACGCGCATCGTATGCCGGGTGGGCTGCATCCACGGGCGGAACATGCGCCCGGACAACCGCGTGGTCTTCGCCTCGGTGGCGGACGCGCGCTCGGTGGGCTACCGCCCGTGCAAAGTATGCCGCCCCGCGGCCTGATCGCCATGCCGTCGGTAGAGGCGCGACTGCGGCAGGTCGATTGGGAGGTCGTGGCCCGCGGGCTCGGTGAGCAAGGCTGGGCCACCACGCCCCCCCTGCTCACCGTGGCGGAGTGCGCGGATCTGATCGCCCTGTACGCGGAGGCCGGCCGGTTCCGCAGCCGGGTCGACATGGCGCGCTTCCGCTTCGGGGAGGGCGAGTACAAGTACTTCGCGAACCCGCTGCCTCCGACCGTGACGGCATTGCGGCGTCACGCCTACCCGCGCCTGGCCCCGATCGCGGACGCGTGGAGCGTGGCCCTCGGGGGCAAGCCCACGTATCCGCCCGACCTCGACGGCTTCCTGGCCACCTGCGCCGCGCACGGCCAGAGCAAGCCCACCCCGCTGCTGCTCCGCTACGAGGCCGGCGGGTACAACTGCCTGCATCAGGATCTCTACGGCGCCATCGCGTTCCCGCTCCAGATGACCTGCCTCCTGAGCCGCCCGGGCGCGGACTTCACCGGCGGCGAGTTCCTGCTGGTCGAGCAGCGGCCCCGGGCGCAGTCGCGCGGCGAGGTGGTTCCACTCGAGCAGGGCCAGATCGTGATCTTCGCGACGCGAGAGCGACCGGTCCCCGGCACCCGCGGCGCGTACCGCGTGGCCCTGCGTCACGGCGTCAGCCGCGTCACCTCCGGGCTCCGTTACACGCTCGGCGTGATCTTCCACGACGCGGAGTAGCGTGGCGCGGGGAGGGCGCTCATCGCGTCCACCTGAGCCATCCGGCGAAGAGCTTGCGCACCGTGGGCGTGAGCCGCGTGCGGTTGTACATGTCGCCGGTCTGCCGGATGGCCTCGGCCTGGGTCGGATACGGGTGGATGACCGAGGCGAGCCGCCCCAGCCCGATGCCCGCGGTCATGGCCAGGGTCAGCTCGTTGATCATCTCGCCCGCGTGCCGGGCCACGATGGTGGCGCCCACGATCCGGTCGCTCCCACGCTTCACGTGCACCTTCACGAAGCCGTCCTCCTCGCCGTCGGCGACGGCGCGATCGACCTCGGCGAGGGGCCGCAGGTACGTGTCCACCGCCATCCCGCGTTTCAGGGCATCGTGGGCGTGGAGACCGACGTGGGCGATCTCGGGGTCGGTGTAGGTGCACCACGGGATGGTGAGGGCGGAGTGCGTCTTGCGCCCGAGGAAGAGCGCGTTCTGGATCACCACCCGGGCCGCCGCGTCGGCCACGTGGGTGAACTTCTCGGGCATGCAGATGTCCCCCGCGGCATAGATGCGCGGATTGGTCGTCCGGAGCCGGTCGTTCACCTTGACGCCGTCGCGGTCGTAGGCCACGCCGACCGCCTCGAGGCCGAGGCCCTCCACGTTGGGCACGCGTCCCGCGCCCACGAGGATCTCGTCCACCTCCACCCGGACCGGCCCGCTCGGCGCCGTCGCGACCAGGACCTTTCCGCCGCCCGCGATCTCGACACGCTCGAGTTTCGCGCCGAGCACCAGGCGGACGCCTTCGCTCACGAAGGCGCGCTGGACGATCTCCGCCGCGTCGGCGTCCTCGCGGTTCAGGATCTGGCCGCCGCTCTCGAAGAGCGTCACGTCGGAGCCCAGACGGCGGAAGGCCTGCGCCAGCTCGCAGCCGATGGGGCCGGCCCCGATGACGGCGAGGCGCGGGGGCCGCTGCGTCAGCTCGAACACACTCTCGTTGGTGAGAAAACCCGCCTCGGCGAGGCCGGGCACGTCGGGCTGGTGGGCGCGCGCTCCGGTGGCGATGACGGCCTTCCGGAACGAGAGCCGCGTGCCGTTGACCTCGACGGTGCCCGGCCCCGTGAAGCGTCCATCCCCGAGGAAGACGTCCACGCCGAGCCCGCGGAAACGGTCGGCCGAGTCGTGATGGCTGAGGCGTGCGCGCACCCGGCGCATCCGCTCCATGACTGCGCCGAAGTCCGGCTCCACCGCTCCCGCCACTCGGATGCCGAGGGAAGCGGCCGCGCGCACCTCGCCCACCACCCGCGAGGAGCGGATGACGCACTTGGACGGCACGCAGCCGACTATGAGACAGTCGCCGCCGAGCAGGTGCCGCTCGATCAGCGCCACCCGCGCGCCCAGCCCGGCGGCCCCCGCGGCGGTGACGAGGCCGGCGGTACCCGCCCCGATCACCACCAGGTTGTAGCGGGACGCCGGCGTCGGCGGCCGCCAGTCGGGCGGGTGCACCTGGGCGATCAGCTCGGCGTTGTAGACGTCGCGCGGAAGAACGTCCACCGTTGGTCCGGGTTTCAGAGGCGCGGGCGGATCTCGCGGGCGAAGGTCTCGTAGATGTCCAGCATCTCCTGAAGGTCTCGATAGCGGGTCTCGAGGAGGACCGAGTCCACGCCCTGATCTCGGAAGGCGACGAGGTCTTCCACGACCTGCTCGCGCGAGCCCTGAAGGGGCTTGCGGTCGGGGCCGAGTGGCGTGCTGCGGAGCGAGAGGCCGGCGCGGACGCTGACCGTGACCTGATCGTGGGGGCGGCGCTGGCGGGCGCATTCTTCCTTGAGGCGGGCGAGGTCGGCCGCGAGCGCGGCCGGGGTGATGAACGCGGCGTGCCAGCCGTCGCCGTGCTGGACCACGCGGCGCAGGGCGCGCTCGGTGTGGCCGCCGATCAGGATCGGGATGTCCCCGCGGGTCGGCTTGGGGAAGACGCCGATCTCGTCGAAGGAGAAGAACTCGCCGTGGTGCGCGGTGCGGGCGTCGCGCCAGCAGGCGCGCATCACCGCGAGCGCCTCGTCGCTCCACGCGCCCCGCCGATCGTAGTTGCCGCCCAGCAGCTCGATCTCCTCGCGCATCCAGCCGACCCCGACCCCGAGCACGAGGCGCCCACCCGAGAGGTGGTCGAGGGTGGCGCACATCTTGGCCGCCATCACCGGGTTCCGGTGGGGCAGCACCAGGATGCTCGTGCCGAGCTGCACGCGCTCCGTCACCCCCGCCACCAGGGCCAGGGTCGTCAGGGGCTCGAGGAACGGCACGTCCGCGGTCAGCGGGAACCGGCCGTCGGGGCTGTAGGGATAGTGCGGAGCGATGCGGTAGGGGATCACCACGTGATCGCTCGCCCAGAGCGAGTCGTAGCCGAGCGCCTCGATCCGGCGCGCGAAGGTGAGGACGTTGTCGCGCGTGCCGACGGGACCGTACATCGGCAGGTGACAGCCGACCTTCACGGGCGGGCCGCCCAGAAGGGCTCTTCTGCTTCGTTGGGTCGGTCGCCGCGGCCCTCAACGTACAGGGAGTACGCCTCGGGCAGCGGCCTCCCTCGCCGCCTCGCATCTGGACCCTTCTGAGCGGCCCGCATGAGGGTGACTAGCCGCCGGCGCCCGAGGCGTGGAGGAGGCTCTCGGCGAGCTCGTCGTGCGCAATCATCTCGGCCAGCCGCGAGCGCTGGATCTTTCCGGAGGAGGTCTTCGGGATGGTGCCGGGACGGACGAGCAGCACCCGCGCGGGCCGGTGCCCCCGCCGCTCGCGCACGCGCTGGACGATCTCGCGCACCAGCCGGGAGAGGCTCTCCGCGTCGCCGGCCTGCTCGCGCACCTCGGCCACCACGTGCAGGCGCTGGGTGCCGGTGCGCGCGCTGTCGACGCCGACCGCGGCCGAGTAGCGCACCCCGGGCACGTGGTCGACGATCTCCTCGACGTCGGCCGGGATCACGTTCTCGCCGCCGACGATGATCACGTCCTTGAGCCGCCCGGTCACGTAGAGATAGCCCTCGGCGTCGAGGAAGCCCAGGTCCCCGGTGCGGAGCCAGCCGTCGGGCGAGAGCACCTGAGCGGTCGCCTCCGGGTTGTTGTAGTAGCCCTGCATGACCCCGGGGCTGGCCACGCAGATCTCGGCCTCCACTCCCGACTTCACCTCGTCGGGGCCGTCCATGATCCGCACCCGCACGCCCCGGCACGGCTGGCCCACCGAGAGGAACTTGCCGGAGCTGTCGAGGCGCCGCGGGGTCTGGCGTGGCCAGATGGCGACCGCGAGGGTGGCCTCGGCCAGCCCGTAGCACGGGGTGATCAGGTTCCGCACCCCGAACTTCGACTCGAAGGCCTCGATGGTGCTGGGCCGGACCGGCTCCGCGCCGGAGAGGGCCTGCTTGAGCGACGAGAGGTCGAGCCCGCCGGGGTCGGCGATGTTGCGCACGCAGTTGCGATAGCCGAAGTCGGGCGAGACCGTGAAGGTGGCGCGCACCCGCGTGACGAGCTCGAGCCAGACCCGCGGGTTCTTGAGATCGGGCGGCAGCAGGTAGAGAGGCGCCCCGTTCCACGGCGGGGTGAACGCGCAGCCGATGAGCCCCATGTCGTGGTAGAGCGGCAGCCACGACACCACCACGTCGTCGCGGGTGAGCTGCGCGGCCTCGGCCATGAACTCCACGGTGCGCACCACGTTGGCGTGGCTCAGCACCACGCCGCGCGGCCGCCCGGTGCTGCCCGACGTGTACTGGATGAAGGCGGTGTCGTCGGTGGAGGCGGCCGGGAAGGGCGGCGGCGAGTCGTCGACCTCGAGGTCGCTCGGCTCGAGGACGTGGCGGATGTTGGCGGCCGCGGCCTGCGACTCCTCGACGCCCTGCCGGAACCAGCCGATGGTGACGACCGCCTTGGCCTCCGAGTCCCGGAAGATGCCGGCGGTGGCCTCGACGCCGAGGGTGGGATAGAGCGGCACCGGGATCGCGCCCAGGCGCAGGGCCCCGAAGAAGGTGTAGAAGAACTCGGCGCAGGTGGGGTAGATCAGACACACCTTGTCGCCGCGGTCGATGCCGGCGCGCCGGAGGCCCGCCGCGTAGCGCGCGCTCTCGCGCCAGAGACGGCCGTACGGCACCGCGTCGTCGAAGAGATGGAAGTACGGGGTGTCGGGGTCCCGGGCGGCCCTGCCCCCCATCAGCTCGGTCAGGGTGGCCGGGATGGGCGCTGCTGGCTTCACGGCGGCATTCTAGCCAATGCGCCGCCGACGGGGAAGCATTCTTCGGCGGCTAGCGGTCCATCGAGATCCGGTCGAAGGTCTCCGCGTAGGCGTAGCCCTTGAGCTTGCCCAGCTCGGCGCCCCGCTCGCGGACCCGCGCCTCCACCGCCGCGAAGTCCTTGAACTGGCTCGCGTGGCAGGCGAGGGCCTTGATCTTGAGATCGATCGTGTCGGAGATGTCGACGACCAGCTCCGGGTTCTCCCACCACATCAGGTAGATCTCGCGGACCTTGTGCGGCTCGAGCCCCTGCGCGGCGAGCTCGGGGAACGCCATGTGATCACGCGCGAGGGGATACACGCAGTCGAGCGCGATGCCGGCCACGATGCGGTGGTCCCGGTGGGAGGCGCCCAGGTTCCTGGTGCGGTTCGGGTTCTGGATGATGAGCCGGTCCGGCCGGTGCCGTCGGATCGCCGCGGTCACGGCCATGCGGGTCTCGCGGGTGTCCTCCACCTCGCAGTCGGGGAAGCCGAGGAAGTCGACCGTCTCCACGCCCAGGGCCCGCGCCGCGTTGCGCTGCTCCTCCTCGCGGATCCGCGCGATCCGCTCCGGGGTCATGGTGCGGTCGCTCGAGCCCTTGTTGCCGTTGGTGACGATGCAGTAGGCGACGTGCTTGCCCTCGCGGACGAGCTTGGCGATGGTCCCGCCGGCGCCGAACTCGGAGTCGTCGGGGTGGGCGGTCACGACCAAGACGCGCTGGATGGGCGTGGGCTGGCTCGCATCGGGCATGGAACGGACTCCTTTCGTGGTCGCTATGTTACCACCCTCGCTATAATGCGGCGGGTGAGCCCCCGCTCGACCGGCGTCGCCCTGCTGTGGCTCCTGCTCGCCGGGTTCCTGATCCTCGGCGCGCTGCCCAACCAGACGGCGTCCATCCGCCTGGGCGGCCTCTCGATGCTCTGGTGGTACGGCGGCCTGCTCGCGCCGGTGCTGGGCGTGCTGGTGGCGATCCGCTGGCTCGCCGATCCGCTGCCGGCCCCGCCGCCTCACGAATGACGTCGGTCTCCCGCATCCTGGCCGTCTGGCTGACGCCGGTGGTGCTGCTGGCGGTGCCGGCCGCCCTGTGCGGGCGCGCGGCGGACGGGCTCTGGCTCGGCCTCACCGTCGTGCTCGTGCCGCTCATCGTGCTGGGCCCCCCGGCCACCCGCCGGCCGCCGCCCGCGGGCCGCGACGAGCGCGGGTCGCTGTTCCCGGTGGTGACGCTGCTCTTCGCGGTGGGCGTGCTGCTGTGGGCGAACATCGCGCTCGCCGGCGACGTGGCGGTCTGGCTCGGCGCCCTGCGCTGGCAGGGCATCGTGGTGACCGCGCTCGCGGGCTGGCTGCTCACCGCGTGGCGGCCACTCCGGCGGACCGCGCCCCTGCTGCTCTCGGTCGCTTTGGTCGCCGCCGTCGCGCCGCTCCTGCAGGTGGGCTGGGCGGTCGGGCTCGGCCCGATCGCGGCGTGGGATCGCGTGGCCACCCAGGCCGCGTTCCGCTTTCCGCCCGCGAGCCCGTGGGTGACCACGGGCCGGAGCCTCGCCACCGCGCACGGGCGCGCGCCGCTCCTCTTCGAGGAGGTGCATCGCCTGACTGCCCCCGCGGGCGGCACGCTGCGGGCGCGCACCCTCGACGGCACCCGCACCGCCGAGATCGAATGGACGCTGGCTCCGGGCCAGAGCGTTACCCTCCGCGCGGGCGACGAGCTGCTGCCCGGCGCGGCTCTGCGCCTGCGCTTCGAGGCCGACAAGCGAGTACCGGGCGCGCCCGCCTCGGGCATGGCCTGGGCCGAGGATCCGCCGCGCCGCTGGCTCGATCGCATCGGCCTGCTCGTCACCTTCCTGGTGGGCGCGGCCGCGCTGCTGCGGGCCGGTTTGACGCTTCGCCTGTCGCGCGACGGCGCGGGCTTCGCGGCGAGTGGGCTGCTGGTGGCCTTCGCGTGGGCACAGGCCTGGGCGGTCTACGCGATGCTGCAGTCGCCCGACCTGTTCCTGGGTGGCGTGACGCTCGATCGGCTCCTCGAGCTGCCGGGGGCGGCGCTCTTCGCCGAGCCCTGGCGGCGCACGCTCCAGCTGTTCCTGGTGGTGGCCGGGCTCGGAGCGTTCCTCGCCTCGAGCGTGGCGCTGCGCGAGCGCCTGGCCGCGCTCGATCCGACCGGGGGCGGCGAGATCGGGAGCGACCCCGGCCTCTGGGCCGCTCTCTTCGGCGGCGCGGCCCTCGCGAGCCTCTGGCCCGCGGACCCGTGGGCGCTCACCCTGCTGGCCCTGGGCGGCGCCGGCTGCGCGCTGGGGCCGGCCACGCTCTATCCGCCGCCGCCCGGACGCGCCGGGCTCGCCACCACCGCGGGCGTCGTCGGCCTGCTGGTGTTCCTGACCTTCGCGGCGGCCCAGCTGCGCGGCGCGGGCGGCGCGATCCTGGGCAGCGCGATCGGCTACCCGGCGCTGGTAGGCGCCCCGGCGGGCGCGCTCGTGCTCTGGCTCGGGCGCGGGCGCGCAGGGTGACCGCCGACACGCGGCTCGTCACCCCGACGCTCGCCGCCTGTCTCGGCATCACCGCGGGCGTTCACGTCGCGGTCTACCTGCTCAACGCGACCCTGCCGCTGCACGTGGTCGCCCTCGGCGGGAGCAAGACGCAGGTGGGGCTGCTCTTCTCGGTGAGCGGGATGGTCTCGATGGTGCTCCGTCCCCTCGTCGGCGGCTGGATCGATCGCTACGGCTTCCGCCCGGTGATGCTGCCGGGCGCCCTGGTGCTCGTGGCCACGCTGCTGGTCCTGCCGCTGGCCGCCACGCCGGTGGCCTTCATCGCGCTGATGGGGGGCATCGGCCTCGGCAACGGGCTGATCTCGACCGGGGCGGGCGTGCTGGCGGCCCAGGCGAGCCCGCCGGCCCGGCGCGGGGAAGCGCTCGGCATCTACTACGTCGCCACCTCGATCTCGTTCTCGGTGGGGCCGCCGCTCGGGTTCGCGCTCTACGCGGGCGGGGGCATGCGGCGGTGCTTCCTCGGCGCGGCCGCGATCGGGCTCGGCATCGGCCTGCTCATCCTGAGCCTGCGGGCGGCCGCCCCACGCGCCTCCGACGCGCCGCGGTTCCGCTGGCTGAGCCGACGGGCCCTCCCGGCCGCGGCCACCGTGATCGCGGTCAACGTGGGCTACAGCTCGATCTACGCGTTCCTCCCGCTCTACGCGCTCGCCGTGGGCCTCGACGGCAACCTCGGCTGGTTCTATGCCCTCTTTTCGGCGTGCATCATCGTGGGGCGGCTGACCCTCAGCCGCTGCTCCGACCAGGTCGGACGAGCGCGCGTCATCGTCCCCGCGATCGCGGCCACCGGGCTCAGCTACCTCGTGCTCGCGGTGCCGCCCCGGCCGGCCAGCCTGGTGGCGGGCGCGGTCCTGCTCGGCGCGGGCGTGGCGCTCTTCTACCCGACGCTGCTCGCGCTCCTGGTCGACCGCGTGCCGGAGGGCGAGCGCGGCTCGGCGATCGGCACGCTCTCCGGCTCCTTCGACCTGGGCAACGTGGTGGGCTCGTTCCTGGTGGGCGTCACCGTCGAGCGCGTCTCGTACGCGGCGGGCTTCCGGGTCGCCGCGCTCGGCGCGCTGCTCGGCCTGCTCCTGTTCCTGGTCGCGGAGCGGCGCGCGAGCGGGCCCTCCGTTTTACCGCGGCCGGTGGCGGGGGTATGATGGAGCGTCCATGGCCAACGATCGCATCGTCGTCCGGGGGGCCCGCGAGCACAACCTCAAGGGCATCGACCTCGAGATCCCCCGCGACCAGCTCGTCGTGATCACCGGGCTCTCCGGCTCGGGCAAGTCCTCGCTGGCGTTCGACACCATCTACGCGGAGGGCCAGCGGCGCTACGTCGAATCGCTCTCCGCCTACGCGCGCCAGTTCCTCGAGCAGATGGAGAAGCCGGACGTCGACTCGATCGAAGGGCTCTCCCCCGCGATCTCCATCGAGCAGAAGACCACCTCGAAGAACCCCCGCTCCACGGTGGGCACCGTCACCGAGATCTACGACTACCTGCGGGTGCTCTTCGCGCGCGTCGGCACGCCCCACTGCCCCCAGTGCGGCAACGTGATCTCGGCCCAGACCGTGCAGCAGATGGTGGACCGCGTCATGACCCTGCCGGTGGGGAGCCGCCTGGTGGTGCTGGCCCCGATCATCCGCGGGCGGAAGGGCGAGTACCGCAAGCTCTTCTTCGACCTGCGCCGGCAGGGCTACGTGCGCGTCCGGGTCAACGGGCAGCTGCGCGAGCTGACCGAGGACATCGAGCTCGCCAAGACCAAGAAGCACACCATCGAGGTGGTGGTCGACCGTCTGGTCGTCAAGGACACCCTGGGGGGGCGGCTCGCCGACTCCCTCGAGACCGCCTTGCGGCTGGCCGATGGAATCGTGCAGGTCGAGGTGCCCGACGGGCCCGCGTTCATGTTCTCGGAGCGGCTGGCGTGCGCGGCCTGCGGCATCTCGTTCCCGGAGGTGTCGCCGCGCATGTTCTCCTTCAACAACCCGTTCGGGGCCTGCCCCGAGTGCGGCGGCATCGGCACTCGCTACGAGATCGATCCGGAGCGGGTGGTCCCGGATCAGAACAAGAGCCTGGCCGGCGGCGCGCTCTTGCCGTGGGCCGGGCCGACCGCCTCCGGCATCTTCAGGCAGACCCTCCGGGTCCTCGCCAAGCGCCACGGGTTCGGCCTCGAGACGCCGTGGGCCAAGCTGCCCAAGAAGACGCGCGACGTGATCCTGCACGGCGAGCCGGACGACGGCTTCGAGGGCGTGGTGAAGATGCTGGAGCGCCGCTACAAGGAGACCACCTCCGAGGAGACCCGCGCGGAGGTCGAGCACTTCATGACCGAGCGGCCGTGCCCGATGTGCGGCGGCTCCCGGCTGCGGTCGGAGACCCTCTCGGTCAAGATCGCGGGCCGCTCCATCGCGGACGTGGTGCGCTTCCCGATCAAGGCCGCGCGCCAGTTCTTCGATACCCTCACGCTCTCCGAGCGCGAGATGGCGATCGCCCGCCGGGTGCTGAAGGAGATCCGCGAGCGCCTCGGCTTCCTCTCCCAGGTCGGGCTCGACTACCTGACCCTCGACCGGCCCGCCGGGACCCTGTCCGGCGGCGAGGGGCAGCGGATCCGCCTCGCCACCCAGATCGGCTCGAGCCTGGTGGGCGTGCTCTACATCCTCGACGAGCCCTCCATCGGCCTCCACCAGCGGGACAACGGCCGCCTCCTCGACACCCTCAAGCGGCTGCGCGACTTGGGCAACACCGTCCTGGTCGTCGAGCACGACGAGGAGACCATGCGGGCCGCCGACTACGTGGTGGACCTCGGCCCGGGGGCGGGGGAGCTGGGCGGCCACGTGGTCGCCGTAGGCACGCCCGACGAGGTGATGGCCAACTCCGAGTCGCTCACCGGCCGCTTCCTGGCCGGACTGGAGCGCATCGACCCGCCCGAGGTGCGGCGGAAGTCGAACGGCAAGTTCGTGATCATCCACAACCCGCGCGAGCACAACCTGAAGGGGATGAACGTGAAGATCCCGCTGGGGACCTTCACCGCGATCACCGGCGTCTCCGGCTCGGGCAAGTCCACCCTGGTGAACGACATCCTGTACCGCGCGCTCGCCTCGATGCTCCACCGCGCGCAGGACCGGCCGGGTGCCCACGACCGCATCGAGGGGGCGCAGCACCTCGACAAGGTGATCGACATCGACCAGTCGCCGATCGGGCGCACGCCGCGCTCGAACCCCGCGACCTACACCGGGGTCTTCACCCTGATCCGCACCCTGCTCGCGCGCACCCCGGACGCGCGCATGCGCGGCTACCAGCCGGGCCGCTTCTCGTTCAACGTCAAGGGCGGGCGCTGCGAGGCGTGCCAGGGCGACGGGCTGGTCAAGATCGAGATGCACTTCCTGCCCGACGTGTACGTGACCTGCGAGGTCTGCCGCGGCAAG
>Ga0075433_10003277_pt1 | contig 12498 bp, 12 predicted proteins | sample RhiMethybrSRZTD2_FD_75299 | JGI IMG/M metagenome (GOLD analysis project Ga0075433, IMG submission 75299) | Populus rhizosphere microbial communities from Tennessee, USA - Rhizosphere MetaG P. TD hybrid SRZTD2 | ecosystem: Host-associated > Plants > Roots > Rhizosphere > Soil | place: USA... | reverse complement strand
CAGCCGGCGTGCCGTCGCTCCAGGTGAAAGCCAGCGTCACGATGAGCGTCGCCACGAAAGCGAACAGGGCGGTCCCTCGATGGAGGTCTCGCCCTCGGCGGCCGGCGGCCGCCGCGATTCGCTCTGTCAATCGGCCTTTTAGTTCGCGCGGCGTCGCCGTCGACCGGTCACGCCCAGCACTATCGCTCCGGCGGCTGCTCCGAGTCCGATCGTGAGCAGCCAGGGAAATGGTCCCTGCAGCTCGGCCGGCACTCCGAGGTGCGCGGGTAAGACGTTGCCGCTCGGAGGCGCAACGTAGGCCGCCACGCCATAGCCACAGCCACTTGTCCGGTTGATGCGGTTGGTGTCGAGCGTCACCGCTCCGTTGCGCGCCAGCGCTCTGCCGTTGAGAGTCGCTCCGGTCTGCATCGCGATCGAGGTCAAGGCCATGATCGTGCCCACGAACGTGGTGGAAGTGGCGATCGTTGCCGAGCTGCCGACCTGCCAGAAGATCTGGCATGGCTGAGCGCCGCCGATCAGGTGGACCCGGGCTCCCGAAGCCGTGATCAGCGTGCTGCCGATCTGGAAGATGTAGATGCCAGATCCGTTGAGCGTGAGAGTCCCTGTGAGGCTCGGCGCGGTGGTCTGGCAGTAAACGCCGGGCACCAGGCTCTTGCCGCCGAGGTTCACGCCTGTGAAGTTGTTCGTCCCGGGGCAGGGTTGCGCGGCTGCGTTCGTGTACGCCGCCGTCAGGTTCGTCTTGGCGGTCAGAGCCACCGAGTCACCCTTGTGCTGAACGCCCGAGACGCCGGGCGGGAACCCAGTCACGGCTGTCCCTGGCGAAACGCCGAGGAGCCCGGTGATCCAGGTGGGTCCGGTGTTGGTGACCGTGGTGCCGGCGAGGACCGCGAAGTTCCCTGCGCCGCCGAGTCCGGGGTCGGTCGCTGCGAGGGCGCTCGCAGGCGAGATGACGACGAGGAGGGCCGCGACGCTCAAGGCAAATAGTGGTCGGCGCATTTCTTTCACCGACATAGCGTCAAGTGGACGCCATAACAACGTCAGTAAAAGGTCGGGTTAAGGTTTGTGACGTTTCGGTCGGGGTTTGTGAGTGAGCTCTGTTACGCGAGCCTCCCAGTAACCCAGACGCTGGCGGAACCGCTCGGCCTGTGCGACCACGACCGGCACGTTGGTCAGCTCGACCTCGCGGCGACTGGTCACCGACTCTTTGGCCATCAGCTCATGGATCCGATCCAGCACCTTCTCCTCCACGGCGAGGATTTCGGTGTAGATCTGTCTCCAGTACAGGGCCTCCTTGATGGTCGCGTGGCCGGGCAGACCCTCGCCGTCCATCGGCTGGCTCCAGTCGCCGCCGCGCGTGGCGGCATCAATGTCGGGACGCTCGGAATTGGATTCGATCTTTTTCACTGTCCACAGTTGGCAAGGGCCGGCATAAGAAGATCAGCAAGAATTCATGCGGGTCAGTGGTTGAGAACCCCCGCGGAAGGGTTTGGATGTATTAGTACCGTTTACATCTAATCCTACATCGGGAGGTGTATTGATGATGACAACACGTTTCTTGATGTCCGGCTCTCTTGTTGCCGGCGCTCGCCCAATCGACCGCCTGTTCGAGCAGTTCTTTGGCTATGAAGCCGGCAGTCAGGCGGATGGCACCCCGACCTACGCGCTCCCGCTCGATATCCTCGAAACGGAAGACCCTTACGAGCTCCACGCCACCGTCGCAGAAGTCCCACCGGACGGTGTCGAAGTGACCTTCGAGAGCGGAATGCTCAGCATCGCAGTGAAAGCAGTGCCCGTTCCGGTGCAGGGCACGCTCATTCGCCAGGAGCGCCCGTGGGGCAATTGGAGTCGCAAGCTAGAGCTACCCAAGGAGATCGACTCCACGAAGATCGCCGCTCAATTCGAGAACGGTGTTCTGAGGGTTCGTGTGCCGAAGGCGGCGAAAGTCATGCCGGTACGGATAGCGATCGGCGGAGCAGCCAGGGCTAGTTCCCTGCCAAAGGGCCGCGGTTAAGCCTGTCCGACGTCAAGCGGGGAGCAATCCTAGAACACAAAGGCACCTGGCGCGAAGCTGAGCCGACATCCGTTGAGGATATGGATTCAGATGGCGATCACCAGGTCGTCCTCGGGTTGTACCCCACCCCTGTTGACCCCACCCTGTTGTACCCCACCCCTGAAGACGCGGCGCCGTACGCCGGGCCGCCACCGCGACTGAGCCCGCCCTATTTCAGTCCTCCTGTGGAAATGGCTCGTCTCCGGACGTAGCTCTGTCGAGGGCCGCCCGTGCTGCAAGCAGCGCTTGCTCTACGAGGTCACGATCTCCGGATTGAAGGCCATCCAGGTTGACACTTTCCAACGCGGCAACCAGACGGGTCAGTGCCGGGCCAAGCTCGCCTGTTGGCTGAATCGCGCTCAATAGCAGCGCCTCCTTGTGATCGAAGCGCGGGTCAGCCCATGCCGCTTCTTGGACGCAGCCTGTGCCGACGGCCATAACAAAGTTAGCAACCGCGGATGGCAGAGCCCAATGTCGTGGTGGAGCAGCCGCCGGCGCCTTTCGAGGCCGGGTTCCTGCAGGGCGGCAGCTGCCAGTCGTAAGGGCGAGGCTCTCGCAAAGCCCAACAGACAGGGGCAGTAGCCGGTGATCGTCCGATCGTCGTCGAATGCGAAAGCGGTCCCGGGCGCCTTGTGGGGGTCGGGTCCTAAGTCGGCGCCAGTCATGCTCTCCTGGAAGATTCGCCTAGGACTCCGGAAGCTGTGGCTGCCGCAGCAGCAAGCGGTAGCCCTTGCCCTTCTCGTTGATCATTTCGCACACGCCCTTGAACGGGGCCAGCTTGTGGCGAAGCCGCGTTACGTAGGTCCGGAACTGCTCGATTGACGCGTCCGAACCCCAGGCCAGCTGCACCACCTCTTCGGCGGCGAAGAATTGATTCGGCGTCGCCAGAAAGAATGCGAGCAGCTGCCATTCGCGCTTGGTCAGCGAGACAATCCCCTCGACACTCTTCACCGTCCGCGTTTTCGCGTCAAAGACAAGGCCCCCCAATTCGATCCTGGTGGCTACGGAAACCACAGACGCCAGGTCAGATCCGCGTAGCTCCGACTTGATGGCCCCGATTAGAGCGTCTGGGACGAAAGGCTTTGGCAGAACCTGGCTTGCGCCCGCCTCGAATGTTTCGAGCGTCTCTCCGGCATCGTCAGACGATTCGTCCAACAAGATGAAAGGGGATCGCGCAGTGGCCCGCATGTCGCCCAGTTGCTTAGGAGTTATGCGGGAATCGGCACTCATACCAAGGATTACCAGGTCGAACTTCCTTGGCCTCTCGAGTTGACGTCTCGCTGCATCAAACTCGGCAACACTCTCAAATTCCGCTCCCGCGAGTTCGACCACATGCGAAATGACGGACCGGTAACCAGCATTCGCATCGACGACGAGAATGCGGGGCAGTTTGCCTCGCGGCTGAGACCTTGACTGGGCTTTGCTTTTTCCCACGGGCAGATCCCCTCTACCGGTTTGAAAGCCGGTGCTGAAATTATTGTGGTCCTTGAAGCAGGTTTGCTATGTGTCCAGGCGGAACTCGAGTGAGTAGCCGCGCCTGGGCCGGTTGACGAGGTCGCACGGGATCTCAAGGGCCGCCAGAACCTTGCGAACGCGCCCTACGTAGGTGCGTACCTCCTCGGGAAACAGGTCATGTCCGGCCCAAGCCTCGCTGATGATCTCCGCCGCTGTGAAGTGCCTGTACGGATGAGCGAGCAGAAACTGGAGGAGCTGAAACTCTCGGGCGGTAAGGGTTGCCTCCGCACCTTTGTAGCGGATCACCCGCCCTTGAGGATCGAGCCAGAGGCCATGCAGATCCCAGACGCGCTGATTCCAAAGCTCGAGCCGTTTCCGATACCCCTCCATCTGGCTCTCGATAATCCTGAGGTCGGCCTCTGCGGCCACACGCGAAACCGGTGGCAGATCGATTAGATCACGCCTGACACGATCGAGGAGTCGCCGTTTGAATTCGAGCAGATCCGCGTAGATGCTCAGCCAGTGGCGCGCGTCTTCCCAACGAGTGGTTTCAATGTGTTCACCCTCGAGTGGCGGGGAGGGTTCATCTGTCATTTGCGGCGCGAACGCCGTCTGTTGCCTGGCCCGACCACTTCGGCGCACACATCGAGGAATGTGACATCCGAATTGGGCCTCTGTCAGCAAGAATTCGGTCTTTGGCCGCATCAAAAATGTTGCGAACCATTTCCAACAGATGTCTCGAGGCATCTCGCGAGGCCGGCCTGGGGACGACTGTTCTATGAGCGCCTCCACGAACACTTCCCTTGCGACGCCTCGCGGATCTGAAATCGCTTCAAATGGGGTCGGCCGGACGTAACTCGAGGTGACTTGGGACCGTGCCAAACCGAAATCCGATTTCGATCGCCTCCGACACGTCTACGATGCGATCGGCCGGGCGTCGTCGACGTGGGACCTGGCCGTACGGTCGGCCACATCCCGAATGCATTGCGCGAGCGCGGTCGCATCGAACGGCTTGTCGACGATCGCGTCGACTAATCCCGACCTTTGAAGAGCTCGCGCGGCCTCCGGGCTTCCCGAAATGACGACGATCGGAATCGATGCAGTTCGTGGCTCTGAGCGAAGCCGCTTGATGAGCTCGACACCTCCCAGCACGGGCATCGTCAAGTCAGTAGTCACCAGGTCGGGGAGAGAATCCGGACGCATTAGATTCAAAGCCGCCTGGCCGTGTGCCGCCTCGCGGACATCGTGACCATCACGCTCGAGGACCAACCTGACGACAAAGCGCAGGCTAGGGTCATCGTCGACGATCAGGATTGCGCTCACCTTTCGCAGGATCTGTTTACACGCGTAACAGATTCAGCAAAAGCCTGAAGCGCCGCCAGACGCGAGCAAGAGCGGACGACACCTTTTGGCATCAATCCGAGCATTACGCGCCTACGGGGAGCGATAGTCGGGGGCGCGGAATTCTCGCAAGACAATGCACCATCGCATGACCAAACGCACAGGGAGCGATATTCCTTATCCTGGCCGAGTCGCTGGCTGAGAGCCCTACAGTTGGGCCTCACACTCATTTGCGTCGCGGCTAGGCCTTGTGGTCGTCCTTGGTTTTGTCGATCATGACGCGACCCGCTGCCGATGGGCGTCCAGCGACTTGCAGCATCGACTCGCCAACCGCGTCGTCGACGATGATCTCGTACTGCAACATCGCGTTGCGAAGATCGGCGCCTGCAGGGTGCCCTTCACCAGTGCGAGCTAACTGCTGTGCCCGCTGCATCTCAACCGGTCGCCAACCATCGCCCACCCTGGCCCCACGGTCCCGCAGGATCGAGACTGCCAACTGGTCAGCTTCCTGAACCGCGGCCGCCGGCTCCTCCAGGAACCGAGCCTGGATCGCGCTCCAGGACTGAGCGTAACGAGCTTTGTTTTCCGAAGACAGCGATCGAATCCGTCCACGCAGCGCCAGCCTGACGCGATACGCAATCACACCCGCGATTACTGCAACGATCAGGATCAGCAACACGACAGTTCCCATCGGCGGCACCTCCTAGTGCTCGAAGCGCAGGTCAGCCCTTCGGCTTCTTGGAGCCAGCGTGTGCCTATGGCCATAACAAAGTCAGCAACGGGCGGAGCCGGAACAGATGCGGCGTCAAGAAGCCGCCGAGAATGTAGTGACCTGTTCCAACGCAACCAAACAGCCGAACCCGATTCGCTGTTGTTACGGACTTTGTTCTCGCCGAGGCGAGAACATCACGCAGAACTCGAATGAACACGAAGATGGTCCTGGACCGGGAATCGGTCGACCGAATGATCCTCGTCGGAATGGATGCGGACAGGTACCAAACCCAGGTGATCCCCGACCTTCTGCGGAGGATTGGGGACCTCACGCGAGCTTTGCAAGACATCATCGAAGCGGTCGAGACCGCGCCGCAGAAGCCGTCGCTACAGGACCGCCTGGGAGCTGCGTCAAGGGCGGCCCGCCAAGTCCTGGAGGCCGGCGTGCCCAAGACCAAGGGAGGTAGTCATGAATCTCAAACCGCTGGGTGATCGACTGGTCCTGAAACCGGTGGATCGAGAAGAGATGACCAAGAGCGGGATCGTCATTCCCGACACTGCGAAGGAGAAACCACAAGAAGGGATCGTCGAGGCAGTCGGTACCGGCCGGGTCCTGGACAGCGGCCAGAGGGTTCCCATGGACCTGAAGGTTGGCGACAAAGTCCTTTATTCGAAATATGCGGGCAGCGAGTTCAAGCCTGATGACATCGAGTACCTGATCGTTTCCGAAAAGGACGTTCTCGCGGTCGTCGCCACGGCACCAAGTCGTACTAGCAAGACCAAACAACGCAAGGAGTAGGTAAGCAAATGGCCAAGACCGTCCATTTCGACGTTGAGGCGCGGGAGGGTCTCAAGCGAGGCATCGACATCCTCGCCCGCGCGGTACGAATCACTCTCGGCCCCAAGGGCCGCAACGTGATCCTGGAGAAGAAGTACGGCTCTCCGACCGTGACCAACGACGGGGTGACCATTGTCCGCGAGATCGAGCTCAAGGATCCCTGGCAGAACGCCGGAGCGCAACTGCTCCGCGAGGTGGCTACCAAGACAAACGACGTCGCCGGCGATGGCACCACGACCGCCACCATCCTGGCCCAGACCATGATCAGTGAGGGTTTCCGGAATGTGGCCTCGGGGGCGAATCCGATACAGCTGAAGCTGGGCATCGAGAAGGCGGTGGAGGCGGTCGTGGCCGAGATCAAGCGCGTGTCCGTTCCCGTGAAGGATCACGCCGACGTGGCCCACATCGCCACCATCTCGTCCCAGGACGACAAGATCGGCGAGCTTATAGCCGACGCCATGGACAAAGTCGGCAAGGATGGGGTGATCACCGTCGAGGACAACCAGACGATGGCCACCGAGCTCGAAGTCGTCGAAGGAATGCAGTTCGACCGCGGCTACACGTCCGCTTACATGGTCACCAACCCCGAGCGGATGGATGCCGTGCTGGATGAGCCGTTCGTGCTCATCAGCGACCGAAAGATCTCGGCCATCGCCGACATGCTGCCGGTGCTCGAGAAGGTTGTCCAATTTGGCAAGCCGCTGCTGGTGGTAGCCGATGACCTGGAGGGCGAGGCCCTGGCGACCCTGATCATCAACAAGCTGCGCGGGACGTTCACCGCGGTCGCCGTCAAGGCGCCAGGTTACGGTGACCGCCGCAAGGCAATGCTCGAAGACCTCGCCATCCTGACCGGCGGCCAGGTCATCAGCGAGGACCTCGGCCTGAAGCTGGACGAGGCCAAGCTCGAGCAGTTGGGTAAGGCCCGCAAGGTTACCGTGACCAAGGACGAGACCACGATCGTGGAAGGCGCAGGAAAAGCAGAGGACATCCAAAGCCGGATCAAGTCGCTCAACGCCCAGGTCGAAGAAACCACATCCGACTACGACAAGGAGAAGCTGCAGGAGAGAATCGCCCGGCTTTCCGGCGGTATCGCCGTGATCAAGGTTGGCGCGCCTACAGAGGTCGAGCAGAGAGAGAAGAAGCATCGGATCGAAGACGCGCTCAGCGCTACCAAGGCCGGTGTCGAAGAGGGAATGGTGGCCGGCGGTGGTGTGGTGCTCCTGCTAGCTCAGAAAGTTCTTGACAGCGGACTCGGTCTCGAGGGCGACCAGAGGACCGGGGTGGCGATCGTCCGCAAGGCGCTCGAAGAGCCAATGCGGCAGATCGCGGCGAACGCGGGCGTAGAGGGCTCCGTGATCGTCGACGAAGTCCGCAAGGGCAAGCCGGGGCACGGCTACGACGCCCTGAACAAGAAACACGTCGATATGTTCAAAGCCGGCATCGTCGATCCGGCCAAGGTCACCCGCTCGGCGCTCCAGAACGCCGCGTCGGTCGCGGCCATGGTCCTGACGACTGAAGCCGTTATCACTGAAATTCCTGAAGCAAACGGTGGCGGGATGCGTGGTGGCATGTCGCCCGACATGATGTGATGCAGCTCTTGCGGGGGAGGGCCGGTAACCATCGGCACTCTCAGCACGTGGCATCGAGTCCGTCGAGGAGGTCGTGCGTCTGAAAAACAAGTGACCCCAACGGATCGCCTCTCCGACCTCGGAATCCAGCCTTGCGGCCAACTCCGACTCCGTTGAACGTGTCCCTCGGGGCCACTGACAACCTACTCCAATCCAAACGGTTCTGCCGGCGAATCTTTTTTTCGTAGCCTGGCTACCCCCAGAGGCTAAAGACACAGCAACACAGCGCGAACTGGCTCGGACTAGGACACTGCTTGTGTCGCTTCCCGGAGTTGAGTCCAACGCGCCGCCTGTTCGAGCACGCTCTGATGGTCTTCCGCCATCCGGTCGCGGCGCGGCAATGGATACACGATCGGATAAACGCCATTGTCGAAAAGCCAGTTGATCCGGGCAGCGTTCTCGGACTCGGTGCCGACGAGGGTGAACCTCTTCAGGAGTGAATCGGAGACCAGGTCCGTTGCCCGATCGAAGTCTCTGTCCTCCCACACCGCCTTCACCTTGCGCGCGTCGTCCCCAAGTCCGCACAGGTCGGCAATGTGGAGATAGTGCTCGGAAGCGCAGTAGAACGCGACGCCGCGGCGCGCCGCATGGATCGCCGCGTCGTCCTTTGGATCCACGCAGGTCATGAGCAAGGTTGCGATCTGGACATCGTCGGGCCGCCGGTCGGCTGATTTAGCCCCCTCGTCGATCAGGCCGCGGTACTCGGCGAGCGATTCCTCCGTCAGCCAGTTCGCGATCACACCATCGGCCACTTCGGCGGCTGTCTTCACCATCTTCGGGCCGAGACCTGCGAGCCAGATCGGCGGCGCGCCGTCACCGATCGGACCTTCGCGCAGATGGAAGTCGTGCGGCTTGAACCACTGGCCGTCGTACGAAAACTTCTTCTGTGTGAGCAACCCGCGCACGATGGCGACCGCCTCTTTGGCGCGCGCCAGCGGCTTCTCCGTCACGATCCCATGCCCACGCTGCATGAAGCCGATCCCGCCGGCGCCGAGACCGAACGGCCCAAAGCGACCGTGTGAGAGATCGTGAATGCTGCGCGCGCCCATCGCCAACAGCGTCGGCGTGCGTGAGTAGAAGTTGACGATCGCGGTGCCGAGGTTGATGGTCGTCGTCTCCCGCGCCAGCACGGCGAGGACTGCAAATGCGTCCTTCCCCGATTCCTCTGTGGTGCAGAAGGCGGAGTAGCCCAACTGCTCGGCGCTCTGGACCCAGGCGATCAGCTCGTCCCATGACAGGTCGCCTGTGTGGCATGTAAATCCCAGATTTCGCCCCGACCAGCGCGATGAATCCAAAGTAGTTCACTAGTGTACTATATCGGCGATGGTCCGGCGCAACCTGCATGCACCTGTGCGGGTCTCGTCCGCACTCCAGAGCGAGTTCCCGCAGATGGACCGCCGCGCTACGGAGGTCCTGATCAACCTGATTCGCACCGACAGCCTGGTGACGACCGCGCTGACCCGGCGGTTCCGCCGCCACGGGCTCTCCCTTTCAGGCTTCAACGCTCTGGTCATCCTTCGCCAGGCGCCTGAGGGCGTGAACCCATACGAGATCGCCGACCGCCTGCTGGTCACCAGGGCTGCCGTGACCGCGATCCTCGACGGACTCGAGGCGAAAGGACTCGCCCGCCGCAAACCCAGCGGTGCGGACGGCCGAATGACCTTCATCGAGATCACCACTGCCGGAAGGAAGCTGCTCGACCGCCTTCTGCCCGAGCACTTCGCCGCCGAGCGAGCCATGGCATCGGTCCTGGGCGCCAACGAAAAGGAGCTCCTGATCTCTTTGCTCGGCCGCCTGCAGCTCCACCTCGCGTCGCAAGACGCAGAGGAGACCATCGCGGAGTGAGCAGGCTTGTCGGCGTGACCCCATTTCCCCCCGAGTTCGCGGCGCGTTACCGATCGCGGGGCTACTGGGAAGACGTTCCCCTGGGCCGTTTCTACGACCGGGTCTTCGCGGCACACGGCGACAGGGTCGCGATGATCAGCCGCGACAGCGGGGTCACCTATGCGCAGCTCAAGCAGCGCGTCGACCGCCTGGCGGTCCACCTGTTGGAGCAAGGAGTGAAGCCGCTGGACCGCTGGGTCGTCCAGCTCCCCAACATTCCCGAGTTCGTCTACCTCTACTTCGCGCTGCAGCGGCTGGGCGCGATCCCGATCATGGCCCTTGCCGGCCACCGCTGGAACGAGATCAACGCGTTTTTCGAACTTTCCGGTGCGACTGGCTACGCGGTCAGCGAACGAATCGGCGACTTCGAGACCAGGCAGCTTGTCGATCAGGTCCGAGGTGGTCACCGCCAGGTGCGGACCGTGCTCGGCGTCGAGAGCATCCGGGAGCTGGTCGGCAAGGCGTCCCCGCTCGACGCCGGCCTGCTGGAGTCTGTCGAGGTCGATCCGGACGAGCCCTGCGTCTTCCAGCTCTCGGGCGGCACCACCGGCGTGCCCAAGCTGATCCCGCGCACGAACAACGATTACGTTTACAACACGAAGGCGGCGGTGGCCGTCAACGACGTGCACGCGGACGACTGCCTGCTCGTCGTCCTCCCGATTGCGCACAACTTCCCCCTCGCATGCCCCGGCATCAGCGGCTTCTTCTGGAAGGGCGCGCGCGTGGTGCTCCACGAGTCGCCGCGCGCCGAGGAGGTCTTTCCGCTTATCGCCCGGGAGCGGATCACCCACCTCGAGCTCGTGCCGGCCCTCCTGATCCGGTACATCAACGCGCCGTCGATCGGGGACCACGACCTCAGCTCGGTCAGGGTCATCAACACGGGTGGCCAGAAGCTGCAGCCCGAGGTCAAGCGCCGCGCCGAGACGCTGTTTCCGAACGCCCGCGTCCAGGAGGTGTTCGGGATGGCGGAGGGACTGTTGATGTTCGTCCGGCTGGACGATCCGGACGACGTGCGGTTTGAGACTGTAGGTCGCCCCGTGTGCGACGACGACGAGATCCGGATCGTGGACGAGGAAGGAAATCCGGTCACCGACGGCGAGGTCGGAGAGCTGCTGGTTCGCGGGCCTTACACCTTGCGTGGGTACTACGGCGTGCCGGACTACAACGCCCGCACGTTCACGGCGGACGGGTTCTACTGCTCGGGCGACCTGATGCGTCGCCATCCGTCAGGGAACTACGTCGTCGAGGGCCGCAAGAAGGACCTGATCAATCGTGGCGGCGAAAAGATCAGCGCCGAGGAGATCGAGAATCTCATCCTCTCGCACCCGGCGGTGCTCAACGTGGCGTGCGTGCCGATGCCCGATCCGGTGCTCGGGGAGAGGATGTGCGCGTTCGTGATCCCGAAGCACGGTCGCACGCTCACCCTTGCAGAGCTGACGGCGTTCCTGACTGAGAAAGGGCTCGCGAAATTCAAGCTCCCCGAACGGCTGGAGTTGACCGACGATCTTCCGCTGTCGAAGTTCGGGAAAGTCGCGAAAAATGTGCTGACCAAGCGCCTCGCCGAAGAAGTCAAGACCCCGGGCTAGTCGATCGTCAGCAGAACCCTGCCGAAGTTCTTCTCCGCCTCAACGTAACGGTGCGCATCGGCGACCTCTTCGAGTGGGAACGTCCTGTCGACGAGTGCCTCCACCCCCTCCTCGGCCAGCCGCCAGAAGCCGTCCAGGGCAGCCTGAGTGTGAGTTCGGATGCCGACCACCGACTGACTCTTCAGATACAGCGCACGCATGTCGAGCGGCACCGGCTCCGCCACCTGGGCGCCCGAGCTGATCAGAACGCCGAGGCGTCCAAGCGATGCCTGCAGTTTGGGAAACATCGAAGCGCTGGCGATGTTGTCGACGGCGATAACCGCGCCGGCCGGGCCTGTGATCTCTGCGACCTTGCCGGCAAACCCTTCGTCGTCGGTGTCCAGCACATGCTCGAAGCCACGCTCCGCCAGCAACTTGCGCTTCCAGTCCTTCCTGGAGGTCGCGATGACCCTCGCGCCGAGAGCCCTGGCCACCAGCGCGGTGACCAGACCGAGGCCCGAAGCGGCCGCAGTCACGAGGACCCAATCGTCGGGCTTGAGCCCGGCGACTGAGAACTGCGTGAAGGCGACCGGCCCGCTCAGGGCCAGGGCCGCCGCCTGCTCATAAGTGACATGGTTAGGGATCCGGCGCACGACCTTTTCCGGCACAGAGACCAGCTCGGCGTACGAACCCTGGCGATTGATGCCGATCAGCTGAGCGTTGGGGCATCCGTAGTCGCGGCCTGATGTGCACGCGGGACACTGTCCGCAGGCGACGAACGGCGATACCGCCACACGGTCTCCTACCTTGACTCGTTCGACGCCCTCACCCACCTCGACCACGTCGCCCGCGAAGTCGGCCCCGAGGATGTGGGGGAAGCTGAAGCGCGCGAACGGGTTGCGACCGGCGCGCGTGCCCACGTCGAGCAGGCCTCCGACACGCACGGCGCGCACTCGCACGAGCACCTCACCCGCGGACGGGCGTGGCGCCGCCGCGTCCTCGATCTTCAGCACGTCGGCCGGCCCG
>Ga0075433_10003276_pt1 | contig 12499 bp, 9 predicted proteins | sample RhiMethybrSRZTD2_FD_75299 | JGI IMG/M metagenome (GOLD analysis project Ga0075433, IMG submission 75299) | Populus rhizosphere microbial communities from Tennessee, USA - Rhizosphere MetaG P. TD hybrid SRZTD2 | ecosystem: Host-associated > Plants > Roots > Rhizosphere > Soil | place: USA... | reverse complement strand
CTCAAGGCGATCATGAAGGAGCTCACCGAGAACCCGAACATCATCGTGTTCATCGACGAGCTGCACACGCTGGTAGGCGCCGGTTCGGCCGAGGGTTCGCTCGACGCCGCGAACATCCTCAAGCCCGCGTTGTCGCGTGGTGAGATTCGCTGCATCGGCGCGACCACGCCGGCCGAGTACCGGAAGTACATCGAGAAGGATCGTTCGCTCGAGCGCCGCTTCCAGGCAATCAAGGTCGATCCGCCCGCCGAGAAGGAAACGATCGAAATCCTCAAGGGCGTCAAGGATCGCTACGAGCAGTTCCATCGCGTCGAGTACACGCCCGAGGCGATCGAAGCGGCGGTGTATCAGTCAAGCCGGTACATCACTGACCGCTTCCTGCCCGACAAGGCGATCGATCTGGTCGACGAGGCGGGTGCGCGCGCGAAGCTGAAGGAAGCGGGCTACAGCGACGAGTTCGCCGAGATCAACAAGAGCATTCGTGTCGCCGTGGAGCAGATGGAGAGCGCCGCCTCGCAGAAGGATTTCGAGAAGGCGCAGTTCTATCGCGACCAGGAAGCGTCGGCCCGCGAAAATCTGCAGCTCACGCGCGAGCGTTTCGATGGGAAGGTCCGCCGCGTCATCGTGAACAAGGCCGACATCGACGAAGTCGTGTCGAAGTGGACCGGTGTGCCCATCTCCTCGATCAATCAGGACGAGGGCGACAAGCTGCTCCGCATGGAGTCGGATCTCCACAAGCGCGTCGTCAGCCAGGACAAGGCCATCTCGGCGATCTCGCGCGCGATTCGCCGTTCACGCGCCGGCCTGAAGAACCCCAATCGTCCGGTGGGCAGCTTCATCTTCCTCGGTCCGACGGGTGTCGGGAAGACGGAGCTGGCGCGGGCGCTCGCCAATTTCCTCTTCGGCAGCGACAACGCCCTGATCCGTTTCGACATGTCCGAGTACATGGAGAAGCACTCGGTCTCGAAGCTGATTGGGTCGCCGCCCGGATACGTCGGACACGAAGAGGGTGGTCAGCTGACGGAGAAGGTGAAGCGGAATCCCTACTCCGTGGTGCTGCTCGATGAGATCGAGAAGGCGCACCCGGACATCTTCAACATCCTGCTGCAGGTGTTCGAAGACGGCCATCTGACCGATGGTCTCGGCAACCGTGTCAACTTCAAGAACACGATCATCATCATGACCTCGAACATCGGGGCGCGCTTCATTCAGAAGAAGGCGTCGCTCGGGTTCCAGGCCAGTGATACCGGCACCATCGACAAGAACGTGTCCGACATGGTGCTGGGCGAGGTGAAGCGCACCTTCAATCCGGAGTTCATCAACCGCATCGACGAGATCATCGTCTTCGAGGCGCTGTCCGACGATGACCTGCGGCGGATCATGAGCCTGTTGCTCGATCAGCTGAATGCGAACCTGGTCGATCGGCGGATGAAGATCAGCATCAACCGCGACGTCGTCGACTGGATCATCGACGTCACGTGCAAGGACCGATCGTATGGCGCCCGTCCGTTGCGGCGCGCGATCCAGCGCTACGTCGAGGATCCGCTCTCCGAGGAGTTGATTCGAGGCAACCTCGGCGACGGCGAGGTCGAGGTGTACATGGATGCCGGTCAGATCTCGTACCGACCGGCTGGCGCAGGGGAGCTGGTCGCGGGTCGACGGCTCAACTAACGATGCGGCGGGTCCAAAGAGCAAGGCCCGCCCTCGCTCGGCAGAGTAGGCCGGGTCTTGTTTTCAAGACCCGGCTTTTTTCTTTCCGGCCGGCCCCGATTCCATTCGCGGCGTAGCCGGGTCTTGTTTGTAGACCCGGCATTCTTGAGCGTGATCAAGCCGTTCTGACGTCAGCGCCGTCTAAAATCCAGTAAACTAAGGTGTTTCAGCGCTGATGCGAAAGCAGATCCCCGTCTTCGTGTTTCTCTGGGTTCTGGGGCTGGCCGCGGCTCGACCCGCGCTTTCTCAGGTGCCCACCACGTCAACCCCGGCGCCGCCTGCAAACACCGGGGCCGCAGCCCAGGCCGGTCAAACGGTCGCCAAGACCGCGTGTGGGACGGCCGTAGCCGCGCCGTTCGCGTTGCCGCCGCCTGGCTCTCCGCCTTTCGTCTGGATCCTCCAGCCATGCTTCAACAGCCAGGGTGGGTTCTCGACCATCGAGAACGAGACCTACATGTATTACATCCAGCTGCGCACGAGTCAGACGCGTCAGAATCAGTTCGTCTGGTACGACGCGACGACCGAGCAGACGATGCTGGCGGATTTCAAGCGGCTGTGGGCGACCAACTTCCTGGACGATCTCTCGATTGAGGTCACCGATCACACGTTCGAGAACGGCACCGTCGGGAAGATGGTCGTGTACCACATGGAGGAACGCGAGCGCATCAAGATCGTCGACTACCGCGACACCGACGAGAAGAGCATCAGCATCATCAAGCGCACCGACATCGACACCAAGCTGCGGGAGCGCAACATCGAGCTTCGCCTGGATTCGTTCCGCGACGATGGGACGATTCGCCGTGTCGAAGGCGTCCTCAGGGAATTGATGGCCGAGAAGGGGTTCACCAACGCCGAAGTGAGCCATCGCGTGACGGCGGTGAACGGCGGGCCCAAGCTGGTGAACGTCACGTTCATCGTCGGCGAAGGACCGAAGCTGAAGATTCGCGACGTCGAGTTCGTCGGCAATTCGGCGATCAGCGACGGCAAGCTCGAGAAACGGATCAAGGAAAACAAGCCGAAGAATCCGTTCTACGGCTGGATCTCCGGCGGCGGCACCTACAAGGAGAACGCGTTCGAAGAGGATGCGGCCAAGGTCGTCGAGTACTACCAGAATCACGGTTATCCCCAGGCGCGCGTCGGTCAGCCCGAGATCAAGACGCTCGAGAACACGAAGGATGGCAAGACGCGCTGGATCCAGTTGCGGATTCCCGTCACCGAAGGCGAGCGCTACAAGTTCGGTACGCTGAACTTCGAGGGCAACAAGGTCGTTCGCAGCGAAGGACTGAAGTCGCTGTACAAGATTGCGCCCGGCGACTGGTACAGCCGCAAGGTGCTGCAGGACGGCAACAAGAAGGCGCAGGAAATCTACGGCGGGGCCGGGTACATGGAGTTCACTCCGTTCCCGATGCTCGCCTACAGCGACGATCCGAGCAGGCCTGAACGGACACTGGCCGCGCAAGTGCCGGCCGCGCTCGCCGAGGTCACGACGCTGGATCCCGCCGCTGCCGCGAAAGCGAAGGCGAATCCCAAGGCAGGCACGCCACCTAGCGTCGACATCACCATGCGCATCGACGAGGGGCCGCAGTACTTCGTCAATCGCATCACGTTCACCGGGAACACGACCACCCGCGACAACGTGATTCGGCGCGAGATGCGGCTGGTCGAAGGTGGCATCTTCAACACGGAGGCGCTCAAGTACAGCGTCCGTCGCCTGAACCAGCTTGGGTACTTCAAAGAACTGAAGGGCGACGACCATGACATGCACGTCGAGAAGACGCCCAACAAGGAAAACAACGTCGACGTCACATTGAAGTTCGAGGAGCAGAACCGGAATCAGCTGACGTTCGGCGCCGGCGTCTCGCAGTACGAGGGCTTCTTCGGTCAGCTCGGGTTCCAGACGTCCAACTTCCTCGGCCGTGGCGAAAGCCTGACGTTGTCAGTGCAGGCTGGCGATCGAGCGCAGAACTACCAGCTCGCGTTCACCGAGCCGTTCCTCTTCGACCGCAACATCACCGGCGGGTTCGACGTCTACAACCGGTCGCTCCAGTACATCGGTTATTACACGCAGAAGTCACGCGGGCTCAACCTGGTCTTCGGTTTCCCGGTTGCCGACTTCACGCGTATGTTCATGAACTACTCGTTCGAGAAAGTCCGCATGACCGACTTGAACGAGGCGCTCTTCGATACGTCCTGCATCGTTCGGCCGACCGGCTGTCAGACGATCTCGTCGCTGAAGGATCTGTCGCAGCTGACGCCGACGCAGATCGAAGTGCTGCGCCGCAATCCGTTCGTGTACGACTCGCTGCTCATCGGCCAGGGCGGCGAACGCTCGGTCAGCAAGGTCACTCCGAGCATCGTTCACAACACCGTCGACAACCCCATCTTCCCGAATACGGGGAAGCGGTTGACGGCGTCACTGGATCTGGCCGTTCTCGGTGGCAACACACAGTTCTACAAACCGCGAGGCGAGGCGATCTTCTTCTTCAAGCACCTGCCGCGGACCTCGGTCGGGTTCCGCGCGTTGGCCGAATACATTTCGCCGCTGGGCAAGACGGACTTCCTGCCGGTCTTCGAGCGGTTGTTCCTCGGTGGTGAATACAGTGTTCGCGGCTTCGACATCCGATCCATCGGCCCGAGTGTGCCCGGATCGTTCGTCGTGCTCGGCGGCAACAAGAGCCTGCTGTTCAACGCCGAGTACCTCATCTCGATCATGAGCCAGGTCCGCATCGTCACCTTCTTCGACGCCGGTCAGGTGAAGGACTTCGGTCAGCCGTTCTCGTGGATGGAGCCACTGCTCGAAGTGCGGGCACCGACCCCGCCGCCGCTCGTCGATCCGTTTGCGACCTCTTCGCTCGTCGACCCGAGCGCGCCGGGAGTGCAGACGCTCGAGATCGGAAGGACTCACGCCTTCAAGACATCCACGGGTGTCGAGCTGCGTTTCTTCATGCCCGTATTGAATGTGCCGTTCCGGTTGATCTACGCGTGGAATCCGTCGCGTGGAGGAGTACTGGACAACAATCTTCGTCCGGCGAAGGAGACGACGTTCAGGTTTGCGGTGGGAACGACATTCTGATTACGACGGACCGCCTTTGGTGCGCCGGGTCCACAGGCGAGGACCCGGCCCGAGGTCGGTGGCCGAGCCGCGATCAGAAATGCGTCACGTCGACGGAGTAGTCGACTCCGGCCGTGAGCTTGCCGACATCGTTGAGCCAGACGCAGAAATTGCCGGACGTACTGGCCGTGCCAATCACCGTTGTGTTCAGGACGGCGTTGGTATTCGCGATGATGATCGCGCAGGATTGACCGTTCCAGGTGCCCAGGTTGAGGCCGATCGTGGCGGCCTGGTCCGAGAGCGCTTTGATTTGCGCCGACACCTGCCCGGCGCGTTCGACCGGGAAATTATACGTGGCGGCGCCGTTCACGTTCAGTGTTCCACTGAACGTTACGGTGATCTGAGTCGGCGTTGTCGGCGTGGTCGGGACATTGATGTTGTTGTCCGAGCCGCATCCGGCCAGTGTAACTGTGGCAACAAGCGGGACCAAAAACGTCAGGAAGTAGCGCATCAACTGGCAAGTCTCCTGGGTACAGGCGGCAGGCGTACGATCATCTTACTTGGCGTCGGTTGGTCGAGTAAAATTCAAGAGCTTCGTTCAGGAAGTTGGCGGATCACGAGCCCTCATGCGGCGGCGCGATCAGCATCGAAAGGACCGAGAGTAATGAGAGTGTTTGCCTTTGCTGTGGCGTTCAGTGCGGTGATTGCTGCCGGTGCAGCGTACGCCCAGGCTCCCGCGGCTCCTGCCGCTCCTCGACCGACCCCGGCGCCGGCTGCCCCTGCCGGGCAGAAGCCAGCGCCGGCGCCGCCCCTGGCTGGACCGGGACAGAAGCCGGCGCCAGCGGCTCCCGCGCCACCCGTGGAGTTGAAGCCCCGCTTCCAGGACGGGATGAAGTACGCGTACGTGAACGTGCAGGCTGTGGCGGCCGCATCGGTCGAAGGCAGAGCGGCCGCCGAGAAGATCAAGGTTCTGCAGGAACAGAAGTCGCGCGAGCTGCAGGAGAAGAACAAGGCGCTGCAGAGCGCCCAGCAGAAGCTCGAACAGGGTGGCAGCGTGTTGAGCGACTCGGCGCGCGCACAATTGCAGGCCGACATCGATCGTCAGCAACGTGACCTGCAGCGGTTCACTGAGGACGCGCAGCAGGACGTGCAGCAGCTTGCCGAGCAGGTCGAGCAGGATTTCAACCGGAAGCTGACTCCTGTCATCGACAAGGTCGCCAAGCAGAAACAGGTGCACTTCGTATTCAACGCGTCGCAGAGCGGACTCATCTGGGCGGAACCGGGGATGGACCTGACCGCTGAAGTCATTCAGGCCTTCGACGGCGGAGGCGGAGCCGCGGCGGCTCCAGCGCCCGCACCGCCACCGGCGCCAGCGCCGGCGCCTGCGCCAGCGCCGGCGCCTGCGAAATAACCAGCGATCCCGCTACCAGGGAGAGGCATGTGGCGTGCCCTTACACTTCAGCCTGCTTGTGTCGGTTGCCTCTGGCCAACCTCTAGCTCGAAGATGGCCGGTCTCATGAAGGATGAATGGTGGAAGCATCACCAACACAAGCGAGTTTGGGAAGTAAGCTTGCGGCGCTCCTCGGGCGCGTCTACTACCGATACCCGTCGTATCTGATCGACGCGGTGCTTGAGCACGAGCCGGGGAACCGACTCGTGGCGATGAAAAATGTGACCGTGGGAGAGGAATTCTTTCAAGGGCATTTCCCTGGCTCTCCCTTGATGCCCGCCGTGCTGATGATCGAGGCGTTGACGCAGGTTGCGGCCGTCCTCGTTCTCGACCGCGCAGGGGCACCTCTGACCGCACGGGCGTTCCTTCGCGGCGTCGACAGCGCCAAGTTCCGTCGCAGCGTGGTCCCTGGTGATCGCCTCCGCCTCGAGGTCGCTCTGACCCGGTCGCGGTCGCGTCTGGCCCGCGTGGAGGCGGCCGCCTATGTGGACGAGCAGGTCGTTGCCGAGGCAAAGCTGCTGATCGCCATCGATTCAGGCGCCGCGGCGGTAGATCCGACAGCTCACGTCGATCCTTCGGCGCAGATCGGCGAAGGGACGACCATCGGGCCGCACGCGATGATCGGCCCCGAGGTTCGGATCGGCAAACACTGCCGCATCGGCGCCTCGGTCGTCATCGATGGTCGAACCCACATCGGGGACGAAACGCAGATCTTCCCGATGGCGTCGATCGGGCTCGCTCCGCAGGACCTGAAGTACAAGGGCGAGGCGACGGCGCTGCGCATCGGACGCCGCAATGTCTTTCGCGAGTTCGTCACGATCAACCGCGGCACCGCTGGCGGTGGCGGCGAGACCACGATCGGCAATGACAACCTGTTCATGGCCTATGTGCACGTCGCCCACGACTGTCATGTCGGAAGCGGGACGATCTTCGGGCCGCACGCCACGCTTGGTGGTCACGTGGGCGTCGAGGACTTCGCCAACATCAGCGCCGGTTCGGCGGTCCATCAGTTCTGCCGCGTGGGCCGCTATGGATTCATCGGCGGGTATTCCGTCGTGACGAAGGATGCGCTGCCGTTTGGCCGCACCATCGGCAGTCGCCCGGCGCGCGTCTTCGGGGTGAATTCGATCGGCTTGTCGCGCCGCGGCTTCACCGTCGACACCATCGGCCAGCTCAAACTGGCTTATCGTTACCTCCTGCAATCGAAGCTCAATACCACCCAGGCGCTTCAGCAGATCGAGCAGGACGAATCGTTATCCGCTCCCGAGGTGCGCTACCTGGTCGAGTTCATTCGTACCTCGCAACGCGGCGTGATTCTCAGAAGGCCGACTCGCCGTGCTGAGGAACTGGTGGCCGATGAGTGACGTCGCACCAAGAAGATTCTTTGGAGTCTCTGTGCCTCGGTGCCCCGGCGTGACGAACTCTCGTGGAGAAGGAATTCGTTTTTCCGCCAAGTGAGTAGCGTGACTTTAGGCTTGATTGCAGGCAACGGCAGATTCCCGTTTCTCGTCCTCGACGCCGCTCGCGCCCTGGGTCACGACGTCACGATCGTTGCCGTGAAGGAAGAGGCTTTTTCCGAGCTGAATGACGCCGCCAGGCGGCACGAGGCGCCGATCCACTGGATCTCGCTCGGCCAACTCGGGACGTGCATCCGCCTGCTGCGCGAGGCCGGAGCGACTCGGGCCGTCATGGCAGGTCAGGTCAAGCACACGAAGATCTTCGGCGGCATCATCCCGGATCTGACGTTCGTCTCTGCGCTGAGGAAGCTGACCTCCCGGAACACCGACGGCCTGATTGGCGCCGTCGCCGCAGTGATGAGCGATAACGGCATCGAGCTCATTGACTCCACCACGCTGTTGACTCCGTTGCTCGCGCAACCAGGAGTGCTGACGAGACGAGCGCCGAGCGAAGACGAGCAGCAGGACTTCACGTTCGGCTATCACATGGCGGATGTGATTGCCGGGCTCGACATCGGTCAGACGATCGCGGTGAAGCACCAGGCGGTCGTGGCAGTCGAGGCGATGGAAGGCACCGATGAAGTGATCGCCCGCGCCGGTCATCTGGCCGGTCCCGGTGTGAGGATCGTCAAGGTCGCGAAACCAAAGCAGGACATGCGCTTCGACGTTCCCGTCGTCGGGTTTGCGACGATTCAGGCAATGCGTGTGGCTGGCGCCACCGCGCTGTCGATCGATGCCGGAAAAACGCTGGTGCTCGACGGTGATGCCGTCTTCGCGTCCGCCAACGAAGCGGGCATCGCCATCGTCGGACGCGAGAAAGCCGACGTCGTCACGACATGAGCGACAAGCTTCGCGTGGCCGTCGTCGGCGTCGGCTACCTTGGACAACATCACGCCCGCCTTCTCGCGGGCATGAGCGATGTCGATCTCGCCGGGATTGTCGATACCAAGCCGGGTCGTGCCGGGGAAATCGGATCGCGATTCGGAGCACCCGCCTTTACCGAGCTGCGCGATCTCCCGCTCGATCGATTGGACGCGGTGACGGTCGCTGTGCCGACGGTGTCCCATCTCGATGTCGCGATGCGGCTGATGGATGCCGGCGTGTCGGTGCTCGTGGAGAAGCCGCTTGCATCATCGCTGAACGAGGCGGACCGATTAATCGAGGCGGCTGCTCGTCGCGGAGTGGTGCTCGCCGCCGGGCACACCGAGCGATTCAACCCGGCCGTGGTGGCGGCGCTGCCGCTGGTGTCGAACCCGCGTTTTGTCGAAGTCCATCGGCTCGGCACATTTCCCGAGCGCAGCCTCGACATCGACGTCATATTCGACTTGATGATTCACGACCTCGACCTGCTGTTGACGTCGGTCAAGTCGGAGGTCACATCAATTGAAGCTGTCGGCGTGAACGTGCTGACGCCGCGCACCGACATCGCCAACGTGCGGCTGCGATTCGCATCGGGCTGTATCGCGAACGTGACGGCCAGCCGGATCAGCCGCGACAAGGTCCGCAAGGTCCGATTCTTTCAGCGTGAATCGTATGTCTCGGTGGACTATGCCTCGCAGGAGGCTGAAATCTACCGGCTGGTGGCGCAGAATGGCCGTCCACGGATCGAGGGGGGAAAACTCGACGTGCAGCGTGATGAGCCGCTGCGCGCGGAGCTGGCAGATTTCGTCGCGGCCGTCCGGCATCGAAGAGAGCCGGGCGTGAGCGGACGGGCCGGTCGAGATGCACTCGCCCTCGCCACGCGAGTAGCACAGGCGATGGAGAGCGCAACGTAGCGGCGGGTCCTTAGACCCGCCGGGTTTCAGAATCGAGCGACATGACTACATCGACCACATTCGATCTCTACATGGATCGGATCGCCCGAGGCGACCGGCTGACTCCGGAGGAGATCCACGACCTGGCGACGACGCCGGACATTCTCTCGTTGGGGATGCTTGCCGATACGCTCCGTCGACGGTTGCGCGACAGACGCGTCACGTTTCTGCGAGTCGCAGAGTTCGCCTTCGATCGGCCCGACGTCGCGGGCGTCCCGGCGGCGGCGCGCGAAGTGCGGCTGACGGGATCGCCTGCCGACATCGAGAGCGCGGTGGCAGCCATTGAGAAGACGAAAAGCATTTCGGGGGATCGTACCGTTGCCGGTTTTTCGTGGGTCGATGTTGACAGGTGGGCAGCGGCCGCGCCGCTCCGGCAAGTACTGACGCGACTCAAAAACGCGGGACTCGATGCGATCGCGGAGTTACCGCTCGATCACGTCGGCGACCCCGGTTTCGCCGCAATGAGCGCGAAGGACGCGGGATTCCGGCAGTTGCGTTTGACGATCGGTAAGGCTCCGGCCGATGAGCGAACAGCCTTGTTGATCGCGGCCTCCGCTCTCCAGGATGTCCACGGCATCGTTCAGTCGATCAATCCGCTGCCGATGTCGCTCTCCGCGTTCAGGCCGACCACCGGGTACGAGGACGTGAAAATGGTGGCACTGGCGCGCCTTGCCGCGCCAAATGTCCCGTCGATTCAGGTGGACTGGCGGCGATACGGTCCGAAGCTGGCGCAGGTCGCGCTCACGTTCGGGGCCGACGATATCGATGGCGTGTCGCCATCTGACGACGCGCCGGAAGGGCGGAGGCGAGCGCCGTTGCCGGAGATTCAGCGTAATGTCGAAGCAGCGGGGCTTTTGCCGGTCGAGCGTGACGGCTGGTTCAACCTGCTGTGATGGTTCGGATCGGGGCGGTCGGATACCTCAACGCGCGACCGTTGACGTGGGCTCTGGATCGCGATCATGACCGTTGGCGAGTGCGTTACGACGTCCCGTCCGTCTGCGCGTCGTTGCTTCACGAAGGCAGTGTCGATCTGGGACTGATCCCGTCGATCGAGTATCTGCACTCGGAGGAATACCGGTTCGTTCCTGGTGTCGGAATCGGATCGCGTGGACCTGTCGCATCGGTCGCGCTCTACACCAGGAAACCGATCGAGGATGTCCGTCACGTTGCGCTCGACACCAGCTCGAGGACGTCCGTGACGTTGATTCAGGTGCTGTGCCGTCACTATTTCCACATCGCTCCGAGCTTCGTGCCGCACGATCCGGATCTCGCGGCGATGACGACGGCGTGTGACGCCGGCCTGCTCATCGGTGATCCTGCTTTCGACGCCGACCACGAAGCGCTCGGATTGCGGAAAATCGACCTCGGAGAAGCGTGGAACCAGATGACCGGACTGCCGTTCATCTACGCGGCCTGGACCGGTCGCCCTGCGGGGATCGATGACGGGGTGGTACGCGCGCTTCAGCAGGCGCAGGCTGACGGGGTTGCGGCACGAAAAGCGATCGCCGAAGAGTACGGAGCGGGTGATACCACCCGCGCGGCGCGGGCCGCAATCTATCTAAGGGATAATGTGAAATACGGCCTCGGTCCGGAAGAAGCGGCAGGACTCCAGATGTTTCTCGATTACGCCGCCGAGATGGGTCTCGGGCCCCGCCGACGAACGCTGGAGTTTTTCTGAGCATGGTCGAGTCGATCGTTGCGAAGGTGATGCAGGGCGGCCGGGTGTCGGCAGCCGAAGCACTCGCACTCTATCGAGAAGCGCCCACCCATGTGCTCGGTCGCCTGGCCGACACCATCCGCGTGCGAAAGCATCCTGAAGGCGTCGTTACTTACATCATCGACCGCAACGTCAACTACACGAACATCTGCGTCGCGCGTTGCAACTTCTGCGCGTTCTACCGTCCGGTCGGATCAAGCCAAGGCTATGTGCTCGGCTTCGAAGAGATCTTCCACAAGATCGACGAGACGATCGCCGTCGGTGGGAATCAGCTCCTTCTGCAGGGCGGCCACAACCCGGATCTGCCGATCCAGTGGTACGAGGATCTGTTCCGCGCGGTCAAGGCGCGCTATCCCAACTTCAAGCTGCACGCGCTGTCGCCGCCTGAGGTCCTGCACATCTCCAGGTTGAATCAGATCCCGACGAAGGACGTGATCGAGCGGCTGGTGGCAGCGGGGTTGGACAGCATCCCCGGTGGCGGCGCCGAGATCCTGGTCGATCGCGTACGGAAGCTGCTGAACTGCTACAGCAAGGCGTCGTCGGACGAGTGGATCGGCATCATGCGTCAGGCGCACCAGGCCGGGCTGCGCACGACGGCGACGATGATGTATGGAACGGTCGAGACCGAGGAAGAGCGCATCGAGCACATGATGCGGCTCCGCGATCTTCAGGACGAGACGGGCGGCTTCACGGCGTTCATCACGTGGAGCTATCAGCCGGAACATACCGAGCACGGCGGGTTCGAGGAAACCGGCGTCGACTACCTGCGGACACTTGCGTTAGCGCGCATTTTGCTCGACAACTTCGACAACCTGCAGGCGTCGTGGGTGACGCAGGGCGGGAAGGTTGGCCAGTTGAGCCTCGCCTACGGCGCCAACGACATGGGCAGCGTGATGATCGAAGAGAACGTCGTGCGCGCCGCAGGCGCTTCGTACTGCATGGACGAGCTCGAGATCGTCGTCAACATCGAGGATGCCGGGTTCGTTGCCAAGCGTCGGAACATGCATTACGAGATCCTCGGGGAGCCGATTTTCCGCGAACGCGACGTGCCACGCATGCTGGCGCTGGCGACGGCGCGCGCTGACGCGGACGCGGACGGGTCGGTGCCCGACGAACTGAGGAACTACGAGGCGAGAAGCCGCCACGGCAAGCAACTGCGACTGGGGCAGTGATTGGCCGTTTTCCGGCTTCGAACCAGAATGTCCTGCTCGTGAGCCCTTGACTAGTTTTTCAGCCGATTGGATTCTGCCGATATCGGACTCGCCGCTCGACGGGGGAGTTGTCACGCTCGACGACGGG
>Ga0075433_10003273_pt1 | contig 12506 bp, 7 predicted proteins | sample RhiMethybrSRZTD2_FD_75299 | JGI IMG/M metagenome (GOLD analysis project Ga0075433, IMG submission 75299) | Populus rhizosphere microbial communities from Tennessee, USA - Rhizosphere MetaG P. TD hybrid SRZTD2 | ecosystem: Host-associated > Plants > Roots > Rhizosphere > Soil | place: USA... | reverse complement strand
CGTACGGCGCGGCGCTCGAGCGCGCATTCACGCTCGCCGCGGGCGACAGCATGGCCGGAGCCGCGATCACGCGTCGCGCGCGCGCCGTGCTGCTCGACGACGTCATCATCGCGTACGACTCGACCTTCGGCGAAGCGAAGCGGGCGAGCGGCATCGGCGGGCTCGCCGCGAGCGCGAAGGCGCACTTCGCGCAGTACGTGCGCGATTCCACATTGCTTCCCGCCCCCCGCGCCGACGCCGCCATCGGCGTACACGGCCGCTGGCTCGACGTGGTCGAGCGCACGTACGCCAGCCTGCTCTCCGCGCGCAAGGACTCCCGGCTCGTGTGGCTGCCGTTCCAGCTCGCGCTCGCGCCCGACGCGTTTGACGAGCAGGCGGAGCTCGATTCACTCATCGCGCGCGTGGTCGGCCGGCCGTTCAGCGACCAGAATGCGCTCACCTACCTGAACAGCAGCGATCTGCCGCTCGAGATCGCGCGCTCGATCTATGCCGCGCGCGACTACCACGTGCTCTGGACCCACGACTTCGCTGGCCGGCGCAAGTCGGGCACGGTGGACCATCTCGCCTACGACATGGTCGCCGACGTGTACTTCCCCGCGCTCACGGCGGCGGTCGCGCGCTACGACAGCACCGGTCATCTGCCCATCTACATGATCCTCCTGGACCAGTTTTACTACGACCCGACGGACGGGCGGCTGTGGATGACGATGCTGGAGAATCCGCTGCGGGCACGCATGCGCTTGCCGGGGCACGAGTCGGAGCGCCAGGCGCATCTTCGCGTGCGGCAGCAGGCGCTGCGCGACGCGGTCGCCCACTCGTCGCGGCTGCAGGCCGACGCGCTCGCCGCCGGCGGCAAGCGCTGGATCGAGCGCGTGGTCAAGGTGCACGTGAGCATCACCAATCCCAACGACGGTTCCTTTCGCAGCGGCCGTATCGTGCCCCCGATTCCGATCACGCCCGACAACATCTCGCGCGACCATCGCAAGATCGTATTCTACGATCTCACCGAAGCCGATCCCTTTCGCGGCGCGATGATTCTCATGGGGATCGGCATCGGCGAACACTACGCAAGCGCATCGTGGGAAGACCGCGGGTTTCGCATTCGCGGGCCGGCGGCGCTCGCAGCGCGCGACGCGATGCGGCGGCTCCTGAACCAGCATGGATTCCGCGCCGACGACATCCCGGTGCCGCTGCGGCGAATCGAGGGGGCCCCCAGCGACAGCGCGACCGAGCGGCGGATGAATCGTGGCGATTACGTGGGGCGCGCGCTGCAGGTGCACAACGAGACCGGCTTCGGACGCAAGGACGCCTCGATCGCGCGCGCGATGCTCTATACGCTCACCCCGACCGGCAGTGTCATCATCGCGCCCGATCCGCTGTGGCTCGATGAGACGTGGGCCGCGATGCTGGCCGGCGCCGCTGCGCGCGGCAACAGGGTCTACATCGTCGCGCCCGCGAAGGCCAACGCGCCATCGCCCGCGGGGTTCGTCATCGCGCTCGAGCACGATGTCCTGGCGCGGCTGCTCGAGATCCGGCGCCGGCTCGCTGGACCAATAGCGCGCTCGGGCGGCGATCTTCGGGTCGGGTTGTTCGTCGCGCGCGCCCCGCTGACCGACGTGCAGGCGCGCGCGCGCGAGGTGCGCGCCGGGCTCGACCGCGCCCCATGGATCCGCGAGATCTTCCCGTTCGACTCGACCACGCTGGGCGTGCTCGATCGCGCGTCCGCGCAGACGGCGGGCGGCGGACGGGATGCGACGTCCATCGCGCACGACGAAAAGGCGCGCGCGACACAGCTTCACCAAAAGACGCAGCTCATCGCGCGCCCCGGCGCGATGGCCGCGCTGCTGCGGCAGCCCGGCTGGGACGATGCCCTCGGGCGCTCCATGCGCGTGCAGTCGCAACAGACGACGCGCTTCGCGGATCAGCTCGCGTGGACCACTCCCGAAGTGGATTCGCAGGCCACGCGCAAAGGCGATGCGATGCTGCGCGGCTACGAGCAGACGATTCCGGAAGCCGAACGGAAGCGCCTGAGCTTCTACTTCAGCCTGGGCACGCAGAACCAGGATTCACGGAGCACCCTGCTGGACGGCGAGGCCACGCTCATCGTCTCGGGCCTTCACGCCGCGGCCGGCGTGGTCGACATGTATTACCTGATGGCGCGCAGCGAATGGATCACGAGCGAAGCCGAGCTCGATCGCCTCGTGCCTCCGAGCAAGGGGCTCACGCGCTGGTTGTCGCGGTCGCTACGGATCGCGTTGTGACCGGGTGCGAAACGTGCCGGAAGGCGTTGAGGAACAGCGCGCGGAGCCGCCATAGGAGTTCTTTTCGGCGCCGGACTGGGCGCAGCCTTCGGTGCTCCGGTCCCATCCTGGCATCGCGTGTACGAGCGGCCACACGGATCGGTCAAGGGCTCGCGCACGTCTCAGTCAATCAATAGCACCTTCTGGCTCAGGACGACCCTCGCAGACCACAACCGGACGAAATAGACACCTCCATGCGCCCGGACGCCAGCCGCGTCCGAGCCATCCCAGCTGCGCGAATAGTGACCCGGTGTTAGCACCCCGTCCTCAACCGTCTTCACCCGTCGGCCACCAAGATCGTAGATCTCGAGTCTGGCCCGCGCCGCGCGTGGCACATCGAAGTCGAACGTCACGCGCCCACGGAAGGGATTCGGCCGGGGCGACGCCAGCACCCAGTCGATCCCGGATTCGGGGGAGGAGGGGGAAAGGGAGGAGAAGGGGGACAGCCAGCCCGTGTGCGCCGCGTCGTGCTGGTACACCGGCCACGGGGCCTTGCGTATGTCGAACTGCGACTGCAAGTCCCAGGCGAACGCGTGCAGCCGGTTCGCATTGGGGCCATAGTCCGCGGCTCCGATCTCCACGCTACCGTCTGCGTCGAGATCGAGCACGATGGGGACGCCGTGCACATATCCCTGGGTCGGCATCCGCAGATCCTCGGCGACCGCACCGTTCTGTCGGACGACGACGACAGAATTGATCGGGTATTCCAGGCCAGCGATGATGTCGATTCCGCCGTCCCCATCCACGTCGGCGAGCGCCGGGGGACCGATCGAGGCGATCGGCATCGTGAACCTGACCCGGCCGTCATCGTCGAGCACGTGCAGCTTGCCCGACAGGGTGGAACCGACAACGACCTCGACCTTCCCGTCGTCATCCAGATCTCCGAGAGCCACGTAATGACCACCCAAGTCGTAGTCCAACTGGACCGGCCACCCAGAGTGCATGCTTCCCGTGCCGTCAAGCACGTAGACGTGGAGCGGGTCCGTCGCCACGACATCCGCCTTCCCATTCCCATCGACATCGGCTGCCGCGATCGACCAGAAGGGCGAGAACCAGTACGTCTCGAGGATGACTGGCCAGCCGTCGACGGGGGTTCCATCGGCATGCCAAGCATGGAGTTTGTTTTGGTTCGGAGTTGTCGACGTGTATGCCACGCCAGTCACGATCTCCGGGGACCCATCGCCGTCCAGGTCCGCCACGATCGCCGGCGTCGTCGTCCATTCCTCGGCGGCGTAACCTTGCGGCCAGCCGCGCAGCTCGCGCCCGAATCGATCGAATACATAGGTGCGGTTCGATAGCGAGCCGTTGTAGACGATGTCGAGCGACCCATCGCGATCGACGTCGAAGAGCACGGGTGAGCATTGCGCGTGACTGCCTCCTGTGTGGGGATAGGCCCGATCCAGGTACTTGGGCCAACCAGGGAGAAGCACACCACCCGCGGTCAGGACGTACAGGTTCCCGTCGTTCGAACTCGCCACGACCTCGCACGTCCCATCCCCGTCGAGATCCGCCACGGCCGGCGACGCCTCGACATAGGAACCCGTCTGAAAGGGCCACCCCGGGACCAAGGTCCCATCGTGGTGCCAGACGTAGATCTTGCCGTCCCTCGATCCGGCGACGATCTCGATGTCGCCATCGCCATCGATGTCGGCGTAGTTCAGCGCGGCCCTCGCTCCGGCCTCCATTCCCGTGCCCTGATCGACGGGCCATCCGGGCTGAAGAGGAACCTGGGCCTCAGCGTCAACGACGAAGATGCCCAAGAGCGCGAGCCATCGGACCCGAAACCTGTGCCAGCGTAGTCGGAATCGCCTGGGCCCAGACGTAGTGGAAAGTCGCATACGCTCGGAAGCGAAGGTACGACGGACGGGGTCCCGGGCCAAGGCGATTCGCCGCCTTGAACCGATTCAACGCGTCACTAGTTCGTTGGTGCCGGAGGAGGGGGTCGAACCCTCACGAGGTTTGAGCCTCACGGGATTTTGAGCGCCGTGCACCGCCGTCGCCTGCCGGCGCGTGTCGGCGGCTGTCGGCGTCCTGCAAGCAGTTAGCGCGCCTTCAGCGTCAACACGCCTGCCGCGATCTGCCAACGTTTGACGGCCAACTGTAGCAAGCGGACTAGCAAGCGGAGCGAAGTGCAGAGCCGCGCGGGCGACACTCCTAGATCGGCGTGCATTGGATCGTCAAATTGAGCGTCGTGGCGTGATCGCATCTTCCCGGGTCTCCGGTCATGACACGGCCCCCGGCTCCGCAGGTACTCGAGTGGAAGGGGCCCAACGGGGGCGGGAAGGTCACCACCACTGTAACCTGTCGGTGGGGCGGGGCCGGCAAGCAGTACTTGCCGTCTTGGTCGGTGACGGTCGTATCGCTTCCGATCGAGACCTTGTAGCCGGGGACGGGGATGATCTCGTTGGTGATCCCGTTGGTCGCGGTGAGCCGGCCCGTGACCGACGCCGGTTGGGGCGCGGGGAGCGGGTTATTCACCTCATCCCCGCCGCATCCAACAATCGCTGACGTCCACGCCAGTGCGACCGCCGTCGCGAGGCCCCACAACTTCTCTGCGTGCTTCCCCATGATCCCACTCCTGCGCTTGCCCGCGGGAGGGCGACCGGAGTCAAGCAGACGATTGAAACGCTACTCATTCGGACCAAGGTGTCAAGGCACCCTCTACGTATCAACCAACCGCCGGTCGTCGCAAGAGAGTCCCGGTGGATGATGGCGGCGGGGCGAAGCCGTCAGGTCAGGTAGCCGCTGCGGTCGGAGCGGCGCAGGCGTAGAATCGAGGCCCCGGAGCGCGGCAATCCCGCCGCGTCGACTTCAAGGACGCCGTGCGCGCACGACTCATGCTGTTCAACGACGTCTCCCACTATCAAGACCAGCCGCGGCGTGCGGAGGGGAACCTGTCCAAGTGGTGGGATCTTCCCCAGCCGCAATGAAATCACCGCGAGCGTTCACGGGAGCCATTCTCAGCCTGAGCGGCTAGGGGCAAGGCACGCCCCCGCTCACCGCCGAGCCGCCAGCAAAGAAGGCAGCGAGCCAGAGCGAGAGATCGTTGCCGCCCACGACCCCGTCCCCGTTGTAGTCGGAGCGCGCGTAGTTCTGCCCGGAGAAATAGTCTTCCAGAAACAGGCTCAAATCTTCTGCGGTGACGCCCCCGCCGTTATGATCCAGCGCGGCGACCCGGTGGGCACCGGCGCAACCCGGACTCCCGACAAAGACCCCGTCGGCATACACGTTGAGGGACGGCCCGGTCGAGCCCGGCGACCCGCCCAGGTTGGCGGCACACCCTACGACACTGAACGTGGCCTGGCCGTTCACGTCAGTGAGCTTCATGAGGGTGTGGGCGACGCAGTCGACGGTGACGTTCGGGTCTCGCTGATCGACACACACGCGGATGTCGGGGCAACCGCTGAAGTCGAGAACAACTCGCGAGTTTTGCTGCGGCACGTTGTTGAAGTCCCTCACGTCGACGGTGAAGCTCCCGAGCGGGTCGGCGCTGCCGTCTGCACCGAGTCCCACGAGGGTGATGAGGCCGGGGGCCTCGGAGTTGCATGGATCGATCTTGGCCGTGGCCCGGGCAGCCATTCCCATGCAGGCGACTGAGAGCGCGATCGCGGCAAAATGGATGCGCGACGTGGGGCGCCTCCTTTCAAGACCCCGCCGGGCGGCCGGGCAGGAGGGAAGAGATAGCGGCCCGGAGGTGATACCCCGTCCACCCGGGCGAGGGTCCGTTGGTCGCAGGTCGACTTCGCGGCCGAGCTCGTCGGATCAGAGACGGTCGCGATGGTCGAGCGCTACCTCGGGCGCGGGCCGCTGCAACTCATTGCCGGAGGAGGGGGTCGAACCCTCACGAGGTTTGAGCCTCACGGGATTTTGAGTTCGAGAAACGGGAGAGAGCAAGAAGCGCGATTGCTGGTCAAACGGCGCAATCACAACCACGCTGGTGCGGCGCGACCGGACACAGCATCGCATGAGTGCGTATGTGCGACGGTAGTTCCCGCACAGTTCCCGCACATTCGGCGGCCTCGCGAGCTTCGCGAGGCCGCGCGATTCGCTGCCGTGATCTCACGCCATCAGCACGGTCACGATGCTCGTCACAACCAAGGCAACGGCCCAGACCAGATCGAGGTTGAACCACGCCTTGCGTAGCACTCCAACGCCCAGCTTCTCGAACACCACCAGCGCGACCGCCGCGCTCGCCGCGAGATAGCCGCTGCTGTGGACGACGGTCGCCCACACAGCTGACGAGGTTCCCGGCCCGACCACATGAGCGGCGCAGTGTGGAGCCACCGCCGTACCCATCACGAGGGGCAGCACCATGAGCCCAGCACCGTGGGCCGAGGCCATGAGAAACGACCACACGGTCAGGTCCTTCATGCCCACGCGCATGCCCACCCAGCGCGGGTGCCCGTGGCGGAACAAATGCGAGAGCCCCAGCACCAGCAGCACGCCCGCCACCGCCCACTGGATCGCTTTCAAGGGCACGACCGCGTCCGCCAGCACCGCCACCCCGATCGCCGCGGCGATCGCCAGCGCATGCCCCAATGCCAGTGGCAGCATGGCCCGGCACACGGCGGCGCGGCGGCGCTCCTGCATGCCGAGTGCCACCGCGAACAGCCACCCCATTCCCGGGTTGATGCCGTGGAAGGCGCCCAGCGCCAGGAGCCCCGCCCATGATCCGTTCATTGCGTCCGCCATGATCCCGCTCACGCGAAGCAGTACGAGTCGGACGACGCGTCGCCGCCCTGCAGTCGCACCTGGTGCGGCCGCAGACCATCGGTCTCCAGCAGGAAGTTCCGATCGAACGCGACGCCGCCGTTCGGGCTCACGTCCAGCTTCGCCATCCAGCCGCGGATGCCGTCGGGATAGAACTGCTCGTCCCATGTGCGGTAGAGCGAGTTGGTGACGTACACGCGCCGCCCGTCGCGGCTCACCTCGACCATCTGAGGGCCGCCGTTCAACGCTCTCCCCGGTTGTTTCGGGTGCCCCTTGCGCGCGACGATGCCGCCGATCTGCACGGTGCCCGTGAGCACGGGGTTGAACGGATCGGAGACGTCGTACTGACGCAGCTCGCCCGTCCCCCAGCACGAGACGTACAAGAACCGATCGTCGAGCGAAAGGTTGATGTCGGTGACCAGCGGCGGCACCGCGCCGAAGGCTCTCAGCAATTCCGGGAGCACCTCCGCCGCCGCCGGCTGCGGCGGGATCTCAATGACCTTCCGGATCTTCCACTCGCGGTTGCCATTCTTGTTTTCACGGTACCAGAGCCAGATCGAGGATGAGAGATCCTTCAACGACGTCACCACGCCCACGAAGCCGTAGGTCTGCGTCGGATCGTGCGCGGGACGCAGCTCGAGGACCATCTGCTGTTCAGCGCCCAGATCGAGCACCTGCTGGTGCGCGCGCTTGCGCAGGTCCCACACGTGCAGCGCGTGGCCATACTTGCCGCCCATGAGCAGCTCGGGATTCACGCCCGCTTCCACCATGTCCGGCGTGCCCCATTCGCTGGTGATCATCGTGTCATGACCCAGGTGCCACCAGAAGTCGTAGGCCAGATGCTGCGGCCCGCGGTCGGATTCCCAGGGCCCGCGGACTTCGAACGTTTCGGCGTCCAACACGAAGATGCCGCCGGGTCCCTGGCCCCCGGCGGAGCCGAGCGCGTTGACGTAGATGCCGTCGGGGCCGCAGTGAGCCGTATGCGGACGGCTGTACCCGGTCCGCCTCATCACCTCCTCGGGCTCGATGACCTTCACCAGACGCGGCGTGCGCGGGTCCGGCTTGGTGTCCAGCACGTGGATGCGCGACGAGCGCATGCCCGGAACGACCAGGTATCGCCGCTCCATGTGGGGGTGCGGCGAGTACGGACAGAGGCAGGAGCTGCACGCGTTCCACCCGAAGTGGTGCAGTTCGTCGCCCTTGCCGGGCATGTCCACCTGGCTGGTGATCCGTCCGTAGCGGCTCGAGGTGGGGTCCAGGTCCACGACCGCCAACGCGTCGGACTTCAGCGGGTCGGGGCTGAGCATGGCCACGTAGGCCAGCTTCTCGGCCTCGGCCGCCATCGCCATCTTGGGCGACGGATAGAAGCTCTGATCAGGAGTGAGTCTAGGCATTCCGTCCTCCTTGCTGACTGCCCCGTCGTGCGTAGAATGTCCGCCACGGCTCCGAACCACCGTCGAACGTGCAGCCATCAAACCCGAGAAAGACGGCCCGCGTCCTTTAGCGGCCGTGGACGATTCCTGAAATGTTTCTGAAATGACCCCTCGACTCGACCCGGTTTACGAATTCGGCGCCTTCCGCCTGGAGGTTGGCGAGCGGCGCCTCCTGTGCGAGGGCCGGCCGGTCCCCTTGACGGCCAGGGTGTTCGACACGCTGCGGGTGCTGGTGGAGCACTCCGGACGCCTGCTCACCAAGGACGAGTTGATGCAGAGCATCTGGCCCGACAGCGTCGTCGAGGAGAACAACCTGAATCACAATGTCTCCGTCTTGCGCCGGGCGTTGGGCGAGCAGGCGACGGGCCAGGGCTACATCGAAACAGTGCCACGGGCGGGCTATCGCTTCGTGGCCCAGGTCCGGGAGTCGATCGACGAGCCGCGGACTCCCGCTGAGGCCGGCGTGTCGGCCCACGAGATCCGCATCTGCACGACGCCGGACAAGGTGCGGATCGCGTACGCCACGATCGGCAGCGGTCCGCCGCTCGTGAAGACGGCGAACTGGCTGAATCATCTCGAATTCGACTGGCGCAGTCCGGTGTGGCGGCATGTCTTCGGCGCGCTGGCCCGGGACCATCAGTTGGTCCGCTATGACGAACGTGGAACTGGGCTCTCGGACTGGGAGGTCGACGATATTTCGTTCGACGCGTTCGTCAGCGACCTGGAAGCCGTCGTCGACGCCGCTGGACTGGAACGATTCGCCTTGTTGGGGATCTCACAGGGGTGCGCGGTATCGGTCGCGTACGCGGTCCGCCATCCCGAGCGCGTCACGGCATTGGTGCTGCATGGCGGATACCTGCGGGGCTGGAAGAAGCAGCCGGACACGGCGGCGCGAGGCGAGGCGCTTCAGACGTTGATCGGTCTCGATTGGGGCCGTGACAACACCGCCATTCGCCAGATGTTCACATCGTCGTTCGTGCCGGACGGCACGGCCGAGCAGATTGCGTGGTTCGATGAGTTGCAACGTGTGAGCACGTCGCCGGCCAATGCCGTCCGCCTTCGTGCGGCATTCGGCGCCATCGATGTGGCCGAGCCGGCGTCCCGTGTCCGCGTGCCGACCCTCGTGCTCCATAGCACGGGAGACCGAGTGATTCAGTTCGGCTCCGGCCGGGAGCTGGCGGCCGCAATTCCGGGGGCTCGGTTCGTGCCGATCGAGAGTCGAAATCATTTGATTCTCGAGCACGAGCCCGTTTGGCCGCATTACGTGGAAACCATTCGGAGATTTCTCGCCTCCGAGGCCTCGGCCTTCCAGAGTGAGTCGAGCGGGCGTCCGGGTCGACGGCGGTCGAAGGCGCGGTCGTAGGTTGGTGCCGGAGGAGGGGGTCGAACCCTCACGAGGTTTGAGCCTCACGGGATTTTGAGTCCCGCGCGTCTGCCAGTTCCGCCACTCCGGCGCGTCGTGCCGCTTTGAGGCGGCGAGGTTACTCGACCCGGGGCGCTCTGCGATAGCGCACCTCTGGGCGCCACGGTTGCCCGCGGCACGGCACGCGGACATACTTTCGCCGTGCCGCGCGTGCTCTCGAGCCTGCTGTCGCCGCGACTCATCCTTCCCCTGGCGGTTGTGATCGGGCTCTACGTCCGGCTGCTGCCGAATCTCCTCCATCCTGGCTTGCCGGCGGTCTCCGACGCCGCGTATCACGTGCGCCTGGTCGAGCAAGCGGTGCGACACGGGCGTCTGCCGGCGGTGGACAGCCTCAGCAATGCGCCCGAGGGCCGGCGCACGGCGCGCGAGTTGCCGGTCGGTCTCTACGCGATCGGCGCCCTCGCGCATCGCGGCCTCTCGGCACTCGGGTCGAAAGACCTGCGCTGGAACCTGGCGCTTTTGGTCGCGCTGTGCGGCGGCCTGATCGCGCTCCCGGTGTGGCTCGGCACGCGCGCGGCGTTCGGCAATTCCGCTGCGGCCTCACTGGCCACGCTGTGTGCGGTGATGATCCCCGCGCACCTCGGGCGCTCCTACGGCTTCTGGCTGCGCTACGACGCGCTCGGCACCCTGCTCGCGGTGACGCACGTCGCGCTCGCCATGATGACGATCTCGTCCTCGCAGCCGCGGCAGCGTCTCGCGCTCGCGGCAGCAGCGGCGTTCTGCCTGGTCGCGGCGGTGTGGGTGTGGCGCGTGAGCTTCATCGTGCTGGCGCTGGAGCTGGCGTTCGTGGTCTACCGCTTCGCAACCCGCGGCCCGGAGCCTGCGCTGCGCGATCTCTGGGTGGCGATCGCGCTGATCGGCACCCCCGCCTTCGCGACGATCGAATACCTGCGCGCGCGCGGCTTCGTGCTCTCGCCGCCGTGGCTCTTTGCGATCGGGCTCGCGATCGCGCTCTGCGTGCCGCGGCTCCGCGCGAGCCGCGCGCTGCGCGTTGGCGCCATTTCCGCGGTCGCGACGCTCGCCGTGGCGCTGGGATGGAGCCACATCCCGGCGGGCTACGCGGGTCTCGGCACGCTGGTGCCGGCGCGGCTCGGGCTGGTCCGCGGGCACGATCCGGTGGCGGTGCTGATGACGGAAGTGCAGGAGCTGGGCGGCATCCCGCTGTGGATGTTCGCGGGATCGCAGGAGCTGTTCGTGCTCGGAGCGTGGCTGCTCGCGGCACCGGCGCTTTTCTGGTGGCTCGCCGGGCGCCCGCGCCCCGGACGCTGGAGCCTCGCTCCGGCCGCCGCGCTGCTCGCGCTCGTCACCGCGGGGCTCGGCGCGGGCACGCTGCTGTTCGAGCGCGCGAGCGTGCTGCTCGCGCCGTTCACGGCCATGACGCTGGGCGGGCTCGGCGCGCGGCTCGCGCACGCGTCCGTGCCGGCGTCCGCGCCGGCAGCGCGCCGCGGCCACAAGTCACCGCCGCGCGGCAGACGACTGCGCCGCGGACTCGCCGTAGCACTCGCGCTGAGCGCGATAGCGACATGCGCAGCCGGTATCGATCAGGCGCTCACGAGCGGATCCTCGGTGCAGCCAGCGCAGGAGGAGGCGATCGGTTTCCTGCGCGACCACACACCGCGGGATGCGGTGATCCTCTCGTTGTGGGACGCGGGCTACGACATCCAGGCGCGTGCCGCGCGCGCGACGGCGATGGACGGCCTGCTCGAGAGCGACGAGAACCGCCGCCGTATCTTCGTCTTCGACAGCGCGTTGATGGCGCCGACTCCAGAACCACTGGAAGCGCTGTGCTCGCGCTACCACGCGCGCTGGTTCCTGGTGCCGCCGCTGCCCTACATCTATACAGTGGCGGCGGTCGCGGGCGATCCGATCGCGGCGAAGATCGAGCGCGGGGAAGAGCTGCGGGTCGGGATCGACACCGAGCGCGTGCTCTACCACCTGATGGAGGCGGACGTGCCGGTGCCGCGCTTCCGGCTCGCGTTCCAGTCGGCGGGCTATCGGGTGTACGAGTACGTCCCGCCGCAATGATCCGCGAGCGCCCGATCCTGTATTCTTCCTCGACGAACGACCGAGCCGCGGTCCCAAAGGCAGGTGACACGCGATGCGCAATGAAACCGCCGAGCCCGCGATGAAGACGCCCGGCATCCACCACGTCACCGCCATCTGCGGCGATCCCCAGGCGAACGTCGACTTCTACGCTTCGGTGCTCGGCCTGCGGCTGGTGAAGCGCACCGTCAACTTCGACGCTCCCACCACGTACCATCTCTATTACGGAGACGAGGTCGGGCATCCGGGAACGATCCTGACGTTCTTTCCCTGGCCGGGCGCTCCGCGCGGCGTGCGAGGCACAGCTCAGGCGACGGCAGCCGCCTTCGCGGTGCCTCCCGGCAGCCTGGAGTGGTGGACGGACCGTCTGGCGCGTAGCGCCACCCGGTTCGAGACGATGGAGGAGCGTTTTGGAGAAAGGGTGCTGCCGCTGCGTGATCCCGACGACCTCGCGATCGAGCTGGTGGAACGACGCGAGGCCGCAGAGCAGCCATGGTGGGAGGTGGGCCCGGTCCCCGCGCCGTACGCGCTTCGCGGTTTCCACGGCGTGACGCTCACGCTCGATGGACACGAGCCCACGGCGGCGCTGCTCAGCGA